>Ga0335073_10008981_pt1 | contig 14013 bp, 11 predicted proteins | sample Lox_Sample_22_FD_207093 | JGI IMG/M metagenome (GOLD analysis project Ga0335073, IMG submission 207093) | Soil microbial communities from Loxahatchee National Wildlife Refuge, Florida, United States - Lox_Sample_2.2 | ecosystem: Environmental > Terrestrial > Soil > Wetlands | place: USA... | reverse complement strand
TCGTTGCCGATGTTATCGGCGACGTTGTGCTCGTGCTGGTCGTCTCGTCGCTGCTCGGCGCGTTCGCCCGCCGGTGCGGTCAATCGGCCGTCGTCGGGCAGATACTGGCGGGTGTCCTGCTTGGCCCGAGCGTGCTGGGCCGTGTACCAGGCCACCTGACTGGCCGCCTTTTCCCGAACGCGGCGCTGCCTTCACTGACGGTGCTGTCCCAGGTCGCCGTCGTGTTCTTCATGTTCGCCGCAGGGTACGAACTCGATCGGCAGTCGATGCGCGGAGGACGCCGTGCGGTGTTGCTGGTCGCCGCGAGCGCGCTGCTGGTGCCGATGGGCCTAGGAGGCGGGGCAACCCTGATCTTCAGGTCATCCTTCGCCGCCATCGGCGAACCGCACATAAGTCGTTCGTTCATATTGTTCATGGGCGTGGCCACGTCGATCACCGCCCTGCCGGTACTGGCGGCGATAGCGCGCGAGCGCGGCATCGCCGGTAGCGTGGCCGGCGTCACGGCGGCGTCTGCCGCCGGGATCATGGATGTGGTGGCATGGCTCGTGCTGGCGATCGCGCTCGTCGGCACGGCGCGGAAACCGAGCCGGCCGTGGCCGGTGACGCTGCTGCTGATCAGTTGCTTCGTCGTGATCATGCTGCTGGCCGTGCGCCCGGCCCTGCGCTGGTGGATAAGCCAACCACGCTTCATGCTCTCGAACCGGCTGCCGGTCGCCGTTGTGATCGCGATGGGCAGCGCCTGGGTGACCGCGTCACTCGGCCTGCACGACGTGTTCGGCGGATTCCTCGCTGGCCTCACGATGCCTGGCGCGGACGGAACCCCGGACGCCGAGATCCTGCGCCCCATGGAGGAGATCGGGGGTGTACTCCTACCGCTGTTCTTCGTCACTACCGGATTGTCCATGGACATCGAAGCCCTCGGCACGTCCGCGTTCGTGCTCCTTGCGATCCTCTGCGCCTTCGCCAGCGCGGGCAAACTCGGCCCCGCTTATGTTTCCTCTCGGGTCGCTGGCCTGTGCCCGCGGGACTCGGCCGTCGTTGCGGTGCTGGTGAACACCAGAGGGCTCACCGAGCTCATCGCGCTTAACGTCGGGCTGAGTGCCGGCCTAATCGGACAGCGCCTCTACAACGTCCTTGTCCTCATGGCGTTGATCACCACCATCGCCACCTCGCCGTTGCTATCGCTGATCCGCGTGCCCACAGCATCGCCGTCAGCGGGCGAACCGCATCCGGCGGCACCGTTGGCTTCTGGCCGCAGCGAACGCTTACGAACTAGGCTACAAGTCATCACCAACGTTCACCGCCTACGCGCGAGATGACAGTGCCTTCGGATTCTTGCGGTCCGCCCTCATCGTTTGCGTGACGGGCCGACAAGTCATGGCTACGAGCTGCGCGCGGAAGCCAGGCATGAACTGGCCGTCGCTGAGCCTGCGCCAATCCTCCATCATAAGAACATTTTCAACCCTCGAGGGATGACAATTGACGCTGGCCGTCGAAGTAGATGAACTCGTCCGGACGTACACCTTCCGGAAGGGCAAAAGCCGTGATGGTGGCGGAAAATCTGGCCAGGTCGTTGCTTTGGACAGCGTCAGCCTGTCTGTCGATCATGGCGAGGTGCACGGACTTCTTGGCCCGAACGGCGCGGGCAAGACAACGCTGGTGAAAATCTTGTCGACGGTGCTGTTGCCGACATCGGGTACGGCCCGGGTGTTCGGCCACGATGTCGTGAGTTCGACCCGTTGGGTACGCGAGCGCATAGGCGTAGTCTTTGGCGGCGAACGAGGGCTGTACGGACGCATATCCGCGCGCCAGAACCTGGAGTATTGGGCGGCGCTTTACCGACTGGGGCGCCGTGCGGGACGTGCCAGGGTCGATGACCTGCTGGCGGAATTCGGGCTATCCGAGTTCGCCGACATGCCCGTAGACAGGATGTCGCGCGGCATGAAGCAGCGACTGCACCTGGCTCGCGGGATGCTCAACCGCCCGCAACTGCTGTTCCTCGACGAACCGACGATAGGGATGGATCCGGTCGCGACACGGGAGTTCCACGGGATGTTCGCGCACCTACGTGCCGGCGACACGACGGTCCTGCTGACGACGCACGACATGGCGGAGGCTGAGCAGTTGTGCGACATGGTCACGCTGATTGATCATGGCACCATCCTCGGCACGGAACGCCCGCAAGACGTAGGCCAGTGGATATCGGAATACGAGCGGGTGGAGGCGCGGATCTCCGACACGCGGATTCTGGCGGCGATCCGCGCCCTGCCAGGAGTCGCGCGGCTCGAGTCACTGCCCGATGACTGGGTACGGATCAATACTAATGGCCCGGGCGCAGTTGCAGATGTTCTGCAATTGATCGTCGGGGAGGGAATTACTGCGTTGCGCGTGGATAAACCAAGCCTTCAGGAGGTGTACCTGCAGTTGATAGGCGATCGAGGAATGAAGGTATGAGAGAGGTCCTAGCAGGCCTGCGGCTACAATCGTGGCTTTTCCGCCGCAACCCTGGTTACCTTCTGCACTTTATGACTATCCCTTTTTTCTCAGCTATTTTCCTTTCCGGTGTCGAGCAGGCCGGAAAGACTTCGCTCCTTGGTTACGCAATAATCGGACCCGCGATGATCGGACTTTGGGTGGTGTCACTTGACCTCGGCGGGTCGATCATAAACCTAGAACGCATGCAGCAGACCTTCGAATTGCAGGTTATCGTGCCAGGTTCGTTCACTCGGGTACTCCTCGGCCGGGTTCTGACCATTACAGGTATCGGCATGTTTACCTTCGTCGAGTCAGTCCTGTTTGCACGTCTTGCGTTCGGAGTTGACCTGTCTGTCGCCCAACCCGTGCCGTTGGCCTTAACGCTGGTGGTGACGGCTGTGGCGATGGCAGGCACGTCGACCGCGATGGCCGCCGTGTTCGTGGCCTCGCGTGACGCGCCTTTCTACGCCAATGCGCTTGGTTATCCCTTCTACATTCTCGGTGGGGTGGTGGTTCCCGTCACATTCCTGCCTCTTTGGGTACGGCCGCTGAGCTGGCTGACTTATCTTTACTGGAGTTCTGCACTTCTGCGCGGCTCGCTGACGGCGGCGCCAATTAGTCAGCTCGGATGGAGGCTGCTGGCCGTAATCGGAGTCGGTGTTACGTCGTATACCATCGGGCTTTGGGCGACCGCGCGAGTAATCGACAGGCTCCGCCGACAAGGGACAGTCGGGCTATCGTGAAATCGCTCCGGAGTTCAGCGACATGCTTCGCGGCAGCGGCGTATATCGGCTTCAGGGACATGGCTGCCTTCTACACGCTGCGGACCTGGCTAATCGGATGGTTCAGCCGACTGGTAATCCAGGTGGTTTTTTTCAGTCTTTTTGGTTTACTGCTTGGCAGCGTCGCAGAGGTCGATTACCGCGTCATAGGAAACAGTGCAGCACTGGTATGTATCGGGTCGATGCCAGTTGTTCTCAGCGTCGTGCGGGAGCGCGGCGCGGGAACTCTGCCCATGCAACTCCTAACGCCCACACCGTTCACCTTGCCCTATCTGGGGCGCGGCATCTGCTGGCTCATTGTCGGGATCGCCAGCAGTACAGCGGCTTTCGTCATCGCGGCACTGGCTTTCCACCTGCCCGTGGCGATGCCACAGGCTTTGCTCACCCCCGTCGTCCTCATAGTGATCGGCCTGACGTCTTACTGCCTCGGCCTTGCACTCGGCGCCGTGGTGATGGCACGACCCAGCCTGCAGTGGCTTGCGGTGAACCTGGGCTACCTGTCCGTCATGACCTTGAGCGGGGTCAATGTTCCGGTGACCTACTGGCCGGAACCCGTTCAGGCCCTAGCCAGTGCGCTTCCCCTCACCCACGGTCTCAAGGCACTTCGCTTGCTGCTGGCGGGTGGATCATATGCCGCCGCCGGCGCCGCCATCGCGGTCGAACTTGCCGTCGGAGCATGCTGGCTCGTCATTGCGTTGTGCTTGATGAGGATCTCCGTGCACATGGGACGCAAGAACGGCACACTCGAACTATCGGCAGGCTGACAACCATCAGTCAGCAGGTGCAGTCGGGCCACTGCCATCCAGTGCATAGTGAGCTGCTTGCTCGAGCGCCGAGGCTGCCCAGGCTTCCATGCTGAGACCCGACCTTTCGGCAGCGGCCTGGCACAGTTCAAGTTTCTCTAGGGCAATCGGAATTTCGAGGCTAGCCATTGACCATTCTTGTTGGCTCTGGTCCTGAGCGGCATCGTGCTGGCGGTCCCGGCAAACGGAACGCTCCGTCAGGCTCATGCGTACTTCGCGGCGTAGCCGCTTCACAGACCAGCCGAATTCTTCTGCCTTGCGCAGCCAGAAGTTCTGCTCTGGCTCCGGAAGGGCCGCTACCTCAGCATGATGACCGAAGCTGAGCGTGTCCCGTCGTCGGGACAGCGAAAACCGCCGCACCACCCAGGCATAATTCCTAAGTGTCTGATAGTCCAGCGACGTCTGCTCGATCGCCTCTCGGTAGCGGCCCGCGTAGGCTTCTTCACCGTAGACCAGCCAATCGCCTAGGCACCAGGCTGACGATGTGCAGATGTCTGACAACTGGCTGCCGACGCTCAGCCACTTCTCGAAAGACAGTTGTACCGGGAGCTGCAACCCTTTTCTCGAAATGAGGAAAGGAGCACCATAGTCACCACTCAAGCTTCTTCCAGGTCGCCTTAGGCCTGCTCGCGCCACTATTTGCGGCTGAGTCGACAGTGCTGTCACCTTGATCCCCTTGTCCTGCGGCGAACGGGCTTTTAAGGCACCAGCCTCCGAAGCCCCGCGAGCATTGGCGAGCCGTGCTGGCCATACAGGGTTCTATTGAGGCTCGGGCGTCGACGCCGCTGCGGGACTCGCCGTAGCATCCCGTTCATCTCTGACGGCCGTCGGGTATCCCTGGCAAGTCATCGTCACATGACACAAACATCCGGGCCGCGGGCCATAACGCGGCTGCTCAACCGCGTCCCGCCGGCGGGACATGGCTGCCGCGCGGACACGACCGACGGCGAACTCGACGACAATACCCGGTGCCAATTCAGCGCGTGTCGTGTCGGAGAACGCGCGTTATGCTCGGCACGCCGGGATCGGTGAACGGCCCGAGGGAGGAAGGCTCTATGCGGCTCCAGTTGGCCGTTTCCGCCGCGGTGGCCGAGGTCGGCCGATGCCGCGAGCTCCCTAGCCTGCTTCCCGTCCGGGCCGGGGCGGCGGCGCGCTGATGGGGGCGCCGGGTCGCTGGCCGGCCGACGGGGAGAGCACGTCGGCCGCCTCTCAGACGGCGCCGGCGGCCGCGACGCCAGGCTGCGACCGTCACCTGGTGCCAATGCAGGGCACGGAATGGAAGGTGTGGCGCGACGCGCGCCTTCGGACCACGGGCTTTCCCGCTGACGGCCTTGACCGCCTCGGCGCACCGGACTGCGCTGCCGCCGCCGACGCCTACCTGGCCGGCCGGGTCAGCAGCCGGGACTGGCAGGAGGCGTTCGATAAGGCCCTGGCGCGTTGCTCGCGCGAGGTATTGGCGATCGCCTCAGACCCCGCCTTCCGTGAGGCCGTGATCTGGCAGAACCCAGGCGCACTGCGTGCGATTGACAGAATGCTGAAGGCTGGCCCTCAGGCTCGCCGTAACGCCAGGCAACGCGAGCGAGAGCGGCTCGTAGCCAGGTACTGGCAGCGGTACTGCGCGAAGGCCGAGACCATCGGCTTCTTCGGGCCGGTGTGCTGGGGCCGAGTCGACCCGGAGACGACAGGCGTGATCGCCCAGCCCGGACCCGGTCTGCTGTGCAGCAGACGGGTGGATATCGAGCATTGGGCCCTAGCCGAGTGCGCCAAGTGCATAGCCACCGACCCGTCCGTACGTCGCTGGCTTCCCCCGGCGCTGCAGCCCCACTTGACGCTCCGGCAGCAGCGGGTCCTCGACCCGGTCAAGATGCCGACGGTCCTCGCCCCCGCCGAGGCGGCAGTGCTCGCCTGCTGCGACGGCCGCCGCGCGGCAGCGGACATTGCCCGCGAGCTGTCGGCGCATCAGCGGGCGGGGTTGCGCAAGCCAGAAGACGTGTATCTGCTGCTCGAGAGACTCACGGCGAAAGGAATCCTGCGCTGGACCCTGGACGTGCCGGTTCACCCGGATTGCGAGCGGATGCTGCGGGAACGAATTATGGCCATTGCCGAGCCCGACGCCAGGTCCTGGGCACTGACCCAATTGGACCGCCTTGCCGCCGCTCGCGGCAAGGTGGGCAGCGCGGCCGGAAGGCCCGACAAGCTGGCCGAAGCGATCAGTTGCCTCGAGGCCGAGTTCGCCGAGGTCACGGCGGCCAGTGCCGTCCGGAGGCCCGGCCAGGCCTACGCTGCGCGGCGTATTTACCGTGAGGAGACCACCCGCGATCTGACCGTCACCGTTGGGCGGACGGTGCTCGACGCGGTATCCGCGCCGCTGTCTATCCTGCTCCAGGCCGCCCGCTGGCTGTCGGATGCCATGGCCACGGCATACCTCAGGTCGTTGCGCGCGATGCACGCTGACTTGTCAGCGGATCTGGCCTCGGCAGAAGTGCCGTTAGGTCAGCTCTGGTTCATGGCCCAGGGACTGTTCTACGGCTCCGGCGATCGCCCGGCCGACCAGGTCCAGGCCGAATTCTCCAGGCGCTGGGCCGAACTCCTCGGGCTTGCGCGGTGCGGCACGGACACACGCGAGTGGCGGCTGCGCAGCGCCGACGTTGCGCCAGCGCTCGCGCGTATATTCCCGGCCAAGCGCCCGGGCTGGCCGGACGCGCGGGTGCACAGCCCGGACCTGCAGATATGCGCTGAGAGCCTGGACGAGCTTAATGCAGGCCGATTCTTCGTAGTGCTTAGCGAGCTACACGTCGCGTTCGCCACGAACGCTTACGGCGCCTCGGTTATCGCACACCCTGATCCGCCGTCGCTGCGGGCCGCGCTCGCGGCCGACATGGGGGGCGGCAGGGTACGCCCTCTGCTGCCAGCTGATTGGCCGAGGAACACCGCCCGGCTCGCGTTCGCGCTGGGAAACAGCGAGGATGTGCAGCTTGGAATCTTGCCGGCCCCCGGAGCGAATCCGGACCAGCTGTTGCCGATAACCGCGGTGTCGGTTTCAGAAGCGCGCGGCACATTGGTGGCGAAGGCCAGCGATGGCCGATGCTGGCCGCTCACGGTCATCTTCGCCCAGTCATTGTCGGAGGTGGCGGTGGACGTGTTCAAGCACGCGTGCGCCGGCCCGCACACCCCCCGGATCATCATCGACAACATGGTCGTATCCCGCGAGACATGGCGGCCCAGCCTATCCGCGTCCGGCCTGACGGACGGCGGGAGCGAGAGTGAGCGCTTCCTTGCCGTCCGTCGCTGGCGGCAGGTACTCGGCTTGCCCGAACGCGTCTTCGTCGCGGTTGCTTCCGAGGTCAAACCGATGTTCGTCGACCTGACCAGCCTGCAGTACGTGGCATCTCTGCTTCACATGCTGAGGGCCGCCAGGGCAGCCGACGGCGATGACGTAGCCTTCACGGTCACCGAAATGCTTCCTCTTCCGCGTCATGCATGGGTGCCTGACGCACGGGGACGCCGGTACCTATCCGAGCTACGGCTGCAGGTACGCGACCCGGCCCCCGCGGCGACAGTTCCGAACCGGTTCGGCTGACCCGTGCCAGTCCGACGTTGCGGTTGCGGTCAGGCCGACTTCTGACGAGCCGTGCCAATGAGCTCGCGAATCACGAGATGCTCGGACATGGGGTCCGTGGCCGCCTGCAGCACGCTGATCGCCCATTCCTCCAGTGCCAGCTCATGCTGGCCAGCGATCGTCGTAAACGCCTCGACCTGCTCGGCTGTCACTTGGAGCCGCAGAGTCTCATAGGTGGCACAGACCCCATCCGAGTCATCGCAATCCGCTGCCGCCTGTACGGCCTCGTCATTCTGGCGCTCGCGCAGGCTCTCCCTGACCTCGCAGCGTAGCTTGTTCCTTGACCAGCCGAGATCTTCGGCCTTTCGAAGCCAGTAGTCTTGCTCGGGCGGGTCTAGTGCGGCCACCTCGGCGTGGTGACCAAAGGTCAGGCTGTCCCGTCGGCGTGACAACTCAAACCGGCGCGCGACCCAGGTGTAATTCCGCAGGGTCTGATAGTTGAGCTGCGTCTTCTTGGCCGCCTCGAGATAGCGGTCCTTGAAAGTGGATTCCCCGAATGCGAGCCAGTCAGCGATCCACCAGGTCGACGAATCGGCGACGGCTATTAGCTGCTCCCCTATTGCGTTCCACGACTGCAGCGACGGGCGGCGGGCGAATAAGAGGCCGTTGCTCCTGAGTACAACTGGAGAACTGATCTTTAAGACGGTTCCGGCCAGACTCCTGCGCGAGGAGCTCACTTCATGTTGTTGAGAAGTCATTCATCGCCCCGTTCTGCTAGTCCCAGCCCCCCCAATCTCGATCTTCAGCATGTCGTTAATGACGACAGCCTAGGACCACGCTTTTTGGTATATTAAATATCATAGTATGTCATATTATCCAATTTACACACGTGCGTCCAGACACGAACAGCCGAGTGCTACCCAGGAACTAGCCACGAAACCACTGGATCTCGGCCAATTTGGCGCATCCCTCCGGGTCTTGATGGCGCAGGGACGGCGTGGTAGAAGCCGGCGAGGCAGGAGGGGCGCTAGCCCGGTTCAGGCGGGTCCACGGCGCCCGGGCCGGATCGTTGTCCCCGCAGCGTCCGGTCCGATGCCTTTGCCCCAGACGAGGTCGGCCAAGGCCTGGTCGTCGCCGAGGGTGGCAGCGAGTTCACGCAGGAAGCTGGCTGCCTCCCGGCCGTTGACCAACCGGTGGTCGTGCGCTAGCCCAAGGCTGACCACATCATGCTCGGTGAGCGCTCCATGCGGGGTAAGACCGATCTCGCTCCACGTGGCCGACACCGATACCGCGCAGGCCAGCCCGGGCGGGATCAGCGGCTGCACCAGCGTCACGCCGGGTTCGCTGTTCCACGAGATCATTATGTTGGCCCCCGCCTGGTCGGACTCGATAAGGGCTCCGCGCAGCGCCTTCATGCGCAAGGCGGCGAGCTGATCGGCGATGTCCGCCAGGCTGCACAGTTCCGCTGATCGGATCACTGGCAGGTACAGGCCGTTGCCCGCGTCTAGGGTGACCGCGATGTGTGCGCCGCTCGCGAGCCGTGCCTGGCCAGTTTCGACGAGTGTCCCGAAACAGGAGGGAAACCGCGGCCGCAGCACGGCCACGCCCATGACCAGCAGCTCAAGCAGGCCGACGGCTCCGCCTGCCGCCTCAGCCATCGCGGCAGCGGCGACGCGCAGGGCGTCGATGTTCGCCTTCACCGCCACAAACGCGGCGGGGATGTCCCGGTGCGAGGCCGTGACGACGCGGCTCACCTGCAGCTGGCCACGACTCAGCGGCAGCGGCTCCATCCCGGCGCTGCCCTGGGCGGTGACCCCTCCATTGCCCGGGCGGCTCGCCGACTGCGCCGCTGGCTCGCGGTCAAGGCAGGCGATGATGTCTCCTGGCCGGCACTCGGCGCCGGCCGGGACCGCCACCCGTAGTATTCCCGGCGTCTGGGCCGCGAGTTCCTGGACGGCCTTTGACGTCTCGACCTCGGCGATGGGACTGCCCGCCGTGACCTCCCGGCCGTCGTCCACGAGCCACTTCAGCAACATGTAGCTGTCATCATTGTTGTTGAGCTTCGGGATCGTGACGCTGATCGAGTTCGCGCTGGCCTGCGAAGCGGAAACCGGCGGCGATCCGGGCTTGGTCGTGGCGGCCGCGCGCCCGGCGCTGGGCGTTTGCCCGAGCGTCGACCGCAGCGCGGCCGTGATGGTCTCCGCCTGCACCAGAACCTGGCGCTCGAGATGCGGGGCGGCCGGGATGACGCTGCTGCGGGAGTTGACCAGCAGCACCGGGCGCGGGAGCAGGTCCCACAACATCTCGTGGACGCGCGCGGCCACCTCCGTTCCCCAGGTGGCGCCCGGCGTGCTCTCCTCGGCCACGCAGACCGCCGTCGCTCCGGCCAGGATGTCGACCACAGGCTGCAGGTCGAGCGGATAGAGCTGCGAGGGAATGAGAATGTGCGGCTGCACCGCGTCGTCAAGCGCCAGGGCGCGGGCCGCGGCCATCGCCCGGTCGGCCATGCCGCCCGGCACCACAATCGCCACCGCGGGACCTGGAGCCGTTTCCGCGGTGATATGCACCCAGCCACCGTCCCGTCGGCGGCAAGTGAGCAGATCGTCAAGCTTCCCTTCGCGGCAAACCCGCTGCGGATACAGCGTCTTGGGCTCGAACAGGATCGCCGGCTCGCGGCTGCTGAAGATCGCGTCAAGCAGCGGCGCCGCTTCGTGAAAAGGCGACACCTCGTGCAGTGACAGGTTGGGAATGCCGATGAAGTGCTTCTGCAGGCTCTGGCTGTGCGTGGGCCCGTAGCCCCGGTTCCCTCCGACGGGGCAGCGCACCAGCACCTGCATTGGTTTGCGCCTGCCATACATCTCGACCGACTTGGCAGCGAAGTTCAGTATCTGGTCGAACGCGAGCGCGGCAAAGTCGCCGAACATCAGCTCCACGATCACCTTGTCGCCTGCCAGGGCCAGCCCGTTGGCCGCGCCGACCATCGCCGCCTCGCTGATCGGCGCACTGATGACACGCTCGGGATAGCGCGTCGAGAGGCCCCGGGTAACGCCGAACGCGCCGCCGTAGGGATCGCCGATGTCCTGGCCGATGAGGTAGACCCGCTCGTCGCGCTCGAACAGCGCATGAAGCGCCGAGTTGAGGTTATGCACGATGCGCTCGTCATCGGCCATCTGCTGGCTCCCAGCCGGACAGCGGCTGCTGACGCGCCGCGCTGATGACCTGTACTACCTTCTCACGCTGGCGTGCGTCGGCGGCTGCCAGCCGTTCTGGCTCTCGCCGCTGGTACGCACGGAGCCAGTCTCTTTCTTCCAGCGCCGCAAGCTCGTCGCGCGGACGGGTGTCGTCGCCCTTGCTGTGCGGGCCGAGCCGCACCGTTTCGAACTCGACCACCAGCGGGGTTTGCTTCTGCCTCACCTGCGCCAGGCGTGGCGCCAGCTCGAGCCTGATCTGCTCGACGTCGGTCGTACGCATGCGGTGGTAGTCGACGCCGAAGGCGCGTACGCGAGCCTCGATGCTGCCCGCGAGCTGTGCGCGCGTCGGCGTGGTCTGCGCGATGCCGTTGTTCTCCACCACGACGAGCAGCGGGACCTGCCAGAGTGCCGCGACGTTGAGCGCTTCGTACACGGCGCCTTCCCCCCACGTCCCGTCGCCGATGTAAGCGACCGCCATCCGGTCCCGTCCGGTGCGCCTTAAATGGAGCGCCATGCCGACGGCGACGGGCAGGCTCGCGCCCTGCACCCCGGTCGAGACGAAGCGATCACCGAACAGGTGCTGGCTGCCGCCGACGCCCCGGCATGGTCCGCCTTCCCGCCCGGTCAGCTCGGCCAGCAGTCCCTCGGGATCGCCGCAGTGGGCGAGGTAGTGGCCGTGCCCCCTGTGGTTGCTAAAGACGAAGTCCGCCCTGGTGAGAGGGGCCAGGGCCACTGGAATGTATTCCTGGCCGAGGCAGGTGTGCGTAGTACCGCTGAGCTCACCAGCCGCGAAGAGCTCGAGCAACGCCTCTTCGAACCGCCTGATGAAGACCAGAAGGTCCAGGTCCTCCTGGGCCAGCGCCATCCGAGCACAGATCCTCTCGCTAGGTTGCTATTCCCTTACTGGCGACAATGTCGTTCAGCTCAGCGACCGTGCTGAACGACCGGATCTCCCTCGGCGAAAGATGTATGCCATATGCCTGCTCGACCGCCGCCACAAGCTGAATGTGCTGGAGGCTGCCCCACCGCCCGAACGTCGCCGGTCCAAGGTCATCGGTGATCTCCTCCGCGGCGACCTCGAACACACCGGCAACAACCGATCTCAGCGAGTTCACTTCGCTCACGGCTATGCCTCAAGCAGGCTGCATGCCCAGTGCATACCGCGGCCACGCGACACAAGCGCCACCCTGGTTCCTGGCTCGAGCTCTCCGTGGCCGTGGTAGTAACCGAGGCAGAACAGCTGATCGGCGGCGCCTAAATGGCCGTGCTCGAGGGAAAGATCGAGGTTGGTGCGCGACAACGGGATGCCTAATCGTGCCGCTAGCGACGTCATCACTGTCAGGTTGTCATTGATCAGAATGACCTTGCCAAGGTCGCCGATTTCGGTCCCTGTTCGTGCGCACGCGCGGGCAAGAACGCGTTCGGTCTGCTCGTCCAGATGTTCACTGAACTCCCGCAGCAGGTCAGCGTCGTGGCCGAAGTGCTCCATGACCTCCCACCCACTGCGGACGCGCGCGCCGTACCCATTCACCCCGACCGCGTCACTCGCTGGCGACCCGAAAGGGGCGGCTGCTCCCCCGGCATCCAGGCGGTAGAAATCCGCATACTTTCCTTCTGTTATGGTCTCCGTCGCCAGCCATCTGAGTCTGTCATGACCGCGTTTGGCGACGGCGGCCGCAGCCCCGTCCGAGAACACCAGCGGCTGGGTTTCTAGCCGGTTCCAGTATGCCTCGCAGCACCGGTTAGCCGCGATAACGAGGGCGACGCGGTAACCCGGATGGGTGGCCAGCCTTCCGGCGACCATGTCCAGGCTCAGGACCCCGGCCGTGCAGGCCTGGGTGAGCAGCACGGCCTCGGCATCGCGTGCGCCGAGCCGGTGCGCCACGCTGGACGCGGCATCCCAGTAGAGGTACTCGGTCAGGTCCGTCACGGCCAGGACGACCAGGTCAAGGTCCGCGGCTTTGACCTCGGCTGCCGCCAGAGCCTGACGTGCCGCGTCGACCGCCAGGTCGGTCAGCCCGACTCCTGCGGGGCAGCGAAGTACGTTGCGGTACCCGCGAGCGAGCACGAGACCGATCTTGTCGGTGTACTCGCTGGCCACGTCCGCGACCGGGGTGGGGCTGCCGAGCGCCGCACCGAACGAGACAAGCCCGAAATCCACCAGCACTCCCTCCGCAGGATCAGCCGAGCGAGCTCACATTCTCATTTGCGTGAAAATAAGCCTTCGATAATGGCCGTACGGCGGCTGCGGCCGAACCTCGTGTCCCGCTGGCGGGACAGCTGGTGCGGAACAGGCGCGACGCCGGGTGTTTAACGGCGGCCGGACCTGCGCGCAGCCGTCCGCGCCTCATGGGACCTCAGCCGCGGCGGACGTCTCCGGTGGCTGCCTCCTTCGGTGGCTCGCACGGCGAGCCGATCTGGCCCGACCCTTAATACGCCTTGCCCGCAACACGCAGGGGTACCAGAAGTCCTGCAAGGCCGCAATATTGGTTAACGTGCCGCGGGAGTTGCCGTCGGTTCTTCGGCGGCTGGCCTTACGCCGCCTAAAATTGGACGGTTCGCGATGGGCGATACCTGAAGATACGAGGACATGGGCGAGGAATTTCGGTCTATTCTTCCGCTGGACGAGCGGGACGAGGCCCTGTGGATGCTCCAGCGCCTGTTTCCAGAGGATGGCATTTCCAATATCGGCCTGGCGGTTTATCTTTCCGGTCGTGCCAATCCTGAGATGTTGCGCCAGGCGGCACGATCGGTGCTGAGGCGCCATGCCATGCTGCGCTCGGTGGTCCGGGTCCAGGACGGGCGCGCCTGCCGTATCCTGCGTGATCCCGCAGAGCTGTCGGCTCGCGTCGACGTGCGAATGTCGACTCGAGCCAGCCTGGACGCTGACATGCGCGACGTCGCGCGGCGGCCATTCGACGTCGGGCACGACGAACTGACCAGGTTCACGTTGTTCGAACTGCCCGACGCCACCCAGGTGCTGCTCGTCGTGATCCATCATCTGGCCATCGACGCGAGTTCTGCTTCACAGTTCCTGAATGATCTGGCCGAGGCGTACAAGAGTCCCGCGTCCACGAGCGTTCCTCCACCCGCAGCGCATCCGTCTCCTGTGCACCGGCCGCCCGAGCCTACGCAGGAGAGCCTGAGCTACTGGGGCGAGCGCATGGCCAGCCTGCGCCCGGGAAGTATGCTGTTGCACGCCG
>Ga0335073_10008979_pt1 | contig 14016 bp, 15 predicted proteins | sample Lox_Sample_22_FD_207093 | JGI IMG/M metagenome (GOLD analysis project Ga0335073, IMG submission 207093) | Soil microbial communities from Loxahatchee National Wildlife Refuge, Florida, United States - Lox_Sample_2.2 | ecosystem: Environmental > Terrestrial > Soil > Wetlands | place: USA... | reverse complement strand
ACATAATTCCTATCAAGGTCGACGAGCAATGCCTGTCGTCAGATTGAGTTCAAAGACTGGAAATACGTCACCAGGAGCTTGAAAGAGTCCGCGAGACTCGGCAGTAGCACCAAGGATATATGGACCTGGCTCCTTGACAACATTGGCGATATTTCTGAAATGGACAACGGGGACGTAAAGTCCAGACCATTCGTAGATCCTGCAGCAATAACGAATAGTTTCGGCGGCAACAGTCAACCTAGAATCAGCTAAGCATTGGATATAGGGGATACATGGCAGGGTAATGAGTTGTCAAGATGATTCGAGAAGCCGGACAGAGAGCAGCTTCGATGACACCAACGATATTGGGAACACTCAAACAACAGAACAGCGGCCACAAGAGGAAATTCTGGAATCCAGTGGGACTGGATGGGAAATTGTAGATCAAAGAATAATCTTTCATATCGATGCGAACAAGGTCGTTGAGACGCGGTGCAGGGAAGTTGAGGATACGAGAGACTTCCTCAGCGTGGAATAAGTTGGTAGCCTTGTTCCAGTGCTACACATTAGTATGATTTTAGAACAATATTACAATCCACATGGCCTTGAGGTAGTCCGACAACAGATTGAACAGAGGATAGCGGGAAAGGAAGCACAACCTAGAATTAGAGATGCAACAATCGAGGAGGTACGAATAGGGAATCCAGTATTCCTCGACCTCAGCTCCATAGGTGGAAAATCCCGGCTCCGCACGCTTCCTCAAGCCGGTAATAGTTTCCTTCCTCTTGTCATCCGCTCGGGACCACACTCGAAGTGAAACCCCATACAAAGTATGAGAAGAATCCTGCTGGATAACAAAGTTGTGTGACGCACAAGGAGGTTGATTCTTGGATGCAATAACTTCAACATCATGCGGGAAAGATGCCTACGTAGTCAGAGAGGTTCGAGGGGCCCTGGCATACCCGCATGGCAGAGTACAGAGAACGAGCAGTTTCGTGATCTTGCTCGACGCGTGGACTACTTCCCAAAACCTCAGGAACGTAGAATTGGTTGATTGCTCCTTTGGCGTGAGTTACTTTTCCGCCGCTGGTAACGGGAGGTGTCTTTGCCCAATTGTTCGGCTCTTTGGGCAATCCTGGATATCAGCGAACAAGACCCCACTCGGGAATACCAAAAACAGCATAGGCATAGCAAAGAGTCCTCGTCGGTTGGACAGGCGTCATTTTAAGACTAGAGGGAAGAGGTTGGACAATCCTCGAGTGCAGACTTGACGTGCGAGAGGGGATTGATAGTGCGTTGGGCGTTCCATCACTGGTGCCAGGACGCAAACCGGAGACAGGCGACATTTTCCCACTCGTTGTCTTTTCAACAGAATTCGTTGGACAACTTATCGAGGCGACTCGAAGAGAACAAAACAAATCAAAAACGATATTTTAAGGAGTGAAGTGAAGAGAATCTGGAAAGCCCCAGCCGAACGATAATAAAGTTCCGATAAAGCGCCTTTTGCTCGTGATTGCGCAGGGCTATTCGGGAGCCGCTACAGTCGCTCAATCGAGATGCAGGAGAGGTGCAGCGAGACAGCCGCGCAGAAGATGTTGGACGTTGAGGGGAATGACCGTGCTGCCGTGAAGGGGACGAAGGTGAGGGATGAAGGGACGTTCGCGTGGTTTTGCTTCGACCCCCCCTCCCCCCTGCTGCACACGAAATGAAAAACGTGTGGAGGAGGCCCGACCGCAATGCACATCAAACGCACCCACCCCCCTCTGCACTTATAAAAAATGTCCCGGCAGTGCTTTCCTCATTTCCACGTCATGCAGCCGGGAAATAGGCGGAGGAATAATTGTCCTCTCTCGGGTGTCGCATAATCTGTTTCGAATATTCCCCACAAGTGAAGATGTTTCCGATTCGAACGTGTTGGAGACTTTTTCAGGGGCAAGCCGCCCCGCGGCAACTGCCCGGCATCAGATTCGTGGAGGAGGGGGCAACCGGGATGCATCATGCCGCCGAGCTTCCCAAGTTCCCACGAGTGCCAGCGAATGAGGATCCAAGACCGGGGCCGCATATGCGAGCTTAGCAAAGTTTCATGCAAGAGACACACGTCTGTGCAAGATTAAAAAGTCTCTGCCGAGTGTGTGAGAGAGAGTGTGTGCGAGTGGACCGGCAATGCGGTTCGGGCCCTTCATTGGGGAAATGTAGCAAAAAAGTGGGTTCATTTCAGTTAAATCAAAAACGGCCAGTGCGCCAACTTTAAAAGTGGCCTGTGTGCAAGCTTTCCCCTTGGCAACTCCAATAGAAGACGGCTACTGGAAAATAGGCGAGGTGTCCTAAATTGAAAAATGTCGGCTACATTAATTGAACGAAAATGTAGACAAAGTCGGGCAATCACACCACGCAAAAATAAACATGTCTCTGAGCGAAGAGCAATTTGGCCGGCCCTCGCCCGCCCAGCCATCTGAATCAGCTGTCAGACCATTTCTGCATTAACTGGGCCGCGAACGCCGGCTCGTCGTGAGACGGACATATTGCCGACAACGCAAAAACACTTAGGAGACAAATCCGAATTCATCTGTTCCACATTGCGAGGAAAGGGTTGGTGAGCGGCGCAGCAACTTCGAGCGCAGCTGAAAAGCAATCCGCAAGACAGCACTTGACGTCATGTACTACCTTCAAAACCATCATCACCCGTGCTCAGACATGCACCGCAATCCAGGTCGATTCGTCGAAATCATGAACCACTGAGCCTTCCGAGAACACTGCGGTCGGCGATTTCGAGGGCTCTTCCAGATCGGCTGTGGCGGCTTGCGAATATACAAAAAGACGGAGCATGTGGGTTCACGGCAACAACCGTAAAGCGCGGAAAAACGAGACCACCGTCGGCTTGACGCCTCTGGAAAATTACACGCAGTGCCAGTGCCAGCGTTATGGCACGAACGTGGTATCGTGAGATCCCGACAAGCGCGATGATCTGTTATTTTGCATGAAAAATTGATTCAACAAACTACCGAGTACGTTCCGATATACTCCAATGAACCAACTTGGTCACCTCGAATAGACCCTGCCGCTTGATCGCAGCTACAGAACAACGCCCCCGCAGTCATCAGATTCCATCAAGATCAGTTGTCGACCGTGAACAACCCGGGACTCTTGGCACACCAACGAGGATTAGCAATGGCACACTCGAGAAACGTCCTATCCCGGCCCGTCGTTTCCCGGCCCGTATCGCAGACGTACCAAAACTCGAGTCCATCGTCTCGTCCCATGCACCAGCGATGTATGTCGAGATCCTGACACCGGCCGCAACAGAATCTACAACCACGACCTTGCGGTCATACTCAACTTTCAACGCATCTGAACGTTACAATCCATAAGCTCACTATTGCCCCTGAGGTCCAGCATTTGAAATCGACAAGTCCCCTCCCTATTTCACTCCGCGCTGACAGCCTCACCATCTTTGCTCGCCTCTATATCATTCTCCACAACCAAACCCTTGTCCTTGTTTATATTCGTAGTATCGGTGTCATCCACTTGTTCGGAGACAAAATCGAACAAGCGGCGGATATAAACGAGGACGAGGGTTTGCTAGATCACGGACGCCCTCGCGGTGTGGCTCCACAAGAATCGCTGCGGTGAGGGAGATCGTGACGTGGTTGAGGAGCGGGGAGGTCATGACAATCTCGAAAGGGTTGATGCAGACGGAAGGGATTGTCATGACGGGGGCGAGGGGGGTACATGAGACGGAAAGGGTGTTGCAGGCTTGGAACAAACATATTCGAAACTGAAGGCGTCGTTTACAATCTCATCGCCAAAGACGGATGGCAAGACAACGAGGATCTCGAAAGAGAGGCGTTTGGCTGGGGAGGATTGATTTCAAAATTTGTTGGAATCCGTAGAAGTTATTTTTCTTTTCTGTCTCTGTTTTTGTCATGGGGTAATTCGACAAGTGGGTTTTCAGAGAATTTGTTCAAGAAAAGTCGAAAGATACGGGGGGCATGATTTGAGTTTTGCAGTTTTCGAACGTGGACGGGTGTTTTGCTTCATTATTTGTCGTTATCACTTTGGCTTAGGCATAAAGATGCCGAACGTCTATAGATACTATTCCGACGGCTTTAACGACCGACTTATGCAGATAGCGACGCAACCCCTTTTGTGGGCTGCATGTAGCGCAATGACAGACGCTTTGATTCTTGGTTGCACACTGATAAAGGGCTAGCCGATCGATCGCTCTGTGTGAGAGAGCGCGGTCCGTGTGTGTATGCATGACGGGAGATTGTAGCACATAAATCCAAATCGGCCTGTGCGCCAACTTAAAATGGCCCGTGTCCAGGCTTTCGCCCTGGTAACATCCAAGTAATTGGAGTGAAATAACGAGCCCAAGGCTGAAAATTAGCTTTGATTCGTTTGCATCAGGGATAATATCCGTATTTTCCGAACTGAATCTCTCCCAATCTGAAACCAGGATTTCTTCCGTGCTCGGAAATGACTTTCTTTTATATTAATATGAGATTAATTTCTAATTTCTCTCCAATATTATCGGAAATGCAGGAGGACAGGTCTAGAAAAGAAAAAGAGGGAAGGGTGTGTTAGCACTAGACGAGCGCCAAAAATGCCAAGGAGCCTAGAACTGCAGCTGAACCTTGAGGCCTCATCTAGAGCGGATGTTGTATTAAGCAACCGACATTTGCGATCCGGGCACAAGCAGGGGTCCGAGGTGCGGACCTTGGCGTGGGATGTACAATGCAAGCGAAAAAGTTGGCTGAACAAAGTTTAATAAAGATGACTAAAAAGCCGGCCAAATGCAATTTGCAAACGACGGATCGCAAGCCATAATCTGCGCTTTCATTGCTTGGGCCTTCAGAATGCCGATCGGGAAGATCGATAAAACCTTATTAAAGCAGGGATTCCCCCCATTTGTGACACTATAACCAAAATTGAATCCAATGTACCCTCGTCCCGAGAATCGAGATCAAGAATACATAGATAATTTTAGTCAGCGCACAGGGATCGTCTTAATGATCCACAATGTAGCATGCAGCAATGAAAGTACCTGCAGACTACAACTACAGGAATTAGCGAGATAAGGGGCTTTGGCCAACAAAACGACTCCTATCCCAGAAAACGTCAACTGAGCAAAACCGGGTTGACATTGAGCTTATACCAATCTCGACAGCCACAGAATCCCTGTAAAAGGGGAGAGGCGCAAGGCCCGAGACCGTTGGGCGTCTGCAGGTTGCTTGGCTGGATTGAAACTCTAAATTGGTCAAGTGGTTAAATTTGGGATCGGCATGATTTAGGCTCGTGACGAAACCAAGGCAAATCTTTTGGCCGACGGGTGATAAAGTTTATGGGCTGATAATGGGGCGGACTGCGCCCGATGCCCGCCCAGCCACAGGCGGCTAATAGAATTGCGCGTCATTGATCCCAATGTGATATGTGACAGGTATTTTTTGCAAATTCATTTCAATTGCTTGGATTAAAATACAAAGGTAAATTTAGATCGCGTGTCAAATGTGGACTTCCATGGTGGTGGTTTATTCAGTCGCGAACATCACCCCCAGAGGGGTTATGCCTCATCACCCGATCTGGGGCGCACATCATTTCAGATCGGGGGTATCGGTGGAACTGAGCGTCAGGCTGTTTACTGGTATAGAAGCGCCGGGATTGCGTGGTTATGAAGTCATTGTCCGACAAACTTTACTCTTTCCCAAATGGGCTATCCATCCCACCGTCGGCCAACCCTGTGTGTGGTAGATCGGCTATGCGAGTACGAGTTTAAGAGTGAAAAATGTGATAGACAGAGTGAGGCGACGAAGACAAAGGGAGCGGTATCCCCCCCACACACGGAACTTCCCTCACGGCATTGTACCCGATGTGTGGCTCCCAAGGCGCGGAACAGACCATGTTCATGATTCAGACGAATCAAGTGGCATGATACTTCCTTGAGCGCAGATCCCTCGATCTCTGCCCTTTCGTCGAAACAATTTAACCAAATCAACGCGTGTTGCCGCCGATCCTTAAAATAAGTTACGACCTCCTGAATTACGCAAGCCAGGTTCACGGAAAAGTGACCAACGATTTGAAACAAATGCAAAATACATATTTCCCGTCAATCTAAAAAAGCCGATTCTCCGTCATGGGACGGACGATGGAATTAGGCTGCGTGTTCAATGCCTGGCTGCTTTACGAATGATCGACCGCCCCCCTTTTTATAATTATTTTTTGTATGTGTGCAACCAGGTTTTGCGAGCGTCTGTCTCGCCAAAGCTTAAAACTATTCTTAGCGACGATTCAGCTGTTCTTTCCCACCCGCCATGTAAAGTCACATTTTTACAAAATATCTTTTATGGTTCGGGCATTCGGATGCGTTTTCAAGTTCAGCCAATCCCGCAACAGAGACAAGGGACGGATTGCCCTGTTTCGACGTGTGACCTTGGATTTACTATTTCATGATATTCGGGTGTGGCCAAGTTAAAAAAAAAGAAAAAAGCACAGACGCAAATCGAACGGGTATCTGTTCATCAAGCACAAAACCTTATTTTATTGGGGGCGCACCAGTAACTTTAGCCAAATTCATTTCGGGAGTTGCGCTGGCAGAATGGGCGGCGTTTTGGTTTAATCTCTACGCAATACTTCAAAGGTCCCAAAATGCCCGCTCACCTCGACTGTAAACACCCACCCCACGAATCCGCTGCAACAGCTATCACTCTGAACGACGTTCTATTATAGAAACGCTACTCGAGGCCAGAGGGTAGGATCGGGCGGACACCCTCGTCGCACCTAAAAATGCAGGCACAGGATGATCCAGAAGAGTCTTCAAACGGTAACTCGGACAAAGGAACGAATGTTGGCTAACCTGTACTACTGTAGAGGATGACGCTGAAGGGTTCCAGGAAGGTGACACCGCGAGCAGCCCCGGTGCCTCAAAGAAAATACGTCCCACTCGTGCTTGTGATTTCTGTCGCCGGAAAAAAGTACAACGATCTGACTCTGAACAATTGCTCACATCTCTCAATAGGTAAAATGCGAAGGCAACCCATGCGCAAACTGTATAAACCACAGCCAAGACTGCACTTTTGTTCAGCAAACAAAGAAGCGGCCGGTCAGAAAAGATCACAAATACATCGCCAAGATAGAGGAAGAGAACAAGCGTCTTGACGAACACACAAAGCGCATTGAAGCAGCCTTAGCGGACGCAGCGCCCGATGTCTATGAGACGCTCAAAAGAAGTGACAAAAGAGCATCTGGAGGCCTGCCACGTCAAAGACCCACGAAAACTGTTGCATTTGCGGATACATCGTCCCGTCCCTTTCCAGCCGGCGCATTTCTCTTCGGGGATGGAATGACTTTTGGCGCTTATGTCGGTGCGCTCTCTAGCCTGTTTCTGCTGATTCAAAAGGACCGACATCGCCATGGACCTTTTTACAAGAAACTCGATCCTACGCTGCGCACTCGTTGAGCTTTATCGATACCGCACAGCCGGCGACCTCTCTCGACTTTCTTCAGGTACAAATCGGGTCAGCTATTCCCGCCCAAACCCAAACTGCGTCTCCAGTACGAAGGGACAACGCAGCGCAATACTATGCCCCATATGTTAACGGTGATTTTCTTTGCGTTTGTAATCCCACTAACTTTATAGCATGGTTTACACACGCTGGAGGCATTCACGGTTGCATGCACAGACCGACGTTCGAAAGTAGTGCAAGAGCGTCGTTTGCGCCGAACGCTACTCCGCCTTGGGAATTCGCGTTACTGTATCATTCGGTACTGGCTATCGGAGCATGCTTCCTTGGCGAGACAGATCGCTGCTATCAATTCCTCAAAACTGCTTGCAATATGATGATGCCACGGGTGTACCAGAGCCAAGATATTAAGGTAGTACAGGCAACGTATCTTCTGGTCTGTCACCTCTTGTAAGTCGACTAACTTTGTAGTCGCTGCTGTTATTTATATTGGGAAAGTACGGTGTTGCGTACGGCTTACTAGGCCACGCTATAAGGTACCATTTTCATCGGGTCCACTGACCGTAGACTCGCGTATGCAAATGGGTTGCATCGAGACGCGACAATCCAGAGACAGGATGGAATTCCGCTGTCGGCGATTGAGATCGAAGAAAGGCGACGAATCTTCTGGTCAATATATTACCTGGACACATTCCTTTCGCTCATACTGGGTCGACCACCAAGTATTTCGGATTCGGACCTCGATGCCGAGCTACCAGATTCTATCCAAGACTCGCAACTCACAGCTGAAGGTGCTCTACCAGAGGCAATGGAAGCGCAGAGAGAGGAATACCTCCACGGTTCCCTTCGATCCCTATGTCTTCAACTCCGGAAAATATACGACGAATTATACAGCGCGACTTCCCAGAAAGGACAAACACAGTCGGCGTTACTGGCGTCCATCACCGCTCTCGACGACGATCTGGCGAATTGGCGGGGGAATCTTCCAGCCGCTCATATGCCGTTTCTGTCTCCCGAGGAAACGCAGAACATCGTTCACGTACCCGCTGAGAGAGCATACTTCTCATTGGCATACTATTTCAGCGTATGTTTAGTCCATCGTCCGGCACTAGTTCAGTTACTGCAAGCGACCCCGGAGGATATAGCGCCACAACGATCGCCCCGCCACGGGAAATCTCCAGCCCGAACCGTCAACCTCGCGCGAGTCACAGGAAGTAGTGGGCTTGAACAACCTGCCGATCGATGTGTGATTGCAGCTCGAGATCTCCTTCGTCTGGTTCTCAGTGGATCAATACTCGAGCCCAATCAGTTATCGTACCTCCATTGCTCCGCCGACCTGATGGTGTCTAGACTACTTCCGCCCTGCACCATCACGGCTGGGTCGATTATCGTCGACAATCTGATTCGGGATCCACAGGCGAATTCAACCGTCGAGGATCTACAACTTTTGCGGGCCGTGAGACAGACAATAGAGGCTTCGGTCGACAGAGCTCTCTCTCGCTCTCTAATTAACACTCTGAACGAACTCGAACGGATTGCTGTGCACGCCATTCAGCGAGAGGCGCCTTCTCAACTCAGTCGGATTCCCGACACTCAATCTCCCGTCTTCTATGCGTCTGAACCCTCGACCTCGCAGCCTTGGACACATTCATACGCAACCCCAAACGATCTCTCTTTTGTCGCCGCTCCGATGGGTTATGGTATCTCGTTTCAACAGCAAACACCGTCTTCAAGTGGATTGTATCAGCAACAAGCTCCAAATCCAGCCATGCAATCTTATGCACAACCGCCCCCAGAACTCCATTATCAGTTCCAACCTGCCGAAAGTACTGGCCCGTCCTTGGCACAACACGTGAGACAGCATATAGCATCACCCCCGACGATAATCCAACATCCTCAGGATATCCACTCATCTTACCAACCGATGCCGTGGGGTCAGAACTCCAGTACCGGTCTTGGCCATTCAATCCTCCAGCCCCCCTCGCAGCAACAGTATTCGTACCCTGGACAGCAGTGGATATCCAATATATCCAACCCTCCGCCACCATCTCCCACTCGAAGCACTCGCGGAGGACATAAGAAATCACCGAGTCGATCGAGTCGGGGTCGAGGACAGCGGCAATAAGTACTTATTTTTTTGTATTTGTATTTGATGTTTACAAATGGGGTGTACTCTATTATTGCCAGGATTTGGTGTTTGAAACCATAGCCGTATCTTATATCCTTTTTGTCATCATGAAGGGCGCTGAGATTTGGGTGGGATTCCTGTTTATTCATGGGAGACGAGACCTTGGATAGATTAATGTCTCAATTGTATTTCGAATCTTTCTTAAATGACGAGATTCAGTTCATGTTTCATTTGCCATGTTTAATTCATGATGAAATGCTTGTTTGTCGGTTCGGGTGCCGAATCAAGTTTCAAAGTATGTGACGTTGATTGCCGATCCCCTTGAAACGAATCATCGGGAGCGAGACGCCCCTGAATCGACCCCGTAAGCCGCTATCAGCTTTGTTTTAGAGGCGAATTCATCAAGCCACTTGATCCGTACGGGCGCGCTAACGAGCTATTCGGCTTCATGTTCTCCCGAGAGAAAGATTCGGGGGATTTGTCATGGGGAGGAAATGGTTCAATTCCTGTTCCCCGCTTCTTGAGGTTTCGGCGCCTCCTGCTCGCAATTGTCGTCACCGCTGTGGTTTCCTTAGCTTTCTTTCACCACAGGCCAGTCGTGAACGAAGTAGAAGACAACATATTACGGTACCTTTCTCTCTCCTCGGAGGAGCAAGTCAAACTCCACAATCATCAACTGGCCGCTCTGCATGCCGGCCTGGCGCAATGCGCGGCAATCAAAGCGCGACCCGTCTCCACAACGGACGCCAATCGACGAAATCCTCGAGCTGTGCAGTCTGCACCACCGATTTTGATCAAGAATGCCACATTAATTGACGGCGACGGCTCGATCCTCAGTGGTCGCTCGATTCTCCTCTCCGATGGCGTTGTCAAAGAAATTGGAGAAGACATAAAGCTTCCCGAAAACTGCAAGGCCATTGAGGTTCATGGACGATACGTGTCTCCCGGTCTGGTGGATATGGTCACTCTGCCTCTTTGTAGTTTGTTGATTCCAGCATTCACATGCAGGCGTGAATTCACTTCCGGAACTATTTGGCACGGACGACTCGAATGAAATTAGCGGAGATGTCACGCCATATGTTCGCACTATTGACGCCATCAATCCCTCCGATGAGATGTTTCAGAGGATCTCGAGCGGCGGTATAACTGCTTCTCTGATCTTACCCGGGTTCAAACGATATGTGTGTCCACTGACGATGCTAGGAGTGCCAACAATATCGGAGGAGAAGCATACGTTATTAAACTACGACAGATGCCTTCTGTTTCGGTGGAGGACATGCTCATACAGAGGAACATCACCACCAAACCTGAACGGTGGAGTATGTGCGCCCTTTATTCTCTCTCTAATTGATAGTCAAGATGGCATGCGGAGAGAATCCCAAGTATGTCTAATTTCATGTATAAATTAATGAATAGACGAGTCTATGGAAATGCTGCTAAATGGCCTGGTGGCCCAAACAGTGAAGCCCATTCATTGAATTTGTTAACATCAAAGCCCGACTCGGAGAAGCCTGGAGATTTCGCCAAACTTTTGAACGAGCACGTGCTTTAATGAAAGCACAAGATAATTGGTGCCTCAAGGCCCAAGCAGCAGCATCGCGAGGCAAATTGTCATCGCTCATGCAAGAGGAATATTTCCCATCTGAACTAGAATTAGATGTCATCGTTGGTATCACTGACACCCCCTGCCACGTGCTAACTTTTCAGGGGTTCTCCGAGGCGAAGTGCGAGGTCCCCCCGCCTTTGCCCATCCCAATACTAATCATTAGTAAACGTGCACTGCTACGAGGTCCCTCCGCAGGACCAAATTTTCGGAACTAATTCCTAGACTATGGATCTCGAAGCCATGCTCCGACACGCCACGGAGTTCGATTTCATAGTTACTGCTTTCCATCACGTATTTCCCCTCGTGGCATTCTATTTCAGCCTTCCATGGATCTTTTTAAACTAACGCTCAGGCCCTGGACGCATGGCGCGTGCCTGAAATGATCCTACGCGGTTCGGAGAATATGAGCCGGTAGTTTCCCCCCTCATCTCCCGTTTCAAATTTTGAAACAAAAAAGTTTATCCGAGGTCGCTTATTCCTAGGAATATTACAATTGCAACATTCGGCATGCTTTGGGGTTACAAGAAAGAAGGTAAATTTTGTGAAAGGCCTTGGTTGAAGTTTATTTTAGCATTTCAAGCGAATCCTTGGGCAGGTAAAATTTTGGCGGAAAATAATATTCCTGTTGCTTACAAGTCCGACCATCCAGTATTCCACCCACGTGTTGTGGGCTGGCTGACGTGTCTTAGGTTCTCAATGCGCAACATTTATTGTATGAGGCACAAATTGGACATCACTATGGATTGCCTGATAAGCTGGCTATTGCAAGTCTGACAAGTGTGCCTGCGAAGGCACTGGGAATGGATCATCGGATAGGGTATCTTCGACTGGGATATGATGCGGACGTTGTAATCTGGGATTCGCATCCGCTGGCACTTGGAGCGACGCCGATACAAGTCTTTGTCGACGGGATACCTCTATTCGATGAGGAAACTGCACACAAGAAATTGGCCGAGAAGGTTGAAAGTCAGGATGTTCCCATTCAGAGAGAATTCGATGAAGCGGAAGCAGTTTCTGGTGATGTGAGACCACTTGATCTCGTACATCAAGATTTTATTGCAACAGGAGTCAGAAAAGCGTACATCAGAGGCGAAAACGGATTACAAGCAGTCTCTGCCATGAGCGGCAAGTCCCTCACAATGGTGGTACGAGGTGGGAAGATGGTTTGTTTGTCGGGTACATATCACCGAGAGATTGAAACTGCCGTTGCAGACGGAGTAGAAATTCGACATCTTAAAAACGGACACATCCTTCCCGGTCTAACAATACCATCCCCATCTCTCGGCCTCGCAGAGATTCTTTCCGAGCGGTCCACGTACGACGGCCTCGTTCCCGACTCACTTGATCCAACAAAAAGTGACAACATTCCATTCGCAAAGGACGGTCTCGTTTTCGACGGAAAACATCTCGAACGAGCGCAAGCAGCCGGTATCTTGAACGTCATTACCCCTCCGCTAAGTCGTGGTTTCCTGCAAGGCGTCAGTGTTGCATTCAAGTCTGGAAGGAAAAGCGTTTTGGACCAAGGGGCGGTAATTCAAGAAGAAGTGGCATTACATTTTGCAATTGGTCATGATTCAAGGGGAGGAAGTACGCCTACTGTGTCCTCGCAAATCGCACTCCTTCGTAAGATCCTCATCGCATCGGTGAACGAAACGGACAGCATCTACGGTCGGGCCGCGAACGGGAAAATCCCTCTTGCCATCACCGCGCAGAATAAAGACGTCATTGCACATTTATTGAAGATGAAATCAGCGCTGCAAGAGATCGCACCAATCAATCTTGTCATCGTCGGCGGGATAGAGAGTTATCTCCTTGCGGAAGAACTTTCTCGAGCTCGTGTCCCTGTGATTCTCATCCCATGGCGATGTCAACCCGAGGAATGGGAATATCGGCATTGTCTGCCTGGTCCACCACTTTCAGAGAAAACGTCATTTCAGATTCTGGTGGAACATGGTGTAGAGGTCGCGTTGGGTGCATGGGACGATGGATTGGTCAGTACGATGTATTGGGAAGCGGCGTGGGCCGCCAAGGGGACCGGGTTGACGGAGAAGGATGTGGTAGAGTTGATCTCGACCAAGGTGGAAGAGATTGCGGGAATAAAGTGGAAGGACTCGGCGGATGGTGGACACGTACTTTTTGAAGGGAATCCACTTGACTTTGGAGCCAGTGTTGCAGCTATAATTTCGTAGATCTACCGTACTTAGGATACAAGATAATCGCGTCCACACATGCGAGCGGCAGAGTTTGTTCCTGGCACTGATAATCTTCCATATTCGGCTCAACAACGCTCTGCCCCTGTATTCTTCAGTCCAGCTCAAAAGCGCCCCCAACCAGCCGCCCTTGCCGTCTCGATCGGAGCGGATAAGCGATTCGGGTCTTTCTCTCGGATGCACGCTTCTTCTCGTCCTAATGACTTCCGACCGAATTCCCGATTGCTATCCTATTGGACGCAATGGCCACTTCGAATTATCTAACAGTGCTGATCACGCTCGCGGGGATTCTTTGCCCCCACTTTTCCCCATCCTCTTATTGGTTATCCGAGGACGGGGGGAAGACTGCCGGCGCCCCAGCGTTTGCTTCCAGTATGGGAGGAGCATCCAACACACGGGACACCGTCATCGGCATCTAAAAGCAGGCGCCCCAACGAGGACAACGGGAGGGGGGTTGTGTCAAACGGATAGTCTGAGATTGTAACGAAACCTTTGAATCGGGTCGAAGAAAGGTCGAGAGTGTCGAGGGGAGATTTTTGTGTGCTGGCGACTGTGGGACCGTCCTGCTGTCGGAGCGGGGAAATTGCTCGTCGTCATTCAACCACAGTCAACTGATTATCCCTTCCGAGACTTTGA
>Ga0335073_10008978_pt1 | contig 14017 bp, 15 predicted proteins | sample Lox_Sample_22_FD_207093 | JGI IMG/M metagenome (GOLD analysis project Ga0335073, IMG submission 207093) | Soil microbial communities from Loxahatchee National Wildlife Refuge, Florida, United States - Lox_Sample_2.2 | ecosystem: Environmental > Terrestrial > Soil > Wetlands | place: USA... | reverse complement strand
GACGCTGCGGTTCCGCCATCCCGACGCCGGGGCGATCACGCTTACCCGCACCGAGCTGGACGTCTCGGCCGCGGCGGACCTGCGGATCTCGGTGTACAGCCCGGTTGACGACGAAACCCGTAGCCGGCTCGCGATGACGCGCCTGCCGAAGCAGGCCTGAGACCCGGGCCGGCCGTCAGGCCGGGGCGGAGGCCAGCAGGCGCTCCCAGCCGGCCGGGGTGAGCGCGTAGTCGGCGACCGCCCCTGCGGACAGCCGGCGCGACAGCGCCGGGCGGATCAGCACGGCCAGCGCGGCCGTGAGAACGGGGACGGCGGCGAGCGGATCCCTCCGGGCCGGCGTGAGTTCCTCGGCGCTCCCCCGGTATGACCCGCTGTGCGCCAGCGCGCCCGCGATCTCGGCCGCTGCGCCGCGCCGGCCGCGGCCACGGGCGGCCGCGCCGAGGATCGCCAGCAGCAGCTGGTGCGTGGCCACGCCGGGGCGGCCGGCGGGCTGGACCGCTGGCACGCCCGCGCAGGCCACCTCGAGCAGCACCCCGGCCAGGTCCACGCCCGAGCGCCGCGCGTTGCCGGGTTCGACAAGGCGCGGGTTGACGTCGATGAAAACCGGTCCCGCGGCGGTCAGGATGGCGTCGGCCGACAGGGCGCCGTGCCAGCCAAGCCCGCGGCCAAGCCTCTCGAGGTGCGTGGTGACCGCGGCGGGCTCGTCGAGACTCCGCTTGTGGCTGGCGCCGCCCCCGGCGCCCTCGCGGACGCGCAGGCTGGCGTGCGCGGCCAGCATCTCCCCGCGCGCGAACACGGACTGCACCATCACCAGCGGGCCCGCTGCGGGCTCCTGTGCGACGACCGCGCCGCCGGGAAGGAACCCGTCGGCCTCGAGTTCGGCGGCGACCTCGCTCAGCGCGGCGGCGGAGTCGGCGCGCCGCACACCCGTGGTCGCGGTGCCGATCGGGACCTTGATGAACACCGGGAAGGAACGCCACGCCCGCAGGTCCTCCGCCGAGCCGAGAAACGCCGTGCGCGGTTGCGGAATGCGCAGGGCGGCGAGCGTGGCCGATGCGGTCACCTTGTCCTGCACCGCGCGAACCGCCCCGAACGGCGGCACCGCGGTCCTGACGCCCTCGGCGTCCAGGCGCCCGGCCGAGTGCGCCAGCACCGCCACCTGTTCCTGGGTGGGAAGGAGCACGTCGAACCGGCCGGACCGGTACACGGCCAGCGCGGCGTCCAGCCAGGCGAGCGGGTCGCCGCCGTAGCCGGGGACGCGGTTCACCCGGCGCACGTGCCGGGTGAACCGGCACAGGCAGACCGGGTCCGGCGACAAGACCTCCACGTGGTGGCCCGCCTCGCCCAGTTGCCCGGCCACCTGGCGCGCGGTCAGGCCCGACCCGTCGGACAGCAGGATCTTCACCCGGCCAGTATCGCGGCAGCCGCCGGGGCCGCGGGCAGGCGTCCCGGCGGTCAGCGGTCAGGCGTCGCCGGCCGGCGCGAGCGAGAGCCGGTCGGGCTCGTGGGCCGAGCCGCGGCGTATCACCAGGCGCCCGGAGCGTTCCAGGTACTCGACGTGAGCGGCGGTCTCGGCCAGCGCGGCCCTGCGCATGAACCCCGTGATCTCATCCCAGGTCCGGGACCAGGTCAGGTTCTCGGTGACCGCCCAGATCGTGGGCTGGCCGGCCGAGGCGACGATGTCCAGGACCTCCCGGGCGCGGACGTCGTGATGCCGGGCGATGGCCTCGGACCGCCCGGCGATGCCGCGGAACCGGTATTCGTGGGCGGGCAGCGCCTCGGCGCTGTCGAATCCGGGCATCGCGCGCAGCGAATCGAGGTAGCTCGTCAGCGGCGACCGCAGGCCGCCGGGAAAGATCCCGATGTTGGGCGAGATCCGGGGCAGCAGGTGGTCCCCGGTGAGCAGCAGGTCGTGGTCGGCGTCATACAGGCAGATATGCCCGGGCGTATGCCCCGGGGTCCACACGACCCGGATCCGCCGGCCCGGCAGGTCCAGGGATTCACCGTCCCGCAACAGCACGTCGGGGTCGGCCAGGCGGAAGATGCCGAGGGTGTCGGCGAGGTCGGCGCTGAACTCGGCCATCATCTCGGCGGGTGCGCCGCACCGTTCCAGCCACGCGCGCCCGCCGTCGGGCCCGACCGTCTGGCTGATCCGGGAGGGCAGGGCGTGCACCTCCTCGGCGTGCATCGCGATCCACGCGCCGGACGCGTCGCTCAGGCGCCGGCTGAGCCCGTGATGGTCGAGGTGCACGTGGGTGACGACGATGCCGGTGACCCGGTCGGCCGACAGCCCGGCCGCGGCAAGGCCGCGCTGCAGATCGGCCCAGCCCGCGTCGGATTCCCAGCCGGGGTCCACGGCCACCACGCCGCTGTCGGACAGCAGCAGGTAGCACAGTGTGTACCGCAGCGGGTTGCCGGGCATCGTGACCGGCACGGACCAGACTCGGGGCGTGACCTGCTCGACCGGCGGGAACTGGCGGGCCTGCCATGCCCGCTGCTGCGCGATCCCCGTCACGGTCACCGGTCCGCCGCCCGCGCGTGCCGGGGCGCGCGGGCTCCCCGTCATGCGCAGCTCCTCCGGATCCGACGTCGCGGAGTCAGCATAATACTGACGAAATCCGTCTAGCAATTGGGGGGGCGGCGCCGCGGGGCGGGCGGCAGTGCTCGGAGACCTGCTCATGAACGCCCTCGGAGTCGCCCGCGAGGTCCGGCAGACCCTGCTCGACGCGCCCGGCCTCGGCGTTCGCACGCTCTCCTGAAAAGGCAGCGGCCGCGAGCGAAAACCAATGTGCCAGCCGGCGCGGCGCGGTCTAGGGTCTGCGCATGTATCCGGCGGCGCGCATCGTGAGAGTCCGCGGCAGGAACCTGGCGGTCGAGGACCCGGGTCCGGAATCGGGTTTCCCGGTCATCGTCCATAACGGCGCGGGCTCGCGGCACCTGTTCGGGCCGGCGGTTGCCGAGGCCCGGGATCGGGGTTTCCGGCTGATCGGCTACGACCGGCCCGGCTGCGGCGGGTCGACCGCGATGCCCGGCCGCGTCATCGCCGACTGCGGTGCCGACGTGCGGGCGATCATGACCGAACTGGGCATCACCAGGGCAGCGGCCTGGGGTTCCTCGGGCGGCGGACCCTATGCCCTGGCCACCGCGGCCAGGCTTGCCGACGCCGTCGTCGCCGTCTGCGTGTTCGCCTCGGTCGGCCCGTACGGCATGCCCGGCCTGGACTTCTGCGACGGCCTGGGCGGCGATGACCTCCGGGAACGGATCCGCAGAATGCTGGCGGACCCCGAGCGGGCCCGCGCCGAGTTCCGGGCCGAGTCGGCGGCCACGCTCACGCGGCAGGGCTCTGCCGGCTGGTGGCTGCAGAGGTGGGGAGACCGGGCGGAGCAGGATGCCGCGCACAGCCGGGACCGGGCAGAGTATCTCGCCGCCTGCACCCGCGACGTGCTGCGCGCCGACAGCGGCGGGTCCTTCGACGACGACGGATCATGGGAGGACGCCCTGACCTTCTACAACCCATGGGGCTTCGACGTGGCCGGCATCCGGGCCCCGGTCAGCCTCTGGCATGGCACACAGGACTTCCTCCCCGTCGCCCACGCCCGCTGGCTGGCCGACCGCATCCCGGACGTGACCACCCATTTCCCGGCCGGCGAGGACCACACCAACATCGAAGACAACAACCGTGCGGCGGCCTTTGCGTGGCTGGCCGCCCGCATCTAGACCGGGCACAGCGAGCATCCCGCACGGTCAACCGGGCTTGCGCGCGATTACCACCTCGGTGTCGCCCGGCCAGTCCCAGAAGATGCCCTCGGCGGAGCGCTTCGCGAGCAGCGCCCGCACCTCCTCCGCGAAGTCGTCAAGACGATCACCAAACAGGTGCGGCGCCGAGAACGACATCGACAAGTAGCCGGACAGGACGCTCTCGCTGTCTCGCAGCAGATCGGGGATGCCCGGGACGAAGACCTGCCGCGGAGCCCCGAAGCGGGTCCGGACCAGCACATCCTCGAAGCGCTGCGTTCGCTGCGGGGCGCTGCCCTGCCCGGCGCGCCGGGTGGATCCGAGATATTTCTGCACCAGCGCGCTGATCTCATCGTGCGGGATCGCCGGCACCCCGGGGTCTGGTGGCCGGGGCCGCCCCGTCACCGTGTGGACGATAAGTGCCAGCGCACCACCGGGCTCCAGCATGTCGTAGACCGTCTCGGCCACCTGCTGCCCGTCGGTCCAGTGGAAGGACGTGCCGAAGGTCACCAGCCGGCAGGGCCCTGGCGCGACCGCGGGCAGGTCCTCGGCCAGGCCCTGAACCCACCGGATGTTCCTGACTCCTTTTTCCTCGGCCGCGCGACGACCCTCCGCGAGCATGCCGGCGTCCGGGTCCAGGCCCACCGCCAGCGCGAAGAGATGAGCGAGGCGGACGGTGAGCACGCCGGGGCCGCAGCCGGCATCCAGAAGCCGTCCGTTCCCGTCCAGGCCCGTCTCTTGCGTCAGGACGGCCTCAAGCTCCGGTGAATACGCCGGGCGGCCGTAGCGATAGTGGGCGGCCGAGCCGAGGTAGATGGTCGGGTCATATGGCACCGCACCAGTCTCCCCCAGTCCGGCGGGCGCGCTCGTCGTCGCTTGGCATGGCCGCGTCTGCCCCGGACGGGCGGCTATTGACATGCCAGCGGCTGAGCGAGTACATGGCCGTAACACGATTTCGCAGCGGGCGCGATTGGCCTGGTCCTGGCGGCCTGCCGCGCTGCATGATGCCAGCGTCACGGTACCCGACGGCGAGCCGGGCGAGCTGATGATCCGCGGCCCGCTGGTCATGCTCGGGTACTACGGCAACGATCCGGCCACGAAGGCGGCGATCGAGCCCGACGGCTGGATGCACACCGGCGACATCGCGAGCCGTGACGACGAAGGCCATTACTTCATCGTGGACCGCAGAAAGGACCTGATCATCACCGGCGGGTTCAACGTCTATCCGGCCGAAATCGAACGCGTGGTCGCCTCCCATCCCGCGGTGGCGATGGTCGCCGTCGGCTCGGTGCCGGACGACACCCTCGGCGAACTGGCCCGCGCATACGTCGTGCTCCGCCCCGGCGCCGCCGCCACCCAGGCCCAGATCATCGAGCACTGCCGGCCGCACCTGGCCGCGTACAAGCTGCCCCGCTCGGTCCGGTTCGTGCCCGACCTGCCCAAGACGTCGACCGGCAAAGTGATGCGCAGGGAGCTGAAGACCCTCGACCACTGAAGCCGGCCGGTCGCCTGTGCGGCGGCCCATCACCCGCTGCGCGACCTCAGCTTACGGCCGAGTCGATCACGGTGGGCTGGGTGTCGTGGCCGTCGAGGCTGTCGAAGATGCCGGGAGCGTTCTGGAACTCGCCGCTGGGGTTGGCGTGCAGGTTTGAGTTCTCGATCGTCAGCGCGCCCTGGCCGTTGTCGATCACGCAGAAGATGGCGCCGCCGCCCTCGCGGGCGCCGTCGGCGCGGATAACGGTGTCGTTGATGACCAGGTTGTAGTTGTTGCCGTCGGTGTAGACGCCGCCGCCGCTGCCGCCGCCGGGGGTGCCCGCCTGCGCCGGGTTCGCGCCCCAGCCGATGGCCCTGTTGCCGGCCAGCAGGCTGTTGGTCAGCACGAAGTTCGCGTACAGGCCGCTGACCGCGCCGCCGTTGGAGCAGGTGTTGCCGCGGAAGGTGTCGTCGGTCAGGTAGACCGGGGTGTTCATGTCCATGCCGTAGGCGCGGATGGCCCCGCCGCCGAGGTCGGGACCGTACTGGTAGCAGCCGTTGCCGGCGAACGCCGAGTTGACCACGGTCAGCTGGCCGCCCTGAACAAAGATGGCGCCGCCCCCGTAGTCGGCTGACCCGCTGACCTGGTGCGCGCCCGAGTAACCGTCGACGAACCGCATGTTCTGCACGATCAGGCGCGGCCCGGCCTGCTCCCAGCAGCCCGGGCAGGTGTCGGAGTCCAGGATCCGGATCTTGCCGCCGCCGCTGAGGGTGACCTTGCCGCCGCCGTCGATGACGATCACGTCGCCGTGCACGATGTTCGCGGTTTGCGTCATCGTGATCGTGACCGGCTCCGGCCCGCAGTCGAAGGTGATGACGCCGCCCATGGCCACGGCCGCGACCACGGCGGCCGAGGTACAGCTGGCCGCGTTGCCCTCGCCGATGACGTGGTCGGGATGGGCGGTGCTGACCGCCCGGCCCGCCGGCGGCACGGCGGCATGGCCGTTCGGGTTGCCGTACCGGGGCAGCGGCCGGCTGGGCGGGACCGCAGACGCTCTCGGCTCCGGCGTCGGCGTCGGTGATGGCGCCGGCGCGGGGGAGGCAGCCGGCGACGTCGTTCGCACGGCGCCCGCCGGGGCGGAGGCGCCCGCCTGACGAGCCGCCGTGCCGCACGCGGCCACCGCCAGCACCACACCGGAAACAGCCAGGAACCGCCCGAAACCGCCCGCCGACCGCATGGCGCCTCATGCTAACCGCCGCGGCGATGCGGCCGGCGCCGTTACCGGAACTCGGGCCCCCGCACTGACGCGATCATGGATTCGCGTCGCCCGGCGGCAGCGGCCGTGCCCGGCCGATATGGCCGATGCTCAGGTAGATGATGCCGCCGCCCGGGGTCTGGACCAGGCAGACGAGAACCCATGCCCACTTGGGCAGGTAGCGCACCCGCGCGGCCCGGGCGATGTCGAGGAGGCAGAAGGCGTCGAAGCCGATCGCCAGTGGCAGGCCAAGCGCGACCAGCCAGACGGCCCGGTCAGCAAGCGCACGGCCAACGGTGACGACGACGGCCACGAAGACGAGCCAGGCGGCGAGGCCGACGACCGCGCGGACCGCCACGTCGGAAGACCGGGCCCGCATGGCGCCGGTTCGCCACTGCGAGTTCCCGGCGCGCCGTGAACCGGCCCGCGCCGACCGGCTCAGCTGCCCGGTTGTCCTGGAGACGCCGACAGAGAAGGTGAGTGCCCGCAGCGCGCGCAGGAACGACGGGCGGATGCTGCGATCATCCAGGATGGCGGGCAGTTCGGCGGTCCACTCCCGGCACTGCTCGGCGCGCAGCTCGGCGGGAAGCCGGCGGCAGGCGGTGCGGATGAGCCACTCGGCGATCGGCTGGGTGGGCGCGGCCTGGCTCATCGCGTGCTCCCCGGCGCGGGCCGCGTCGCAGCGCGCCGGACGCCACCTGCCTTGATGCGGGAGACCTGGGCAAGCTCGAGGCGGGCCACGCGCAGGCCGTCGGCAGTCAGCCGGTAGTACTTGCGCGGCGGCCGCCCGCCGGCGTCCTGGCGCTGCGCCTCCCACTCGGACTCCACCAGGCCCTGCTGCTGCAGCCGGGCAAGCATCGGATACAGGGTGCCGCTCGGCAGCTTGGCCGCCTTCATCAGGTCGTAGCCGTAGTGCGGTGCGGCCGGATCGGTGGTCATCACCCTGAGCACGCGCTCGAGTGGACGGGTCAGCTTCACAGTGCCAGTCTACACATGTAGCCAATTGGCTTCACAGCATCGGCCTACACATGTAGCCTACATATGTCGAAGCCGGCCCGCGGGCCGCCCCGGGAGGATGGCGAGGGCTGATGAGAATGACGCCGGGACCTGCCGCGGTGATACCGGTTCTGGCCGTGGCGGTCGCGTTCGTCGCCTGGTGCCTGGTCGACCTGGGCCGGGCCGGCCAGGTGCGCTACCTGCCCAAGTGGGTGTGGGCGGTGGCCATCTGCGTCTCGGTGCCATGGGGTGGCCTCGTTTACCTGATCTTCGGAAAGGTCCGGCCCGCGGCGGGCGTGCCCTTGGAGCCCGCCGTAGCCGGGGAGGCGAGGGTCGCGAGCGGGCCACTGCCCGCCCGGCGGGATCCGGTCAGCCCGGTCGTGATCGAGGTAGACCAGCTGACCAAGCGCTTCGGGCCCGTCACCGCGGTGGACGCCCTGAGCTTCACGGTGCGCCCCGGGCAGGTGACCGGCTTCCTGGGGCCCAACGGCGCCGGGAAGACGACCACGATGCGGGTGATCTTGGGTCTGGACGCCCCGACGTCGGGAGGGGCGCTGGTCGGCGGCCGCCGCTACCAGCAGATCATCCGCCCGCTGCACGTGGCCGGCTCGCTGCTGGACGCGACCGCCGTGCACGGGGGGCGAACCGCCTGGTCTCACCTGCTGTCCCTCGCGCAGAGCAACGGGATCGGGCGGCGCCGGGCGATGCAGGTGCTGGAGGCGACCGGGCTGGCGGCGGTGGCGGGCCGGCGCATCAGGGAATTCTCGCTGGGGATGAAGCAGCGGCTCGGCATCGCCGCGGCGCTGCTCGCCGACCCCCCCGTGCTGATCTTCGATGAGCCGGTCAACGGGCTGGACGCCGCGGGCGTCCACTGGATCCGGCAGTTGTTCACGTCGATGGCCGCCGAGGGCCGCACCGTCCTTGTCTCCAGCCACCTGATGAGCGAGATCGCGCTGACCGCCGATCACCTGATCATCATCGGCCGCGGCAGGCTGCTCGCCGACTCCCCCACCGACAAGTTCGTGTCCGGTACGCGCCGGGACGTGCTGGTGCGCTCGCCCCGGGCCGCTGAGCTCGCCGGGCTGCTCACCGCCCGCGGGGCGGCCGTCCGGCCAGAAGGAGATGGCGGGCTCGCCGTGACCGGCCTGGATGCACCCGCGATCGGCGACCTGGCCGCCGGGTACGGGATCGCCGTGCACGAACTCGTGCCGCGGCATGGCTCGCTCGAACAGGCCTACCTGGACCTCACCGGAGCCAGCACCGACTACCGCGCGGGAACGCCGGCGCCGGAAGGGATGGCCGCCTCATGACCGCACCGCGGATCGCCGCCGGCCGGGCCGTGCCGTCACCGCTGGTCCGCGCCCGCGACGTGCTCGCCTTCGAGTGGACCAAGCTCCGCTCGGTTCGTTCGAACTACTGGACCCTCCTGATCGCCGCCGTGGTGACGCTCGGTGTCACCGCGATCGTGGCGCAGAGCATCGCATCCGCCCCGGCCCCGCCGCCCGGCGGTCCGATGAACGCGCTGATCAGCAGCTTCCTTGGTTATGGCGAGTACTTGGTGCTGCCGGTCACCATCTTGAGCGTGCTGACATTCACCTCCGAGTACTCCAGCGGCCTGATCCGCACCACGTTCACGGCAGTGCCCCGGCGCCGGGCGGTGCTCGCCGCCAAGGCGGCGGTCACCGGGGCCGCCGCCCTCATCGCCGGTGAACTGCTCGCCTTCGCCTGCTTCCTGTCTGCCCAGGCGATCCTGGACCGCCACCACCGCGGCCTGGCCCTCTCCCACCCCGGCGCGCTGCGGGCCGTGCTGGCCGCGGGCCTGGTCCTGGCCGCCTGTGCGGTGGCAGGCGTCGGGGTCGGCGCGATCATCCGGCACACCGCGGGCGCGATCGCGGCGGCCGTGATAGCGATCTACCTCATGGCGGCGGCGTGCCTGGTGCTGCCACACCCGTGGAACGTCAGGCTCGGCAGGTTCACCCTGCCCTTCGCCGCCTACCAGCTGGTCTCCACCCATGCTCAGCCAGGCCTGCTGTCCCCGGGCCTGTCCGTGCTGGTCGTCCTCGGCTGGCCGGCCGCCGCCCTGCTGGCCGCCGCCCTCCTGATCACCCGCCGCGACGCATGACGTTTCCGGCCCCGCGAGCACCAGAAGGAAGGAAGCCCATGCAGACCTCGCCGGTCACGATTACGACCCGGTAGCGGCCGCCGCCGCGCTGGGCAAGCCGATGCTCATCGCGGCGGGAGGCCGCGACTACCAGGCGACGGTCGCCGACGACCTGTCGCGGTGGCGGGCAGCTCTCGGCGCCCGGCCAGACGTCGTGATCCGTGTCTTCGATGCCGACAACCACCTGTTCTTCCCCGGCTCCGGACCCTCCTCGCCGGCCGAATACGAGCCAGCGCAGCACATGGATCCCGAGGTCGTCACGTGCGTCGCGAACTGGATCACCTCGGTGCGGGGGCGGGGCGCCTCAGGCTGACATGCTGGGGTCGACGAACGCGGGCAGAAGCAACGCCGGCATACCTAGCGCCGTTGAGCCGGCCGCCAGCGCGCCTGGCAGGCAGCGGCGCCGGCTCAGCCTGACGGCTGCCCGGGCGGCGGCAGCTGGCTGGCGCGCTGCCTGGCGCCATCGTCGAACAGCGCGGCGCGCAGCACGCTGTCCGCGGCGGCGAGCTGGGCCGGGCTGACCCGCCCGGCGACCTCCCGGTTGAGCTCCTCGGTGACGACCGTGACGGCGCGGGCGTAGTCGTGGCCGACCGGCGTGAGCGTGACGTTCAGCTGCCTGGTGTCGCGCGAGTCCCGTTCGGTGGTGACGTAGCCTCGCTGCTCGAGCGCGTCGGCGACCTTCCTTGCCGCCTGCCGGGTCACGCCCAGGGCCTCGCCGAGCCGGCCGACCGGCAGCGGCCCCCGCAAGAGCACCCGCATCACGGCCGCGTCGCCGCGCCGGAAGCCGGCATAACCGAGCGCTTCCAGGCGGCTGGTCATCTGGCCGACCCAGCTCAGCCTGGCCAGCGCGACCAGGTCGCCGATCCGGTACGTGGGAGTTGACTCAGCGGCCATGACATCAGCATTATAGATATATGCAACCAGGTTGCTCTTCCTCGCGGCGCCGGTCCCCGTGACCGCCTCCGTCTCGCCTCCGCGGCAGCGCCAGGCCCCGTCGCGCGCGAAGCCACTGGCCCGGCTCACCCTCGCCGGAATCGGCGTCTACGTGGCCATCGACGTCCTGCTGGCCTTCCTGCGGCCCGGGTACAGCCTGCTCTACAACGCCGAAAGCGACTACGGCCGCGGCCCGTGGTTCTGGGTGATGGACATCAACTTCCTGCTGCGCTGCGCCCTGTCCCTGGCCATCGCCGCCGCCCTGTACCGGGTCGCCCGCCTCGACGGCCGCACCCGCGGCGGCCTTGCGCTGCTCGTCACCTGGGCGGTCTGCTCCGGCCTGCTCGCGTTCTTCGCCGACGATCCCGAGGGCACGCCCCAACACGGCAGCGGCGTCGTCCACGTGATCCTGGCCGTCATCGCGTTCACCTGCGTCGCGATCGGGACGATCCTGATATCCGCCAGCCTCATCTCCGACCCGGCCTGGCGCCGCGCCGCGCCCGTCCTGCTCGCGATCTCGATCGCCGGCGCCGCCGCCTATCTGCTGCTCGGCACAGCCAGCAAGCACCACCACGCCCCCGGCGGGCTGTACGAGCGCATCTTCCTCGGCCTAGAACTCCTGTGGATCGCGGTCGCCGCAGTCGCTATCGCCAGGCGGACCGGAGCGACCCGGCCAGGATGACGCGCCGGCCGCTGCCCGGCCGCGGCGTCAGCCGGAGCCGATCGCGTCGCCGGGCTCACCACGCCGCCCGGCCAGTAGCTGTTCACGCTGGCGCTCAGCAACGACCTGCGTATGGGCGAGGGCGAGAGCGGGATCATCGAGAACGGCTGGCCGCCGTTCTTCGAGCAGGACCCGGGGCTGCCGGCCTATCCGGTCGTCATGCTCGAGGCGATGCTGGGCGACCTGCGCCAGCCGGACCGGGCCGTGGACCGGCTGATCGTGGCGGGCGACCTCACCTCCTCGGCGGAGCAGGGTCTGGCACCGGTCACAGCCCTACCCTGCCGTCGATGCGCTCCCGCAACAGGTCGGCGTGGCCGATATGGCGGGCGTATTCCTCGATCATGTGGACGAGCACCTCACGCAGTGACACGTAGCCTTGGCGCCCGCCGCGGCCGGTGTAGGGTTTGGCGAGGCCCAGGTCGCTGGCCTTATCGACGAAACGCTCGGCGAATGCGACCTCCGCCCGCCAGTCCTCCCAGGCCAGCGCGACCGCGGCCGGATCGGCCAGGGCATCGACAAAGGCCCGGTCGTGGTCGTCGCCCGCGCTTTGCCGGTAGCGAGCCGGAGCATCCTGGCCAGCCATAACGTGGCGGAACCAGTACCGCTCGGCGTCCGCGAGGTGACGCACGAGGCCGAGCAGCGAGAGGTCAGACGGCTCGACTGAACGGCGGGCCATGGCATCGGCGTCGAGGCCTGTGCACTTGAGTTCCAGGGTGAGCCGGTAGTCGTGCAGGTACCCGGCGAGCACGGTGCGCTCATCACCGTGATGAGCGAAAATACCGCCGATTCCCCGCGGGTCGGCATCCGGGCTTACGAACATATCCTGCCAGCCGAACTGCCGCTCTCCTCCCCGCCCGCGGCTGGCGTCAGCATCGCCGGCAGGCCCTTTAGCTGTGGTATTCATCTTGACATTATGACTGACCGAGCTGTCCGCCCTTCTCGGGCACGGCCCGTGCAGGGCGCTGCAGCTCCTGGCCCGCGCCAGCTTTGGGTATGCATCCGGGGAGTACCGGGGCAGCTCAACAAGACTTGCGCGAGATCTGCATCGAAGCAAGCCATCAACGCGCTGACAATGTGCGTCGAGAGGATCACCCTCAGCTGACGAAGATCACCGCCCGCCCGCGAAACATCTGACAGGCCCATGTCAAGAGCGGCGGCCCGAAGTATCCGGCAAGTGTCCTCGAAATGTCGGGCGAAGTGTCATGGCCAGCGCGGCAGTGTCACGTGGGCGTCAACCCGCGGCAATGTAGTGTCCGAAACTGCCGGGTGGTCAGGGCCGTTACTAGTTATGTCAGGACCGTTACTAGTTAAGGCGCGCAGTTTTGCTCCGGGAGGCCCCCCGGGGGGCGCGTATCGCCTGCATGACCGTCTCATGCGTCAACTCTCTGGCAGGGTCTGATCTTGTTCTGGGTTGCGGAGAATTGTGCAGGATCTTGCCAGGTGGCGTGTCATCATGGCGGGATGAACGAGCCATCGGTGTGGGTCTTCTTCTACGGTTCCTATATCAACGTGGATGTGCTCGCTGAGGTGGACCTGATCCCAGCCGAGGTCGAGGTGGCCAGGCTGAGTGGATACGACCTGCGGATCGCTCCGTTGGCTAACCTCGTGCCGTCCACCGAACGAAGCGTGTATGGGATTCTGGCGACGGCCACGCACCGGGAGCTGCACCGCCTCTATGTGGAGCATGCACAAGGGGTACTGGGCGGCACTTACGAGCCGGAGGCCGTGCTCGCGGAAAGCCGGGACGGCCGCTGGCGTCCTGCGTTGTGCTATCTGGCGCACAACATGGACGAGGCAGAGCCTGCCGCAGACTATGTCGGCCGAATCGCTCGCCCGGCCCGGCAGCTCGGGTTCCCGGCTTGGTATTGCGAGCGCATCGAGAGCTTCGCGCCGGCGCGCTAACGCTGACCCAGGATGAACTCGTCGAGCATGTTGTTACCAGGGTTCGATGGTCAGGCCGGTCGCGGCGAGGCAGCCGCCGACTATCAAGCACCGCACCCTGCGGTGCGACGCGCGAAAGCGCCGCCGCTAGGCGTTGGCCCGTTCGCCCGGGCGCGGGGAGCCTGGCATGGGCGGAGTCGGTAACGACACGTGCCAAGACCCGTACAAGACGCCGACCCGGCCACGATGACCTGGCGGCCGCCGATCACGCCTGTCAGAGGGCCTGACCGGCCTGCGGCCGCTCCGGTAGCCGCCGTCAGAGGACCTGGCCGCCCGAGCCCGGCGGGGTCACGGTCATCCGGGCCGTGGCCCGGCCGAGGGCCGGGTGCGCGGCCGTGACCGTGACCGGCCCGGTCAGGCCGGGCCGGGAGCGGACGAACGCGCCGCCGACCCCGCCGTAGATCCCGAAGTCGAACGGGTTGTCGCCGATGAGCGTGGCCGGGCCGGTCAGGGCCAGGCTGACCAGGCCGGTGACGTCGCAGCGCTGGTTGCCGTAGGCGTCGACCGCGCGGAACGTCAGCCGGGTGGTGTCGCTGCCGTCGGCGCGGATCGAGGTGTCGTCGGCCTGCAGCACGAGACGGTCGGTCCGCGTGTCGGCCGACATGCGGACCGACGCCGCCAGCCGCGCGCCGGCGTAGCCGTCGATGCGCAGTTCCGGCAGGCCCGACCCGTCGACCAGCAGGTTTGCGAAGGCCGGCGGGTAGGCGAGGCCGGGAAAGCCGCGGCGGTCGGGGGTGGCCGTCGCGTGGTGCCTGCCGCCGACGTAGATCTCCAGCCGGTCGCAGTTGGTGGCGATCATGA
>Ga0335073_10008976_pt1 | contig 14020 bp, 13 predicted proteins | sample Lox_Sample_22_FD_207093 | JGI IMG/M metagenome (GOLD analysis project Ga0335073, IMG submission 207093) | Soil microbial communities from Loxahatchee National Wildlife Refuge, Florida, United States - Lox_Sample_2.2 | ecosystem: Environmental > Terrestrial > Soil > Wetlands | place: USA... | reverse complement strand
ATTGTGCAGACCACCAAGGAGACGCTGGCCAGCGAACTGGCCGATGCCGATGCCTTAATCGTGCGCAGCGCCACAAAAGTGACGCCGGAACTGCTGGATAAAGCGCCGAAACTGCGGGTGGTGGGGCGCGCGGGCGTGGGGGTGGACAACATAGATCTGGACGAAGCCACGAAGCGAGGCGTTTTGGTGATGAGCACGCCGGGCGGTAGTTCTGTCAGCGTGGCCGAGCATACATTTGCATTGTTGCTGGCGCTGGTGCGGCAAGTGCCGAAATTCGACTCATCGATGCGAGAAGGGAAGTGGGAGAAGTCGTCGTCGGGCGCGGAAGTGCGCGGCAAAACATTGGGGCTTGTCGGGCTGGGCCGCATTGGCAGCGAAGTAGCGATTCGAGCCGACGCGTTCGACATGCGCGTGTTGGCATTCGATCCGTATATCAGCGAAGCGGCGGCGCAGGAATTGAATGTGGAATTGGTTTCCATGGACAAGCTACTGGCGGAAAGCGACGTCATTTCTTTGCACACCGCGGTGACTCCACAAACCAAGGACATGATCAACAGGGAGTCCATCGCCAAGATGAAAAAAGGAGTGCGCATTCTGAATGCGGCGCGTGGAGAGCTGATCAATGAAGCGGATCTGGCCGCGGCGCTCAAGAGTGGTCAGGTGGGCGGGGCGGGTTTGGATGTGTTTGCGGAGGAGCCGCCGAAGAATTCGCCGGTGGTCGGATTGCCAAATGTGATCTGTACGCCGCACGTAGCGGGCTCGACGGCCGAGGCGCAAGAGGAATTGGGCAATCAAGTGGCGGTGCAAGTGCGCGATTACCTGGTGGAAGGCGTGATTCGCAATGCGGTGAACTTGCCGGCGCTGTCGCCGGAGCAGTATCGCCGGGTGCGACCGTATCTGGCGCTTGCGGAGCAGTTGGGCTCGCTGGTTTCACAAGCGGCAGCCACGCGACCTGCGCGGGTGAAGATTCGCTACGCTGGGGAGCTGAGCGAAGTCGGCACGCATTTATTACGCAGCGCAGTTCTGGCTGGGTTGTTGAACGCCGTGCTTGCCGGGAAAGTGAACGTGGTCAATGCTCCCGCGGTTGCCGCAGCTCGCGGGCTGACCGTCGAGGAAGAAACGCGTCGCCGCGAACACGGCTTCCCACACACGATCGAAGTGGCGGCGCTGCCCGACAAGCCGGGAGCGCCAGGCTTCAGCGCCGAAGGCACGGTGCTGCACGACGGCACGCCGCGGGTCATTAATATTGATGGCATAGCGCTCGAAGCACAGCTCGATGGCACCATGCTGTACCTACGCAACGCGGATAAACCCGGAGTGATCGGGCACGTGGGCACCACGCTTGGAAAACATGGCGTGAATATCGCTACGTTTGCGCTGGGGCGGCGCGAGGCCACGGTGGGAGCGGAAGCTGTATCGCTGGTGCGTCTCGACGGAAAAGTGACCGAAGAAATCCTTGGGCCGATTCGCGAACACGCGGCGATCACCGAAGCGAAGTTGATCCACCTTGGCTGATCGCGTGGGGTGGGTGCCGCGCTGGTTGCGCTTAGTTCCGAGGCAATCGGTGGAAACCTAGCGAAATCGGTAAGGTAGCACCGGTCCGGCAGCTGTGCTAACCTTAGCAATAGGCCAGAAACGTGAGTTTCTGGCGCGCGTCGGGGCGTGGCTCAGCCTGGCTAGAGCGCCTGGTTCGGGACCAGGAGGTCGGTGGTTCAAATCCACTCGCCCCGACCACTTCCAAATCCAGCTCTCCTATAGACTTACTGCGAAACTGGTTCTACGAGTTCGGCTTCAAAAACTTGTCCAGACTTGTCCATGATTTCCACAGTTTCGGCTTAATCATCTTTGGGAAGCGTGAAGCCAAGGCCCACACTAGCCACACACTCCTGCCGCCATCGGACGTTCTCCAACAGCTGTTTCCCGTAGCGTCCCGACTTTTCGCCGTTTGCGTGTCCCATCCAGTAATCGATGTGCAGGGTGCGAGCTTCGTTCATCTGGAGGACAGACTCGCGAAACCGGCGAAAGATCTGGAAGCCTGCCGACTCGCGCCCCATTCGTTTGAGGATGGGATGCAGGCTGTCCCGAGAGGGACAAACGACGTGACAAAGGGAGTAAGAGGGATCTTCCCGCACACTGACTAGGGGGAGCTACCCTTAGCTGGGGAAGCTGACTTGGTCTGGATCTGTACGCGGCTCCTCATGCGTCTTGAATGCACGTCTCTCACAATATGTGTGTTCCACACGCCAATTGGAAACGATCGGGACTCTTCCAATTGCTAGTTGACCATCTAGATTCCAACAAGAAACTCAACAAATCCAAGTGCTTCATTTGGTGTCGCTTTGGAGCCAGAAAACCGTTCTTTCTATCCCCCAATTGTACCGAAGTTGTACCGAACTCCGAGAGCATACGCCGCCTGCGATTTGCCACTTTTCATTTTTGATTTCATTCGCCGGAACTCCAAAATGTGGAGACTGGTACCAACTTCGGCGATTACGGCGGTGGTCTCAATAGATCGACGCAACACCAGGCCAAAGTCTAAGTGCCGAAGGTCCAAAAGCTAACTTGGGCTGCCAAAGCAAATGCAAAGAAAAGGCTGCTCTGTTAGGTCAAATCAAATGCCGAACCAGAGTTGGGTCTTGCCCTGATTCCATTAGTAGATCTACCGCAGAGTGTTGCATCGACCGTTTGAGCCGGCAGCGTTTACCAGGATTCTGTTGCTGCTGTTGGCATCTCGGTCGTGCTAGTATCCGCAGAAGTTGAGTGAGGGGTCGTACTCAATGCGCCTTCTTGGCAGAGTTTTACCTACTTTGGCGTTTATCTGGATTACCTCGGCCGGTTCAGCTCCTGACGCAATCCAATTGCTGCACCAAGTCTCGGAAAACTATCGCCAACTGCGAAGCTTTGAGTTCGCTGGTCACCTAACGTCGACCATCCCTGCTACTGAAATTGAAGTACGGGTTGAAACCGTGGACGCCGAAGCCGACCATAGTTTTGTTGCCCAGAACAGTTTGCTCGTGAAATATCCGGAAACCAAAAAGTTCAGTAACGTCTCGTTTACGGACAAAAACCGAAACAGCGCTGAGCCCCAAATAAGTGTTGGGATGCCGGGCAGATGGGGCAGTTTCGAGCGCATCGACGTTGACGCAGTGAGCGCGACCGAACTGGCTTTCCAGACGATCGAGTTCAACGGCATACCTGTTCAATGTCGCGTGCTGCAAGTTACGTATTCCAACGATACGTTGCACCCAGAGGAAAAGACCACAAAGTATTGGATCGACAAAGACAGCCTCTTAGTTTTAAAAGAACAATTTACAGAACGTCAGGGCCGAGAGCACCCGCCAGTTTTTTGGCAGTGGGTCTATGCGGTCGATTCAGTTAAGTTGAATCAAGCTCCGCCTCAATGGCTTATTGATGCAGCCAATCGGCCGAGTGCGGACCACATTAGAAGCGAATGGGCCGGTAGAAGCGCCCCCGATTTCGTTTTGTCCAATCTCGACGGTTATCAGGTCAAGTCGTCCTCCATGCATGGTATGGTTGTTGTCCTCGATTTCTGGGCCACCTGGTGCGGACCGTGCAGGCAAGAACTGCCAATAATTGAAAAGGTGGCCGAGGGTTACAGACCGCAAAGCGTGCAGTTCTGGGGAGTCTCCCTCGATGAGGAACCCACGGTAGTCAAGAAGTGGATGATCGCCAACCACACAAAATTACCCACGATGATTGATCCGGAAGCCAAAATCTTCGATCAATACCAAGTCCAGGGAATTCCATCCATAGTCGTGATCGAGCGCTCAGGCAAGGTTGTCAGCTACTACGAAGGAAATCAGTCAGAAGAGTCATTGCGCTCTGCAATCGAGCGCGCATTAAACAGAGCACAACCCAACAATAAATAAAGAACACGTCAGTCGCCCATGTCGCTCTCATGTGATTCAAGATGCAACTGAAAATTGAAAATTCGTCTGATGGGCTGGAGCTCGATCGTGCATCGTCCGCACCTCTGGCGCAGACCGATGTGGCCGGGCGCCCGATTAGTCGTGCCGGGAAATCGGAAAGGTTCCGGCTAGTACTTTAAGTTTCCGATTTCCCCGTTAACCGGGACCCACGAGTCGAGAAGAGTTGCGCTTTGACCCTCTGCCGGGATTTAGGTCCTGCTTCCTTATTCGGAGTCTGGCTTCGCGCCGGGAATACGCTTTTTCAGGAATTTGATCTGGCCATCGTGGTTGGACTCGTGTTCGGCGACGTGAAACCATTTGGCGTAGTTGTTGGCTGAGAAGTCACCCTGCGTAACCAGTGTCGCCAACCACTTATCGTCGCGCTTGCGAAATTCGGCGAGACTCTTCTCTCGCGCTTGGTGCAAGGCATCGAGATAATAGTCGAGGCTGTTTCCCTTGATTGCTTTGCGTGCTGTCTCTCCGAGATTCATGGGAATATCCCACTTTTTCTTGACCTCTTCTGGCCACGAATCCCACTTCATGCCGTCAAAGGTGTTCATTTGATAGTAAGTTTCGGTCGCCGCAAGATGTAGGAGCAGTGCGCCGATGGTGTTCGCGTTAGCGTCGAGCAGAAAGTCGAGATCCTGTTGCGACAAGCCCTTCACGTTGTTTAATATCTGCCTGCGGGTAAAGGCCAACATGGATGTCAACGTTCCGATCTCAGGCGTGAAGCCCGGTTGCGGTCCGATAATCCATGCGTTCTCCGCAGCCGGGCCGGAAGCAGGAAAAGTGGCAAGAGTTGAGAGACCCACTGCTATTCCGACGCCGCCCTTCAGGAAGTTGCGTCGATCGGGCATACATTCGAGTCTGAGCATAAGATTTTCCTCCTTCAGGGATGCGATTCGTCGGAGGGATGATACTGCGGCTAGGGGACACTGGCGAGCAGATAAGTCGCATACCGGAGATGTCGGTGCTATGAGCCACTTGTACTTACTTAGTGAGCGCGATGGCGATTTGTCGCCAAGTGTTGCCCGCCCAGCTAGAATATCCCCGTGACTAGAGAACGCTGGGCTCAGATAGGAATCGGGGCTCAATTCCTCATCGTGGTAAGGACACTAGGTGAGTTCTTCCGGCTCAGGCACGCCCATGGCACTAGCTTCTCGGCCGCAGTCGCTGCGCCGTATATTGGTGGCGCCTTAATAGCTGCATGCTTCTGCTGGGTAGGCGTGACCTTGTACTTCTTCCGACGCTACACGCTGTCCGTCTGGGTCGCGCTGGCGGCCGTAGTCATTCTGCTCGTGTACAAAATTGCTGTAATTGGTTGGTGATGGCGGCTCGCTCTGACGCTTGACTCGAACGGAAGGCAAACGGAGGGTAACTGGAACGAGCCATCCGGAGCGAACCGGCGAGCGCGAGACCCGCTTCTCCAGTTTTTGCCGTTTACCAGGCACTGGGTTACCTGCCCGCCGACAACTTCGAGTTCTGCGCTAGCTCCTGTTGCCGGGCACGGAGCAAGAGTGATGCTTGCAGCTGTTTGGCCTGATCCGTGGAGAATTCCAGAATGCTGAAGCCCATGAGCTTCAGATCATCGCGCCCCCATACTCCGCGCATGATTCCCTTCGGCGAATGATTCTCGCCCAGCAAGTGCCCGACTTCGTGTGCAAGCACGTGTCCGAGGAGCCGTCCGGGTCGAATGCCGAACTGCTCGGCACGTTCTACGATCCGGAAGTAAAACACGTTGATCGGGCAGGAAGTAGCATCTTCGTTGCAGGGTGTCGGTGCAGATCCCAGGTTTTCAGGGTACGTTTGGATTTTCGCAACCATTTCTGGCGTGAGAACATTCAACACAAAAGCATTCGTGCCCAAGTTTGCGGGACACCTGGAATACCGTTCGCCTTCTTCTTGCGTGAGTGGACAGTACGTCCAACTTGCGTCGACTTTTGCTTCCCTGAGAATGCTCGTGGCGATTGCTTCTGCACTGAGCAGCAATCCAGTGTCGACGTGAGCGTAATTGTGGACACGCACGATTATTTGAGGATGCCAATCCTGTGGAGGCAGCTTCACGAACGGCTGTGTGGTCGTGTCGATGAAATTCGTGGTCTGCGGTGTAGCATCCAGAACCGCGCCGGTTGTTAATTCGGCGGCACCGACGATCATCACCAAACTCAAGATCGACCGTCCAATTTCAGCTTGAAATTTCATATCGCCCTCCCTCACGGACCTCGTGACAGGGGCGACGTTGGGTGGAAGGTGTGGCTACCTCAATGCATGGGGACTCAATTGGTGGTCAGAGCGAGGTCAAAAGAAAATCCGGACGTAACCCATTTGAATTGAATAGGACAGAGAATCAAGTCAGTAGCCGAATTTGATTCGTCCGTGCGGATTGGTGCTAGACTAGGGCCGCGCGAGGCGTACTTCTATGGTGGAAGGCGTCCACTCCCCCGATTCATCTCTTTCGGCATCTTCGAAGTTGACCTTCAAGCTGGTGAACTGCGTAAAGCCGGGCTGAAGCTGAAACTCACCGGCCAACCCTTTCAGGTTCTCGCAATCCTGCTTGAGCGTCCCGGTGAGGTTGTAGCGCGCGAGCAATTGCAGAAGCGGTTATGGCCGGACACGTTTGTCGATGTCGATCACAACCTGAATACCGCGATCAATAAGATTCGCGAAGCGCTGGGAGACTCGGCTGAAAATCCGCGATTCGTCGAAACGCTCCCTCGGCGGGGCTATCGTTTCATTGGCCCCATCACTCCGCCCGTGACCACACCGGAACCTCGGAGTGCGTGGCCGGCAACCGCGGTGCCTCCACCTGTGCAAACCCATCAACCCTTGGCTTCTGGCGGGACTAAGTCAAGAATGGCCGCATTGATTTTCGCGGTAACGACTTGCGTCCTGTTTGGCGTGTTTGCTTATCTGAGATGGTGGCAGCGTCCAGAATTTCCATCGGTCACCGCGGTGCCGTTCACAGCCCTCCCCGGATGGGCAGGTAGGCCCGCTTTCTCTTCAGATGGATCGCGGATCGCCTTTGCGTGGACCGGGGATTCTGCCTCTCGCGCCAATGGCGTTGACCTCTACGTTAAGAACATCGGAACTGAGAATCTGCTCCGCTTGACGAACCATCCCGCTGATTGGATCAGCCTCGCTTGGTCTCCTGACGGCACACAAATTGCCTTCCACCGCTTATCAAAAGGCGAAAGCGCCATTTATGTCATCTCTGCACGGGGCGGTCCGGAAAAAAAATTACGCACGACACACGGGTCCTCTATGTCCATGCCCATCAGTTGGTCACCCGATGGCAAATCGATCGCCTTCGCGGATTCGCCCGTTTCGGGGGGACACTATAGGCTCCACCTTCTTTCACTCGAAACGCTGGAAAGCACGCAGATCGAACACGATGAAAAATGCCAGGAGGAAACACTTCCTGCCTTCTCCCACGACGGCAGGCAACTGGCTTACGCGTGTTTCCCGACTTCGAGCGACTTCGCTCTGTCCATCGCCAATTCCGCCGGTGGCGCCCCCACCATGATCAAGGGCTTTCCGGGATGGCTAAATGGCTTTGCATGGACGGGCGATAACAAGAGGCTAATCTTTTCGCAATTTCGGTACGGCGATAAAGAGGATGCTCTACGCGAGATCACGCTAGCCAACGGCTCCGTTCGAGACCTTCCGTTTGGTATGGGTGCGGCATGGCCGAGTGTTGCCGCAAATGGCGAACGGATTGCCTACCAGCTTGGATCGCAAGCCCACAACAACATTTGGCGCGGAGATCTGTTGCATCCACAAATCCCCCCGGTGAAGCTAATTTCCTCCACTCGTGAGCAAACGTGTCCCCAGTATTCTCCATACGCGAAGCACATTGCCTTTTCCTCTACTCGTGGAGGCAGCGCTGAGATATGGATGAGCGACCCCGATGGCGCGAACGTGGTGCAATTGACGAATCTCAGAAACTTGATCACTGGGACTCCGAGTTGGTCGCCGGACAACAGCAAAATCGTCTTCGATTCGCGTACTAACGGGCACGCGGACCTGTATATCGTGGACATCTCAGAACGTATTCCCCACAAACTGGTAACAAGCACGGGAGAGGCATCCGTTCCCAGCTGGTCGCACCACGACAAGTGGATTTACTTCATCGGTGGCGGAGGTGCTGCCGGAGAGAGAATCTACCGCGTTCCACCGGAGGGGGGTCGTGCAACGGTTCTATCCACGACTCGTGGGTATGGCCCCTTGGAATCTTTCGACGGACAAACGGTTTACTTTGCCGTGTCTACCGGGCGGAACACAACGCTACAGGCGGCTTCGATCAACCCCACAGGTACGGAATTCCGAGTTGAAGGCATGCCTCCGCTCTCCTGGGTCGAGAACTGGACTATCGTTCGAGATGGCGTTTATTTCTATCCCGCGGAAGACTTCAAGACACTCAGCTATTTTGACTTCGCCACCAAACGAGTGCGCCCGATACTTAAGGTTAACGGCCCCTCTTTCTTGGGCTTGTCGGTATCGCCCGATGGCAACTATATCCTGTATTCCCAACTTGACGAGCCTCGAAGCGATATCATGTTGGTCAACGACTTTCACTAAGGCACCGAAGAACTCTCTCAATGAAACTGGTACAAAAACTCGGGCTGGTCATCACAACGCGCAAGGTTAGTAACTGACCAGAGGAAAATCGCTCATAGACGAGCGTAACTCCTGGTTTGTTGTTAATTAGGAGTTGACCGAACAGCGTTTGAAATAAAGTTCGACCATTTTGTCCCTATCACTCGGAACAGGCCGTCGATATTGAGCAATGTTTGAAGAGATGGGTTTCCGAGATGCTCCTTATTTACCCCTTCGTGCGATGCGGCCTATGTGAAGAACACGCCGTTTTTCTCGTGACCCAGCACCGACACTAGGTTTCTACTCGGGTTAGCTGGCTCCGACTGAAACGCGAATCCATCCTGCTGAGCTGACCACTCAATTGTCGCTCCCGTGCTGAGGAACGTACCCTTGAAACCTTGCGTAGAGTTCTCGATTTGTGCGGTCGTGACGATGCCGCTCCATCTCACATCGAAGGACACCTTCGCACGCACCGGCACCACCGGTGCAATAGCCGGGTAGGGAAAACCCAAACCACCGGGAAGCCCAAGACCCTGCGTAAGCGAGTTGGCTATGTCATGGTCGTCGTAGACGTCCAGCCCGCGCACGAGCAGCCGAGCTTGTCCTGCATCGAGGTCAATCTCGACGGCATCATCGTCTACTTCAACCATCCAAAACACGTCGTTTGAATCGATGTGCACGTTGTAGTCGTGAATCTGTTGCGGGAGGTTGGCCGATCCCACTGGACCGGTATACAGGTCAAGTCAAACAAAGGCGAACGTACCCCGATGTTGACGCCCGTCGATTCCGATGAACTTGCCTTGGCCGAACCCCATGTCCGCCTGGTACGCCAGAGACATTGTGGCTGCGGTGCTGGTACCGGTCCCGCCTCCTCGGATGTGCGTCAGACTCACGAACCCGTCGAAGTCGGTGACCTCCGATGGGTCGCTAATGTCGGGCAGTGCCACAGCTGGATTAAGCGGATTATGGTGGACGGGGACTCCGAAGGGCGTGAATGGCACGACGCCTCCGGGAATTGGCTTGAGCAGAGGGCCTCGGCACCGCCTGCCATCGTCATCCCCTTGGTCGGCATAGGCAGGGTTTGGACGCAAAAGGCTGGTTCCCAAAGCTGCCCCAGCCACACCACGAATTAGACTGCGACGGCTCACCCATTTCTGCTGAAATCTCTGTTCGTTCATCGTCGTTCCTCCTTCGACTCACAGCAGCGTACGCGAAGAGAAGGTACTCACCGACTTAGCGATGACCCCGGGGGCCGAGAATACCACGCAAGAAATCATGAGAGGACCGCAAGGAATAATGAGGGAAACCCGAGTAACTCTGCGCCGACAGCGCACGGATGTCAAGTAACAAATCTGCTAAAGCAATCATCGCCTACCTCAAATCCCTTCCAACGGAAAAAACTGAGCGGATCAGGGCGCAAAAAAATCTTTGTTAGTGCCTGGTTTGTCGACTAATCGGGACTTGACGTGCTGCTCTCATCTGAACAGTTGGGCAGTGTCCCACGAACCCTAAAACAAATCAGTTGGAACCTGCGAATGCACTTGAGTCCAGTTCCGCATAGAGACAGAGCCTCCTCCAGCCATTCCAAGGTTTTGGCCTTGATCCCTAATGCCCCATTGAATTGAATGTCCATCCGTCATATGGAGAATTTTCCCAAAATCCCTCTCGAGAGTACTGAATGGGAGTCCACGTGAATCCAATTTAGGCCGAGAATGCCGTTTTCCGTAGACTGTGATTCCGGCTGATTTAGGCAGCGTTATCCTCAATCAAAGGACGAAGTCCTATTACCGGACCCTACACATTTTGCCGTATGGACTGTCCCCGTGGTGCGACATACATTCCCTCCTCAAAGAAGGGTGGTGGGGCATCCGAGTGCAAGGTTCAGAGCAGATCGTGCAATAGGTTCTAGTTCACGCACGGTAGTTGGGGTTCCTATGAATGCGCGTCGGCCGCGACGAATCGGCAGAATTGTCGCTTCTGTAGGGGTCGTCGTCCTAACCGGCGAACTCTGCCGCCATATACAGCATATTAACCAGACAGCTGTTGCTGTCGCTCTCCTGCTTGTCCTCGAGTTGATCGCGATCAACGTAGGTTTTGTAGAGGCCCTTGCATCCACGGCCGCAGCCGGCGCGGAGCTTGGATACTTCTTTGTTCGTCTACCGAGGAGACCACCAGCGGGTATGGTGGAATGGGTAGCAATCACAACATTCGTGCTGGTCGCTCTAATCACCATTCGACTTTCGGATCAGGCAAGGTCGGGATGGCTTGACGCAGCAAAGCGAGCCGGGGAAATGTCGCTGCTGTATAAGTTCGGGCTCGAACTCCTGCCGGCAGAAAACACCACGAGCATGATTGAGCGAGGTCTCAGCGCAGCCGTTAACATGTTTGCTATCGAAGGCGTTGCTCTGAGGTGGTTGCCCACTGGTGAAATCTTCCGGGCCGGTCCGGCAGGACCGATGATCCTCGAGGATGAGTTGCGGGTGCTGAATACCGAAAAGGACGCCGAGGAGAGGCGCTCGGGAGATTTCATCTTCGTTTGCCTAAAGGGCCGCAATGGGCCACTTGGGGTACTCGGCCTCTGCGGCGTCAAAACCTCTCAGGAGGTCTTGCGCATCCTTTGCCACCGCCTGGCGATGTCCCTAGAACGGGCCATTGCTCTGGAGGCAGCAACGGAGGTCGAAGCGATAAGAAGAACCGCGGAACTAGCGTCCGCAGTACTGGATTCGCTTGCTCATGACATCAAAACGCCCTTGGCGACCACGACGCTGGCGTTGGCCTGTCTTTTTTCCGTAAAAGATGCACTGCCAAATACGCACACCCCATTCTTATCCGTGATTAAGGAAGAACTGGACCGCATGGATCACGTGATCGGTGAAGTTCTTCACCTAGGTCATCTGGAAAGCGGATTGTTCAGTTTTTCAAGAGAACCGCAAGTGGTCAAAGCATTGATTCTGTCGACCCTCGCAGAAATAGATGGAATGTTAGAAGGGCGCTCCGTCGAGATCGATATTCCCGAAAGTGTTCCTCCCATCCTTGCGGAGCCCAGGTTGATGAAACACGTCCTGAAACAGTTGCTAGAGAACGCCATAAAATACACCCCTCAGGGAATGCCCCTTTCCATCTCCTCCGCTACGTCGGACGGAATGGTGACGATCGAGGTTGCCGACCATGGGCCGGGAATTCCGGAGGCAGACCGTCAGCGAATTTTTGATAAGTATTATCGTGGAGAAAACAGTAAGGATAGAACGGTTGGGCTGGGATTGGGACTGGCGATCGCCAAGAGTATCGTAAAGGCGCACGGAGGACAGATTTGGGTGAGTTCCAACCACGGGTGTGGATCCGTATTTCATCTGTCCGTTCCGAGTCCGGGGTTGGTCGGGTCATGAACAATGCAAAGATTCTCATTGTGGATGATGATCTGGCGTTCCGCATGACCATGCGAAACGCACTGGGGCTGCGCGGTTTCACCGTCGATGAGGCCGATAGCGGCGAAACGGCGTTGGAGAAAATCAGGAACGATCGACCTGATCTCATTCTTCTCGATATAAATCTTCCCGGCCTTAACGGCTTAGAGTGCTGCCGGGAAATCCGTGCTGGAATGGAGACACCCATTGTGGTGTTGTCCGTGCGTGGCGAACCTAGAGATAAGATCCAAGCCTTGAACTCGGGCGCCGACGATTACCTGACCAAACCGTTCAACCTGGAAGAGTTAATCGCTCGGCTACGCGCAAATCTTCGCAGGGTATCTCATTTCCAAATGGACGAGCGGAAGGTGATTACGCTAGATGGCGTTCAAATCGATTTCAAGGCTCGGACGGTGAAAGCCCGCGACAAAAACGTGCAACTAACACGAAAGGAATTCGAACTCCTGTGGTATCTGGTCGCCAATGCTGGCGAAGTGGTTCCACATCGAAAACTACTTCAAGTGGTGTGGGGACCCGATTATGGAGATGAAGCAGAATATCTTCGCGTGTTCGTGAACCATCTTCGAAAAAAAATCGAACCAAACCCTTCCGCCCCGAGATACATCATCACCGCACTGGGCATGGGATACAGATTTGAGCTACCACCGGGAGCTTTAACAACCCACTAATTCTTACTTTATGCCTCCTTTATTCCGTTCCCTATAGGCTGCACGACGACGGATGGCGTTAGCGATGGTCGCATACCGTACCCCAACGCCCGCGGCGTGGTCAGCGGATGCAAGGGTTAGCGGAATCGGCCAGCTGCTTGGCTTTACAGCAAACAGTAGAACCCGCCTGGATAGCCATCGGTAAACCATGAGTTCTCGCGAGATTTCTGACTTGGCCGGTATTTTAGCACTGCTGCTTTTTTGCGCCGCGGCTACGCTGCGCGCTTCAAAGCTACTGCGATCCGCCTCGAACGCCATTAACGGAGTGGTACGACACAAGGAAGCTCATCCTCCGGTGAGCCGTGTAACCCTGCCAGTGACGGTGACGGATCGGCTGGGGCAATTCGTCTCCGGTTTGAGACAAGAAGACTTCCTCATATTCGAAAATGGCAAGCCACAAGTGATTTCTGCCTTTAGGAACGAAGATTTGCCAATGACCGTAGGACTGGTCATTGATAGCAGTGAGAGCATGCGAGCCAAGTGCAGCGAGGTACGAGCTGCGGTGATGAGCTTTGCAGAATCCAGAAATTCCGAAGATGAAATTCTTGTTGTGAAGTTCAACGAAAGGGCTTCCCTAGGCTGGCCGCCAAACATGTTCTTCAACAACAACGTGGAACAACTGCAGGCAGCGCTAGCAAAGCACTCTCCGGAAGGCGAAACAGCGTTGTACGACGCGATTTTCTTGGCAATGAAACGGTTAGAGCTAGGTACCCGGGAGCGCAAATCCCTTCTGGTCATCAGCGATGGAGACGACAACGCCAGTCGCATCAGTTCACAACAGGTATTGGCTGCTGCGGAACGCAATTCCGTGCCCATCTACGTCCTGGTCTTTCAGGATCACACCAGCATTAACAGCCAAGCAGCGTTTTTGACTCAACTCGCGGAAACTACCGGGGGAAGAGCGCATTTTATTGGTCGCCGGAAGAAGGCTTCTAGCATCGCCAAGCAAATTGCGCGCGAACTGCGCGAACAATACACGTTGGTCTACTCTCCTTCTCATCTGGATCACAACGGAGCTTTTAGAACCATTCGTGTGGTGGCGCAAACTTCTGCTCAGGGTAAGCTCTTGGTTCGTACTCGGCCAAGCTATCTAGCGCAGAAGGATTCTTGCCTCCCTCTATGATCGGCGGAGCGTGGTGCAGAGCCCGATTGACAAGGCGGTGCTGTTTGTCCTATATGCATACAACCGTAGGTTGTTTGTGACGCAATTCCGAATCGCGCTCGTCGTCATCCTGCTTCTAGCGACTGCGCTGCCGGGCGATGCGCAGGTACCGAAACAGGCGGTCAGCGGCGAGATCCACCCCCACGGGCGGCTGGCGCGCACCTCATTTTATGACACTCCGACGCCCTTGCCTGTGGCTCC
>Ga0335073_10008974_pt1 | contig 14022 bp, 11 predicted proteins | sample Lox_Sample_22_FD_207093 | JGI IMG/M metagenome (GOLD analysis project Ga0335073, IMG submission 207093) | Soil microbial communities from Loxahatchee National Wildlife Refuge, Florida, United States - Lox_Sample_2.2 | ecosystem: Environmental > Terrestrial > Soil > Wetlands | place: USA... | reverse complement strand
ACCATCCTCGCCGTCGCCTACATCGCCGGAACCGCCGCGCTCCTCGTCGCGCTCCCCTCCGACGCAGTCCACGGCGTCGACGGATTCATGCGCGGCATGATGACCCTCTGCACGCGACTCCACCTCATCTGGCTCGCCGCGCCCATCGCTCTGCTGCTCGGTATCAATGCCGTGGGAGGAGCCGCCGCCTATCTGTCCTCAACCTCGCGCCTGCCATTTGTAGCTGGCATTGATTGTTATTTCCCGCCCGTCTTCGGACACATCCATCCCCGCTTCAAAACTCCATGGGTCGCCATCGGCGCCTACGGACTCGCCGGCATGTTCGTCGCTCTCCTCAGCCAGGCCGGCACCACCGTCCGCGGAGCCTACGACGTTCTTGTGGCGATGTCGATCATCGCCTACTTCATTCCGTATCTGTTTCTGTTCGCGTCCCAGATTCGTTTGCAGAACCGCCCCATCCCGCCCGACACCATCCGCGTCCCCGGAGGCCGCCCCGTCGCCACCGCCCTCGCCATCATCGGATTCCTCTCCACCGGCCTGACCATTGTCTTGTCAGTCATTCCCGGAGAAGACGAGCCCCACAAGCCCCTCGCCGTCGCGAAAGTCCTCATCTCAACAGCCGTCCTGATCGGAATCGGAGTAGCTATCTACATCCGAGCAGTACGTCGGCGGAGACGAATCGCATCTGATCGCCTCATCTCCGAGTCCTAAGAACGAAACAACCTATGCCCAACACAGCAGTACTGGCAGAAGATGTAGCCCCGGCAAAACAATGTGGAAGAGGATTGTCCAAGTTACCTTAGGAAGGTCCTAGTTCCGAAGGAACGTTAGAAACTATAGCCCGGCACGGAAGTGCCGGGTACGATGTGGTCTACCAACAGAGTCCCGTAGGGACGACACAAATGCCCAACTCCTACGTCAGTAATCACGTCCACATTGTCTTCAGCACCAAAAACCGCCTCAAAATAATCCGCGAAGAGCTACAACCTGTCCTATGGGCGTACATGGCAGGGATTGCCAAAAACCATGGCATGAACGCACTCGCCATCGGCGGAATCGCTGACCACGCTCACGCCCTTCTCAATCTCGGCCCGACCCTCAACATCGCAAAAGCCGTCCAGGTACTTAAGGCCAATTCATCCCGATGGATGAACGATCACCCCGGAGAGCGGTTTGAATGGCAGGAGGGATATTTCGCGTGCAGCGTCAGCCAATCACAGATAACGACAATTCGACGCTATATCGCGAACCAGAAAGAACACCACCAGAAGATGGATTCAGCGCAGGAGTTTGATTTGTTGCTGAAAAAGCACAGCCTTAAGGAATCGGATTGAGTTGGATCGCCAGCATCTCTGGCGATCCGAGTCCGAAGGCCGGAGCAACCTGTGGTGCCGCACGGCACTGCGTGAAAAGAATCCGAATGAAACGGCTGAGTCCGGAGGACAAAACAATAGATAGCCCGGCACGGCAGTGCCGGGAAAGGTAGGCAATATGTATCGAGTCCCGTGAGGGACGACACAATTAATCCCTCATCGACTCCGGAGCGCCTGCATGCATCCCCGGAGGCCGCCCCGTGGCCACCGCACGCGCCATCATCGGATTCCTCTCAACTTCACTCACCATCCAATGTCCTCCTCTCAACCGCCGTTTTGATCGCAATCGGAGTCGCCATTTACCGCAGGGCAGAGAGAGCGCATCACAGAGAGCAATCCTGAGGGCTGTTTAACAAAGTTGAAAATAAAGATACGCAGCACAGGGCCGCGCAGTCTTCAGGCGGTAACTATCTCGACGCGGTGATCTGCATAATGAGACGATGTTAGCGATGTTGGGTTGGCGGCCACGGCGCAGACAACTAAAGCTCTTCTCCTTGAAATAGAGGATTATCGCCAGATACCACCCTAAAAGTGTATGGCGATGGACTGCGATACTTATTCTCGCCGTTATCGTTCTTTTGTCGGGGCGGCTCCTATGGGTACAGATCCCTATCTGGCTCCGGAAAATAAGCCATCCGATTTATCAGTTGATGCTGAAGCATCCCGTCTTTGGCCGCGTGGGGCACGGCCTCTTTACGGCCATTCCCGACATAGCTTTCCTTCTGCTCGCAGTCGCTGGCTTAACCTATCTCTTTCCGGGCGAGTGGATGCAAAGCCTGGAGAACCGGCGAGGCGTTCGCACCGCTCTGCGGTTTGGATTTTTTATCGTCGGCGGGGCAGCTATAGTCGTGAATGCGGTAAATCGGGAAGACCAAGAGCACAAAGAAACCATAAGTGGCGACAGAATGAATACAGTGATGGCTTCGGTCGTCGATATCCAGAAAGCCTTGGTGTCGAATAAAATCATGACCGAAGCTACTAGGCGCGAACACCTAACCGCATCTTTGCGGGATCAGTACATTTTGACCCATAATCCGATTGATCCGGAGATCCTCGCCGGCACTAAGATGCCGCCCAACGACTGGATGAGCAAGCGTCTCGCCGAACTGGGTGAGAAGTGGACGGTGACACCCTCTTCCGATAGGACAACGCCACCGCAGATTATCCAGCAAGTCTCAAATCCTCCTGAGCAAAAAGCGCAAATTCGATTCTCCTTTTATACCCCAACTGTATCGGGGGACAACATTGTTACGAACAAATTCATAGCGCCAGAGGATGGCAGATTTAAGCTGCGCATTTCCGCAGTAGTTGTCGGCGACGTCCCAGCAGAAAATGTTACTATCTGGCTCCGCGTATGCGGACAGTGTGCTTGGGCAAATCTGCCACAGGGTTTCGCCCCCTTGCCGGCTAAGGAAGAATCCTTTGACCGAGTAATAGCCCTTCCAGAAATGCTGCCAAATGTTCTCGTTGGGCCGTGGGATGTGGAAATAAGTATGCAGGCGTTTCCACCGCCAACCACTACCGTGCTAGCGGGATACTATGCGTGTAAGAATTGGCTGTAGTGCGCTTTGATCGCCCACAACTGTTATGGGTCAACCAACCAAATCCTTTCCTGAAAGTTCCGATTGCTAAGCCACGGGATGTACCGTAGTTGAACAGCAAAGGACGGCTGGCTCACCAAGCGGACGGATGCCCCACCCAAGCCGTGTGCTGGCTCGAGAAGGGTAGTTTAGAGCGTCGCCACTAGACACCGAACTGACGCAGGTGATGGTCCAGGTGTTTGTACATGAGAATGGCCCACTGCTCCGGTTTGAGCGGACCAAAGAAAGGGTGTGGGTGCTGGAGCAACCTCCAACGCCATTCACATGGCGAAGCTGCAGTCAACTGGCAGACTACCCCACTCAAGCTCGGTGTCGGCTTGAGTGGGATAGTTGATGGGCCGCTAAGCCGGCACTAACGTAGAAACGAGTTTCATCAGGGCCTGAGCCGTTACAGTCGAGGATGCTGGATTCTGACCGGTGACCAGGTGCCCATCCGTGATGGAATAAGGCTGCCAGTTCGCCTTCTTCTCAAAGATGGCGCCCAGACTTAGCAACTCATCCTCAACCAGGAAGGGCACAACCTTGGTGAGTCCTACCGCTTCTTCCTCGCCATTGGTAAAGCCGGTTACGTGCTTGCCTTTTACCAGCGGCTCCCCTTTGTACTTAACATGGCGAAGCACCCCAGGTGCATGGCAGACCAAAGCGATTGGCTTGCCGGAACTGTAAAACGATTCGAGAAGAGCGATCGACACCGGGTCTTCCGCCAGATCCCACATGGGGCCGTGCCCGCCGGGATAAAACACAGTATCGAAGTCCTCTGCTCGAACGTCCGCAAGCTTGACTGTGTTGGCAAAGGCCTTGATAGCCGCCTCATCCTTCTTGAAGCGCACCTGCGCCGGGGTCTGATTCCCCGGCTCATCGCTCTTTGGATCGATGGGAGGCTGCCCGCCCTTGGGAGAGGCCAGCGTGACATCGACACCCGCATCTCTGAAAACGAAATAGGGAGCGGCACCTTCTTCAAGCCAGAAACCGGTTTTACGGCCTGTATTGCCAAGTTGATCGTGCGAGGTCAGCACCTGCAAAATCTTCATGCTCTGTCTCCTTGTTGGCGATGAGAATCCGATTGCAGCCGAAGCTGCCGCCTCTCTGATGCTTGATCCCTGTGCTCTGATCCCTGAATTACGGGGCCTGGCCCATTCAAGCCGGTGTTGCCTTGAGTGGGGCCGTTAAGTGCCACTGGCGCGCCGCGCCATCTGAGCCCTGTTACCTGAGCCCTCGCCTCTCAGGGGTGGCCCATTCAAGCCCGATGTTGTGGCTTGAGTGGGGCCGTTAAGTGCCACCGGCGCCCGCGCCATCTGAGCCCTGTTCCCTGAGCCCTCGCCTCTCAGGGGTGGCCCATTCAAGCCCGATGTTGGCTTGAGTGGGATAGCCCCAGCCTCGCCACGCGAGGCTCGGTAGAAGCGCAGGGCTTTAGCCCTGCGAAAGAAATCGGTTCGAAGAACCATACCTCTCTGCCGAAGGCCCGAGCGCAGCCGCAGGCGAAGCGACTCGCGTTTTCTGAGCCCTGAAATTAAGGAAAGACTATGGCGCGTGATGAAGGCTGGTCTTGACGATCGAGGCTTTGTGCTCCTTCTGGTCGTCATCCAGGATGTAGAGCTTGCGGCCTTCCACTGCGAACTTGATCTGGTCGCCTACGGTTACATTCGCCGGCTTTGACCAGGGGAAGTTCAGTTTTTCACGGGCGATGTAGGTCTTCTCCGGCCCTTGGATGGTGTAGACCTCGTACGTATCGACGTTATCCGTTGTCGTAGCGGTCGTGGTCTGCGAATAGTCGGTCTTGCCATTGCTCTTGGGTTTCGCCTGTCCGTCCGTGTTGTAGGTGGTCGTGCTGCCTTCCTTCACTTTTTGCTGTTCGGAATCGAGCAGCTTGCCACTCTGCCATTGGCGAGCAGCGGCGGCGAACGCAGCGGTGCCACAGAAGAGAATCGTCAACAAAACAATCCAGATGCTCAAACCATTTTGCCGCATATCGTCCTCCGACGGATAAGTTGCAGGGCTATGGCACAGAATAGAAGGCTACATTTTGCGCGTGTCCCATCATGCCCCGGCAAACACAGGGTGGCAAGATGATTCGTCCTCGCGCTTGGCCCGGTAAAAGCATGGATTTAGCCTTCTTCTGAGCCCTGAGCCCTGAGCCCTGAGCCCTGAGCCCTGAGCCCTGAGCCCTGAGCCCTGAGCCCTGAGCCCTGAGCCCTGAGCCGCCTTTCCTGGCCGAGAATTTCCCCCAACCAGCTACACTAGAAATAGAGCCCCGAAGGCCCGGCTATCTCTAGCGGGCCTTCAGTTTTTCGTTGGTGGTTGCATCCAACCAACCCATTTAGAATCAGCGAGCTGAGCAGGACGTAAGAAGAAGTCCAATGTTTTGTATGAGCTAGACCATACCGCACCAAAATCGGTGCAGAGAGCCGTCCGTAAGTCGCTTGTTTTCTATGAAGTACGATTAAGCCATTTGCAATGAAACGCTTACGGACGATAACGGCCATAACTGCAATGGAATGTATGAGTAACAGGAATAACCCCGGTTTAGAGGGGGAGGGGGTATCCTCCTGCTTCACGCAATCCAGCGGTGCACGCTTCAAGCCGGCCCTGATCGTCACACAGGCTATCTGATAAGAGTTACATTGCTGAGTATGACTTTCCGTACTTCGAGAATTGCCGTCCTGTTTCTGGCCGCACTCGCCGTAGTGCTGGGTGCAACCGACCGCGGCATCGGTCAACCGCCATCCGCCGCTCTGCAGATATACTTCATCGACGTCGAAGGCGGTCAATCCACCCTCTTCGTTACTCCCGACAAGCATTCGCTGCTCATCGACACCGGATGGCCCGGCAACAACGACCGCGATGCCGATCGCATTGCCTCTGCGGCCAAGCTCGCCGGCCTTAACCACCTCGACTACGTGCTGCTGACCCATTACCATGTCGACCACACCGGGGGTGTACCCCAACTGGTGGCCAAGATTCCCATCAAAACCTTTATTGACCACGGCCTCAACCGCGAGACGACCGATGCAACCACCGTACAGGTGGCTGAGGCATATCAGAAGGTCTTGGCGAATGGCCACTACGGCCACATTGTCGCCAAACCAGGTGATGTGCTGCCGATACCGGGTATGCACGTCGCCGTAATAAGCGCCGATGGCAACCTGATCGCTCAACCGTTGCCCGAAGGCGGTGCAGCAAACCAGTACTGTGCTAGCTCAGAGAAGCGCCCAGCCGACCAGACGGAAAATGCCCGCTCTCTGGGGGTGATGATTACGTACGGCAAGCTGCGGATACTCGACCTCGGCGACCTGACATGGGACAAGGAGATGCAATTGATGTGCCCGGTTAACAAGCTTGGACACGTCGACCTGCTGGTTGTTTCTCACCACGGATGGAACCAGAGCAGCAGTCCCGCTCTTGTGGACGCGGTTGCGGCGAGGGTCGCCATCATGGATAACGGGGCGAAGAAGGGCGGGTCGCCGTCGGTGTGGGAGACCATCCAGAAAGCACCCGGCCTGGCCGACCTGTGGCAGCTTCACTATTCCGAAGAAGGTGGTCCCACCCACAATGTGGACGCGGCCCGGATCGCGAACCTGCAGGGTCCGGATACGGGCAACTACCTGAAGGTCACAGCTTTAGCAAATGGACAGCTCGACGTATTCAACGCCCGGACTGGATCAGTGAAGCAATACCCGCCGAAGTGAAGACGACGCGATCACCTTTAAGGTCTTGAAGGATAGCCATGGCGGCATTGCGACCGTTGATGCCAATGACGGAGCCGCCCGGGTGCGTGGCGGCTCCGCAGAGATAGAAGCCGGGCATGGGTGTGCGAGCGGAGAGGCGACGCGACCACATGTACTGAGGCAGGCACTCGCCCTGGAAGATGTGTCCGCCGGTGAGGCCTACCTTCTCTTCGATGTCCGGCGGGCCGAGGACCTGAGCGTCGAGGACGGCGTCGGGGATATTGGTGCAGAAGCGGCCGAGGGACTTGAGGGCGAGGCGGTGGACCTCGTCTCGGCGGGTGTCCCATGAGCCGGTTGCGAAGCCGTACGGGACATATTGAGCGAAGACACTCATGGTGTGCTGGCCTGAGGGTGCGACGGTCGGGTCGTGGGCGCTCTGGAAGTAGAGTTCGCACCAGAGGGCACCGGGAAGTTCATGGTTCCTAGCGGCAGAGAAGCCGGATTTCCACTCTGACTTGGTAAGCGGGGCGTTGATCTGGCCGTAATGGTGGGGTTCGAGTGTGCCGGGTCGGGCGGTGAAGTTAGGCAGCTCGCGTAGCAGGACATTGAGCTTGACGGTGCAGCCTACGATCGGGACGGATTCGACTTGGGCGCGCCAGGTCACGTCCGCAGGGCCATCAAGCATGGATAGGGCGCGGCGCGGATCCGCGTTTGAGATAACAACCCGGGCAGCGATTTTTTCGCTGGCGGCGAGTTGGACGCCCACCCCGGGTATGATCCGGGCGACGGGGACGCCGGTGGCGACCACCGCGCCAGCCTCGCGGGCGGCGTCGCACAGGTAGAAGGAGACCATGCCCATGCCGCCCTTTACGTATCCCCACATGCCCGGCATCCCCCCTAGCCGGCCGGAGGAGTGGTGGAAGCGGATGGATGCCGTCCCCGGGTCGAAGGGACTGGCATTGGTCCCGATGACGCCCTGGCCGAGCAGGGCGATCTGCAGGCGCTCATCGGTCAGGTAGTGCTCCACGAACTCGGCCATGGACCAGTCGTAGAGGACGTGGCGGGCTTCGGCGTCGGCGCCGAGGCGCTGGTCTATCTCGTCGGGGCTCGGTGGGTCGCCGATCCACACGTCACGAGACGGGAGTTCGCGCTGGCCGGCCGGGCGCAGGGCATCGCGGAGGCGGCGGATGACGTCAGTCATGGCACGCCACCCCTCGACATCGCCGGGGGAGAAGCTGCGGATCTCGGCCTCGCAGCGTTCGTCGTCATCCCAGAGCTGGACGCTCGATCCGTCGAGGAAGGGGACGAAGAGGCCGTTGACCGCGGGCGTCCACTGGAAGCCACGGGCGGGGAGGTCGAGCTCCTCGATCACCAGCGGGTGGAGCAGGCCGGCGAGGTAGGCGCAGGGGGACATAAGTACGCCGGGGAAGGGCTCCTCGATGGTGCAGGCTCCGCCGACGCGGTCGCGGGCCTCGAGGACGAGGACGCGCTTGCCTGCGCGGGCGAGGTAGGCGGCGCAGGCGAGACCGTTGTGGCCGGCGCCGACGATGACGGCATCCCAGGATTTCTGGGCGAGCTCGGCGATGGGGGCGGGGAGTCCTAGTTTGCCGAGGACGGCAGCGGTAGGCGATGAGGACAAGGCATGTCTCCGAAGAGACAGTATCGCTTATCTGGGTCGACTTTTATCCAGGTCTACTTTCACTTCGGGCCCTGCTTGGGGTTGGGTGGAGTCTGGGCAAAGGTGGGGACCCCCTCCCCCCTTGCTATAGCCCCTCAATTCGCAACTCATAGATTCCAAATAGATTACCTGATGATGATCGGCTATCTCATACATATCAAGTCACTTATAGACTTCTTCCAGATAACAAATGACTTACAGGAGGCGATTGCACTGATTGCAGGGCATATCCTGTAACCGTTTCATATCATTACACTTGCCAAATATTCATTGATTATAAAGAAGTTATGGTTGAGCCACGCTAGAGGAAAGAAGAAGGAGTGACCGGACTTTTTGACCTCTATTTCTATTGTAGCTGGCTGAACGAATTTATCGGCCAAGGATGTTGGTGGTCAATTTGTTTCAGAATTCTGGCTGAAAGATAGCCACAAGTTGTCAGCTCTGGTTACCGGTGTTTCGCCGACAATGGGGGTGTGGATCTGAATGAACCGATAACTTTTGACAACGAGGCGCTCTTCTGTAGGACGGGAAGGTCGCTTGCAATGCGATTTCTGGCGGCGGCGCGCGATGCGGTAATTCTGGCCGGAGCAGGAGCTCCGCAGGACGTGGCGTGGCGCGTGGAGGAGGCTCTGGCCTCCATGCTGGTGCACAGGGCGAAGTGCCGCGAGTGCGAGGCGGTGGAGTTCCTGGCGCAGGCCGGTTGAGGGGAGCAGATTGAGTTCGACCGCGCGTGGGGCGGGTCGAAAAGAGAGGACCCGGCGGCGTGGGTGCCGGGTCCTCTTTGCAGCTTGTTGCAGGCGGGAGATTCTGACCGCGGCGCTGGGGCAACAAGCGAAGTGCCATGAGGTGCGCATTGCTCGCGCAGTGGGTTAACCGGGTTTAGAGACGTTGTATCCATCCGCCATGGGCGCCTAAGCAAGAAGGCCCGGCTGCGATTGCGGCTGGGCCTTCTTGTTTCTGTCTCTATTCGACCGGATGGAGAAGGGTGTGGGGGATGGGGTGTGGCGAGGGCGTCCCTTCGCCTATCGGCTGCGCTCCGGCCTACGGCCGTGAGGTGCGGTCCTCCGGACCGATTTTATTCGCCGGACTAAAGTCCACCGCTTCTACCGGGCCTCGCGTTCGCGAGGCTGCCCACTCAAGCCAATATCGGGCTTGAGTGGGGCACCCGGCGACCAACGACTTGCCGATACAGATCCTGCGTTGTTGACGCAGTCACCTTACGACGACGGGCGCAAAAGCGTCTTGATCGCGCGGCGCTCATCCATGGCGCGATAGCCGTCTGCCACCTGCTCGAGAGGAAGAACGAGATCAAAGACTTTGCCGGGGTTGATCTTTCGTTCCCAAACGAGCTTGATCAGTTCCGGAAGATAGCGGCGCACTGGAGCAGGGCCGCCGTGAAGGCGAACCAGGGTGAAGAACACCGGCCATATATCGAGTTTCATTCCGTGCGGGACGCCGACATACCCGATCGAGCCGCCCGGGCGCGTAGACCGGATCGCCTGCATCATAGATTCTTCTGTGCCGACGCACTCCAGAACGGAATCCGCACCGATGCCGTTGGTCAGGTCCTTGATGCGAGCAATGCCCTCATCGCCACGCTCGGTTACGATGTCCGTCGCACCGAACTCTTTCGCAAGTTGCTGACGCTTCTCATGCCGGCTCATGGCGATGATCGGTTCCGCTCCCATCAGCTTTGCTGAAAGCACACCGAGCAGGCCAACGGCGCCGTCACCAACGACAACTACCGTCGAACCCGGTTTTACGTTCGCCGCGTCGGCAGCGAACCAGCCGGTACCGAGAACATCGGACATGGTGAGAAGGCTGGGCAGCAGGTCATCTGACGGACGCTCCCGTGTCGGCACGAGGGTGCCGTCGGCCAATGGAACTCGGAGAAACGGTGCCTGCGCCCGGCTCATGAATTCAAGGTTCTGACATCCGGACTGGTATCCGGCCTGGCAGTTTGGGCACGTGTTGTCAGAGATGCAGAACGATCCGATGACGAACTGGCCGGGCTTCACGGTCTTGACCGCGCTGCCAACCTCTTCGACAAATCCGCAGTACTCGTGCCCCATCGGCGTTGGCTCAGAAACCTTCTGAATACCCCGATAGGGCCATAGATCGGATCCGCAGACGCATGTGGCGGCCATTCGGATGATGACATCGGTCGGCTTTTCGATCCGGGGATCTTCCCGATCTTCAAAGCGAACATCGCGCGGGCCGTATAGAACTGTTCCTCGCATTGAAATCTCCTTCGTTGAAACGGTTAAGTCGCAGACTCTCTGCCGAGCGACGGCGGCTTTCAGACGACGGTCATTCCACCATCCACCGTCAGCGCATGACCCACCACGTAGCTCGCCCCGGGACTGCAGAGCCACAGGACCGCAGCAGCGATTTCCTCGGGCTTGCCTGCGCGGCGGATGGGAACGTTCTTTGCGATCTCGTCGTACGCCTCCTCGTTTCCAGCTACGACATCGCGAGCGATCTGCGTGTCGATCAGGCCGGGGTTGACCGCATTTACCCGAATGCCGTGCTGGATGTACTCGAGAGCCGCAGTACGCGTCAGGCCTACGACGCCGTGCTTCGACGCGATGTACGAGGCAATGCCGGGATTCCCGGTCAGCGCGCCGACCGAGGCATTGTTTACGATCGCGCCACTGCCCTGGCGCTGCATCTGCCGCAGTTCGTATTTCATCGAACTCCACACACCGCGCAGATTAATACCGATCACGCGATCCCAGTCCTCGCGGCTGCTGTCCGCTGTCGGCGCGATGTGGGCCATTACGCCGGCGTTATTGAAGGCCGCATCGAGCCGGCCGAACTCAGACACTATGCGCTCCACCATCTGCTCAACTTGTGCGTCGTCGCTTACGTCGGAGCGAATGGCTATAGCCTTGTGGCCTGCGGCGGTCAGCTTCTGAGCTTCGGCGTTAACAACATCCTCCCGAAAGTCAGCCAGGGCAACGGCCGCGCCTGCTTCGGCAAAGGCCTGCGCAGCGGCAAGACCCATACCGGAGGCTGCTCCGGTGACTAGGGCCACCTTTCCGGTGAAATCCAATAGGTTGTTTTTCATGGTTTTCGTCTTCTCCAACTTGAAGGTAAGGCGAAATGGTGGGAATGATAAGGACCTGATTAGTACAAGCGTTAGTGAACATAATTCACAAATGCTGGAAAACGATCTAAGTGCTTTATCTGCGTTTGTCGCGGTTGCCGAAGAACGCAGTTTCACCCGTGCCGCAAAGCGATTCGGAGTTTCGCCTTCCGCGATGAGCCATGCCATGCGCGGCCTGGAGGAGCGGGTGGGCGTGCGGTTGCTCTCGCGCACCACGAGAAGCGTGGCACCGACCGATGCCGGACAGGAACTCCTGGCGCAGCTGCGTCCCGCTCTCTCAGAGGTTCATGTGGCTTTGGACCGGGTGGCCGGACTCCGTGAGACACCAGCTGGCCGAGTGCGGCTACTGATACCTCGATTTGCTGCCGGCACGGTACTCGCGCCAAAGCTTGGGGAGTTCGCGCGCAAATACCCTGAAGTTGTGCTCGACGTCACCACGAACGACAGTCGCATGGATATCGTTGCCGCGGGATTCGACGCAGGCATCCATTTCGGCGAGTACATCGAAAAGGACATGATCGCGGTGCGCGTGTCTCCAGATCACAGACCGGCGATTGTTGGCTCGCCCGATTACTTCAAGTCGCATGGCAAGCCCAAGTCGCCTCGTGATCTGTTGCGGCATCGATGCATTAATTTCCGGCACGGCGACGCTGGTCTGTACCGGTGGGAGTTTGAGAAGGGCAAAAAGTCCCTGTCCGTCGCAGTAAGCGGCCCATTGATTGTCGACGATGAGAACCTGGTCACGCAGGCGGCGCTCGACGGCGTTGGTCTTGCTTTTCTATCGGAAGGACCTGCTGCGCCCCATCTGGAAAGCGGCGCTCTGGTGCGCGTACTGGAGAGTTGGTGTCAACCCTATCCAGGCTTCTTTCTCTACTATCCAAGCCGACGGCAACACCCCGCTGCCCTTTCAGCACTGATTGAGACGCTTCGCATGTAGGCCGGGACTCGTGCATGACTCATCGGCGATAACGTACAGGCGCAGTTACTTATTCTGGCGAGGCTGGTGGAAGCACCTCGAACGGCCGCATCATTTCGTTGTCTTCGTGTTCGAGGATGTGGCAGTGCCAGACGTAGCGGCCGGTGTATCCGTCGAAGGGGACGATGATACGTGTGACCATGGCGGGGTCGGCGCGGACGGTGTCTTTCCATCCCATTTCTTCAGGCGCGGGCGGACGGGCGGGTCCGAAGAAGCGGAAGGTTCCGTGAGCCTGGTATTCGAAGGTGTCGAAGGGCCGGCGGTCGAGGATCTGGAAGCGGACCAAATGTAAATGGATGGGGTGGGAGTCGTCGGTGAGGTTGACGAGCTCCCATATCTCCGTGGTGTGGAGGACGGGCTTTTCGGTGATGGGGGCGTGCCACGGGGTGTTATTGAGCAGCATGCCCATGGAGTGCTGGTACATGTCCATGCGCTCGTCGAGGGTGAGGCGGCGGGTGCGGACGGCGGCAGATTCGGGGATGCGCTCGTCGGTGTGAAGCGTAGAGGGGATGGTCGCGCTAGGGCGCGATTGAGAGGTAGTTAAAAGCAGGTCCTTCGACTCCGTCCGCCGCGGGCGGACTTCGCTCAGGATGACATCCTCTTTTTTGGCGGTTGAGTCAGCCGGCAAATTACTCGGGATGAAGGCTTTGTTGTTCGGCGCGACGCGGAACTGCATGATCTGGAAGCTGTCACTGATGAGCTCGGTGCGCTGGCCGGCGAGGGAGCTGAAGTCGATGAGAATGTCGGCGCGCTCGGCGGGAGCGAGGGTGATGCGGTGGAGGGAGACGGGTGCGGAAAGGAGTCCCTGGTCGGAGGCGATGACGTGGAACTCGCCGTGGCTGGCGAGGGAGAGACGGAAGAAGCGTCCGTTGGAGCCGTTCATGAGGCGGAGACGGTAGAGGGTGGGCTCGACGTCGAGGTAGGGCAGGAGCTTGCCGTTGGCGAGGATGGCGTCTCCGAAGACCTCAGGCACCCAGACTTCGCCGGGCTTTTCGGAGACGGGGTAGTCTAGCTGGCCGTCGGCGCGGAGGATGCGGTCGCATAGGAGCAGCGGGATGTCGCGGGGGCCGGTGGGCAGCCGGAGGGCGTCTTCGCGGGAGTCGCGGAGGATGCAGAAGCCGAGCATTCCGGCGTAGGTGTTGAGGCGGTTAATGCCCATGGTGTGGTCGTGGTAGAAGAGCGTGGCGGCGTGCTGGAGCGAGGGGTAGTGGCACGTCTGCGCGTGGCCAGGCAGAGTCCATTCCTCGGGATAGCCGTCGCTGGTGGCAGGGGTGCGGCCTCCGTGGAGGTGGATGACGGCGCGGACGTCAGGGTGGGTCTTCTCGGCTCCGTGGAGGGAGTGGTCGATGGTGAAGATGTGGCGGGAGGGGAGGCGGTTTTCCCATTCGACAATCATGCCCTGGGCAATGGGCGATTCGAGGGTGAGGCCAGGGAATGATCCGCCGATGGTCCACATGGGGGTAGGCGGCAGGTCACGGTGGACCTTGATGGCGGTTTCAGCGATGGTCATGCGGTAGAAGGGAATCTGTTTCCCAGGGTCGTCAGGATCGGGCCGGGTTCCGACGCGCCAGGCGACGGCGGGGATGGGTAGCGGGTCGACAAAGGGCGAGAGGGTGGAGG
>Ga0335073_10008973_pt1 | contig 14023 bp, 5 predicted proteins | sample Lox_Sample_22_FD_207093 | JGI IMG/M metagenome (GOLD analysis project Ga0335073, IMG submission 207093) | Soil microbial communities from Loxahatchee National Wildlife Refuge, Florida, United States - Lox_Sample_2.2 | ecosystem: Environmental > Terrestrial > Soil > Wetlands | place: USA: Florida... | reverse complement strand
TTCCGGCCGCCCTGTGGCCCGGGCCGCCCGCGGCGCCGGCGCCCGAGGCGGAGTACCCGCAGCCGTGATGGAGTACCGGCAGCCGTGATGGAGTACCGGCAGCCGTGATGCCGGCCGTCCGGGAGTCGCCCGCCCGGTGGCGCCCGAGGGCCGCCAGCCACCCCCGCATGCCGCCCCGGGCGTGCGCCCGCCGGGCCAGCCTGGGAGACTAGCGGGAACTTGTGATACGCCTAGGGGGCGGGCAGAGAAGGGACGCATGCGATGGCCGATGCCGATACGGACAATGCCGTCGAATTGCACGGCACTGTCGCCGTGCGCGGCGCGGTAAACGGGAAAGATCCGGACGCGATTGTCGCGCAGATCGAACGAACCCGGGAGAACCTCGCCCAGACCATCGACACGCTCGCGGAGCGGGTCAGCCCGGCGAACAACATGCGCCGGCTGCGTGAGCAGGCGAAAGAGCAAGCCTCGCGGCCCGAGGTCCGGCTGGCGGCGGCCGCGGTCGGGCTGGCCATCGTCGGCGTGGCGATCATCAAGATCTGGGGCCGGCGCCGAAAGTAGCCGCCGCGCCGTTCTCGTGGCAACCAGCTTTCGTTGCCTTGGTGGCCAGCTTTCGTACGTCTTCATGATCGTGGGCCTTTGCTGAGATCGTTGTCACCTGGCTGGTGACAACGGCTTAAGACAACGTTGTCTCGACCTCGTCCCAGCTCTTGACAAAGGACGGGTAGATGGCGAAATATGCCTGTTGACATCGTTGTCAGAGACGGGCCTGGGACCGTGTTTGCAACGGGCTTGATTGGTCGCCCCGGGGGGGTTGCGCAGCGGAGCAGGACCGCACCTGGGAGGACGACCAATGAGACCCAAGCACACGGTGCGCCTGGCCCGCTGGCCCGCGACGGTGACCCTGGCTGCTGCGGCGGTGCTGGCGGTCGGCATGTCGCTCGGCAGCTCGGCCGCCATGGCCAGCAGCAGCCCGAACCCGACGCCGAGTGCCAGCCCGCGGCCCGCGCCGAGCAGCCCCGTCTCCGCAAGCGCCCGCTCCGCGGCGACCCGCCCGCCGCACCACCGTGCGGTCTGCGCGGAGGCACTCGACGGCCGCGTGACGGACTGCCCGAGGCCGCTGGCCAAGAGCAAGCTGCCGGCCGGGGCGCGAAACTCCGCCGTGGTCAGCCCGGCCGCGGTCGCAAACCCGGCCACGCTGGTGGACACCCGGACCTGGACCAGCGGCGGCGGCAACACCTTCCCCGGCGCCGACGTGCCGTTCGGCATGGTCCAGTGGAGCCCCGACACCTACCCGGACCGCAGCGCCGGCGGCGGCTACGGCTACGGCGACACCCAGCTCATGGGCTACAGCCTGACGCACCTGTCCGGGCCCGGCTGCGGTGCGGGCGGGGACGTGCCGATCCTGCCGATGACCGGCGCGCTACCGAGCGGCAACCCGAACGACGACATGACCTCGTTCACCAACACCGGCGAGGTCGCGCAGGCGGGCTACTACTCGGCGCAGTCCAACATGCCCGACACGATCACCTCGCAGTTCACCGCGACCCCGCACAGCGCCATGGGCCGGTTCACGTTCCCCAAGACCACCGCGGCCGACTTCCTGCTCCAGCTGCAGAACAGCCAGAACGGCGACTCCGGCGACAGCGCCCAGATCGTCGGGAACAACGAGGTGACGGGCTCGGACACCAGCGGCGACTTCTGCGGCGAGACCGACAACGACGGGCAGTCGCAGCTGTACACGGTGTACTTCGACATCGTCTTCAGCCAGCCGTTCACCGCCTCGCAGGTGATCACCGAGTCCGGGCAGACCGACCCGGCGGGGGTGTTCCTGACCTTCAACACCACCTCCGACCCGGTGATCGACGCCAAGGTCGCGATCTCCTACGTCAGCACCGCCAACGCCCAGCTCGACCGCGAGACCGAGAACCCGGGCTGGAACTTCAACGCGGTCAGGGCCGCCGCCCAGGCCAGCTGGAACCGGCTGCTGGGGCGGATCAAGGTCTCCGGCGGCAGCTACGCCCAGACGCAGCAGTTCTACAGCCTGCTGTACAAGGACTTCCTGCAGCCCAACATCACCAGCGACGTCAACGGCCAGTACATGGGCTCAGACATGCAGGTGCACACGGTCAGCGCGCCGCAGAAGAACCAGTACGGGATCTACTCCGGCTGGGACATCTACCACTCGCTGGCCCAGCTGCAGGCCATGCTCGATCCCGACGCGGCCTCTGACCAGGCGCAGTCGCTGGTCAACTACTACAGCCAGGACAAGATCCTGCAGCAGTGGGGCTACCTGAACCTGAACAACTACGTCATGGTCGGTGACCCGGCCCAGTCGATCATCTCCGACTACTACGCCTTCGGCGCTCACAACTTCGACACCAGCCAGGCCCTGGCCGACATGCTCAAACAGGCCACGACCGTCAACGACGTGCGACCCGGCGAGGCCCTGGAGGCCAAGTACGGCTACCTGCCCGCCGACGGCAGCTACGGCTGCTGCAACCCCCACGGGGTGGTGGCCACGCTGCTGGAGTACGACACAGAGGACCTGGCCCTGGCCCAGTTCGCCTCCGCCATGGGCGACCGCGCAGACGCCGCCATGCTCGAGCAGCGGGCCAACAACTGGGAGAACCAGTTCGACCCCTACAACGACCTGCTGAACCCGCGGAACGAGAACGGGCAGCTCATCCCCGGCATCGTCCCGACGTTCCCGGACAGCAACGAGCTCTACTACGTCGAGGGCGACGCCTATGAGTACCTGTGGAACACCCCGAACGACTACCCGGCGCTGTTCTCCCTGCTCGGCGGCGACTCCAAGGTCAACCCGGAGCTGAGGCAGTACCTGTCACAGCCCAACGGCTACGGCATGTTCGACCAGGTCACCAACGAGTTCGACCTCGGTGAGCAGAACGCTCAGGACTACTCCGGCGACCCGGCGGGCGCCCAGCTGGCCGACAACACCATCCGCAACACGGTGTACCTGCCGGGCCCGAGCGGGCTGGCCAACAACGACGACCTGGGCGCGGAGAGTTCCCAGTTCATCTTCGAGATGCTGGGCCTCTACCCGGAGAACTCCGGCAGCGACAACCTACTGCTGAACGGCCCCGGCTTCCCGCATGCCGAGATCAGCCTGCCCAACGGCAGGACGATCGCGATCAACGCGCCGGGCGCCTCCCCGACCGACTTCTACGTCAAGTCCCTGACCATCAACGGCCAGCCAGACAGCCGCCTGTACGTGCCGTACTCGGAGCTGTCGCATGGCGCCGTGCTCGACTACGGGATGTCGACCACCCCGACCTCGTGGGGCAGCGCCCCGCAGGATGCCCCGCCGTCCTACTCGGCGGGCCTGCGGCCGGTGGTCGGATATACCTCCAGCCAGCAGGTAACGGTGGCTCCCGGCAGCTCCACGACGGTCCAGGTCGAGGCGCAGGACGCGACCGGCACGCCGCAGGGCGTCCGGGCGAGCGTGTCGGTGCCGGCCGGATCCGGGCTGACCGTGACGCCGGCAGGCGGGTCGTTCCACGTGCCCGCCGACGGCAGCGGGTCGATGACGGTGACGGTCTCGGCCAGCGCTTCGTCGGCGCAGACGTTCTACACGGTTCCGATCACGCTCACCGACGGCGGCACCACGTTGCCGACGGTGAACCTGACCGTGCTGGTAGCCACGCCCGGCAGCCTGCTGACCGCGTTCAACAACGCCGGCATCTCCGATGACACCAACGTCACCGGGGAGTTCGACACCAGCGGTTACAGCTACTCGGAGCAGGCGCTGGCCAAGGCCGGCCTGGTCGCGGGCCAGCCGGTGACGGCGGGCGGCGTCCAGTTCACCTGGCCGCTGCCGTCCCCCGGTTACCCGGACAACGCGATCGCCGACGGCCAGCAGGTCACGGTGAACGCCCCGGCGGGTACGCAGACCCTCGGGTTCCTCGGCGCGGCCAGCAACGGCCCGAGCCAGGGCGTTGTCACCTTGCACTACTCCGACGGCAGCACCGCGCAGTACTGGCTCGGCCTGAGTGACTGGACGCTGAACGGGGGGAGCGCATCGGCGCCCTCCTACGGCAACCAGATCGCCGCGACCCTGCCCTACCGGGACTGCATGGGCTGCACCGGCCCGGACAACACCAAGACCTACGTCTACTACACGGGCCTGCCGGTCGATCCCGCGAAGACGCTCAACAGCGTGACGCTGCCTCTCGGGGCCACGCAGGGCAACCTGCACGTCTTCGCGATCGGCACCTCGGCGCAGCCGCTGCCCGCGCCGGTGGCCACCTCGGTCAGCCCGGCCACCGCCTCGGCCGGGCAGACGGTGACGATCAGCGGCTCGGGCTTCGGCGCGACCCAGGGATCGGGCTACGTCGCGTTCTCCGACAACGGCACCAACTGGGGGTCGCCGGGCAACCTGGCCACCTTCCAGGTGGACAGCTGGAGCGACACGTCGATCACGTTCACCGTGCCGACCCCGAGCGGGCCGGGAGGCGAGTGGGCGGTGTCTCCGGGCACCGACGCCTCGGTGATGGTGGTGAACAGCTCCGGCGGCGTGTCCGACAGCCCGGTGCTGGAGATAACGCCCACGGCCAACCCCTCGGACTACTACGACAACGTCGGTATCTCCCCCGACAACGACCAGGCCTGCGCCAACATGGACGGCGACGGGTTCAGCTACTCGGCCACCGCGCTGGGCGACGCCGGCCTGACCCCGGGTGCCGCGGTCACCGCCGGCGGCCTCAGCTTCACCTGGCCCGACGTCGCCGCCTGCTCGCCGGACAACATCCTGGCCTCCGGCCAGACCATGCTGGTGAGCGGCACGGCCGGGGCCACCGCGCTCGGGCTGCTCGGCGCCTCGACCAACGGCGGGTCCCAGGGCACGATAGTGATCAACTACACGGACGGCACGTCGTCGACCGCGACCGTGTCGTTCAACGACTGGGCCTCGTCGCCGGGCGGCGGGGACACCGCGGTGGCCACGATGTCGTACCGCAACTCGATCAGCGGCTCGTCCCAGTCGATCACCATGTACGTGTTCGCGACCACCGTCCCGGTCGACTCGTCGAAGACGGTGGCCTCGATCACGTTCCCGGCCGTGAGCAACCAGGTCGGGTCCGGCGTGACGGCCATGCACGTCTTCGCCGTCAGTCTCGGCGGGTAACCAGGAGGGACCCGGCACGCGCAGGGCCGGCCCCGGGATGACCATCTCCCGGGGCCGGCCCGGCCACGGCCGTTACCGCGGTGCGGGGGCACAGCCAGCTAGCGGTGCATGCTCGCGAGTTTGTCGCGGATCTTGGCGGCGCCGGGGTGCTGGAGGTCGTCGAGGACGGCGAGTGCCTGCTGCCAGGCCTCCCGGGCGTACCAAAGCTCGCCGGCCGCGCGGTGGATATCGCCGAGGTTGGTGAGGGTATCGGCTTCCCCCCAGCGGTCACCGACGGCCCGGAAGATGGTCAGCGCGCGCTCATAGCAGGCAGCCGCCTCGCCGAATTCGCCGGCATGGTATTCGGCGCAGCCCAGGCTGTTCCAGATGTCGGCCTCCAGGTGGCGGCTGCCGTAGTCGGAGTTGAGGGCGAGGGCCTGCCGGCAAAACCCGCGTGCCTCGGGGTAGTCCCCCAGCAGCGCGTGGTACCAGCCGACCGTGTTGAGCATCTCGGCCTCGCCTGCCTTGTCGCCGATGCCGTGGCACAGGCTGGCGGCCTGCTCGGCGTGGCCGAGCGCCTCGGCGTACTGCCCCAGATATTCCGCGATCATGGCCAGGGTGTGCAGGCACAGGGCCTGGCCGCGGCGGTTGCCGAGCCGCCGGTACAGCTCGAGGCAGTTGGCGTAGTACTCCGGGACCCACTGGTACTCACCCAGCGTGCCGGCCACGTCGGGGGCGCCGCCGGCGATGATCGCGGCTTCGTCACGGATCCCGGCCGCCATCGTCATGCGCTTGATCGCGCTCCATTCAAGGTTGTGCCCCTGCGTGGCCAGGAAGGGGTGCATGGCACAGGAGATCTGCCAGGCGTGGCTGTCAAGTCCCGAGTCAACGGCGAGGGCAACGGCGGCGAGCAGGACGCGGTATTCGGCCTCGAACCAGGCCAGGGCCTGCTCGTGCCCGGTGAACTGCTCGGGAGCGGTGCCGGGGCTCGGCAGGGCGAGCGGGATCGGCCCGAAAGACGGGTGCACCATGCAGGCGGCGTCGCGGGCGGTGTGCAGGTAGTGGTCCGCCAGTCGGCCGACCGCGGCGGCGCGCTCGGGCTTGCTGTCGGTGTCGCAGGCCCGATCCGCGGCATAGGCGCGCAGCAGGTCGTGCAGCGCATACCGGCCGGGGACATGCTCGGCGACCAGGTGCGCGCGGGTGAGTTCGGCCAGCAGGCGGCGCGCCTCGGGCTCATCTACCGCGGCCAGGCTGGCCGCGGCGGCGGGGCTGATGTCCGGGCCGGGATGCAGCCCCAGCAGCCGGAACATCCGTGCGGTGTCGGCGCTGAGCTGCCGGTACGACCAGGAGAACACGGCCCGGACGCTGGCCGCCGGGTCGCCGGCATCCAGGGCGTCGAGGCGCCCGGCCCGGCCTCGCAGCTCGGCGGAAAGGGCGGCCAGCGGGAAGCCCGGCCGTGCTTCGGCGCGGGCCGCGGCGACCGCCAGCGCCAACGGCAGCCGCCCGCACAGGGCAGCGATCTCGCCGACCGCGCCGGGCTCCGCGGCGGCCCGGCCGGCGCCGATCCGGGCGCTCAGCAGTTGCACGGCCTCGTCGTGGCCGAGGACGTCCAGGGTGAGCAGCCGGGCGCGGTCGGCGGCGGCCAGCCCGGCCTGCGGGCGGCGGGTGGTGATCACGACCCGGCTGGCGGGGCTGGCCGGCAGCAGCGGCCGGACCTGCTGCTCATCTCGGGCGTTGTCCAGCACGATCAGCATGCTGCGGTCCGCCAGCAGGCTTCGGTACAGGCCGGCCTGCGCCTCGGGCTGCGGCGGGACGCGATCCGGCGGCACGCCCAGGGCATCAAGGAACCCGCGCACCGCCTCCGCGGCCGGCAACGGGACACCGGAAGGGTCAAACCCGCGCAGGTTCACATATAGCTGCCCGTCGGTGAACCGGCCCGCCACCTGGTGCGCCCAGTGCAGCGCGAGCGCGGTCTTGCCCACTCCGGCGGTCCCGCCGATTGCCGAGATCACCACGGTCCCCGGGCTGTCCGCGCCCGCCTCGTCCAGCACCCGGTCCAGCGCCGCCAGTTCGGCGGCACGGCCGGCGAAACCGGGAACCGCTGGCGGCAACTGCCGCGGCACCGACGGCGCCGGCGCCGTCGCGGCGGCCGGCGCCTGTGCCGGGGCATCCAGGGCCGGATCGCCGTTCAGGACCTGCCGGTGCAGTTCCCGCAGCCCCGCACCTGGCTCGGCCCCGAGCTCGTCGACGAGGATCTGCCGGGCCCGGGCGTAGGCCGCCAGCGCCTCGGCCTGCCGCCCGTCCTGGTACAGCGCCCGCATCAGCAGGCCGTGTAGCCGTTCCCGCAGCGGATGCGCCGCAGCCAGGCGCTGCACCTCGGTGATCACCTCGGCGTGCCGCCCCAGGCGCAGATCCGCGTCGAGGCGTACCTCCACCGCCTGCAGCCGCAGTTCGGCGAGCCGCGGGATATGGCGCGCGGCGAGCATGTCGCACTTCACGTCGGCCAGCGGCTCACCTCGCCACAGTGCCAGTCCCGCCCGCGCCCGCTCCGCGGCGACGTCCCATGAGCCGTCCCGCGCAGCCGCCCGCGCGGCGGCCAGGTGCGCCTCGAACCGGGACACGTCCAGGTCGCTCTCGTCGAGACGGATCTGGTAGCCGTGGGAGTGGGTCCGGATCCGGGCGCTGTCGCCGAGTGCCCTGCGCAGCCGCATCACGTGGTTCTGCACCGAGACCCGCGCCGACGGCGGCGGCGCGGCGCCCCACAGCACCTCGATCAGTTCGTCGAGTGAGACAGCCCGGTCCGCGCTCAGCAGCAGCGCCGCAAGCACCGCCCGCTGCTTTCCCGGCGCTACCGGCAGCGCGACAGCGCCCCGGCGCACCCGCAAGGGCCCCAGCAGGCAGAATTCCGTCGCGGTATCCATTGTCGATCGTTCCCGACCCCGCCGATGATCGAATTTTAGCGGTGTGTTAATGCCGTCAGCCAGGCTATTCCCGTGCGGGCGGCGAACGCGGGGGCCTGCCCGCCACCGCGTACAAGGAGTGAAATGCCATGACCGCTGAGGGCCGGATCAAGTTCCCGCCGCCTGCTCCGGTGTCGCCTGCCGACCCGGCGCCGGAGGTCTTCGCGCAGCTCAAGAGCTGCCCGGTGGCGCAAGGGGAGCTACCGGACGGCAGCGTGGCCTGGCTGGTCGGCGGCTACGAGCAGGTGCGGCAGGTCCTGACCGACCAGCGCTTTTCCCGGGCGCTGGCGGTCGCCCCCGGCCGCTCGCTGCTGGGATTCGAGCTCTCCGCCGCGGACTCCATCATCGCGATGGACCCGCCCGGGCACACCCGGCTGCGCAAGCTCGTGGCCAGCGCCTTCACCGTCCGGCGGGTGGAGGCGCTGCGACCACGGGTGGCTGCCATCGTCGATGAGCTCATCGGCGCGTTCACCGCCCGGCCACAGCCTGCCGACCTGGTTACGAGCTTCTCCCTGCCGCTGCCGGTGCGGGTGATCTGCGAGTTGCTCGGCGTGCCCGCCGCCGGCATGCAGAAGTTCCGCGCCTGGTCGGGCACGCTGATGGGCGACTGGGAGCAGGATTCCGGCGAGATACTGACCGCGCTCGCCGAGCTCTACGAGTATTTTGCGGAACTGATACGGATCAAGCGGACACGGCCCGGCGATGACCTCCTGACCGCCCTCATCGCGGCGCGCGACTCCGGCGACCGCCTGTCCGAGGACGAGCTCACCAACCTGGCCTGCACGATTCTCGTCGCCGGCTACGAGACCACCGCCAACCACATCAGCCTCTCGCTGCTGGCCCTGCTGGATCACCCGGCCGAGACGGCCAGGCTGCGCGCCGACCCCGGGCTGATTCCCCGTGCCGTGGAGGAACTGGTGCGCTACGTCAGGATCGGCGTTCTCCCGCTGGCCCGGGTCACCACCGAGAACGTGGAGCTTGGCGGTGTGACGATTTCGGCAGGCGAGGCGGTCCTGCCGATGACGATGGCGGCCAACCGGGACCCGTCGCTGTTCAGCGAGCCGGACCGGTTCGACGTCAGCCGTGCGCCCGTCAGCCATCTGGGATTCGGCAGCGGCGCGCACCACTGCCTCGGCGCCCAGCTGGCCCGGGTGGAACTTCAGGAGGCCCTGCGCGGGCTGCTCACCCGGCTGCCGGGGCTGGCGCTGGCCGTGCAGCCCGCTGACCTCAGGTTCAAGCCCGGGATGGCCATACACAACCTTCGCTCGCTGCCCATCACCTGGACCGTGACGTAGTCCGGACCGGTGGCTGCGAGCTGGCTAGTCGGCGGGAGCGGCGAGCTCGCCCGAGCCGCGCGGGATGAGGCGGGTGGCGATCTCGGTTCGCTCCACCGGGCCATGGTCCCCGGAGAGCCGCCGGAAGAGCAGTTCCGCTGCCGCGCGGCCGAGCCTGGCCACGTCCTGCGCCACCACGGTCACGCCCGGGCTCAGCATGTCGGCCAGCTCGAAGTCGTCGAAGCCCACGAAGGCCGGGCTGACGCCGAGGGCGCGCAGTTGCCGCAGGGCCGCCACCGACGTGCGGTTGTTCCCGCAGAACAACGCCGTCACCGGCGCCGACCCGGTAAGCATGCGGCGCAGCGCGAGGCCGACGTTGGCGGCGTTCGGGGGCGCCATCGCGACCCAGGTGTCCTCGACCCTCAGCCCGGCCTCGGACATGACCTCCCGGTAACCGCGATGACGCAGCATCGATGTGTAGATCCCCGGGGCGTCACCGATGAACCCGATCCGGCGGTGCCCCCCCTTGATCAGGTGGGCGACGCCCTGGCGCGCGCCGCCAACGTTGTCGCTGACCACGGTGTCGGCCTCGATCAGCCGCGCCGGGCGGTCCACGAACACCGTCCCCATTCCCGCGGCCATCTCGGGAAGCAGGTAGGTGTGATCGTCGGAGGCCGGGACGACGATCAGGCCGTCGACCCGACGCGCGCAGAACGCGAGCGCGAGCTCGCGCTCGCGGGCGGGGACCTCGTCGCTCGATCCGGTGAACAGCAGGTGGCTGTGCTCGCGGGCGACGTCTTCCACCGCCCGCGACAGCGCCGAGTAGAACGGGTCCCCGATGTCCTCCATGATCAGGCCGATCGATGCGGTCTGGCCCTTGCGCAGGATGCGTGCGCTGTCGTTGCGCCGGAAGCCCAGCTGATCAATGGCGGCGCGGACGCGCTCGGCGGTCCCCGGCGTCACCCCTGGCTCGCCGTTCACGACCCGCGATACTGTCTTGAGCGCGACGCCGGCGTAGGCGGCCACGTCCTCCATCGTGGGCCGGCTGCGCGTGCCCGCGGGCCGCTCGCCAGGTCGCGTGCTGGCCTGTTCTTCAGTGGTCATCGTGATCCCCCCCGGTTTCCGGGCGCGGCCAGAGGCATGGCCGCGTGGCCCAACTATATGACAGCGTTGTCAAATGATGTTTGATCTTCGCGGTAATCACGTCGTTCATGGGGGGTGGGCGTCAGCAGGACGGGCTGGCCGGGCGGGGTTACGGCCCGGTCCCTGCAGATTTGACGGCAGGGACCGGGCCTTTGGTTCCGCTTCAGGCCGCAATCATCCCGCGGACAGCGCGAAGATGCCGATCGAGCCGGCGTTCACCGAGCTCGGCAGCGTGATGCTGGCCACGGTCTTCGAGCCGTCGACCGGGATCGTCTCGGCGAACAGGTAGACCTTCAGCGCCTGCGACCCGCCGCTCTCCTCGTCCCGGTAGGGCAGCGTGGCCACGGTCGCGTTGCCCGGGTAGGGCGTGGCCTTCCCCGCGTCCAGGGCCCAGTCGGTCATGCCCAGGGTGGCGGTGGAGGTGCTGCCGTCGGTGTAGGTGATCGTGACGGTGCCGTGGGAGCCCGTGGTCCCCCCGCCCGCCGCGCTGCCGAGCACCCCGATCTGCGTGGCGCCCGCGGGCGCGGCCACCGGGATCGTCTGCCCGGCGGCCAGGATGGCGTCCGGCTGGTCGGCCGGCGCATCCGGCCAGGTGAAGGTCAGCCCGTCGCCGCTGATCTGGGCGCCGGGGGTGAGCCCGGCCGCGGCCAGCGTCTGGGCCGAGTAGCTGTACCCGTCGCCGTCGAAGTCGGCGCGGGCCGACGATCCGTCGTCGCCGATCGCGGTGACGTTGTCATACGGGGCCAGATCGCCCGGCCTGGCCACCACCAGCGGCAGCGGCGGCGACGCATAGCTGCCCGCGGCGCTGGTCAGGCTGAAGCTGACCTGGTCGTCCCCGTCGGCGGGCCCGGCGGTGACGGTCACGTCCGCGCTCGCGGTCCCGCCGGCCGGCACGGTCAGGGTGCCCGACGACGGGCTGACCCTGCCGCCGCCGCTCGCCCGGGCGGTCCACCGGACGGTCTGCGCGGTGCCGGTCACCGACCGCGCGGTCACGGTCGCCGCGCCGGACGTGCCCGGCTGCAGGTACAGCGCGGACGGGCTGGCGGACACCGTCCCGGCGAACACCGGGCCGTAAGAGGGCGGCGCGTCGGCCGGCGCGCTGCCCCACGACGTCGGGCTGGTGCCCAGCGTCCAGTCGAGCGTCGCGCCGCGTTCCAGATCGGAATACGGAACGTAAAGCCTGCTCCACGGCCGGCCGTCGATGCGCAACGCGTCGACGTAGAAGTCGGCCGGCGACGCGCCCGGCGCGCTGATCGTGATCGTCTGGCCCGAGGGCAGGGTGATGGCCGCGTGCGGGAAACCGGGGCTGGCGAAGACCAGGTTGCCGCTGCCGGAGTTCTCCGGGTACATGCCGAGCATCTCCCAGATGAACTGCGAGCTCTCCGCGCCCAGGTCGTCGTTGTTGGCCAGCCCGGAGGGGCCGGGCAGGTACATGTCGTTGCGGATCGTGTTCACCGCCTGCTGGGTGCCCGCCGGGTCGCCGGCGTAGTCGAGCGCGTTCTGCTCGCCGAGGTCGAACTCGTTGGTCAGCTCTGCGTACATGCCGAACCCGTTGGGCTTGGACAGGTACTGCTGGAGTTCGGGCACCACCGTCGCGTCGCCGCCGAGCAGCGAGAACAACCCGGCGTAGTCGTTGGGCACGTTCCACAGGTACTCGTAGGCGTCGCCCTCGACGTAGTCCGACGTCGTGGTCGGGGTGATGCCGGTGACGAACGAGCCGTCGGCGTCGCGCGGGTTCAGCAGGCCGTCGGCCGCGTCGAACACGTTGGCCCAGTTGTCCGCGCGCTGCCCGAGCATGGCGGCGTCGCCGCGGTCGCCGAGGGAGGCGGCGAACTGCGACAGCGCCAGGTCCTCGGTGTCGTACTCCAGCAGCGTCGGCACGTAGCCGTGCGAGTTGCAGCAGCCGTACCGGCCGTCCTGAGGCAGGTAACCGTAGGTCTGCTCGAGGGCCTCGCCGGGACGGACATCGTTGACCGTGGTGGCCTGCTTGAGCATGTCGGACAGGGCCTCGCGGGTGTCGAAGTTCCTGGCACCGAACGCGTAGTAGTCGGCGATGATCGACTGCGCCGGGTCGCCGACCATCACGTAGTTGTCCAGGTTCAGGTACCCCCACTGCTGCAGAATCCCGTTTTGGGCGTAGTAGTTCAGCAGGGACTGGGCCATGTCCCCGGCGGCGCCCGGGTCCAGCATGGCCTGCAGCTGGGCCAGCGAGTGGTAGATGTCCCAGCCGGAGTAGATCCCGTACTGGTTGCGCTGGCCGGGTCCGAGCGTGTGGACCTTCATGTCCGAGCCCAGGTACTGCCCGTTGACGTCGCTGGTGATGTTGGGCTGCAGGAAGTCCTTGTACAGCAGGCTGTAGAACTCCTGGGTCTGGGCGTAGCCGCCGCCGTAGACCTTGATCCGGCCGAGCAGGCCGTTCCAGGAGCGCTGCGCCGCGGATTTGACCGCGCCGAAGTTCCAGCCAGGGTTCTCGGCCTGCCAGTCGAGCCGGGCGTTGGCCGTGCTCACGTAGGAGATGCCGACCTTCGCCATGACCACCGGGTTCGCCGTGGTGTCGAACGTGAGGAACACCGAGTTGGGGTCGGCCTGGCCGGCCTCGGTGATCACCTGGGACGCGGTGAACGGCTGGCTGAACACGATGTCGAAGTAGACCGTGTACCGCTGCGCCTGCCCACCGTTGTCGGACTCGCCGCAGAAGCTGCCGGTGGTGACCGAGCCCGTGACCTCGTTGTCGCCGACCACCTGCGCGCTGCTGGCGGTGTCCGCGGTCTGGCTGTCCATGAGCTTGATCAGCAGATCGGCGGAGGTGGTCGACGGGAACGTGAACTCGCCCATCGAGCTGTGCGGGGTGGCGGTGAACTGCGAGGTGATGGTGTCCGGGAGGTTGCTTTCGGCCGAGTAGTAGCCGGCCTGGGCCACCTCGCCGGTGTTGGTGAACGACGTTGTCACGTCCGACGGGTTCCCGGCCGGCAAGGCGCCGGTCATCGGCAGGATCGGCACGTCGCCGCTCGCCTTGCAGCCGGGCCCGGACAGGTGGGTCAGGCTGTAACCGGTGAGCTCGGAGTCCCCGTAGGTGTAGCCGCCGCCGTCGCTGCGGTGCGGCAGCGTGTCCGGGCTCCACTGCACCATGCCGAACGGAACGTCGGCGCCGGGGAAGGTGTTGCCGCCGCCGCTGGTCCAGGTCCGGGTGTCGACCAGCCCGGCCAGGTTCCCGACCGGCCCGGAGACCGCGGCGTGGTCCCTGGCTCCCGCGGGCAACAGCGCGGCGCGTACCGGGCCCGGGCAGTCGGTCATCCGCCCGGCGGCGGTCTTGTCACACGCCCCGACCTGGGTGCTCGCCCCGTACTGCCGCGCGGGCCCGGTCCCGCCGGTGCCCGGGGTCCCGCCGGTGCCCGGGGTCCCGGTGGTGCCTGCGGTTCCGGTGGTGCCCGCGGTCCCGGTGGCGGTCCCGGTGGTGCCTGCGGTTCCGGTGGTGCCCGCGGTCCCGGTGGCGGTCCCGGTGGTGCCTGCGGTTCCGGTGG
>Ga0335073_10008972_pt1 | contig 14023 bp, 10 predicted proteins | sample Lox_Sample_22_FD_207093 | JGI IMG/M metagenome (GOLD analysis project Ga0335073, IMG submission 207093) | Soil microbial communities from Loxahatchee National Wildlife Refuge, Florida, United States - Lox_Sample_2.2 | ecosystem: Environmental > Terrestrial > Soil > Wetlands | place: USA... | reverse complement strand
GCTCGCGACGGGCAGTCAACCGCTCGGCGATCCCTCGGCCAGCACCGACACGACTCTGGACGTCCGTGCAGCGCTCAGCACGCTGGCACCTGACCAGAGGGCAGCGCTCGTGCTGGTGGATATGCTTGGCTACTCCATCGCCGACGCAGCGGAGATCCTCTGCGCTTCCGAAGGAACGGTCAAGAGCCGGGCGGCGCGCGGCCGCGCGCGGCTGGTACCACAGCTGGCGCACCTGCGCCCGGCGGTGCCAGAGCACGACAGAGGGAAACCGGCCGCCGACCGGGCGCGTCCTGCCCGGGCAAGTGAGGGAGTGACAGCCAGTCATGACCCGCCGCGACCAGCAACCGAGCGCGGACCCAGCTTGCCAGTCTTGCCGTGGGTGAGCCGCGGCCGCGCACCCCGTGCCAGCTGCGCGGCCTGGGCCTGACTGCGGGCGGCCTGCTCGCGTAGTTCAGCGGACCGGTCCAGCTCGGCACGGACCTCGGCTGGCAGGATGATCGTCATGTCGAGGCCGAAAGAGCCGGCCGGGGTGTCGTCCATGATGGCGACGAGATCGCGGTCCATGGACTCGGCCTCCCGCAGCGCGCGCGCCGGGGCGGTACGCGCGACCACAGGTCGGTGAGCACTGCTGCTAGGTCTTCTTCCACGGCGGGCAGTCGCGCGTCAGGCATCGCTAGCCTTACTACTTCCACATCGCGTGCGGCCGGATGGTGTAGGTCGTCGGCGGCGGCAACTCAGCGGGCCGGGCCGGTCGGAGGCGCGGTCCTGCCCTGGCGGGCGTGGGGCTGGCCCTGCTGAACCCACCGATGCAGTCGAGCACGGTGCTGGTGATAGTGGCCCCGACAGGGGCACAGATTCAGGAGATCCGGACTCAGGCAGCAATCGTGGCCAGCAATCCTGTGCTCCTCCGGGCGAGCCGCAGCTTGCCTCTGGCGCTCGAGCACCTGCTGCATGGGGTGAAGGTGAGGTCGCGGCCCGGAACCTGCTGGCGATCACGGTTAAGGCGCATACGACCTGTATGGGCGGACGGACACGGCCAGCGGACGATGACAGATACACCTTCGTATCTCTGCCGCTCAGCAGGGCGTGGCTCTCACCTCGCCTCCTCGAGTCTGTGTTCATGGGGAGGCCCTTGCGTTACGTACATCTTTGGCGGGGACGTGAGCTCGGTAATGATGGTGGCGAAGGTGTGATTGCTGTGCGGATGCGCGCCCGTCTGGCAGATCGGGACCGAGCGGTCCCGCAGGATTTCGTAGAGGTCGCCAACCTTGCTACTGGTCATCAGGGCGGATTCGGCGGCGCGCTGCCGTTCGTATGTGTTGGGATGATCGCCGCCGTAGTCGGGATCCAGATCCTGATTCGCGAGCGGGTGATTGGCATGTGCGAGCCGGTCATGCTCCTCGGCCCATTCAACTGTTCTCGAAGCCGAGCATTCGACGTCGCGGATCTCGTGACCGTCGGCGATCGCGTAATTCTGGCCGGAAGCATGCTTGATCGAGTGCAGGAAGCTGACGGCTTCTTGCGCGGAACCGTGCTGGAGTATCCGGCGGATCGTGAACGCGACTGGCAGTCCCTCCTCTGACCGGTTCAGGCCCATCAGGGTGTTGACGCACACCGCCAGCGGCCCGTCATTGCACCCGGCTATGGCGAGCATCCCAGCCGTCGACAGGACGGCCGCGTTCGGCCCATCATCGGATTCGATGTCGAGCACGATTCGGTGATCAGAGTAGTGACGGGGCAGGTCCATATTTTGTCCCAAGATTGGAACGCAGCGCGGACCCAGTCGAACTCCTACGGTCGTGCACCCCGGCGGACGGTGGCCGGATTCCGGGTTTGCGTGGTACCCGCGCTTCCACGTCCACCACCATTCTTCGTCCATCAGGTTGAACGCCAGCATTGTCGCGTAGGGCTGCAGCGCCGCGTGCGACAGAGCGCGCAACTCAAGCAGGAGGTCGGGGGTCCACCGCCGTATGGCTTTATCGAATCTAGTGGTCTGCACGAACTCGTGGATGATCTCGTGGGGCGGCTTGCGCGTTCTGGCCGCGAGTACGTCCAGCCATTGGAGCCGGATGCGGTTCATGACAGCGCGTCAAGCGTAACCACATAGCCGCTCAGGAAGTCGCGCACGAGACCACCGACTACCTCGTGTCCCGACCGTCGAACGCTGACGCCACAGGAGGAGAACTCAGACTGGCACGGCGCCGTCTATCCCATCCGCGACGATTACTCGGCAGTGCCGCCCAGCCCGCGGTGCGCGGTTCTGCCTCGCTCATGGCAGCTCGACGGTCACGGGCGTACTTGTGCTTGCCGCGAATCCGCCGCCGGTAGTGTTGCGCACCGCGACCGTCTGGCCGACCGGGTGGGCGTAATACATGCAGCCGCCGATCCAGTGCAGCGTTCCCGCCTTCCCGGTTCCAGGGGTGATGGAGCTGACGACCTCCTCGTCCATGCCTGTTGTGTTACCGCCTGAGCCGCCGAGCGACGTGGGCCCGATGTCGATGGTGTCGCCAACGTGGAAGATGGTGCGGTTAGCGACATTGATGCTGTTCGCGGTGGTGACGCAGTCGAGGTTGGCTTGGCCCATCGCGATCGCGTTAGTGCTGAGGGTGCTCGGCGACCCGGTTGCGGACGGCGGAGAGTACATCGCGGTCACTGTGTGCGAGCCGGCGGCGACTGGCTCGGTGTGCGTGGCCACTCCCTGATCGTTGAGCGTGACCGGATGCCCTACGTTCCTGCCGTCGACCACGAACTGGACTGTGCCGCTGGGAGCCCAGTTCCGCGAGCTCGAGTTCACCTTCGCGGTTAGCCTCACCGCGCCTCCGGCGCTCACCGAAGCAGACACTGAGGTTGTCGTCTGCGCGCACATGGGGGCCAGTTTGTTCAGCTGCCCGATCGCGTCGGCCCAGATGAACTGGTCGTCGTCGCTGAAGTAGTAGTACGTGGCGCCGTTGGGCATCATCGCGACCGTGATCCCGCCGAACCCGCTCATGAACGGGATCCGCAGGTCGCAGCCGGGCACCTCGAAGTCGTTGGGGTAGGCCCATAGCCCGTTGGAGTACCGGTATCCGCCAGCGACCACGTCAGATTCCAGGTTCGTCGAGCTCGCCGACACGCCGCGGTCGGACTGCAGCCGCTGCAGGCTGGCCAGCACCTGCGACCTGTCCAGTACCTGCTTGCCGCCGATCGCGCCAAGGTCGTTATTCAGGAACCGGGACAGCTTGGCGACGTCGTCAGCGGTGAAGAACATCCCGTACGCGCCCCACGGCCGCCCGTAGATCTGGCCATCAGTGTTGCCGCCGCGCTGCGTGGATGCGTTATCGGTGCGCTCGGTGGTGAGCGCGTCCGAGCTTAGCCCGAGCGGCTGGTAGACGCGCTTCACCAGGTAGCTGAACAGGTCCGCGTCTGGGCCCTGCTTGGTCTGGAGGAACCCGGTCTCGGCCTGGGTGAGGAGGAACTGGTCCACTGTGTGGTACACCCAGGTGTATCCCTGCTCCCCGGCGTGATGCGGATATTGCAGCGCACAGGTGATCTTCGTGTACGGGGCAGCGCACGGACCTGAGCCGGACCCGTACGGCTCGGCCAGCAGGAAGTCCGTTGTCCCCTGACCGTTCTCATCCGCCTCGTAGGCCTTCGAGTCGTAGTTCCCAGTGGCCATGTTCGCCGCGTCCTGGAAAGTGACTGGTGCGGTGTCCCAGTTCGGGCTGGTGGCCATCTCTGGCACATAGTCGCGCAGCAGCAGGCCGGCGACCTGCGACCCGTACTGCCGGCTAAGCGACTCCATCGCCAGGCTCGCCACCACTGATTTGGCCAGCGAGTACGACGGCAGCATCAGCTCCGTGCAGTAGGCGTAGCTGCCGTACCGGGTCGCGCAACCTCCGGTGTAGTTGATGCCGCGGTAGTACACGCCATACTCGGTGGTTCCCGCGAGCGCGCCGAACGTTGAGGGGAACGTCAGGATCGCCCCGCTCGGGTACGCGCTGGCCAGTGGCAGCGTCAGGAACACCCCGCTGCCGTCGACCACGGTGCCAGCCGGGTGGGCGGCATTCAGCGGGTTCGCGAGCCCGAGCCCGGTCCCGGAGGCGCCGGCAGTGCCGACGCTGGTGATGGTGTCCACCTGCCGCCCGGACCCGGAACCGATCGCCAGCTGCGTGCCGGCCGCGAAACCGGTGACGCTCGCCACCTGAAGCGACGTCGCTCCGGCCGGGGCAGCGGCGGCCAGCGTCGTGTCGGTGGCCGACCCCGCAACCCCGACGCCTGCGACGGTGTCTTGTTCCGAGCGCACACCCGCCGACCCGATGCTGACCGTCTGACCCTGGGCCAGGCCAGCCACCGACGAAACCGGCAGGTCGATAGAACCAGGCGCGATGGCGGCTGCCGTCGTGGTGCTGGAGGTGACCTGGATCCCCGATGACGGGTAGGCCGCGGGCAGGTCGGTGATCGGCCGGACGGGGATCTGCCCGGCGACCTGGGCCGCCTCGGCGCGCTCTAGCGCGGGCGCGTCGCTGACCACGGACGGCTGGTAGGTCGCTGGCAGCTGCCCGTACATGTCCCACTTGTACAGCTCGCAGGTCTCGGTTGTGACCTGGTACCGGACCGCGGACACCTGGGAGCCCTTGAAGATGAACATCGCCACGCCGTTGTGCGTGCAGTTCTGGTTCCGGTCGACCAGCGTGAGCGGGAACGAGGCCCTAGTCCAGCCATGGTCGTCGCTCTCGTTCCAGGCCCGGCCTGGGCCGACTATGTAGTTGAAGGCTGGGCTCCCGGTGATGACCAGCCCTTGCACGGATGGGATCAGATAGCTGCCGTCTTGCACGAACGTGATGCTGACCGGCGGCAGGTGCTGCTGGCTCGCGGTAAACCCGGTCTCCCCGGCGGTCCCGCCCTCGGGAGTGAAGCCGCCGTGGGTCGCGGTGTCCTGGAGTGTCAGCGTGCCTTCGAACCGCCCGGTCGGCGCAGTGGCGGCCGGGGGCAAGCCGAAGGCGCTGTCGTCAACCGGCGAGCTCGGCGAGTAGGACGGGTTGGTCAGCTGGGCATAGGTCACGTACCGCCGCTGGACGTCGCCGCTGCCGCGTAGCACGCTGCCTGGCACTGCCGACTGCTGGACTGCGCGCGGCGGGCGCACCGCGCTGGCCGAGGCAGTGGTGGCGAGTGACAGCACTCCGGCAGTGACGGCGAGGGCGGCCAGCGACACGGCCAGCCGGAGTGGACGAGGCCTGAGCATGCTTGGGTGAATTGGCATGCGCTTCTCCTGTAAACCGGATGATGATCCTTATAGCCCCTGACCGGACAACTGGTCAAGAGAAACCGGACGATCGTCCGGCTAGTAACGCTGGCAATTGGCTGAGCGATCAGGTTAAACTCCCGGCCATCGAGGATGGTAAGCCATTTGGCTGACCGGACGACTGGTCAGTAACCGACCGATTGGTTAACAGTGAATCTGGAGTCCCGGAGCAGCGACACCCGGCAGCGGATTATCAAGGCTGTCTGGGACGTCCTTGCCGAGAACGGCCTGTCCGGACTGACTGTTAGGCAGGTCGGCCGCCGCGCCGGCGTCTCCCATGCGATGGTGCATTACTACTTCTCTGGCAAGGACGAGCTGCTGCTCGCCGTCGTGGAGTACGCCCGCGGCTACTGGCTGCACCCGATGGAGGACATCGTGCTCGGCCCCGGTGAGCCTTCGGGCAAGCTCGAGACGGTCGTGACCTGGATGGCCGAACCGGCCACCCGGGACGTGATGCGGGTGCACCGGCAGTTGCTGTCGCAGAGCGAGTGGGACGAGGATCTGCGCAAGGCGATGGCCGCCGAGTATGCCCGCTGGCGGGCCGGGTTCGTCGAGTTGTTCCGCCAGCTGGAAGCGGTTGACGCCCTCACCGACGGCACCGACGTGAAGCTGCTGGGCGCCGCCTTCGCAACCCTCAGCGACCACCTGGTGGGCAAGCAGGCCCTAGACCCGAGCCTGGACACCGAGGCGATCATGCGGGAGGCGCTCCGGCCGTTCCTGCGCTCCCCGATGAGGCCTGCACCGGACGGGGCCAAGCCCCGCCCGGCAATCCGCGCAGCACGCGCCCGGCGGGGACGCTGACATGAAGCCAGCCACCCCTGCGTCCGCGCCGGCCTACCGGCTGATGACCAGCGCCCCTTTGTTCCGGCCGGCTTGCCTGGTCACCTGGCGGGCGCGTCATCTTGGGCCCGCCGTTCCCGTCCGCCTCGGGCATCTACTGGCACGAACGTGTTCGCGCGCGGCTCACCGAAGACAGTCGTCGTCAACTTCTCGTGCTGGCCCACACCACTCGATCAGCGCTAGACGCGACGGCCGCAGCCGTCGCGATCATCAGCCAGAGCCTTCGATCCGATAGCCCATGACACCGCGAGCAACCCCTGGCAAGCATGGGAGGACAAAGCCATGAATAACAGCGGTCTTAGCACACTTCGCGCCAGAGCCAGCGCGGGGACGTTGATCGTCCTCATCAGCGGGCTGCTCGCCGCCTGCGGCGCGTCCAGCCCGTCCAGTCCTGCAAACGGGCAAAGCAGCGGCAGATCGGCGGTGACCCTGGTCAACACCACACCTGCCGCGAAGGGGCCGCTATCGTCCATCACATGGGACCTGCCCGGCGGCGAGCCGACCACGCTCGACTACGTCCAGTCGGCGGACTACTCGCCGGACATCATGGTCTCGAACATGTGCGACTACCTGCTCCGGCTCACCCCGACCTTCGGTATCGCGCCCGCCCTGGCTACCTCGTACAAGTACACCAACCCGACCACGTTGGTCTTCCAGATCCGCCACGGCGTGAAGTTCTGGAACGGCCAGACACTCACATCAGCCGACGTGGTCTACAGCATGCTGCGCAACATGAACCCCAAAGACGCCCCGGTCAACGGCGCCTACTACTCGCTGGTGAAGAGCATCACCGCGACCGGCCCATACACGGTGACCGTGACCTTCTCCCAGCCGGACGAGCTTTTCGTTAAGGAGATGGCGACGATCGCCGGCGCAGTCGCGGAGAAGTCCTACATGGAGAAGGAGGGCAGCAAGTTCGGCACCGCATCCGGCGGAATCATGTGCTCCGGCCCCTACGAGCTGAAGAGCTGGACACCGGGGGCACAAATCGTGCTGCAGGCTAACCCGCACTACTGGGACCCCGCCTACGCACCAAAGATCAAGACCATCACGGTGAAGTTCATCGTGAACACCTCGACACTGACCAGCGCACTGCTGTCCGGTGAAATAGACGGCGCTTACGGGGTCCCGGCGACCAGCTACCCTGAGCTGGAAAAGACCAGCGCTGGCCACCTCTACTTCGGCAAGAGCCTGGTCATCACCGAGCTCGCACCGACGACTACCTCAGGCCCGATCGGGAACGTGAAAGTCCGCGAGGCGTTGTCGATGGCACTGGACCGGGCCGCGATCGCGAAGGTCGTTTATGACGGCGCGGCGGCGCCGAACGCCGCGCTGACCCCTGCAACCGCCTGGGACCCATCCGCGACGGCGGTCTACAAAGCCGCCTACGCCAAGCTGACGTCTGGTAGCTACAACCCCACACTGGCCAAGCAGCTAGTGAAGTCAGTGCCCAACCACTCGCAGCCGATCACGCTAGCGCTGCTGGCCGGCGACCAGACAGAGCTCGCACTCGCAACCGCGGTGCAACAGGCCGCCTCGGCGATCGGGCTGAACATCAAGCTGGACGAGATGCAGCCGCTCGCGTTCTCCAACGCGTTCTTCGTCCCGTCCTACCGCAAGGGCATCGACCTGCTGATCGACGAAGGCTACCTCGACGTGCCCGATCCGCTTGACTACCTAGGCCTATGGTTCCCCAAGGGCGCCATCTTCGACTACACCAACTACAACAACCCCACAGTGAACACCGACCTGGCCAAAGCGATCGGCACCTACAACGGCGCCCAGCGGGGCGAGCTGATCACCGCCGCGCAGGCGATCTACATGAAGGACTACATCGTGATCCCGGTAGTAAACCCGTACGAGGCTCTATTCCTCAACAGCTCGATCACCGGCGCGCCAGCCTCCTTCGCCTACATCTACGAGCCGTGCCTGGCCGAGCTAGGTTCGGCCAAGTAGCCGGGCCGAACGACAAGACGTCACCGTGCTTACGCTAATCCCGACGAGCCGATCATGACGCTGCGCCTGCTCGCCAGCCGGCTGGCCGCACTGGCGGTGACGCTGCTGGCCGCGAGCATCGTCATCTACGGCGCGCTGTACCTGGCGCCCGGAGATCCGGCGACGTTGCTGGCCGGGGGGCACGCCACGCCGGCCGTGCTCGCCGCCATAGCCAGACAAGAGCACCTGAACCAGCCGTTTTTCGTCCGGTACTGGGACTGGCTTACCGGCGTCCTGCACGGCAACCTTGGCGAGTCGTTCCTCTACCGAGAGCAGGTCACTTCCCTGATCGCCGGGCGGGTGCTCAACACCGTGTTCCTCGTCGCCTACGCATCAGTCGTGATCATCGTCGGCGGGGTGGCGCTCGGCCTGGTGGCCGCGCTGCGCCGCCGGGCCGGGGTGGCGATCACGGTCGGCACGAGCATTGGCATGGCCATGCCGTCATTCGTCGCCGCGATCATCCTGATCACGATCTTCGCCGTGAACCTGAAATGGCTACCCGTGTTCGGCGCGGGCACCGGGTTCACCGGCCGGCTGTCGCACCTGACCCTGCCGGCCATCGCGCTTGCGTTGTCCTGGCTGGCATTCACCGCCCAGCTCACCCGCGCCGCGGTCCGCGAAGAACTCGGCCGTGAGCACGTCCAGACAGCGCACAGCCGCGGGATCAGGGAACGGCGGGTGGTCTGGCGGCACGTCGTGCGCAATGCAATGATCCCGATCAGCACCGTGTCCGGCCTCACCGTCGCCGGGCTGATCGCTGGTGACGTTGTCATCGAGCAGGCGTTCAGCATCAACGGCCTCGGCTCGTTCCTAGTCCAGTCGGTGCTGGACAAGGACTTCGCTTCGGTGCAGGCGGTTGCGCTGATCCTGGTCGCCGCATTCGTCATCGTGAACGGGATCGTCGACTTCTGGAGCCTGCTGCTCGACCCGCGGCTGCGGGCACGGACGGTCTGATATGGCCGCGCCGACAATTGGCGTGCTTGCCCCGCCGCCTGCCGCGGACGCCCGCTCGCGCCCGCGCGGCGGGACGATGCTCCGCGACCCGATCGCGGTGGCCTCGGGGCTGTTCATCCTCGCGATCGTGGTGGTCGCGGCGTTCGCCCCGTTTCTGGCCCCGTACCCCCCGGATGCGGGCTCCATCCTCACGGGCAACGAGGGCGTCTCGGCCGCGCACTGGCTGGGCACCGACTCATTCGGCAGGGACCTGCTGTCCCGGCTGATCTACGGTGCGCGGCTGAGCCTGCTGGGCCCGGCGCTGATCATCGCGATCTCAACGGTCGTCGGCACTACTCTCGCTATTGCCGCTGCCTGGTTCGGCGGGTGGTTCGACCAGGTCGTATCCCGGATCGCGGACATCCTGTTCGCCTTCCCCGGCCTGATCTTCGCAATGATCGCGGTGGCCATGTTCGGTACCGGACTGGTCGCGCCGGTCATCGCGCTGTCGATCTCCTACACGCCGTACTTGATGCGGGTGGTTCGGTCGGCCGCGATCCGGCAGCGGGCACTCCCCTATGTTTCGGCGTGCTATGTCGAGGGACTGCCTGGCTGGCGGATCTGCCTGCGGCACCTGCTCCCCAACGTGGCGGCGATCCTGTTGGTTCAAGCGACACTGTCATTCGGTTACGCGCTTGTTGACCTGGCGGCGGTGTCCTACCTGGGACTCGGCGTACAGCCGCCGACAGCGGAATGGGGCCTGATGGTGTCTGAGGGCCAGTCGGCCATCCTCGCCGGGCATCCGCAGGAGTCGCTGGCCGCCGGGATGATGATCATCCTCACCGTAGTGGCGTTCAACCTGTTCGGCGAGCGGCTGGCGGCGCGGCAGGCGGTGGAGGATTGACGGGCGTGCTGGAACTCGATGCGCTGGCGGTCGACCTAATCGTGCAGGGCAGGCGGCGTCGAGTGATCCACGAGGTCTCACTGGCTGTCGCCGTCGGCGAGGCGGTCGGCCTGGTCGGCGAGTCCGGCGCCGGAAAGTCGATCACCTGCCGGGCGGTGATCCGGCTGCTGCCACCTAGCGCGACGATCCACGGCGATATCCGAATCCAGGGCAGGTCGGTGCTCGCGATGGACCCGGCAGAGTTGCGCGCGCTGCGGCTAAGAGACGTAGCAATGATCTTCCAGGATCCTCGGGCGCACATTAACCCGGTGCGCACCATCGGCAACTTCCTCGTCGAGGCCCTGACCGAGCGCGGCCAGACCCGCGCTGCGGCGGAGCAAGTGGTCACCGGGCTGCTGGCTGCGGTCGGGATCACAGACGCCGCCCGGCGGATGCGGCAGTATCCGCACGAGCTGTCCGGGGGGCTGCTGCAGCGGGTGATGATCGCAGCCGCGCTGGCAATCGAGCCGAAACTGCTGCTCGCCGACGAGCCAACCACGGCGCTCGACGTGACCACCCAGTCCGATGTCATGCTCAACCTGGACGCCCAGCGGCGTGAGCGCGGCTTGGCGATGCTTTTCGTCACCCACGACCTCGAGCTAGCCGCTGCGGTCTGCGACCGGATCGCGGTGATGTACGCCGGCTACCTGGTAGAGGACTCACCCGCAGCGACTCTGCACGCCCGCGCACTACACCCCTACACGGCGGCGTTGCTGGCCTCCCGGCCGAGCGCATCAGCGCGGTCGAAGCGGCTCACCGCGATCCCCGGTCGCCCGCTGTCGGCGTTCGAGGTAGGCGCGGGCTGCGTATTCGCGTCCCGATGCGCGTTCGCCCAGGACCGGTGTCAGGCAGAGCGCCCGGCGCTGCGGCAAGTTGGCGCCGGCCGGGTCGCCTGCCACCGGGTGGAGGAGATACACGCCGAAGTGAGCGCTCCAACGTCGGGCACGGCTGGTCATGACTGAGCCGTCCCGTGCCACCCCGGCGCTGGAGGTCGAGCACCTCCGGAAGGTGTTCACGGTCCGAGGCGCTACGGAAACGGCTGACCAGGCCGCGGTGCGCGGCCCCGGCTTGCTCGGCCGCGGGCTCATCACCCGAAGAACCCGCCGCGAGCGGCACCGAAATACCCGCGATGAACTGGTAGCCGTCGATGACGTCTCGTTCTCGGTGCCGGCAGGCCGGTCCCTGGCAATCGTAGGAGAGTCAGGCTCGGGCAAAACGACGATCGCCCGGATGATCGTCGGCCTGGAACGACCAACGCATGGCCAGATCAGGGTGGCCGGCCGTGAGCGTTCCTGGCGCCATGTGAGCTCGCGGGAGCGCAAGCGCCGCGCCCGCGAGGCGCAGATCATCTTCCAGGACCCGTACTCCTCGCTCGATCCGAAGCAGACCGTACGCGCCTGCCTGCACGAGGTGCTGCAGCTGCACTTCGACTGGGACCGCGCCAGGCGAGACGACAGGGTCCAGGAACTGCTGGAGCAGGTCGGCCTGGACCAGCGGCAGGCGGACGCGCTGCCCAAGGCGCTGTCTGGCGGCCAACGGCAGCGGGTCGCAATCGCTAGGGCACTGGCCTGCCAGCCCCAGGTGCTGGTCTGCGACGAAGCCGTCGCGTCACTCGACGTATCCATCCAGGCCCAAGTGCTGAACCTGATGAGCGACATCCGCGACCAGACCGGGGTCACCTACCTATTCATCTCGCACGATCTCGCCGTGGTCCGCCAGGTCAGCGACGACGTCATCGTCATGCGCACCGGCCAGATGGTGGAGCGCGGCCTGACCGAGCAGGTGCTGGACTCGCCACAGCATCCGTACACCAAGGGGCTACTGGCGGCAATTCCCCGCGCCGGCTGGCGGCCCGTTGCAGCCACTGTGGCAGAGGACACCACTACGACCAGGTGACGGACTCGCCCAGGTGCTCAGCGGCGAGGTCCTGCAGGCTCAGAAGGGCCGGTGCACGCTGCCCATGATGTCCCGGGCCAGCTTTGCCGGGCAGCAGCGGACAACCTCGTCCCGGAGCTTGGCCATCACCAGGTGCCGCACGCACATTGCCCCGGCCAGGCGCCGCGACTCGGCCTGGGCGCGCTCGGCCACCGCGCGGCATCGTTTCTCCTACCGATCAAAGGCCAGCGGCGCGATGGCCGGGCCCGGCTCTGGACAGTTCGTCGGCCAGTCCGGCGGTCGCGCGCATCGCGACTGAAGCGCCGACTCCTGCGGTCGGCACGAACACGACCGCCGCATCCCCGCGCAGCGCGACCCGGTGGTCGAACCAGCGCTGGCGGCGCCGGTCAGTCATAGGCCAGGGATGCGGCTCATCCATTTCGTCGATTGCAGCCGCCACGGCCGGCTCTCGGTGGCATAGCGTGCGCAGCTGGCGCCGCAGTAGCGAGCGCGCGTCGCCGTCACCCACGGCACTGGCGGGACCGCCCGCCGCGCACGTCGCCTGGCCTGGCACGGGATACACGCCGAAGAACGAACCCGGCCCGCACCATTCCTTGGCAACCTACGGCTCGAACTGGCCGCGTCCCGCCCACCAGGTCCAGAGCAGCCATCCCCAGGCAGGTGACAAAGATGAAGTTCGTACGACTCGCGGAGGTGACGAGAGCGTCACAGCAAACAGGCCCGCTGGTAGCGACTGATGATCGACTCGCTGGACTCCTCGGGCCTGGCCCACATTTCGGATAGGAGGAAGTCTGTGTCTGGTCTTAAGGGGAAGCTGCACCAGAGGCTGAAGGCGACAAGGCAGGCGACAAGGCGGCAGCGCTGGCCGCCCATGCGCTGTACGTTGCCGGACGCGCCGCAGGCCAGATGGCCGTCCGCGGCGGCGAGCGGCCCGCAGTGCTCTGGCTAGAGGCCGAGGACGCCGCCGTCCATTAGGGGCTGGCCTGGGCGCTGGACCACGACCCGCCGGCCGCGCTGCGTGTGCACCTGGCTTCTGACGGAATTCCTGCGGCATTGTGCGCCGAAAGTCGCTGCCAGCATGCATCGCCGCAGCCCGAGTGGGCGCGCTGCCATCGACCAGGCCAGGTGCCGGCGCAGGAGTAGCGCGGCCCAGTAAAGAGGCTCGCCGCTTCGGCGAGGTCGGTGACAAAGTTCTGGAGGCACGGGAGCGCGCCGCAGCGATCTTGCCCTCGCGCACGAGCACGTCGGCCCGGTTGAGCCCAGCGGCGCGCAGCGCTACCAGCACCTCCCCGGCCTGAGGCCGCGGCGTGGGCACGTCACGGTCTCCACGACCTCCGGCCCGAAGAACCTGCTGACCCGTCCAGCCCGCATCACTGCTCTCCCTCGAAAACCCAGCTGAATACACCGGTCTCGACCAGCCCCCGACGTTGGCCAGCGGGCTGCGCGCCGCTCACTCCCACCGCCCGGCGGTTCCGGCCGCGGCTGTGCCGATATGCGCGCGGAGGAAGGCTCCGGCCCGGCTCAGCGCGGCCTCGCCTTCGTCTAGGACGGCGGCGAATGCCTGGAACACGTGGGGCACGCCGGGGACCACCTCCAGGGTGATCGCGACGTCGTCGACCGGCACCTGCGCAACACCATCCCCTCCGCTCAAGGCTTCACTCGTGAGCCGCCCCGGTTTGGCGCAGACTGCCGCGGTCGGCGCGACATAGGCGCTGGGGCGAACCTGGCGAGACGCCCCGCGATGCTCCGGCGGCGCGCTGTCGTCCAATCCTTTCAGTCGAGTCGCAGCCTGGGGCAGGTCCGGATGCTGGGCGTCATGTTCCGCTCCCTCTGTTGCTGGTGGTGCGGATGCGCAGGATGAACGAGACCGTGACGAGCGCGGCGACGGCTAGCGAGTAGACGAGTGCCGTGTTGTGCAGACCGTAGTGGGTGGTTGCGATTAAGCCGCGTTTTGGGCATGTGCAGGCTCGTGTTGGTCTCCAGCATCCCCGTGCTGCTGATCGCGCTCGCGGTGGTTACCGTGGCGGTCGTATGGGCAGTCCACCGACTGTGAGGTTGCTACCTCACCGCTGTGCGGCCATGGGGAGCACCAGGTGTTGCCGCGCAGCTCGTGCAGCGACCTGCTCGTGGCGCGG
>Ga0335073_10008971_pt1 | contig 14024 bp, 10 predicted proteins | sample Lox_Sample_22_FD_207093 | JGI IMG/M metagenome (GOLD analysis project Ga0335073, IMG submission 207093) | Soil microbial communities from Loxahatchee National Wildlife Refuge, Florida, United States - Lox_Sample_2.2 | ecosystem: Environmental > Terrestrial > Soil > Wetlands | place: USA... | reverse complement strand
GCGCACGATCCGGCCGCCCCAGTGCAGTTCGTAGCGGGTCGCAGGGACACGCCCTCGGTCGAACCAGCTGTCCATGATGCTCCTCTCACAGATCCGGCGCCGACCGGCGATCGCATGGGCTCAATGGATCGCCGCGTACATGATCTTTTCCTCGGTCGCTTCCAGCGCCGAGAATTCCTCGACCACCTTGCCCTGCCGGGAGACGAGGATGCGGTCGGACAGCGCCATGATCTCCGGCACGTAGGACGAGATGACGACCACCGCCTTGCCCTCATCGGCCAGACGATTGATCAGTTCGTGGATCTCGACGATCGCGCCGACATCGACGCCTCGGGTCGGCTCATCGAAGATGATGAGGTCCGGCGCCTGAACAAGCGACTTGGCGATGACCACTTTCTGCTGGTTGCCGCCGGAAAGCTCGACGACCTTCGCCTCGTTCCCGATCGCTCGCACCTTGAGCGCCTTGATCCAATCCGAGCCGATCGCGTTGACCTCCCGCCGCGACAGGAAGGCGCGGCCCCTCGGGAACCTCGACGTGAGGCCGAGATAGATGTTGCGTGCGATGGACGCGGTCTCGAAGAAGCCTTCGACCTTGCGATCCTCGGTCACGTAGGCGACGCCGGCGCGGACCGCTGGGGCCGGAACGCGGAAGCGCACCGGCTTGTCGCGCAAGAACACCTCGCCGCCGTAGAAGAAGTCGCGTTTCAGCACGCCCGAAACAATCTTGAACGTCTCCGTCCGTCCCGCCCCGACGAGGCCGAACACCCCGGTGATTTGGCCGGCGAAAACGGAGAGCGAGTTGTTTTTCACCATCGGCGCCATTTTGAGGTTCTGCACCGTCAGCACGCGGTCGCCTGCTTTGCGAACCGTCGCTTTGCGCACGCCGTAGAGCGTATGGGAGAGGTCGCGCCCGACCATCGCCTGGACGATCCGCGCGCGATCGAACTTCGCAGCGTCATCCGTGACCACCTTCTTGCCGTCGCGCAGCACGGTGATCCTGTCGGCGAGCACCAGCGCCTCTTCGAGCGCATGCGAGATGAAGACGATCGACACGCCCCGCCTCTTGAGGTCGCGCACGAGGTCGAAAAAGTACTTCTTTTCCTCCGGCGTCAAGGACGCGGTCGGCTCGTCGAAAATAATCACCTTGGCTTTGTGCAGCACGGCGCGCGCGATCTCGACCATCTGCTTCTTCGCCGCGCCGAGCACCCCGACCGTCGCGGTCGGGGCGACGTCGAAATTCAGCGACTGAAGGAACTGTTGGGCTGCGATATAGATGCCGCGCAGACGGTTGTAGAAGCGCTCCTGCCCGAGGAACAGGTTCTGCGCCACCGTCATCGTCGGCACGAGGCTGTTCTCCTGGAAAACCATGGCGATGCCGAGTTGGCGCGCCTCGAGAGGCGATTGCGGAGAGGCCTCGACGCCGTCGACGGTCATGGTCCCCGACGTCAAAGTGACGACGCCCGCCATGACCTTGGTCAGCGTCGATTTGCCTGCGCCGTTCTCGCCGACCAGCGCATGGATCTCTCCGCGCCTCAGATCGAAATCGACGTCGTCGATCGCCGCGACGCCGGCGTAGAGCTTCGTCGCCTTGGTCAGCGAAAGGACAATGTCGTCGCTCATGCGCCGAATTCCTGATTGAGCGGACCGACGGGAAGCCTCAATATCCGTCCTGGACCCTTCGCGATCATCACAAGGCTGTTGTCGCATTCGACCGCGGCGACGACTCCGTGGTTCGTTCCGCCGACGCGACTATGGAGCGAATAGAGCGGCGCGCCCGCGGCGTCGAGGCGGATGACGAGCCCGTAGGATCGCGGCGGCGCCCACGGCTTGATAACGCCCATAGTTTTGATGTGCGCCCCCTGCAACGGCTCCTTGAACGACAGGCCGGAACGAAGGCGCGGGACAATCCAGTATTCCGGATCGATCTCCGCCATCATGCGCTTGCGATAAGTCCGCTCGCGCAGAACGAACTCGACCAGAAGGGTCCGGGCGACGAATGCGGTCAGCCAATAGCCGCCGCCCGAGGCGCGCGACAGGCGCGACGGATAGACCGGCAGGTGCGGAAGCACGATCCGCATCGTCCCATCCCGCCGGATCGCGATGAGACGGTGCATCCAGCTCTCGCTGACCAAAACCTCGTCGCCGGTCGCGCACGCGCCAAATGCGAAACCGAGGCCGGCGGCCAACGTCTTCGCAGCGCCAGTCGCCGGATCAAGCACGAGGAGGCGGCCGCTGCGCTGGCGCTCGAGAAGGTCCCGGGTCCAATCCTCGACGGCGTAGGTCATGGAGCCGTCCGTCGCGACAAGCGTTCCGCCCGGCGCCGGCGCGAGCGTGTTGACCGCGTTGAGGCCGCTAGCGAAAACGGCGTAGGGCTTCGGGGCCGAGGGCTCCAAATATATGCGTATCTCCCGACCGGCGAGCGCGACCGCAAGGCCGCCGTCCGGGAGAACGGCGAGCGCCGAGATCGGCCGGTCGAAGCGGCGCGCTTCCGCCGCAACGTCGCCGTCGAGCTTGAGAAGCCGCGGTCCGTCGGCGACATAGATCGAGCGTCCGTCGGTCGCCAGATCCTCGGGTGCGGCGCATTCGAGAACGATGTCGGCCGCCTCCAGCTTCTGATTCGGCTTCAGCGCGCCGTCGAAGGTCGGCACGGCAATGGCGGCGTCGCCCCGGCCCAGCAAGCGGTTGGCGAAATCGCGGACGCCGATCACGCGACGCGTCCCCAGCGCTGTTCGTATTGGACGAAGTTCGGATCGGCGCCGTCGAGCTTGTAACGGCCGATCCGATTGTTGGCGATCCCGCCGAGGTACAAATAGCCGCGGTGCTCCCGCATCGACGTGATCATCGGATGATTGACGCCGTGAAGGTCCCAGTAAGAGTCGAGAATCGCGCCCTTCTCGTTGAACTTCACGACGCAGCCGGTGTTGATGTTTGGAAACAGCCATTCGTCGACCGGCAGCCGCTTGGCCATGCGGTTGCGGAACCCAGGCATTCGCCAGGCGAGGTCGAGTGAGGGGCTGCGCATGCCCACGAGAGCGAGCCAGTAGTTGCCGTCCGAGGCCAGATTGATGTTGTCGGGATAGCCGGGCAGGTTGTCCATGACAACCTCGACGCGACCCTTTTTCGGCCCCTCGAACCAGTACCGCTTGATCGAACAGCCGAAGGTCTCGGCGAACAGGATCGACTGCCTGTCGCTTGCGACGCAGACGCCGTTCGGAAACTTGAGGTCGCGCACGGCGGTGTGAGTTTTTCCGGTGTTGGAGTCGAAGCAGATGATCCGCCCGTTGCCGCGCGCTTCGAGCCCGTCGACTGGCCATTCGTCCATCTCGTAGCGGATCGTCGCCTCCGAGAAGAAGATCCGGCCGTCGTCGGCGATATCGAGATCGTCGGCGAGCCTCAGGCGGCTGTCGTCGTTGACCGAACGCCAGCTGCGGTTGGTCTCGTCCGTCGCCTTTTCGACCTTGCCGTCCGGCGCGATGCGGTAGAGGCCCATCCCGCCGATGCAGATGCAGAGGTTATCGTCGCGGTCGAAGGCCATGCCGAGCGGCTGTCCGCCGATATGGGCGAACACCTCCATCCGCTGATAATCGGGCGGGAAGAAGCGGATCACGTCGCCGTGGCGCGAGCCGGCGTAAAGATTGTCGTGGCGGTCGAGGATGACGTCTTCGGGCGCCTCGATCCGGCCGAGGCCGATCAGTTCGACGTCGCGCAGCCGATCATTTTGCTCGAACGGACCGCCCTTCCCGATTTCCGTCGGGGGCGGAGACGGCAGGTCGTGATAGGTCGGGCTGACGTAAACCTTGCTGATGATGCGCGTACGGTTCTTCTGCCAGCGAATGTCGATCATCGCGGCGACGAGCAGGATGGTCGCGAGCGCCAGGCGGTTGACGCCGCCCCGCGCGTTCATCGTCGTGAGACCGTTGGTGATAAGGAGCACAATGAGCGTGCCGACGGCCGATTTCGTCACCGAGCCCTTGCCGCCGCCGAGGGTGATGCCGCCGAGCACCGTCGCGGTCAGCACGATCACTTCGAGACCGACGCCGATATCGCCGCCGACTGTGCCGAGGCGGGCGGCGAAGAACAGGGCGCCGAGCGCGGTCAGCGCGCCGCAGGCGACATAGCAGAGCGCGATGGTCCGCCGGACCGCGATGCCGGAATTATAGGCGGAGCGGCGCGAGCCGCCGATCGCCGTGATGTGCCAACCGGGCCGGAGCCGGGTCATGAAAATATGCCCGAAGATCGCGACCGCCAAATAGACGATGGCGATGCTGGGGACGCCGAGCACATCGCCGCCGCCGATGAAATTCCAGGACGGAAAGTCGGGAAAGGCGGAGGCGATTCGGGTCGAATAGCTTTGAATCAGAAGATCGAAGGCCGAGCGGTAGATGATCAGCGTGATGAGCGTCGTAATGAACGCCCTCAGCCTCAGATAGCCGATGAGAAAGCCGTTGACCGCGCCGAGCGCCGCGCCGCAGACGATGGTCGCGGCGGTCACCGCGACGACTGGCCATCCAAGGACGTCGAGGGTGTAGAGCGCGCAGAAGTCGGTCAGAGCGAACATCGACCCGACCGAAAGATCGATGCCGCCCACGATCACGACCAGGGCCTCGCCGAGCGCGATGAAACCGATTTCGCCCGCCTGCCGCGCCGTGTCGGCGAGGCTCGAAAGCGACAGAAAATTGTCGATCACCCGGCTCAGCGCGAAGCCGACCAGCAGGAGGACGATCACCGGAATCGCCGTCTCGGTCCATCGCTTGGAAAGGATCTCGCCGAGCCAATGATCCGGCCAATATCGATAACGCCAGCGAGTCAGGGTTTCGCGCATCGAGGATCAGGCGATAGGACAGAGCTTGTCGGGGCATGCGGGGACGTTCGGGCTATTCCCGAACGCCCGCGCGGAGTGGATCGCTACTTTTTCAGGTCGCTGAGATTCCAGCAGGCCGTCTGGGAGTCCGCGTTCGCCTTTGTAATGGGGATCAGCGTCGTATAGGAGGAGCCCTTCACAGAGCCCGGCTTGACCCCCGACGAGATCAGCCACTTGATCAAGCCGGCCATCTGCGCGGCCTGCGTGGGCACGTCGTAGCTGAGGTCGAGATCGAAGGCGCCCGACTTCACCTGGTCGCACGCGCCCTTGCGCTCGCCTCCGCCCGACGTCGCGACGAACACTTTGCCGGTCAGTCCCGCCTCCTTGACCGCGGCTGCGGTGCCAATGTCCATGCCGTCCCAGAATCCGACAATGCCGCAGAGATCCGGGTCCTGCTTCAGCACCGTCTGGGTGATCGCCTTGGCCTTGGCGGCGTCCCAGTCAGCCGCCTGGCTGGAGACGACCTTGATCTCGGGGTGCTTCGCCAGCACGTTCTCGACCCCTTTGAGCGTGTAGGCGCTCGCGGCGGCAGAGAGCGCCCCCTGCACAATGGCGATCTTGTCCGACTTGCCTTGGCACGCCTTCACCACCGCTTCTGTGTCCTTCTCGCCAATTTCGATCCAGTTTGCGCCGACGAAGCCCGTGCTGCGATAGGCCGAACCCATGTTGATCTGGATGACGTAGATGCCATCCTTCTCGGCCCGCTGCAGGAGTTTGGCGTAGGTCTGGACGTCCGGATTGTGGATGACCATGACGGTCGGCTTCTCGGAGATCAACTCCGTCACCGCCTGCGCGCCCGCGTTGGTGTTCCAGTTCGGATCGCGCAACTCGAACTTCACCCCATAAGGCTCGAGCTCCTTCTTGAGGCCGGCGAACCAGCCCTCCGTCAGGTCGAAGTTCATCGCGACTGGCACGAAAGCAACTGTCTTGCCCGCGAGCGCCTCTCTGAACCCTTTCTGGAACGGCTCGTCGAGCCCCTGCTGCGCCAGCGCCGGGGCGCTTGCCGCGGTCGTGAGCCCGAACGCGATCAGCGCCGCTTTCGCCGCCTTCGCTATTGGTTTGAACGCCATCGTTTCCTCCTTCTGTGCGCCTTTAAGCGCGATTCGCGTTTGCTAGATGTCGCCCTGCTGCGCCGTCTCCTCGTTGCGCGGATTCAGGAACGAATCCGTGATGACGGCGAGCAGCAGCACCACCCCCCTGATCAGGTTCTGCCCGGCGTAGGGGATGTCCAGGATCGTCATGCCGTTAAGCATCGTCCCGATCAAGAGGGTGCCGATGATCACGTTCAAGACGCCGCCGCGGCCGCCGGAGAGGCCGATGCCGCCGAGCACGACGACGAGAATGACGTCGTAGATGAGCGTCGAATTGAAGATCCGGGTCGGCATCGAGTTGATCGACGCGGCCATGACGAAACCCGCGAAGCAGCCGATCAGCGCAGCCAACACGTATTGCAGGACGATGATCGGCCGCACCGGAATGCCGGTGACGCGCGCTGCGTTCGGGTTGTCGCCAATCGCGTAGATGTAGGCGCCCCAGCGCGTCCAGCGCAGAAATAGGGCGACGACAACGCACGCGATCCCAAACATCACGATCGGAGTCGGCACACCCAGAATCGAGCCCTGTCCCAGCCGCTGAAAACCCGCCATGCCTGGGCTCCACTGCACGACGTCAAGTTGAAACAGGAACGCCTGCCCGAGTCCCGCGACGAAAATGCCGGTCGCCAAGGTGGCAAACAGTGAGGGCACCTCGGCGTAGGCAATGAGCCAGCCGTTGACGAGTCCAAAGGCCACGGAAAACGCCAGCGCGGTCACGACCGAGCCAGCGAGCGAGTGGCCGTTCTGCACCATCTGCAGGACGAGGCCCGGCGGCACGGCGAGCGCCGCGATGAGCGAGATGTCGATGCCGCGTCCCAGGACGACGATCGCCATGGCGAGGCCGAGGATGCCGAGCACAGCGACATTCTGCAGTAGCGTCAGCATGTTGGCGGCGGTCAGGAACCCGGGCAGGAAGACCGCGAAGGCGGCGAACAGCACGGCGAAAACGACGAAGACGATCTCCTGCTGCGTCACGCGGACGCGTCCGATCAGCCCTCGCATCCGCCTCGTTTGGACCGTCATCTCCTGTGCTCCAGTCGCATATTCCCGCGCGACCCGGTTACTCGCAACCCGTCCCGACAACGCCTCGAGACCGCCGCTATTTCCTGCCCGCGAACCTCGCCAGTCCGTTCGCCAGCTCGGGATGACTCATATAATCGGCAAACGCCTCCAGCTCTGACCGAGCAAGCTGTGCGAAGGGTGCCCCTGCGCCTCGGGTCAATCGCTTGATCGCGGCGAGCACGCGCCTGCTGTGGCGGGCGTAGCTTCGCGCCAGCGTAACCGCCTCCTGGCGGAGCTCGGCGTCGGGGACAACCTTGTTCACCAGGCCCCAGGCCACGAAGTCCGATGCGGGAAAGAGCTCGGCGCTGAAGAGCAGATGCATGGCGACGTTAGCCGGAACCTTGCGCGGAAGCCGCGCGGTCGAACCGCCGGCCGGAATGATGGAATAGTTTGCGTGACCGTCTCCAAGTCGAGCGCCGGCCGCGGCGACAACCACGTCGCAGCAAAGAACGAGCTCGAGTCCGCCCGCCACCGCGACGCCGTTGACCGCCGCGATGACCGGCGCGGGCGCGGCCTCGAGTTTTTCGAGGACGCGTTGATTGAACGCGAGTGTCGCCAGGAGGCTGGGAGGGTCGGTTTCGAGAAGCCTGGAGAATTCCGCAAGATCGCCGCCCGCACTGAACGCCTTGCCGGCGCCGGTGACGACGACAGCCCGCACGCCTTCGTCCGCGACGATCCGATCAAGCGCTCGATCGAACGCTTGCATCATTGCCTTCGACATGGCGTTCAAGGCCTCGGGGCGGTTCAAAGTCAGGATGGCGACCCCGTCGTCGATCTCAGTCGTCACCATCGGCGCTTCCCTGTTTTTTAGCTGGTCGCAGCACATAGGTCTGCGGCAGTTTGGAAAGCTCGGACGTCAACTTTGCGCGCAAGGCCTCGTCGGCCGAACCAACGGCGATAGTCACGATCGTTCTCAGTCTGTCGTCCCGCGCGACCTCCACCCTCGCTTCGACTGTCGGTCCAAAAACCTGCCCGATTTCAAGCAGTGCATTTTCGCGGATGGCGAGGTCGCGAAGGGCGGGTTTGAAGATCTTTCCCACCGCAGTCACCGGGAGCGACTCCAGGATCGCGACCCGCTTGGGACGGGCTGGAGGCTCGGGGACGTGTTTGGCGAGGTATGCTTTCAGCGCCTCCGCGTCGACGACTCGTCCCGGCGCCGGCGCGGCAAACAGCATGGGGGCCTCGCCGGCGTAGGCGTCGGGCATGCCGACGGCCGCGCTGATCTGGACGCCCGGGAAGCCGTTGGCCACGTCTTCGATCGCGGCGGGGTCGATGTTATGCCCGCTGCGGATGATAAGATCCTTTTCCCTTCCGGTGAGGACGAGCCGCTGATCTTCGGTGAAATAGCCGACGTCGCCGGTTGCGAGCCAGCCGTCGCCGACAAGAACGCCGCGATCGTGGTCGGGATCGAGGTAGCCGGGAAAGACCTGCGGTCCGCGCACCAGGACGGACCCGCTGACCAGAGGCGGGCAAGGGGTCCAGCCGCCGGTCCCGTCGCGCTTCGCAATCCGTGTTTCAGCGTATGGCGCGCGAAAACCGACGCTGCCCGGCAATCGTTCGCCGCGACCAGGATTGAACGCGATGGCCGCGGCGGTCTCCGTCATGCCATAGGTCTCATAGAGCCGAATGCCGGTTCTGCGCTCGAAGCGCTCGCCCACCGCTTTCGGAAGCACCGCGCCGCCGGTCAGTCCCATTCGCACGGACGACACGTCGCAGCCTGCGATCGGCGTCTCGGCAAGGGAGGCGATTGAAGTGGGAACGCCGCTGACGATCGTCGCCCGATATCGTTCGACGATGCGCCAGTAGTTCTGAATGACCTCGGGCTTGCGAAGCGCATAGGGCGAGGGGATGACGATGTGTCCTCCCGCCGCAAGAACCGACAGCCCAGCCGTGATGGTCCCCCCGACATGGAAGAACGGGAAACCGTCTATCGCGACGTCGCGCTCATCGAGGCCGTGGACCTGGGCGAAGGACCAGGCGGCATGGATCTGGGCGCCATGTGTGAGCCGAACAAGCTTCGGACGGCCGGTGGTGCCGCCCGTGTGAAAAAAAGCGCAGACCCGCGATCGGTCGCCGGGCGCCGCGACCTGAAGAACGTCGCCTCGGTGGGCATTGAGCGCCTTCGCGTAGGAAACGGTCGATTTCGCCGGCGCGACCTCGCCGACGTGCAGCACGGCTTCAAGACCGACACGCTCCAAAATGGGCTGAACCTTCTCCGCGATGGCGGGATCGCGGTCGATTCCTGGCGCGATCAACACTGTCGCGCGTTGGGCGACAAGCAGATCGGTTATCGCCTCGATGTTGAGGAGATAGTTGATCGCGCTGGCGACGCCGACAACCTGAGCCCCAAGCAGCGCCACCGGAATCTCCGGAAGGGTCGGGCAGAGAACGGCGATCACGCCTTCCCTTCCCCGATTCAACGCGGCGAACAGATTGGCGGCTCGCGTCACCTCAACTAGTAATTGGCTGTGCGTCAGCGACAACAGCGGCTCGAGCGAACGATCGCCCGCCAAGGCCGTCAGGGCGGGACGCTCGGGGTGCAGGGTTGCGGTCGCCCTCAGAAGATCATAGAGGCTTCGCGCCGCGACGTTTTGATCGTACGGCTCGGACTCGATCGCGACGATGTCCTCGATCGACCTGACGTCGCGAACGGCTCTGGTCGTCGTATGGATTGGGTTCGCGCTCATCCGCGCGACGCCGCGCGCGCCATCGGCTGAAGCTTCGCGGCAAGGGCGGCCTCGACGAATCTGGTCACGGAGGCGATGTAGGTTTCAATCGATGTCCCCCGTCTGCGGTACTTGGTTCGCTTGACGTACCAGTCCTGCAGGAGCGGCTTGATCAATGAGGCGGTCAGCCCCGCCTCGTCGGCGATGAAATCGCCGCTGGCCACGCCGCGGGCGACGACTTCGGCGAAGACCTCCTCGGTGGCAGCCTCGGCGTCGATGGCGATCGTGCGTTCCGCCGGCGGGAAAGACTTCGCCTCCATGAAGGAAAAGACGAACCAAGACTGCATGGCTTCCGAGAGGCGAATGTGCGTATCGATCGCCCAGGCAAGATGGGCGCGCGGATCGTCGGTCAGGCAGTCAGGCGGCGCTTTAAGGACCTGCACGGCAGTGGTCCCGACCTCCTGCAGGATCATCGACAGGAGCGTGGCCTTGTTGTCGAAGTAGGAATAGAGGCCGCCCATGCTGAGGCCCGACGCCTTGGCGAGCTCGCGCAGGCTCGTGGCGTGGAACCCCTTTTTGTTCGAAAGCTTCAGCGTCGCGTCGATGATGCGAGCGAGATTGGCGATCGCGACGTCGGCCTTCTGGACGCGGATAGCGGCCCTGTGCCGCTTAAGAATGCGTGCGCAACACGCCTCCATCGTGACCGCAACCATCCACGGCCTCTCGCGCGCGAGTTGCACGCGTTCCTCCCCTTCGTCGCCTCTTCGCATCGAGCCGGCGCGGTCTCAGAATGGCAGACAATGCGGCCCGGCGGAAGGGGGCGACGAGGATAAATGAGCGAGCGCTCGCTCGATTTGGCGGTCCGCCGCCCCGTTCGGCGGTGCGCGCAGCGCCGGATAGTTTCGAGTAGCCTGGCGCGGCTCTGACGAGATCGTGCCAAAGTTGGGGTCGAGGGTTCGAATCCCTTCGCCCGCTCCAGTTCAACCATGTCCGGCCCTTAAGACATGGGTGACAACCTTCGGGCCGGACGGGTTGTCGAGGGGTTGCAAGGTTTTCTGCTGCAGATCGATGAAACCGAGATCGTAGCACGGCGTTGTCCTATGTGGTCCGGCGCGACACGCCACTCGGCAGATCGTCGAAAAAGCTCTCAAGTCACGCCCACCGCAACGTTGCGATCGTTGCCTTCGCCAACAAGTTGGCGAGCATCGCCTGGGCGGTGTTGAGGCGGAAAGAGCGGTTTGCCGCGGCAAGACCGCCGATGGACTTGGCCGATCAGATGCAAGGCATCCATCGGGTATTTGCGAGAGGATGACGACGAGATGGCCTAAGGTCAGACGGCGCTTGGGAAGCCTGGTTCAAAAAATGGCGCGATCTGACCCCGGGAGGTTTCTGCGGCCGGGGCGCGCGTATCTTCATCTTGGCCGGAGGCCGTTCCTCGAGCCCGGATACGTTGAAGCACTGATCAGCGGCCGTTCAGCGACAAAAACCCCTTGCGAACGGGACGGGCCATAGGTTTATGAGGATCGGGGCGCGTGTATCTCCATCTTGGCCGGAGGCCTCTCCTCGAGGCCGGATGCGTTGAAGCAGACTGATCAGCCGCCGTTTATCGACAAAAACCCCTTGCGAACCGGGGCGAGCCATACGTTTTTGAATTCAATCGCCGACTTCCGCGGGCTGAACATTCCCGATTGCGACGACAGGAGCCACATCGATGACGGACCAGAAACCCATCGGCGAGGGCGTGTTGCAGGCCGAGATCGTGTTGACGATCATCATCTCTTGCTACAACGACCGTGATCTCGTCGAGGATTGCCTGAGATCCATCTATCAGAATCCTCCCGCCGAACCCTATGAAATCATTCTTGTCGACGACGCCTCCAGCGACGGGACGAGCGAAATGGTGGGATCGGCGTTTCCGGAGGTTCGGCTCCTGCGAAACGACGTCAACCGTCACTACTCATATTCGAACAACAGGGCGCTCGATCAAGCTTGCGGGGCCTATATCCTCCTTTTGAACAGCGACACGGTCGTGCTGCCGCAAGCGCTCGACGCAATGATCGACTTTCTCCGGAAGCGCCCGGATGCCGGCGCGGTTGGCTGCAAATTGCTGAATGAGGACGGGACAATTCAATGGTCGGTCAAATCTCTGCCGAACCCGGGCGCCGCGCTTTTCGGGGCCCGGTCGATCCTCGCCAAATGGTTTCCGAACAATCGCTTTTCGAGCCAGCACCTATTGCACATCGGCCGGGACATGACCCAGCCTTTCGTCGCCGGTTTGGTGTCCAGCGCCGCGTCGATGATGCCGCGCTCGGTCATTAAAGAAGTTGGCCGCCTTGACGACCAGTTTTTCTATCACGTCGATGCCGATTACTGTAAGCGGATTGTTGACGCGGGTTACAAATGCTATTATCTGCCGACAGCCGCGATCATTCACCTTAACCACAAAGGCGGCACGATGCCGAGTCTGTCGGCGCGGTTTCGGATGTTGATGATGTTCGAAATCTGGAGCTATCGGTACTATCGCAAGCACATCCAGACATCGTGGTGGAGCCCGATGCAGATCGTCGTCGTGCTCGGGCTCTCGCTTCATTTTTTGGCGTTGGCGTCCGCGCAAGTCTTCGCCGAAGTCCCGGGGATTGCGCGGGCCGCATTTCAGGCCAAAAAGCCGGCCGGAGCCTGATAGCTTCCAAGGGAACCAGTGGGGCGACCTGGGGCCTGAATGCACCGCGACGACGCCTTTGATCTGACGCGCGCGCCCCTGCCGTGTTCCGCTAATTGGAACGTGACGGGCGAGCGGCCCACTCGCCATCAGACTCGTAAGTCCATCGGGCTTTTCCCGAGATAAGCCCGAAATTATTACGGGTTATCTCTCAGGGCGGAGGATGGGAAACTCATGATGTCTTTGATCGTTGAAAAAGAGAAACTGGCGGAAATCCAGAGCGATACGAGACATGCTGCCGTATAGAATATGAGCAGCCAGGCCGAACGCTCCACATCGAGCAATAAAAAACAGACCGATCCGGCCGCCAGGCTGATCAGCGCGGGTTTCCGAGCAAAATGGAGCCAATTCACTGGAGTCAGGACTCGGGAGATCAACAAGTGGCGCAAGGTTGCCGAGACGCCGCCGCCGGCGACCCGCCCGATCGCGGCTCCGATGGGTCCGAGAACCGGCAACAACGCCAGGTTCAGCACGATGTTGGTGAGGAGGTTGAATGCCAAACAGGTGGCGTCCTGGCGCTGTCTGTTCGCCGCCTTCAGAATAACGCTCATCATGATGTCCGCTGTTTCGGTCAACACGTAGATCATCAGGATTCGGAGGATCCACACCGCATTCCCGAACGCCGTTCCAAACGCCGTCTCGAGGATCGGTCCAGCGAACACCCAGACCCCGACGCATGGCGGGACGACCACCGCGAACAGGACTTCGTACCAGGCGCCGAAATCATTGGGATCGCGTGCGCCCTTGACGGAGAAATTGTGCGCCATCCGCGACAACAGGAGCGGCCCAAACAGCTGGGAGGTGATCAGACTGATTTCCATGATTTTCGTCGCCGCCGCGTAGTGGCCGACGGTTGGGATATCCACCCAAAGGGACACCATGATCACATTGATCCGCAGCGACAGCATCCCGATCATGGCGCCAACGCCAAACGCGAGAACCGTCCGCGCGGTTTGGAGCAGCATGCGGGGATCGAGGGCCGGCCGCGCCGGAAGCACCCAGCGGAACAGCTGGACTCCGGCAAAGGACGCCGATGCGATCTTGGCGACGACGAACGCAACCATCAAGGCGACGGCGCCATACCCCGCGAAGAGCAAATAGAGGCTGGCGGACAACATGATAGCGGCCTCGATCAGCGCCACCGCGAAAGGCAGATGCATTCGGCGCTGGGCGACGAACACCGAACGACAGGATGTGTTGAAGAAGGCCGGGATCAGCGCCAGACTTGTGACTGTGATGACCCGAACGGTATAGGCCGAATATCCCAAAAATCGGACCGCAATCAGCATGAGACAGATGGCCACGAACCCGCTGCCAAGCCCCAGAAGCAGCGCGTGAACCACTTGTCCCGCGGCGTCGCGTCCGTGCGCGCCGGCTTCGCGCAGGACGTATTCCGGGATGCCGAAGCTGCTTACTCCCTGAAACAGCGCCAGCCACGCGAGGGCGAGCGCATAGCTGCCAAGCACCTCGGGGCCGGATGCGCGCGAGATGATGATGAAGATAAGCCCGCCCGAAACCAGCGTCAGGGCGGCCTCGCCGAGCACGAACGCCAGCTGGAGCCAAGGTCTATGAGTCATCGCAACCGGCTACACTCGTGTGAAAACATGGGTCGTTCAAGACAG
>Ga0335073_10008969_pt1 | contig 14025 bp, 15 predicted proteins | sample Lox_Sample_22_FD_207093 | JGI IMG/M metagenome (GOLD analysis project Ga0335073, IMG submission 207093) | Soil microbial communities from Loxahatchee National Wildlife Refuge, Florida, United States - Lox_Sample_2.2 | ecosystem: Environmental > Terrestrial > Soil > Wetlands | place: USA... | reverse complement strand
CCTCTGACGCAACTCCGTAATCGGGTTGGCTGCGATACTTTCCCGTGCGGCTAACCAGTCGAGGAACCGGTTTACCAGCTGGCCGCGGTTGACGGCCAAGGAAAGCGGCCTAGTCTTCAGTTGATCCCTCAACCAGGCGCGCAGAACCGCCTGAGAAAACGTTGGGCTCCGAGAACGCTGTACGACGAACCGTTGGAACTGCCGCAGGAGCGATCGATACGGCGCAGTGTAGCAAGCCAGGTTGAGCTGATCTACAAACTGCTTGATTAGCGTTTCGTCTTGGGTCGGCCAGTCGGGCACGTTCCTCCCTTCCCGGGCAGGTCGATGCCGATGGCTCTGAGGTCATCTGTGTCAAGGCGAAGATAAATCTGGGTCGATTCCGCCGAGCGATGGCCCAGCAGGTCGCCTATGGACTTCAACGGCACGGCGGCATTTAGCAAACTGCCCGCTCGTGCGAATCGGAACGCGTGAGCCCCGTGGCGACCTTTCACTTCGATGTCCGCCTGTTTGAGCCTGCGATGAATAATGCTATGTAAAGAGCCGCCCCATGGAAAAGCACCATGTGGCGCGCGGATGCGCAGGAAGACTTCACGGATTTCCGTCTGTGGGCGGCCGCAGTGCAGATAGTTCAGCAGCGCTTCTCCCACAGGCGGGAGCAGCGGTAAGAACGTTTCCGCACCGCTCTTGGATTGCCGCACACGCAGCCGGTCAGCGCGCCAATCAATGTCGTCGAGCCGCAGGCCAACTACCTCCCCGGCTCGCAGACCGTAGGTCGAGAGCAGCATCAGAATGGCGTAATCTCGCAAGCCGATAGGCGTCTTGTCCCGCCGGGTTGTGACCAGCAGCGCCTTGATCTGCTGTTCAGTAAAAGCACGCGGGATGTCCTCGAACTTGTACATGATCGGCCCAGAAACGGCCGCCGAAAGATTTTTCGCGACGAGTTTCTCCGCGTGTAGATATCGCAGGAAGCTTCGCAAACACTGTGACACGCCGTGCCGCGTCGCACGCCGTAGTCCCGGCATCCGCCAATCCAGGTACTGGTCAATCTCGGCGAGACCAAGCCGACCAAGAGAATCATGGCTGGCCCGTTCCCCGAGCCATTGAAGAAACACCTGTGCGGCACCGCCGTTCTTGCGGAGGGTCTCTTTGGAGAGGCCATGAACGTCAACAAGCCATCGTCCGTAGCCGGCGAGCACCTCACGCTGAAACTGTTCGCGCTCGTTAGAGGGTGGCTCCGGTGGCGGCCAATCCGGGTTCACCATCCGCAGCAATCGATGGATCGCGCCGGCATACCTGATTCGCCATCGGCGCGGATGCTTGGGCAGGGCGCGATATCGTTGTTTGAATAGATCCACCTTTGCCTGGATAAAGCTCTCTACGTGCGCAGGTCGGGCCGATTCGACCGAGACACCCTGCTCCTTCAGATAGCGGACGAAGTGGCGAGCGGCTGAAATGTAGCTGGGAATGCCGGCGCGGTTATAGCGATACTTCTCCAAATGTGCGCGGAAGTCTGACAAGATCGGGGCGGGCGCTGATCCGGGTGGCCATTCACCCTGTGCGAACCGCAAGAGGCCGTGCACCGCGCGCCGGGTGATCATGTACCAGTAGCCCGTCTTGTTCGGGAGATTCGGCTTCCGCTTACGATAAATCCGCAGCGCCACGGGGAGGTACGCGTCAACATCCTCAGGCCGAACCGCTGTGAGGCTCATGCCACGATGGTTCAGGTACTCAACAAACTGGCAAGCATAGCGTAGATACTCCTGGATGTAGCCTGGATCCAATCCCCGCTCGGTCAGGTGACTTAGAAACCGCTGAATCTCGGGATCGCCCGACGAAGGGGGAGGCCATTGCCCTTGCACTTGCCGCAGAAGACGGTGAATGGCCTTCGTGTACTCGCACCGCCAGTGCGCAAGCCGGCGAGGCAAATGGCCATACCGCCTTCGATAGATTCTCAGACGCTCGGTGATGAACTCGTCGAGGTCGCTGGGTGTCGCGCGTTCCAGTGCCACCTGTTGTCGATCCAGATACGCCAGAAACAGGCGCGCCTGTTCCAGATACTGCCTGATAGTGTCCGGGCGAAGCTGCTCCTGCTGAAGCGTTTCTTTGAACGATTGGACGCGAGACTCCAATGAAGTCAGCGGCGGCCACGTCCCCTGTGCCAGCCGCAACAGCATATGCGCAGAGGCTGTGTGCCTAGAGCGCCACTCCGCCTCATCTACCGCTTGATGTCCGCAGCGTCGGCGATACTGGTGCCACCGAACGCGCAGGTATGCCTTGACGTCGTCAGGACTGGCAACTTGTAGGGCTATCCCGCGACTTCTTATATGGTCGAGAAAGCTGCGGCCACTACTCGTGTATTGTTTGATGGCCCACCGGCTGAAGTCGCCCTCGCGCATGTGCTCGCGCAATGCGACCAGCCAACAATCAATCTGCTGTCTGGGAATTTTGCGTCTCCGGGGGGAGGCAGTATATCGGATGATGCGAACCCCGGAAGGACTCAAAATTATGCGCAGGAAAATAGAGCGGGAGAGGCCTCGGACGTCAAGTACGGGAGCGAACTGCGCATAAATCTCTGCTGCACATAATACAGGGTCTTCGTTTGCTCGAATATGGCGTTCAGCGGAGACTTCACGCCGGTCCTCGCGAAGCATTCGAAGTCCCTGAACCTCGTCGATTCCATCTCGGTCGGTGTCGATCGGATGCAGCGCAACTTCGCTCCCATGCAGAAACAGGTGGAGTCCTGGCAAAGCATGGAACTGAGCAACGTCTCAGCGAAGATGATCGTCTACGAGGCGTTTATCGAAAGCGAACTCGAGGTCCCGAAGCACCTCGCCCGGCGCGTGCATGACTTTTACTTCGAGCCGCAGTATGAAGATTTTCGGCCGCGGACCCTGTGGAGCCTGTCCAATGCTTTCACATCCGCATTCAAAGAACTCGATCCGATACCCCAATTCAAGGCCACTGCGAAGCTGGGTGCGTTTCTTGAAGAGCGGCTTGCACGGAAGTTCTGAAACGGCAACGGTGGCAGCAGGTTGGCCGAGCTTGTCGCCACCGCACTGAATGTGAATGACGCAGCTCGATCGAAGGAGGAACCGCCATGGCTTGTCCGGATTGCGGCTCGCCAGCCGGAGACTTGCGCTTTGCGACGTCCGTCGAGACTCACGGCCTGGATTGCGGGCCCTACGAGAGATTCGACGAGGAATTCATGGTCTGCAGTGGATGTGGCGGGAGATGTGATGTCTGCGATTGGGATTGCACACCCGAGCTTCAGTTTGAGGTTGACGTTGCACCGGATTCCATCAAGGCTGTGTCGATCTCGGCGGAACCAATTCCCGGCCGGTTGATTCGCGCGGCGTCTTATGGGAACGGCCGACCCGATTCTGAGAGTGGAAAGCAGCCGGCCTCGTACTGCGGCAGCACGAAGGAGGTCCAGCGGTGAGTTATTTTAATTTTGAATTCAATCCACAAATGGCAACTTCGCTCGTCCATTGCCTAAATCGGCGGTACAAGGGTGCCCGGAAATTTCCGGTTACAGCTCCGGACGCGCAAGGCACTCTCATTGTATGGGCGCGCGATCGGCAGGAGTGCCATGAACACCTCTTGAACGCGTTATTCGACCTGATCTTCGCGAGGAATCGAGTCGGCGCCGCCGTAACCAACCCGGCGTGCATCCTCTGCGGCGGAAGAACGCAAAGTAGAGGCCGCAACAGTTCGGGTACCCGAGGGTGGCGGTGCGTAAATCCGGAGTGCCAACGAAGTTTCGTTTTAGACCGCAGCTTCCGTGGAGGAATCAATCATCCGACGCAGTCGAAGAAGCCGGAATTCCGCCGTCTCGTCTTTGTCGAGGGCAAGACGATTCGTGAAGCGTGCGACGAGCTGGGACTGTCTCCGAGCGCGGCGGATAACTGGTTCAGGAAAATGGTGGCCCTTGGGCAGCGTGTCGATCACAAATGCCCGTGTGGAAAAGCTATACGGCATCGAGGATCCTGCCGGTTCCGAAGAGCATATAGGACCGAAAAAGAAGACCCGGGTTACGACGACCGGACGGCTCATGCCACCGGAAGCATCGCGGCTAACAAGAGCGCGAGGTTGTAGACGGCGTGCATTACCGTCGCTGCCGCTGTGGAATCGGACTGGGCCCGCATCCAACCAAAGGCAACGCCGGTCAGAATTGTCGCGTAGAGGCGTGGGCCATGCCGGTCGTTGTGAGAGAACGCGAAGGCGATGGCGGTGAGGAAAACAGAAACGCAGATGGCCAGTCTGACTGAAACGCCTACGCGCCTCAAGCCCTCAAAGAGGAGCCAGTAGATTAGGCCGCGAAAGAGCAACTCTTCGATCATTGGTCCAGAGGAACTAGCCAAGAGGACCCGATGTGCGGGAGGAACGCCTCCCAGCGATTGGTGAAGAATCCGGGCAAACCACCATATTCCGCCTGCAGCGGCAATGCCGGCGATGAAGCTGTAAGCCCAGAATCCTTGGCGCGGCGATGCCCAGCCGACGCGCCGCAGCCACTCGGTCCTTCCAAGCACACGAACTGCGTAAATCATCAGGAGCGCAGTGGACAAGGCCGCGCATACGAGCACTGATGTTTTCGCCGCAACCGCAGTCAACTGCCAAACAAATAGGCATGCGACCGGCAGGAAGAGTTCCGGATTGCTCGCGATAGCGTCCCGGAGGATTCTCGCGCAGCGGAACAACGCGGTATTCAATCGGTGCCGATATCCGCTTCGCTGGCTGCTCAACGTAGGCCTTCCCCGCATACGTCGCGGAAGCCGCAAGAGCGGCACTTGCCAGGGGAGTTGTGATTGATGTGAAGCTCGCCGAGACGTTTGGCGGCTCGCATTTCCTCAAGGAGGTTCAGCAGGCCCTCGCGCAATGAGGACGTGTATTCGACGGAGACGCTGCGATCTTCGTATTCGAGTATGCCGAAGGGGACGTACGCTTGGCAGACATCCTCCACCAAGAGGCAGTATGCCGCCAGTTGAAGCAAGTGCCCGTCATATGGTCTGCCGGATCGGGGAGCCTTCCCCGACTTCAATTCGACCGGTGCGATGCCGTTTTCGACGCGAACTAGATAATCAGGCCTGCCGATGAGTCCGTGCCGCGTGGAAGCCAGGGCGGGTTCCTGGTAGATAGTGCCGAGGTCCGCACATCGAATCTTCAGCGCCAAGCTCGATTGCGGAAATCGCGAACGCCCCAGCAACCAAGCCACTACCGCCACAATGATCGCGATGAGGAACAGCATAGGAATACATTCAGCCTGTGCGTAATGTGAGCCAACAGGCGACGACCAAAAGCACCAGCAGAAGGAGAACCAGTTTCTCGGCGTTGATGTCTCTCCTCGGCCGGACTATGGCACGGCCATGGCGCTCGTGATAGGCGGTGCCGGCCTGTCTCCTTTCGATCTGCAAGAGGGAGGGCCGAGTCCCCCGGTTCGTCAAATACCAGGCCCTTCGGCAGAAGCACCAGTCCCCAATCTCGGATGCACGAATTGAGTCTCGATTCGACATGGCTGCACCCCTTCCTCCGGCCAACTTGCCGGGATAATGCCATTTTCGGCGGAAATGGCCCGAGGCGTCGGCTTTTCACGCAAAATCGAACGGGCGACGCGAAGAGGCGAAAGCGACCGATTTTTTGCAGTGTTCGCCCTTTCTTCTCCATCCGCGCTATACTGCTTTCCGTGGGCAGATGGTGCACCGTGACCGTCACCGACCCGGATGGGCGCCGCCACAGCTTGGATCTGCTCGCTGATTCAACGTACGATGCCGCTCATCTGTTCGTTGTGGAAGCGAAGAAGGAGCGCGCGGTGGGACTCCCGAAGCCCACTTTGGGGACTGTGTTTGAAGTCGTGGCAAACGGCAAGGTTTATCGGGTCGCGGGCACAGCACTTCAGCGGTGGATCGTGAAACGGCGGCAGACGTGGAACGGGCCCAAAGGCTACATGTTCAGCAAACGCCCGGGGTTGGAATAGACGCAATTCGGGCATTGTCTATCAGTCGATGGGCTACACGATTCCCGCACGGTTATCGTTTTAATCGGAACGTTGACGCGTCGATTCTGATCAACCGCCGTGGCGCCGCGACAACGCGGCCGAAGGCACTCAGCATCCCCAGGTCGCTACGATCTCTTTTGAGAGATGATCCAAATCGTAGTAGGTCGTGAACTGGTTGATATTCAGGCGCTGTAGCTCTTCCAAGATCGTTCCCTTGCTGCCGGCGTCGACGGCTATCGTATTCATTGTGGAATTGCTCGCACTGGACGCCTCGTGCATGTGCAGAGTAAAGCAGGAGCTTTGCTGGCCTATTCTGCCAGTCATGCCGTCCGGTCTGACGGGCAGGATATAGGGGTTTCGCTCTTCGGGAGGGTCATCCCAAAAGGAGAGGCCGACCGCGCTTTCGACGTATTTGTTCCGCATCGTCATGACCGTCTGGTAGAGCTTCTCGCCTTTACGCACCTCTGCGTTATCGGGGATGATTTTCCCGGCATCCATCGAATAGACGAAACCGTCTTCACCGCCGTTCCCACTGCAGGCGAAGAAGAGCGCGGCGAGGGGATTAGTCGACCAGTCCAGGAGTCGTGTGGGCAAGCCGTAATGCTGCGCCTGAAAATAGATTTGTGTTGTGCTGAGCCCTTCAAGAAACGGCGCCCCCGCGGATTGGAACTGGGAGACCATATAGCGCTCCAGATATAGCCGCTTTCGCTCGATATCGCTGCCACCAACCTCAAGATGCTTCGCTCGCGCGGAGAACTTATCTCTGTAAACGCCGGGAGCTTGATGCTCGTAGTGCTTGCTGACGCCCCTATACCACAGGTCACTCAACATCCCCCGGTTCTTGCGCGCGGTTTTCGCGTGCCAGGCACCCGAGGCGCTCAGGAAGTCGCCGAGGGTCTTCACCGGTGCGTCTGTTGGTTTGGGAGTTTCAATGTAAGCCGATCCTGTGGTAGCCACTTTTACGCCTCCCGCCTGACGTCCCTGGCCTTCTTGTCGTCCCGCAGGGCAATGAAACGGCTGTGTCGCAGGTGCCCGTCCTCCGTCCATTCCACGAACTCATACTGCGCCACTAACACCGGCTTGAGCCACCGGCACTCGGCCATTTTCGCTACCGTGAGGCCCGCGCCCCATCGGCCAGCTTTCTTTTCTGGCACGTTGGCGAAGGGGCATTCTTTGATTTCCAGCGGCTTGACCTTCTTGAACAGCTCCGCCCGCGATGCCGGCGTGAAACCGTTGCGCGTCCGAGCTGCATATATAAGGTTGGGCCCCTCGTAATAGCCGATCACCAGCGCATCGAAGTTTTTGGCCGAAGGAGTGTAGCCACCGATCACCAGCTCCTGGCCTTGATTCACGCGCATTTTGAGCCACGCGCCGGAGCGAAGGCCCGGCTCGTACTTGGAATCCCGTCGCTTCGCCACCAGCCCTTCCAGCGCTTGCGCCTTCACGGACTGGATCAGGTCCTTCAAGCCCGCCTCCAGCACTGGGGAATACCGGATCGGCTCCTCCATCTTAGGGAATATGTGCATCTCCAGCAGCTCGCGTCGTTCCGTGAGGCTTTTGCCCATCACGTCTCTCCCCTTCAGCACGAGCAGGTCGAAGATGAAGAAGTGGATCGGCGCGCCGGAGGAGCCATGGTTCTGAAGCAGGTTGAATGAGGGCTTGCCCTCGGGGTCGAGCGCGACGATCTCGCCATCGATGACGGTGTCATCGGGCAGCGGTGCCAGCGCCTTCACGATTCCGGGGTACCGTGCGTTGAAGTCGTTGTCGTTTCTGGACCGGAGCTGTATCTTGCCGCCGCTTTTGATGGCGAGGGCTCTATACCCATCGAATTTCAACTCATACTGGTAATCTTCGCTCTCCGGCAACTTCTCCTTGCGGAGCAGCAGCATGGGCTGGATGAATTTGGCGAGGCCGGGCACAGAGCCTCAGGATAGCGCCACTCCCGCATCCCATCAACACGTTTGTAGATCCGGTCATACACGCCACCACCACCAGGGCCTTTTGAATTTCAGGAGTTTCCATGTCCCGCCTCGCTGCAAAAGTTCGCTGCAATTATTACCCTTTGCCGCTCAGGGAAGCGGAAAGAATCCGGGGCCTCGTGCAGTTTTCCGCCGAGCCGTTCTCCGCTTTGGACCCGTGCGTCGGCGAAGGCATCGCGTTCGCCGCCATCACCAGGGATTCGAGCGCCCGGCGCTACGGCATTGAGCTGGACGCTTACCGCGCTGAACAAGCCGCCCCAATGATGACGAAGATCATTCAGGGCAATTGCCTTGAAACCCATTGCCCAGTCGAATCCTTTTCACTCGTCTACGAAAATCCGCCCTACGATTGGGCGCTTTCACCAAATGCTCGGGAACGGCTGGAGGCGGTCTTTCTCAACCACACGTTCCGATGGCTCATTGCCGGCGGCGTGCTGCTCTTCGTTATTCCGGCGGACCGGGCGGCGGACTGTGCCCGGGTTCTGGCCTCCCATTTCAAGCGTTGCCGGATTTTTCGCCTAGGCAGTCCGGAATCGGTCCGCTATCGCCAGGTCCTGATTGCCGGCATCCGGCGCACTCGGCGCGAGCGCGAACAACTCCGCGACCGGAACATCAGCGAGGGCCGTTCTCTCTTCACTACGCTCGGACGTGAATACGAACGTCTTGCAGAGCTGCCCGAATCCTGCGACGACCCATATGCCGTTCCGCCAACCGGGCCGGCGACACTGACGTTCAAAGGACTGCCGCTCGACGAACTGGAGGACTTGATTCCGACGTCGCTGGCGTCCCGTCAAGCCGCAAGAATTCTGGCGCCAGAACCCACTGTGATAGGCGGAAGACCTCTTACGCCGTTGCACGCCGGTCAGGTGGGCCTGGTCGCCTGTTCCGGCCTCATCAACGGCATCTTTGGCTCAGGCGAAGAACGTCACATCGCGGCGTGGAAAAGCAAAAAGGTCACAACGAAATTCACTGAAGAAGAGGCGGACGGGACGACCATCATCCGTGAGCGGGAGCGCTTCGTTCAGGAACTCTCCGTCGTGTTCGCGACCGGCGAGACGGGCACGCTTGAATGAAAGCTCATCCCTCTGCGGATGCGAGCAGACCCCGCGCCGACCGTCGCCGCTATAGGGAATCGGAGGGCGATACCAATGAAGAACGCTCACGAACGCTTTGGCTGGCTGGAGTTCGAAAAGCAGCTCAGGGATACGAGGACGAAGATCCGCGTTGCGCTGGATCGTTTCATCGGGGAGCCATCTGATGGCAAAGAAGTGTCAGGGGTCTGCCATCTCGTCTCGGTGTTTGGAAGCGATGTAGACATCGGGGCCATTTGGGCGGCGATCGCGGGCCAAGAATGGCTGACGGTCTGCGGCCCCGGCCTTGCCGAACGTAGGGTGTCGTTGGGAAAAGATCCCCGGGTGTATCGCGGTACGCTAACCGTCGCCGGCAGAAGCCGAAGCGTGCGCCACTTGGTAGCGCTCTCAGCGCAGATGGTCGACGATACCGATGTCGGCAGGATCATCTTGAGCCGGGGCAATCCTGAATTTGTTTTATACCGGATTTCACAGCGGCTCGGACTACCGGTTCATCCTACTTGGGCCAGTTGGTTTTGGAGCGAGTTGGTTCAGCAGGGCCGGATACAGCCGTTGAACGGGTTGGGATATCGTCCGCTGGCGGTGGCCGGGACGAAGGACGAGTTTTTGAAGTGGATCGGAATGGCGGTAAAGGAGAAGGAGATCGAGATTCCTGAGGATGGCACCTCGGTCCATTGGAAGCCATTTCCAGCGAACTCTCTCGATTGAAGAAACCACAAGGCGCGTTTAAGTCCTGGTCCTGGTGGCTGCCCACAGACGTCTCCTTCGTTGTCGGCACGGGTTTTACTCTCGCGGCATCTTCCATCATTCCGGGGCTTCCTTCGCCAACTGGTTTCACCCCAGAGGCGTGACCAGGTCGTTGAGCGAGGCTGGGCGCCGCTCACCCCTTGGGCGTGCCGGCTCGAAAGATTGCCGCGTATCGGCCCGCGCAACGCAGAGGACAGGTCCCTCACCCCAGAGAAAGGGCCAGCTATGAATATTCCGTCAACAATAGCAGACTATTTGCGGCGCTGTTCGCAGGAGTTGGGTGAACGAATCCTGCATGTCTATCCCGCACTTCAGGCTCCTGGCGATCCCATGTCGGATCGATTCAATAGCCTGCTGCGGACTCCCTTTGCCGCGCAACGCCTCGCGGTTATGGGAATCGTAAAGCGCTGGAACCGCGCCAAGGCCGCCGCGGTGATTGCGGAATGTGGAACAGGCAAGACGCTCATGGCCCTTTCGGCGCTTCACGTTCATTCTGCCGGCCGGCCGTACACGGCTCTGGTGATGGTGCCGCCGAACATTGTCGGGAAGTGGTGTCGGGAGGTTCTGATTACGATCCCGGGTGCACGAGTCTTCACAATAGACGGACTGCGAACCCCAGGGACGTCGAACGCCGGCCCGCACGGTGTGAACGAAGTGCGCTACCGGAACGGCAGGATCACTCGGGAAGGGCTGCATACCACGCTCACCGATCTCAGGCTTCGGAAGAACTCGAGATCGGCACGCGAGCGCTGGCAGAAAATCTGCCCCGGTCCGTCTTTTTGGGTCGTAGGCAGGGATCGAGCAAAGCTTTCCTATTTCTGGAAGCATTCGTATTCGGTAGCGCAGTCGGGTCCCTGTTTGGGGAGCGTCGTTAATCCCGACTCGGGCGCACCGCTGATCGTGAACGATGAACGAGTGCTTGCCACGGAATTTGAAAAGATACGCCGGAGCGAGATCCTTGGCGGCGGCACCGGGAAAGATCGGCGCGCGATCTACAGTCCCCTTTGGCAGGCGGACGGCAAACGCATCCGCCGATTCGCGCCTCTCGAGTTCATTGGCCGTTACATGAAGGATTTCTTCGATTACGGCATCGCGGATGAAGTACATGAATTGTCGAACGACACAGCTCAAGGGAATGCGTTGGGTACGTTGGCGCGATCAGTCAACAAAATTGCCGTCCTTACCGGCACCCTCATGGGCGGATACGCAGACGATCTTTTCAATGTGCTCTACCGTCTGGAGCCCCATAATATGGTCGCCGAAGGATACGAATGGGGAGAGTCGGGCGTCCGCAGCTTCGCGGAAACATACGGTGTCCTCGAACGCATAACCATTATTACTCCGGAGGAAAATGCGTGCTCGAAGGCGAAGGTGACGAAGCAGGTCAAAAGGAAGCCTGGAGCATCTCCGCTGCTCTTCGGGAAGTTTCTCATGGAACTGGGCGCGTTCGTTTCACTGGAGGACATCTCGAGTGAATTGCCAGCCTATCGTGAAGAAGTCATCGGCGTTGACATGGACGAACGATTGGCCAAGGCATACGCCGATCTCGAAGAGCAAATCAAAGAGGCGCTAGAAGAGCATCGGGGCAACCACTCGGTTATCAGCACCGCCCTCAACGCATTGCTTTCGTATCCGGATCGGCCGTACGGTCTGGGCGACCTGATTGGAAGTCAATACGATCCGGAGGCCCACCGTCGCGTGCCCTTCCTGATCGCTCGTACCCAAGACCTCCCGGAAGATTCGCGCTACGCGAAGGAGCGGAAGCTGATCGAATGTATCAAGGCCGACCTCGCCCGCGGCAGAAAATGCCAGATTTATGCCGTGTACACGGCGAAACGAGACGTGACCGGCCGACTCGAAAGGATTCTGTCACAGGAGGGAATCCGAGTTTCTGTGCTCACGAGCCAAGTGCCCCCCGACCAACGGGAGGCATGGTATGAACGCCGGCTCCGCGATGGTATGCAGGTGTGCGTAGCTCATCCCCGGCTGGTTTCCGTGGGCATGGATTTGCTCTGGGCGCCTTCAATCTACTTCGTGCAGACGGGCTATTCGATCTACACGTTGCGGCAGGCAAGCCGCCGATCCTGGCGGATCGGTCAGCGATCGAATGTGGTCGTTCACTTTCTGACCTACAACGACACGATGCAGGCGTCGTGTCTTCGCCTGATGGGCAAAAAGCTGCTCGTTTCGCTGGCCATGGAGGGCAAGTTTTCGAACGAAGGCCTGCAAGGTATCGAGGACGATGACGACGTGCTCACGGCAATGGCGCGCGAACTGGTTACCCAAAAGGGAGTGGGCGAGTCTGCGGCCAGCGTTTGGAAGGCCGTCCAGGAGCAACATGCCCGACTCCTGCCGGTTCCTTCGCAGCACGAGGAAGAGACTGAAACGGATTTAATTGAGCCACCACACCGCGAAGTGGTTTCGGCTTCCAGCCAGGCCAACGGCTTGATTTTCGGAAACCGGCTCGAAAGGGAACCGGCTCGCAGGAGACCGCTGATTGTCGAGGGGGACTCCCAGCTCTCACTATTCTGAACCCACACGTACACGAGTGCTGGCGGACCCGCAGGCTCTCCAAGGAGGAATGATCTATGGATTTGCTTCCAGAGGAATTAAGGAAGACATTGCCGCCGCTATATTCGCAAGAATCGTCCAACGCTCCGATCGTACACGCCAAACTCTTCACCCCAGATGCGGGGTGGACCTGGTTGATCACAGAAGGGTCGGAGCAGCCCGACGGAGACTGGCTCCTGTTCGGATATGTGATCGGGCTGGAGGAGGAGTGGGGGTATTCCCTCTTGTCCGAACTAGTATGCGTCCGAGGTCCGCTCCAATTGCCAGTGGAACGCGATCTTTGGTTTCAGCCGGCTCCCATTGACGAAGTGCTTCGGCGCGAGCGGCAACGACCGCTGCCCGCCGCGACTTAAAGGGAAAGGGGCGCGAGATGAGCGATAAGGTTCACTTTCAAACGAACATCCCGGTCGAGGTCGCATTGAAATATGGCGACGGCAAGGAAGTTAACGGCCAATACGGTGACCAGGTCCTCTATACCCTCACCGACGGCCGCGTCATGTACGTGCCGCCGATTGTCAAACGGAGGATCGAGGAACTCGGAATCGGAAGAGGCGAGTTGTTCACTCTCACCAAGGCCGAAAAGAAGAATGGCACTCGACGCATGATCGAGTGGCTGGTGGCTGCAGGGGAGCGAGGGGAGAAGCCGCCTCGTGGGAGTGTTCCAGCTGCGACAAGCCAGCGACCGACCCAACAGCGCGACGGTGGCGCGGTTTCAGGAAACGGAAACGGTCAGCGAACGAACTCAACCTACGATGCGAAAGGTTTTCTGGTAACGAACCACGGGCAATTGTTGCTGCAGTCTCTGGCCGCGGCTGTAGATGTCGCAGCCGCGACCGAACGTTATGCGGCAGCGTCGGGTGTGGAGTTGCAATTCACCAGCGAAGACCTGCGCGAGATCGGGTTGAGAATTTACGCGACGGGTCTCAAGTAGGTGCTGCGTGCAAACCGAACCGGAAACACTCCTCGCCGAAGTCCTGTCCCCAAGCCAAGTCTCGCTGTTCCTAAACTGCCCGGCAAAGTGGATGTTTCGATACCTCCTCGACCTTAAGGATCCCGGCACCGCGGCGACGGCGCTGGGCAAGGCCTTTCACGAAACAATCGCCCACAATTTTCGCCAGAAGAGGGAGACAGCCCGGGATCTTCCGCTTGCAGAATGCGTTGAATTCTTCGGGGGTAGGCTCGGACTGGAGCTGGAGCAAATCAAGCTACAGAAAGATGAGCATCCTATGGAGCTACTTGAATTGGGCACAACGATGGTGGCCAAGTATCTCGGAGAAGCCGCCCCGTTGATCCAGCCGGCGGCGGTTGAATCGCGAGTCGCCGGCATCATTGGCGGCGTCAGGGTCTCGGGCTACGTAGATCTGCTCGACGCCGAGGGGCGTCTCATTGATTCAAAGAGCGCCATCAAGCCGATCAAAGGAATCGCGCACGATCACCGACTACAACTCACCAGCTACGCCATGATAACGCCGGCCGCGACCGGCGCCTGTCGGCTGGACACGGTCACGAAAGCAAGAACGGTCACGCTGGTTCAAAAGAGTTTCTGCGTCAGCGAAAAAGACCGGCAGTACGCGGAGACCGTTTACCCAATGGTCCAGGATTCCATTCGAGATGGAATCTTTCTGCCGCGCCGTGGCAGCCCGTT
>Ga0335073_10008968_pt1 | contig 14025 bp, 11 predicted proteins | sample Lox_Sample_22_FD_207093 | JGI IMG/M metagenome (GOLD analysis project Ga0335073, IMG submission 207093) | Soil microbial communities from Loxahatchee National Wildlife Refuge, Florida, United States - Lox_Sample_2.2 | ecosystem: Environmental > Terrestrial > Soil > Wetlands | place: USA... | reverse complement strand
GGGGGGGGGGGGGGGGGGGGGGGGGGGGGGGGGTGGGGGGGGGGGGGGGGGTGGGGGGCGGGGGGGGGGGCGGGGGCGGGGGTGGGGTTCGGGGGGGGGGTCGGGGTCGCGGTCGCGGTCGCCCCTACACGTACCCCGCCCCGCTCGATTCAACCGCCTCCGGCAGGTATTTCCCCAGCAGCCCGAGGAGCCCGTCCGCGTCCACCAGCTCGCACGTCGTCTCCTTCACCGCGAGCTTCGCCTCCGCCGAGAACCCCAGCGGCGAGATCACCACCGCCTTCGCGATCCCCTCGCCGCGCGCCTCGTCGAGCGCGGCCTGCACCTCCGCCTGCTCGATCATCCCGTGGTCCGCTTGCAGAAGCCCACGCACGTGCACGCGCCCGCCCGTGAGCGGCGCGGGATCGACGACGACCATGTCGAGTCGCCCGGCGCGCACCTCGCTGCGCTCCACCGTGAAGCGCATCGCCCCGAAGAGCCGGTGCAACAGCTTCTCGAGCGCGTCCAGGTTGAGCCGCGACAGCCAGAACGCCCCTTCGCGCGGTGGCTCGACCGGCGCAGTCTCGCGCGGTCCACCTTTCCCCCCATACAGCGCGAGGAAGAGAAACACGCCCCCGACGGCGACCCCGGCGAAGAGGAAGACCGCCACGGCTCAGGGAGACAAGAGCTCCCGGAAGGCCGGGGTCTCCCGCACGCTCGCAAGATCCGGATCCGTCTTCATCAACTCGAAGTCGTCGAAGCCCGCCTCCAGCGCCTGCCGGAGCCACCACAGGCACTCGCGCTGGTGACCCATGCGCGCCTGGTAGCAGGCCAGGTTGTAGCGAACGGTCGCGCCGAGCTGCTTCGGGATGTCCCGCTGCAGCGCCGCCATCCCTTCAGCAACGGCCTCCGGGTAGTGGTTCTGATCGCCCTGGATCTCGCTGAGAATCGCGTGCACCTCGCCCCCGGAGGGGTCCAGCGCGGCGGCGCGCTCCTCCGCCTGCTGGGCGGCGGTCAGCTCCTTCTCCTGCAAGAGGACCTCCCCCAGCCCGGCAAAGGCGGACGCGTCGCCCGGCGCCCGGTGCACCGCGCCCTCGAAGGCCTGCTGCGCCTCCGGCAAGTGGTGCTGCGCCAGGAGGAGCCCGCCCAGGCTCTTGTAGATCTCCACCGGACAGCCGGGCTGCCGCGATGCCTCCTGCAGCGCCTCCACCGCCTCGCCAGGGTGGCCGCGCTGCGCCTCCAGCCCTCCAAGCAGCGCCCAGCGGTCGAAGCGGCCCGGGTGCTGCGCCAGCTCGCGGCGCAGCTCGAGCGCGGCGCGGCCCGGCATGCCTGCCGCCAGGTCGGCCTCGAAGAGCCGCTCGCGCAAGGCCGGCGTGTCGTCGAGCGCCACCGCGCGGGCGAGGAGAGCCGCCGCCTTCCCCGGATCGCGCTCCGTCGAGATGGCCCGCGTGGCCGCGTCCTCGAGCTCCTTGGCGCTGGCTCGTGCGGGCGGTTCATCCCCGGGTGGCGTGTGCAGGGCGAGCGAATCCGCCGCGCGCATCCAGGCCACCAGCCCGCGCCCCAGGAGCTGCTGGGCGCCCACGAGGCCGATCTCGAGGAGCCGGTGGCCGTCGCGCACGCTCAGCTCCAGCGCTTGCACGGTGAGCCCCGAGCTCTTGCCCGTGAGCTGCAACCGCCAGCCGGATCGACCGTCCACCAGCGCCGGCCCCTCCTCCGCGATGGCGGCGTCGCCGAAGCCGCGCAGCATCGACTCCACGCAGTCGCGGGCGAGCGAGCGCAGCGGCTGGCTCTCCTGGTCTGGCTGCAGGTAGTGCGCCTCCACCTCGAGGAACACCGGCAGGCCCTGGAGCTGCAGCTTCACCGCGTTGGGCCGGTCGAGCACGAGCGTCCAGCCTTCGGCCGGCAGGTCGGTCGAGAAGGTGGGTTTCGCGAACGCGCGCTCGCCCGTCCGAACCTTCGCGTCCGGGGGCTGCGGGCCGTGCTGCCCGACGGTAGCGCACGCCGAGAGCGCCGCCGCGAGAGCGACCCCTCCAGGTCTGCCGAAAGCCTTCAAGGGTACGTGTAGATCTCCAGCCCGCCGACGGGCCTTCCGTCGGCGTCTTCTCCAGAGACTACCAGAGCTGCGCCCGAACCTGAAATGTCGACGACGGCCGGGCGGATGCGCGGCTGGTTGAACGGGGTGGGGACAACCGAGCTGGACCCGTCCGCGAGGTCGATGAGCTCCGCGCTGGAGAGCGGCGCGCCTCCGCCGCCGCGTCCGCCCACGACCAGCACCGAGCCGCCGTTCACCGGAACGGTGGTCCAGCCGAAGTCCGCGCGCGCCGTGGTGAAACCGGTCGACGGCGCGCCCAACGGGAAGGTCGCGAACGTGGCCACCGGCACGCCTCCGATCTCGCCGCCGAACTGCAGGAGGCCGCCGTCGCCGAAGGCCACGGCGCCGAAGCCTTGGCGGACGGGCGAGTCCGCACCCCAGCGGCGCCCGCCGTCGGGGCCCAGCAAGGTGAACCCGCCGTCGGCCACGTCGCCGACCAGCACGGAATCGAGCCCAGGGATCCAGGTGAGCTGCCCCTGCTCACAGGGCGCCGGGAGTGGAAGGATGCCCTCCAGACCCCCGCCCGCAATCCCGGTCAGCGCCGCTGCGGGTAGGTAGAGGTTCACCGAGGCGGGGCCGCCCGCACCGCAGCCGACGAACAACTCGAGCCCGTTGCCCGCGACGGCGGCTGCCGGCCAGCGCTGCGGCGCGCTCAAAGGCGGCAGCGCATGCTGGCCACCATCGGCGAGCAGCTCCACCGTCGAGGAGGCCGCGCCGCTCGGATCTTCGCCGCCCGCCAAGAAGAGGGCGCGGTTGCCTGCAGCGTCGAGCGTGACCGCAGCCAGGTGGTGGGCGCGGGGCTCGAGGCTCGTCAGCGGCGTCGCCTGGATCGAGGCCTGCTGGTAGAGCCAGAGCGCACTGGAGAGCCCCCCGTCGGCGGCGCGCCCGCCCGAGATGAGTACCTGCCCGGGACCCCAGGCGACCGCGGCGCTGCCGGCGAGCGGCGGCATGACGCCCGTACCATCGAACGAGGCGAACTGCCCGATCGGCCCCAGCAACACGCGCGCGACCGCGTGGCCCGAGGAGCCCGGCACCTGCACGCCGCGCGCGATGCCGCGCCAACCCGCGCCGCCGTCGGCCAGGAGGCCGCTGACGGTGAGATCGATCGGCCCGGCGGGCAAGGAGAGGGAGAGGCTGCCGCCATCGGCGAAAGCAACGACCATCTGCGAGCTGCCGCCGCTCCACTGCGCGACGACCTGCAGCTGGGTGACACCCGTGACGGGCGGCTGGTCCGGGAGCACCAGCTGAATGTCGAGCCGCGTGCCCCCGCTGCAACCGGCGATGAGCGCGAGGGCGAGGGCCGTCCGCCTCACAGCCCGCCCTGCTGCGTGGAGAAGGCGGCGTCGGGGGAGGAGCGGAGGGCGAAGTAGAGGGCCACGCCCGTCCCCACGGCGACGACGGCGGCGCCGGCGATGATCCAGGGGAGAGAGGAGGCGTGGTGGACGGTGGCGGGGCGTGGGGCTTCGGTCGCGGCGGGGGGCAGGGTCGGGGTCGGGGTCGAGGTCGAGGTCGAGGTCGGGGTCGAGGTCGCGGTCGCGGTCGCGGTGGGAGTCCGGACGAGCTGCTGCGCGAGCAAGCCCATCCCACCGCCCGCCACCCTCGCGCTGGCCACTCGCCCGCCCGCCTCCATTTGCACGTTCCAACAGTCTCCCTCGGCACAGCGCCCCAACGCCGCTACCCCGTCCACCTGCAGCCATCCTGCGAGCCGCGACAACAGCGCCGGCGTGCTGGGGTCCCCGGGCTGCACGCGCAGCACGAGCCGCCCGTCGTCGAGCGCCAGGTGCGATTCCAGATCCAGGTCGATCGCCACCGCGGCGGGGCTCCCGCCCAGGTCGACGGCGTGGGCGAGGCTGCGCCGCCCGGCGCGCTCGAGCCAAATCCAGGCGCGACGCGGTGCCAACGCCACGAGCGTCAGGGGCGTCTCTCCGCGCAGCACCCCGTCCACGTACACCGAGGCGCCCCGGCTGCCCGTCACCGTGAGGACGGCGGCCGCGCGCGCCCGGGCCACGGCGCGGGCCATGTCCACCTTGGAGCGCAACGGCGGCGCGAAGCGAGCCAGGTCGAAGGCCATCGCGGGATCGCGCGCGGCCACCCAGGCCAGGTGTCCCTCGACGCCTGCGGCGCCCGCCGCCGCGAGCGACAGCCCCCAGAGAAGCTGCGCGTTGCGCTCGGCGGCCTCCACGGCGACCGAACGCGGCGCCGCCGCGAGCCGCGCGTCCGCCTGCTGGGCCAGCCGCGCCGCCTCGCCGAAGCGCCCGTCGTCGAAGGCGGTCCCGGCCACGGCGAGCAAAGTGGCAGCCTCGGCCGGGGCCTCGACGCCCACCTCCCGCACGTCTTCGAGCGAGGACGCCGGCGCGACGACGGCGCCGCGCTTGGCGAGCTCCTGGGCGAGCTGTCCGGCCACGGCGAGAGCCGCGGAGGGATCGTCGCCGGGAGCCGAGGCAGCGAGCACGGCCCAGCGCGGCGCGGCGGCAAGGAAGAAGGCGAGCGGCCAGGCGGGCATGACATCTTGTGCCACAGGGAAGGGCCGCGGATCCAGAAGGTCGCGTTGTCCACAGTATCCGGAGGCCGGGAATGCTGGGGGGTCGGGGGCGAAATCGCGCTCGCCCTCGGCTTCCGCGCTCGTTGTCTCCCCGCCGTCTCCTCTGTTACACCGTCTCCCCGTGGACGCTCCCCTTCCCGGCGTCGAGTGGCTCGTCGACGCCAGCGGTTGCCGGCCCGAGGCGCTCAGCGATCCCACGCGGCTCGTCGAGGTCCTGCGGCGCGCCATCGTCGAGCTCGACCTGCGGCCCGTCGCACAGCCGCTGGTGCACGTCTTTCCTCCCCCGGGCGGCGTGACGGCCGTGCTCGTTCTGTCCGAGTCGCACCTCACCTGCCACACCTTCCCAGAGACCGGCTACGCCGCCTTCAACCTCTACTGCTGCCGCCCGCGGCCCGACTGGGCGTGGCAGGAGCGGCTCGCGGAGACGCTCGGGGCCACGAGCGTCCGCGTGCGGCGGCTCGCGCGGCCAGACTCCGCGTGAGCGACACGCCGCAATCGCTGCGCTGCCCCGGGTGCGGCGCCGACGTACCGCTGAAGCTCGGCAACTCGCTCGTTGCCATCTGCCCGTACTGCCGCATGGCCATCGGCCGCGGCAACCTCGAGAAGCTCGGCAAGGTCGCGGAGCTCATCCCCACGGGCACGAAGCTCCGGCTCCACACCCGTGGCACGCTCGGCGGCCACCACTTCGAGCTGGTGGGCCGGGTGCAGCTCCGCTGGCAGGCGGGCGTCTGGGACGAGTGGTACGCCAGCTTCGACGACGGTCGGGAGGGCTGGGTCGCGGAGGCCCAGGGCCGCTACTACGTGACCTTCCTGGTGCCCGGCTGCACGCCGCCGCCGCTCGCTGATCTCCACCCCGGCGGCCGGGTCGCGCTCGCCGGCGTCGGCGATCTCACCGCGGTCGACTTCAAGACGGCCGAGCTGGCGTCCGCGGAGGGCGAGCTTCCCGAAGGGCTCACCCCTTCCCGCCGGACGGTCGATCTGGAGGGCGACGGGGGCGTCTTCGCCACGATCGACTACGGCGACGGCACCGAGGCGCCCGAGGTGTTCGCCGGCAAGCAGATCGGCTCGGCCGAGCAGCACCTCTCGCACACGGCCGAGTCGCCCGCGCCTGCCGCGGCCGCCGCCGGCGGGCAGAAGCTCGTCTGCCCCCATTGCCAGGGGCCGATCGACGTGCGCATCCCCGGGCAGACGAAGCGCGTCACCTGCGCGTACTGCCACGGCCTGCTCGACTTCTCCTCGGGCGCCCTGCGCTACGTGGCCGCGCTGGAGCGGCTCCAGCAGGAGCCCAAGATTCCGATCGGCAAGACCGGCCGCCTCTCGAGCACCGACTACCTGGTGGCCGGCTACCTGCGCCGCCGCTGCACGGTCGACCGGGTCGACTACGACTGGGAGGAGTACCTCCTCTACTCCGCGGCCCAGGACGCCTTCTTCTGGCTGGTCGCGAGCGACGGGCACTGGTCGTTCGTGCGCTCCATCTCCGCCGGGGCGGTGGCCCAGAAGGGCGGCATCGCCATCTTCGAGGGCAAGCGCTACCGCAAGTTCTCCGCGGTGGTGGCGACCACGGTGTCCGTCCTCGGCGAGTTCTACTGGGAGGTCGCCGCCGGCGAGACCTGGTTCGCGGACGACTACATCCAGCCGCCGCTCGGCCTCTCCTGCGAACGGAACGACGAGGAGGTGGCGTGGTCGCAGGGCAGCTACCTCGAGCCCCACGAGGTGGAGAAGGCCTTCGGCCTGACCGGGCTCGCGGCCGAGCGGGTCGGCGTGGGCGCCATGCAGCCGTGGCCCCACGCCGGCGAGGTGCGCCCCCTGCGGCGCTGGAGCTACGCTGGCACGGCCGCCATCTGGATCTTCTCGATCGCGCTGGGCCGGCTGCCCACCACGCTCACCGAGCTGAAGCTGCCCCCGCTGCCGGATCCGGTGGCGTTCCAGAGCGGCTGGGCCGAGTACGTCCCGCCAGTGCTCGGCGACGGGGGCGTGAACGACGGCGGCCTCGCCGAGGCGGCGCTCCTCGCGCCCGTCCCCGGCCAGCCCGTGGAGCTGGCCGGTACCTCGGAGGCCGTGGGCTCGCAGAGCTTCCTCAGCCAGCCCTTCGACGTGCCGCCGCACGAAAACATGGAGGTCCGCCTTCAGGCCGACGTGGACAACGCCTGGGCGTGGGTGGGCGGCGCCATCATCCAGAAGGACACCGGCGAGAGCGATTCGTTCGAGGTCGAGGCGTCGTACTACCACGGCTACGACGACGGCTACTGGAGCGAGGGAAGCCCCATCGCCGCGGCCCACTTCTCCGCGCTGCCGGCGGGTCGCTACGTGGCGCGCTTCGACTACGAGTGGGACCCGAAGCGGCCCCGGCCCTCGGCCACGCTCACCGTGTCGTCGGGCGTGTCCCGCGCCTGGCGCTTCGGCCTCGCGCTGCTGCTCGTGTGGCTCATCCCGCTGGTGCGCCTCGTGCAACGCGGCCGCTTCTCATACCTGCGCTGGCAGGAGAGCAACGTCGGCCTCAGGACCGGCGGAGGAGACGACTAGATGAGCGCGTTCGGCTGGATTCACCGCGGCCTCGTGATCGCCGTGCTGGTCGTCTACGCGGTGGCGCTGCGCCTGGGCTGGGACCTCCCCTCGGCCCACCATGAGCTCGTGCCGCCCAGCGTCCGCAGCTCGCCGGGTGGATACCGCTCGTTCCACTTCTGGCACTCCGGCTTCATGGGAGGTAAGTGAGCGAGCCGGTCGCCAAGCCGGCGTCGGGCCAGGGCGGCCTCCTGCTGGTCACCGCCCTCGTCATCGCCGTCTGCGGGCTCGTCTATGAGCTCCTCGCGGGGACGCTGGCGAGCTACCTCCTGGGCGACTCGGTCTTCCAGTTCTCCACGGTCATCGGCGTCTACCTGTCTGCGATGGGGGCGGGCTCCTGGCTCTCGGGGCACATCGACCGGCAGCCGGCGCGCCGCTTCGTCGAGGTCGAGCTGGCCGTGGCGGTGGTGGGCGGGTTCGCCGCGCCGGTGCTCTTCTTCGCGTTCGCGCACCTCGCGGCCTTCCGGCTGCTGCTGTACCTCTTCGTCGTGGCGGTGGGGATCCTCGTGGGCCTCGAGATACCCCTGCTGCTGCGCGTCCTGCGGGACCGCTACCGCTTCAAGGACCTCATCGCGCGCGTGCTGACGGCGGACTACGCGGGCGCGCTGGTGGCGTCGCTGCTCTTCCCGATCTTCCTGGTCCCGCGACTCGGCCTGGTCCGCACCGGCCTCGCCTTCGGGTTGATCAACGCCGCGGTGGCCTACTGGAGCACGCACCTGCTGGCCGACGCGCTGCCGAACCCGCGCCCGCTGCGCTGGGCGGCGACCGCGGTGCTCGTCGCGCTCGCCGCGGGCCTCGCCGGCGCCGGCCAGCTGACCACGCTGGCCGAGGAGGGCGCGTACGCCGACGAGATCCTCTTCGCGGAGAGCACGCCGTACCAGCGGATCGTGATCACGCAGGGGCGCGCGGGCTTCCAGCTATTCCTGAACGGCAACCTCCAGTTCTCCTCGGCCGACGAGCACCGCTACCACGAGGCGCTGGTGCACCCAGCGATGGCGCTGGCGCCGGGAGCCCGCCGCGTGCTCGTCCTCGGCGGCGGCGACGGCCTCGCCGCGCGCGAGCTGCTGAAGTACCCGGACGTCCAGGTCGACCTGGTGGAGCTGGATCCCGCGATGATCGAGCTCGCGAAGCGATTCCCGCTCTTGCGCGAGCTGAACCAGGGTTCGTTCCTCTCCCCGCGCGTGCACGTTCACATCGACGACGCCTACCGCTGGCTGCAGGCGGATCACGGCCGCTTCGACGCGGCGATCGTCGACTTCCCGGACCCCAACAGCTTCTCGCTGGGCAAGCTCTACACGAGCTACTTCTACGGCCTCCTGAGGCGCTCACTGGCGCCGGGCGCCCCGCTGGTCGTGCAGAGCACGTCGCCCCTGATGGCGCGCAAGTCCTTCTGGTGCGTGGCGCAGACGCTCGAGGCGGCCGGCTTCTCGACCCACGCCTACCACGTGGCGGTGCCGTCCTTCGGCGAGTGGGGCTTCGTGCTCGCGGAGGATCGCCCGTTCGATCCACCGACGCACCTGGCGGCCGTGCCGCTGCGCTACCTCAACGATTCCTTTCTGCCGACCCTCTTCGTGTTTCCGACGGACATGGGCCGGGTCCCCGTGGACGTGAACCGCCTGGACAACCAGATCCTCGTCCAGTACTACGACGCCGAGTGGAAGCGCTGGAACTGAGTGAACGCGCTCTCCCGCCGCGAGCTGCTGACCGCCCTGCTCGGGGCTCCGATCGCGGCCTGGGCGTGCCGGCGGCCGCCGCCGAGGCGGGAGTTCGGCGGAGCGCTCCTCGGACAGAGCTTCCCCGTGGGCCACCGGATCCGCGACGGCTTCCACCCGGCGCCGACCGAACAGAAGAAGGTCGGCGTGGCCGTCGTGGGCGGTGGCGTGTCGGGCCTCTCGGCGGGATGGAAGCTGGCGCAGGCAGGGTTCCGCGACTTCGTGGTCCTCGAGCTGGAGAAGCGCCCGGGCGGAACTGCTGCCTCGGGTGCGAACGCCACGAGCGCCTACCCATGGGGCGCGCACTACGTGCCGGTACCGCTGCCCGAGAACCGCGCGCTCGCGGAGATCCTGCGCGAGATCGGCGCGGTGCAGGCGAACGACGCCACCGGCCACGTCACGATCGCCGAGGATCAGCTCTGCGCCGCTCCCCAGGAGCGCCTGTTCCTCGACGGCCGCTGGTTCGAGGGGCTGTACCCGCGCGCGGGAGCGACGGTGGAGGACATGCGGCAACTCCGCGCCTTCGAGGCGGAGATCGACCGCTGGATCGACACCCGCGACGCAAGCGGACGGCGTGCCTTCACCATCCCGAGCGCCGGCTGCGGCGACGGCGCCGAGCTCGACGCGCTGGACCGCCTCTCCGTGGCCGACTGGCTCGGGCAGAAGGGCTGGGACTCCTCGCGCCTCCGCTGGTACCTCGACTACGCCTGCCGCGACGATTACGGGCTCGAGCTGACCGAGACGTCGGCCTGGGCCGGCGTCTTCTACTTCGCCTCACGCGTGGAGCACCGCGGCGGGAAGGAGGCCGCGTTCGTCACCTGGCCCGAGGGCAACGGCCGGCTGGTGCGCCACCTGGCCGAGCGCTGCGGCGACGCGCTCCGGCTCGGCGCGGCCGTCACGGACATCTTCACGCGGTCGAATGGAATCGAGGTGCGCGCCTTCGAGCCCGCGACCGGCCGGACGACCGCGTGGCTGGCCGACGACGTGATCTTCGCGCTGCCGAGGTTCCTGGCGAGCCGCCTGGTCGCCCCGTGGCACGAGCGGCCGCCCCCGTGGCTCGCGGACGTGACGCACGGCTCGTGGATGGTCGCGAACCTCACGCTGCGCGACAGGCCGCGCGAAGCCGGCTTCCCGCTGGCCTGGGACAACGTGCTCTACGACAGCCCCTCGCTCGGCTACGTGGACGCGACGCACCAGACGGGGCGAGACCGCGGGCCGACGGTGTGGACGTATTATCTGCCCTTGACGAAGGGGACTCCCGCCGAGAACCGGCGGCTCCTGCTCGAGGCGTCGTGGGAGCACTGGGTCGACGCGATCCTCACGGATCTGTCGCGCCCGCACCCGGACCTCCCGGGGCTCGTCGAGCGCATCGACGTCTGGCGCTGGGGACACGCGATGGTGCGGCCGACGGTGGGCTTGATGCGTGGCGGGGCGCTGCGGCAAGCGCGGGAGCCCCTGGGGCGCCTGCGCTTCGCCAACACGGACCTTTCCGGGCTGGCCCTGTTCGAGGAAGCGCAGCACTGGGGGGTGGCGGCGGCAGAGGACGTGCTGCGCGCGAGGGGCCTGCCGTTCGTGAGCTCGCTGTAGGCCGTTGGCTCAACGGTCCCGAGCGGCGCGGAACGCCCAGGCCACCCGGCCCGGCTCGGGCCGCCGCGCCGCTTCGGAGGGCCGTACGCCGACCACCCAGAGAATCTCTTCGCCGGCGCAGAGGAGCGCAAGCCGATCGCGTCGCGCCCGCGGGATGCCCGCGTCGATGAGGAACCGCTTGAGCTTGCGGTGGCCCGGCGCCCCCTGCGGGTGAAAGCGGTCGCCGGGGACACGACTGCGGAGCGTGAGCGGGAACCGCGTCGCCTCGCAAGCGAGGTACAGAACGTCCGGACCGCCGGCAGCCTCGACTTTCCCCCGGGTCACTTCGAGCACCAGTCCCCCGCCAGGACACGGCCAGCGGCCTTCGCCGGAAACGGCCACCGAGAACGGCGCCGGCGGTACCTCGCGCAGGCGGCGCTCCAGCCTCAGCGTGCCGCGCCCGACCGTCGCTTCGAGGTCGCCGGCCACGTGCACCGTCCCCGGCGTGGCCCGAGACGCCAGCGCCAGGATGCGATCAATCTGGGGGGCGGATGGAGGGTTGCCGGAGCGCAGGCGCCGGGCCAGGCGGCGGATCGCGCGCCGCGCCACCGCCGTCGGCAGCGCGGCCAGGGAGGCGGTCGGCAGGCCTGCGCCACCCTCCAGGCTCTCGAGCGCCGCCGCCGCCAGATCGTCGAGCGCGCGCTCGTCGTCGCGGGCGAGGTCGGCCAGCTGCGCCAGCCGGCGCTCGAGCTGGGACGACAGCTCGACGAGCTGCGGCCAGAGACGCCGCAATGCGTTGCGGCGGAAGCGCGGATCGGCGTTGGTCGGATCCTCGTGCGTGGGGAGCCCCCTCGCCGCGGCGTAGCCCCGCACGTCAGCTCGCGAGAACCCCAGGAGCGGCCGCACCAGTTCGACGCCGTCGACGAGCGCACGCGAGGCCGCCATTGCGGACAGGCCGCGCGCCCCGGCGCCGCGCAGGAGTCTCAAGAGGACGGTCTCGGCCTGATCGGTGCGCGTATGCCCGACCGCCAGCACGCCGGCCGAGAGCTCGCGCGCCAGCTCTCCGAGCGAGGCGTAGCGCGCCTGCCGGGCGCTCGCCTCCGGCCCATCGCCGGGCCCCACGTCGACCGCCCTCAGGTGAAAGGGCAATCCGAGGGTGCCCGCGAGCCTGCGCGCCACCGCTGCGTCCTCGACCGACGAGGCCCGCAGCCGGTGGTCGACGTGCGCGAGGTGAACCTCCCCTCCCAGCTTTGGGACGAGCCGCGCCAGGAGGGCCGCGAGGGCGGCCGAGTCCGGCCCGCCGCTGGCTCCCACCAGCCAGCGGGAAGGCCGCACTGGGAGCGCCCGGAGCACCTGGAGCACGCGCCGCTCGAAGGCCTCTGTGTCATAAGCATCCGGAACCATTTATCGAATTGTCTCGATGACCTTTCGCGCCTGTCCGCCCGGCAGGCCGGTTGCTGGAGGCCCTTGCGGCGGTTATAATATCGATAGGAGGCGCACCGGAAGCCTCACCGGGAATGGTGGGGAATGAACGCCGGGGGACGCGGGTTTCCGTCCCGAACGAACGCTTCCACGGTGTTGGGCCCAGGGGTCCCCCCCCTCCCCCTCTGGGTCCACGGGGCTGGATAGGGAAACCTATCCAGCCCTTTTTTTGTCCGCGTGGGCCGGCAGGCTCGACGGCGCATCCTGGGCGGCCGCGGGGTAGGTCCGGCGGAGCTCCGTGAGGATGCGGCGCGTCGCCGGGGATCGATTCAACGTGTAGAAGTGGATCCCGGGCGCACCGCGGGCCAGCAGATCGCGAGCCTGGTCGAGCGCGTGGGCGACGCCTAGCTCCAGCACGGCCGACGGGTCGTCGCGCCGCCGCTCCAGCTCCAGCACGAGGCGCATCGGCACGGTGGCGCCGCACAACCGGGTGAAGCGTTCGATCTGGGCCGCGTTCGTGATGGGCATCAGGCCGGGAAGCACCGGGAGCCGGATGCGGCGCTCCCGCGCCCGCCGCACGAAATCGAAATAGAAGGCGTCGTCGAAGAAGAGCTGCGTGACCAGGAAGTCGACGCCCTGCTCGACCTTGGCCTTGAGGTGGGCCATGTCCACGCCGCGATCGGCGCACTCGATGTGGCCCTCGGGGTGGGCGGCCGCGCCGATGCAGAAGTCGTGGCCACGGCGGCGCACGAAGCGGACGAGCTCGGAAGCGTGCCGGAACTCCGACGGCGGCAGCGGCCCCTCGCGCGGCGGGTCGCCGCGCAGCGCCAGCAGGTTTTCGACCCCGGCGGCGGCCAGCCGATCGACCAGCGCCGCGACCTCGTCCTCCGTGTGGCCCAGGCACGCGAGGTGGGCCATCGCCTCGATGCCGGTTTCGGCCTTGATGCGCGTCACCAGATCGATGGTGCGCTCGCGAGTCGCGCCCCCCGCGCCGTACGTCACCGAGACGAAGGCCGGCCGCAGCGGTGCCAGGTCGCCGAGCGTCCGGAAGAGCTCCTCCACGCCCTCCTCGGACTTCGGAGGAAAGAACTCGAAGGAGAAGCACGGCGCGTCGGTGAACCGCGTGAGCCGCTCGACGATCTTCACGGAGCCAGGCTACCACACGCTGGTAGGATGCCCGCATGCCGTCGGGCGTCGCGATCGATCTGCGCATGGTGGGGCCGACGCCTCACGGCATCGCGCGCTACGGACGGGCGATCTGGGACGGGCTGCCGGAGGATCCCCGCATCCGGTACGTGGGGCTGGTGGCGGAAGCTTCTCCGCTGACCCCCCAGCGATCCGGCGATCGCCTCGTGCGCTGCCGCGCGCCCTTTCTTTCGCCGCTCGAGCAGGTCGAGGTTCCGCTGATCCTGCGCCGCGAGGGAGTCGAGCTGCTCCACGCGACGAGCTTCGCCGTGCCCGCGGCCTGGCGGGGGCCGCTGGTCCTCTCGCTGCACGACGTGAACCACCTCGCGCTCCCGGGCTGGAGCGGGCCTGGACGCACTCCCTACTACCACCGCGTGGTCGCGCCCGCGGCCGCGCGCGCGGCGCGCGTGCTCACGGGGAGCGCATTTTCCGCCCGGGAGATCGAGCGCTGGCTCGGCCTCCCGGCGACGAAGGTGCGCGTGACGCCCTACGCCGTGGACGGATCCTTCGCTCCCAGCCCGGTCAAGGAGCTCGAGCGGATCCGTGCCCGCTGGCGACTGCCCGCGCGCTTCGCCCTCTACCTTGGCAGCGACCGGCCGCACAAGAACGCCGCGCTGGCCTTCGAGCTCGCGCGTCGGCTGGCGCCGAGACTGCCCGTGGTGGTCGCGGGCGGCGGCCTCGAATCGCACCCGTCTTCCCCGACCCAGCTGCTCGGCAAGGTCGACGATGCCGACCTCCCCCCGCTCTATTCTGCGGCCTCGCTGTTCCTGTTTCCTTCCGTGTACGAGGGCTTCGGTCTGCCGCCGCTCGAGGCGGCCGCCTGCGGCACGCCGGTCCTCGTCGCCCGCGGCTCCTCGCTCGACGAGATCTGGCAAGGCGTCAGCCCGCCGTTGCCACCCGATCAGCCGGGGCGCTGGGTGGCAACGATCGAGGAACTGCTCGCCGCTCCGGAGCGCCTGCAGGAGCAG
>Ga0335073_10008965_pt1 | contig 14025 bp, 11 predicted proteins | sample Lox_Sample_22_FD_207093 | JGI IMG/M metagenome (GOLD analysis project Ga0335073, IMG submission 207093) | Soil microbial communities from Loxahatchee National Wildlife Refuge, Florida, United States - Lox_Sample_2.2 | ecosystem: Environmental > Terrestrial > Soil > Wetlands | place: USA... | reverse complement strand
CGCGGTCGCGGCCCAGGCCGGGGTGTCCCGGGTTACGGTCTACGCGCACTTCCCGACCTGGGAAGCGCTGCTCGAGGCGGCGGTGGAGCGCGCCGTGCTCCGCACGGTGGCCGCGCTGGAAGCGGCCAGCCCGGCGGAAGGGCTGGCCGCCGAGGCGCTGGAGCGGGTCCTGGCCGCGGGCTGGATCGATCCCGATGACGCGCTGCGGATCCTGACCACATCAGTCCGCGACCTGTTCACCGGCACCAGCCCGGCCGACCGGAAGAGATCTGGGTCTAGGCAGCCGGGGTGAGGATCTCCATGAGATGGCCGTTGGGGTCGCGGAAATACGTGCCGCGGCGGCCGCGGCTGCGGTAGATCTGGCCTGGTTGCTGGCAGGCCGGGTCGGCGAAAAAGGTAACGCCGGCGTTCTGGATGCGGGCGAAGGCGGCGTCGAATTCCTGGTCGCTGACCATGAACGCGTAGTGGTGCGACTCGAACTGGCCGGACTGGTCGTAGTCCAGCGTGACCGAGTTGGCCAGCGTGACCGGCGTAAAGTGCGCCACCGGCGGGTCGACCGCCAAGCCGAGAAGGTCGGCCAGGAACTGCGCCGAGGCCTGCGGGTCGTGCGCGGGGACGATGGTGTGGTTCAGTTCGATGCTCATCGTGGCTCCTGTCGTTGTCGGCTCAGCTGATCACGTCATCACGGCGCCGCCGGTGACGTCGAGGACCACGCCGGTGATCCAGGCGGCGGCGTCAGAGGCCAGGAACACAGCGGCGCTGGCCACGTCTTCGGGTGTGCCCAGCCGCTTGAGCGGGTGGAACTCGGCCATCGAGGCTTGCTGGGCGGCCGGGATCCGCTCGCGGTTGCGCTCGGTCAGGATCGTCTCCGGTGCGATGCAGTTCACCCGGACCCCGCTCGGGCCGGCCTGGGCCGCCACGTCCTGGGTCATCAGGGCGACGGCGGCTTTGGCCGCTCCGTAGGGGATCGGCGCCCGGGCATCGGCCCGGCGGCCGGCCGAGGATGCCATGGTGATGACGGCCCCGCGGCCGCGCTGTTTCATGCCGGGCAGGAAGCTCTTCAGCGTCAGGAACGTGGCCAGCAGGTTGGCGTCGACCGTGGCCCGCCACGCCATTTCGGAGATATCCTCCAGCGGCGCGGGCGGGGTCAGGCTCGCACCGGCGTTGGCTACCAGGATGTCCACCGGGCCCAGGCTGTCCTCGACCTGGCGGCGCATGGCCTCGATCTGGCCGAAGCTGGTGACGTCGGCGGTGACGGCGACGGCCTGGCCGCCGTCGTCACGGATGCTGGTTTCCGCGGCGGCCACCGCGTCTTTGTCCCGGCCGTGCACCGCGACGGCGGCGCCCTGCCGCGCAAACTCGGCGGCGATGGTCTGCCCGATGCCCCGCGAGCTGCCGGTGACCAGGGCCACCCGGCCTTTCAGGATCTTCATGCTGGGCTCCCCAGGTGGCAGTGCTGCATGAGTTACACTTTAATCAAGCCGACTAGAAAGTCAAGAATACTTGAATAATCCTGTCGCGTACGTTTCCAGGCTGGCGCCCCTGCTGCCACAACTAGTGCTGGCCTACCAGCAGCGAGCCGGGGAAATCCCGGCTGTGCTGCGCGACGCCGGCCAGCTTGGGCAGCGCCACGTCGGCATGCTGATAACTTTGGCGATCGACGGGCCGATGAGCGTTTCCGAGCTCGCCGGGCGAACGCAGATGACCGTTGCGCACGCGAGCCTGGTGGTGGGGGAGCTGGCCCGGGCCGGGCTCGTGGACCGGGACCACGACCAGGCCGACCGGCGCCGGATCATCGTCTCGCTGTCCGACACGGCCCGGCCGGCCGTGGCCGAGATGCGCATCCGCAACGCCAAGCCCGTGCTCAGTTTTCTGAGCCAGCTAGATGAGAGCCAGGCGGAGGCATTCATCAGCAACCTCACCCTGCTGCTGGCCCACCTGCGGGACGAGCTGCCCTAATCGGCCGGCGGGTCGCCCGCGCGCAGGGCCAGCATGGTCACGTCGTCATGCAGCAGGCCGCCGCAGAACTGCACCAGCACTTCCTCGATCCTGGACACCACGCGGGCGGGCTGCTCGCCCGCCAGCGCCGCCAGCTCGTCGGCGATGCGGTCCTCGAAATAGACCATGTCCGGGCCGCACGCGCTGGTCAGGCCGTCGGTGAAGAAGAACAGCAGGTCGCCAGGATCCAGGTCAAGCTCCTGGGTCGCGGGCTCGGCGTCGGGAAAGATCCCGAGCGGGACCCCGCCGCCCGGCAGCGACTGCGTCCTGCCGTCCGGCCTGACCAGTATCGGCCACGGATGGCCCGCGCTGGCGAGCACCACGTGCAGACGGCCGTCCCGCCACCGCAGGTGACCCACGCTGGCCGTGACGAAACGGGCGCCGAACTCCTCCTCCATCATGATCTCGTTGGCACTGCGCAGGACCCCAGCGGGCTCCGCGTCCCAGTGCGCGAGCACCCGGATCGCGTGCCGGGCGGCAGCGGTCACGGCCGCGGCGTCCTGGCCTGTGCCACAGACATCGCCGATCGAGATTCCCCATCCGGACCGCGCCGGGTAGATGTCATAGAAATCGCTGCCCGCGTCTCGTGCCCTGGTGGCCGACGCGTGGCTGGCGGCCAGCTCGGCGCCCGGTATCTGGCGTGGCTGGCGCGGCAGCAAGCTGGCTTGCAGCGCATCGGCGACCTGGGCACGGTGCCGCAGCATCCGCTCGGCCCGCATGGCCAGCGCGAGCTGCTCACCGAGTTCCTCGACCAGCCCGACATCAGCCATTCCGAAATGACCGTGGCCGGCCGACCTGGCCAGGGTCAGCACGCCGTAGTTGCGCTCGCCGTCCGGCAGCGGCACACAGAGCACCGATGTCGCGCCCAGCTGCATCAGCAGTGGTGTCCCGTCCGGACCGTCGCCGAGGATGCCTGGATCCTCGGCGTGGGCGACCAGCACCGAGATACCCGACTCATGCACCTGGCCCAGCGCCGAGCCGGGCGAAGGGTCGGCCCCCGCCACGGCGCGGGCCAGTTCCTCGGACGGCTGGTCCTCGGGGCCTACCGCGAGCTGCCGGCACAGCCGCTGACTGCGCTCCACGTCCAGGATGACCCACGCGGCGAGCTCGCGGGCCAGCAGCCGCGCGAAGCGCTGCATGGCCACCGACTCGCTGTGGTTGACGTTCTCGAGCAGGATCCTGGTAGCCGAGGTCACCAGGTCGAGGCGGCGGGTCGCCGCCCGGAGCGCGCGGTCGCCGGGCCGGCGCTTGCCCTCCAGTTGGCCAGCGGCCTGAGGTTGCGGGGCGGACAGCGCGGCGCCGGGCGCGGCCACGGCCACCATCAGCTGGCCGGAGTTCCCTCGGGCCTGGACCGGGCTCACCGTCATCTCGCACTCGGCAACGCCATCCGCGGTGAGCACGCCACAGCGCAGCGTGCGGACTTCGCCGGTGCGGACAACGGCGGCCACCTCGCTCTCCACCGCTGCCCGGCCGGCCAGATCCACGAAGGCGGTGAACGGCTTTCCGGCCAGGTAGCCCGGGCCCGACCCGACCAGGTGGGCGGCGGCCGAGTTGGCCCGGCGCACGGTGCCGTCCAGCCCGAGCAGGAACAGCGCCATCGGGGTCTGCTGGAAGACGGCTTGGAGCAGGCGCCGCTCGGCGTGCGGCGCGTCCGAAGGCTCGGCGGCCAGCTTCGCAGCCTGGCCGTTGCCCGCCTTGGCCAGCGCCTCCGCTACCCCGTCAAGCTCGGCCAGTGCCGTCTCGAGCAAGGGCCTGAGCTTGACGGCCGGCCGCGCGGCCGCCTTCCTCAGCGCGCCGCCCACGGCCTTCAGCCGGGCGGCTTCGTCCGCTGCATCCCGAGGGCCGGACGCCTTCAGCCGGCCGACCTCATCCGCTGCGTCCCGAGGCTCCGACCGTGTCATAAATGTCGATCTCCGTTACCGCGTGCGCCACCGGACCGCGCTCGCGGCCAGCAGCCGACCCCGAGAATCCGGGTGATAGTCCCAGCCTAGCCGGGGTGTCATCGCGGACGGCCCGGCTAGCGCGGCAGGGCCAGCCCGTCTGCCCCGCGGGACTCGATGACCCTGGTGGCGATGTCGGTCACCTTCACATTGGCAGCTTGCGAGACCTGGCGCATCCGCTGCAACGCCTCGTCGGCGCTACAGCCGAGCGCGTGCATCAGGACGCCCTTGGCCTGGTCCACCACCGCGCGGGAGTCGGCGGCATCACGAAGCTGCTGGGCGGTGCGCCGGGCTTCGCCGTACTCGGACGCGATGCCGATCACCTCCCCGCCGAAGGCGATCAGCCGTTCGGCGGCCAGGACCGAGTCCGGTCCCAGCGTCCTGCGCCGCGCGCCGAACAGTGACAGGCTGACCGCCGCGGCACCGGACCGGTGGGCCAGGCTGACCGAGCACCGCACGCCCTGGCGCAATGCCGCGCTGGCGTACTCCGGCCACCGGCGCTCCTCCAGCGTGTCCAGGCAGCAGACCGGCTCGGCCCCGCTGAGCGCGTCGAGGCTCGGGCCGCGCCCGCAGCGCACCTGCAGGTCGATCAGCTCGGGCAAGGACGGGTGGCTGGCGGCCAGGGCGACCGGCTCGCCGCCTCGCCAGAGCGCGGCCGCTGCCCCGGAGCAGGCCTGCACCTGCTGCGTGGCCCGGGCCACGAGCTGGTTCAGCGACCCCGGCTCGGAAGGCTCGGCGGTGCCCAGCAGCCCGGAGGGGCCGGCGGGCCCGACGGCTTGACCAGGGTCTGGGCTGGTCACGGCGACCTCCAATCGCGCGGCGGGCGCCGGTCTGCCGACGTGGCGCTGGTTCTCCCAGCGTGCCATCACCCGGAGACTTCTGGTACCCAGCGCCGGGGCCGGAGCGGCCGAACTGAACCGGCCAGCCTGGCCTGCGGCCGAGTCAGACCTCGCGAGAAGGACGGTGGCTACTGGGAGCCGATCCAGCGCTCCATGCAGCCGAGCAGTTCTTCGGTGTCCACCGGCTTGGTGACGTAGTCGCTTGCCCCGGCCGCGATGCTTTTGTCCCGGTCACCGTGCATGGCCCGGGCGGTCACCGCGATCACCGGCAGGCTGCGGAGCTCGGGGATCTTCCGGATCGCCCCGGTCGTGGCGTAACCGTCCATCTCCGGCATCATCACATCCATCAGGACAATGTCGATGCCCGGCGTGGCGCGGAGCATGTCGATGCCGGTCTGCCCGTCGGACGCGTGCAGGACGGTCATGCCGTAAAGCTCCAGGATGCTGCTGATCGCGAAGGCGTTCCGCAGGTCGTCGTCGACGATGAGGACCTTCTTGCCGCGCAGGCTCTCGTGCGTGCCCCCGGCCCCCGCGGCCCCGGCCGCGGGGCCGCCGGCGGCCAGCGCTTCCGGCAGCGGACCGGAGCCTCCCGCGCCCGGTCCGCCCGGACCGGCACCGGCCGGCCCCGCCCCCCCGGCGCCAGCCTCGGCATCTCCGGCCGCTGCCGTGAGGCCGGGAGGCTGCGCCCGCTCGCCAGGGTCCGGGCAGCTAGCCGGCAGCAGCAGGGTGAACGTGCTGCCTTCGCCGGGAACGCTCTGCGCGGTGATCTGTCCACCGAGCTGAGCGGCCAGCTCACGGCAGATCGCCAGCCCAAGGCCGGTTCCGCCGTAACGGCGGCTGGTGGTGCCGTCCCCCTGCTGGAAGGCCCCGAAGATGACCTCCAGGTTGTGCTCGCTGACGCCCACGCCCGTGTCGCTCACCGAGAACGCGATGACCGGACCGGCGCCCGCGGCGGGGCCGCCGGCCGCGCTGATCCGGAGTTCTACCCGCCCCTGATCGGTGAACTTGACCGCGTTCGACAGCAGGTTGTGCAGGATCTGCCTGAGCCGCTGCCGGTCGGTGAGCAGCTCGGCCGGAACGCCGACGGCCGGCCGGTCGGCCACGAAATCGAGGCCCTTGTCCGTGGTCAGCGGCTGGAAGATGGCCCGCAGGTCATCGACAAGACCGCGGAGCGCGAACCGCTCGCGGTGCAGCTCCACCTTGCCCGCCTCCACCCGGGACAGGTCGAGGATGTCGTTGATGAGCTGCAGCAGGTCGGCCCCGGATGAGTGGATCACGTTTGCGTACTCGACCTGCTTGGACGTGAGGTTCTGCTCCGGGTTATTGGCCAGCAGCCGGGCCAGGATGAGCAGGCTGTTCAGCGGGGTGCGCAGCTCGTGCGACATGTTCGCGAGGAACTGTGACTTGTACCTGGACGCCAGGTCGAGCTGCCGGGCGCGTTCCTCGAGCTCCTGCCTGGCCTGCTCGATCTCGACGTTCTTGATCTCGATGTTCCGGTTCTGGCGGGCGAGCTGCGCGGCGTTGTCGGCCAGGTCGGCGTTGGAGCGCTGCAGCTCGTCCTGCCGGACCTGGAGCTCCCGGGTGCGGGCCTGCAGCTCTGCCGCCAGCCGCTGCGACTCGGCCAGCAACGCGTCGGTCCGCGAGTTCGCGATGATCGCGTTGACGTTTACCCCGATGGTCTCGATCAGCTGCTCCATGAAGTCCTGGTGCCGCTGCGTGAACCGGGAGAACGAGCCCGCCTCGATCACCCCGAGGACCTGGTCCTCGAACACGATCGGCAGGATCATCAGGTTTACCGGTGCCGCTTCGCCGAGCCCCGAGGAGATCTTTACGTAATCGGCGGGGAGGTCGGTCACCACGATCGGTTTCCTGGTCCGGGCGACCTGGCCGATCAGCGACTGGCCCAGGCGGAACTGGCTCGGCGCTTCGATGTCGGCGCGCAGCCCGTAGCCGGCGATGAGCCGCAGCCGGGTCTCGCCGCCGGTGGCCTCGGCCAGGAAGAACGTCCCGTGCTGCGCCCCGACCAGTGGAACCAGGTCGTCCATGATCAGCTCGGCCACCACCCGGAGATCCCGGTGGCCCTGCAGCCGGCTGGCGATCCGGGCCAGGTTGGACTGCAGCCAGTCCTGGTCCTGATAGGCCTTGGTCGTCTCGCGCAGCGAGCGGACCATCGCGTTGATGTTGTCCTTGAGCTCGGCCACCTCGCCCTGGGCCTCGACCGCGATGGACCGGGTCAGGTCGCCGGTGGCGACCGCGCTGGTCACCTCGGCGATCGCCCGGACCTGCCGGGTGAGGTTTCCGGCCAGCTCGTTGACGTTCTCGGTCAGCCGCTTCCAGGTGCCGGAGACGCCCTCGACCTCGGCCTGGCCGCCGAGACGTCCCTCGCTGCCCACCTCCCTGGCCACCCGGGTGACCTCCGCCGCGAAGGACGAAAGCTGGTCGACCATCGTGTTGATGGTCGTCTTCAGCTCCAGGATCTCGCCGCGCGCGTCCACGTCGATCTTCTTCGACAGGTCGCCGTTGGCCACCGCCGTGGTGACCTGGGCGATGTTGCGGACCTGGCTGGTCAGGTTGTTGGCCATCGAGTTGACGTTGTCGGTCAGGTCCTTCCAGGTCCCGGCGACGTGCGGAACCACGGCCTGGCCGCCCAGCATGCCCTCGGTGCCCACCTCGCGGGCCACCCGGGTCACCTCGCCCGCGAACGCGCCCAGCGTGTCGACCATCCCGTTGATCGCCTCGGCCAGGACGGCGACCTCGCCCCGGGCGTCGACGGTGATCTTCTGGCTCAGGTCGCCCCGGGCCACCGCGGTGGCCACCTGCGCGATCGAGCGGACCTGTGCGGTGAGGTTGTCGGCCATCGAGTTCACCGAGTCGGTGAGGTCACGCCAGGTCCCGCCGACCCCGGGCACCCGCGCCTGGCCGCCCAGCCGCCCCTCGGTGCCCACCTCGCGGGCCACCCGGGTCACCTCGTCGGCGAACGCCGACAGCTCGTCGACCATCGTGTTGAGCGTCTTCTTGAGCTGGAGCATCTCGCCCTTGACGTCCACCGTGATCTTCTGGCTCAGGTCGCCCCGGGCCACGGCCGTCGCCACCTGGGCGACGTCGCGGACCTGACCGGTGAGGTTGCCGGCCATCGAGTTCACCGAGTCGGTGAGGTCCTTCCAGGTTCCGGCCAGCCCGGGCACCTCGGCCTGGCCGCCCAGCCGGCCCTCGGTGCCCACCTCCCAGGCCACCCGCGTCACCTCGGAGGTGACCAGCGCGAGCTGCTCGTTCATGCCGTTGAAGACGGCGGCGATCTCGTCCATGAGCGGGTCGTCCCCCGCGGGCAGGCGGGTGCTGAAATCGCCGCTGCGCACCGCGGTCAGGCCGGTCAGCAGCCGCTGCAGCCGGTCATCGGCGGGCGGTCCGGTCCGGTCATGGAGGGTCGACATAAGCGCTCCTTTGTTACCGCCGGCGCAGGGCGGGCCCCGGCGGCGTTGCGACAGACAGATCCTGTCACTCCCCGTGTCGGCGGAGAATAGTCAGCAACGACGAAACGCGCGGTAGCGTGTGGGTCCGCCGGCCTGTGGATGGTCGCGGGAAAGGCGGTGACCGTGGCAGAACCGAGCGGTCCCGACGCCGCCCGGCTGCGGGCGCTGATCGCGCGGCAGCGGCAGGAGCTGGACGCACTGCGCTCACAGGCCGTGGCCCGCTCGGTTATCGACGTGGCCACCGGCATGCTGATGGAACAGCTGCACTGCTCACCGGTCGAGGCCCGGCGGCAGCTTGACCGCCTGGCCATCCAGGCCGGGGATACGGTCACCGGGCTGGCCGCGCAGATCGCCGGCCAGGCGGCGCCCGCCGGAGCGGCGGTGGCGGAGCCAGAGGCCAGCGGGCGCGGGCTCAGCCTGGCCTGGGCCGCCGCCGAAGCGGCGCCGGACGGCACGGCCGTGGCGGCCGCCCTGCTGGGCGAGGCACTGGCCCCGGCCGGCGCCGTCGCGGTGGCGCTCTGGCTGATCGAGCCGGACGGCGGTCTTCAACTGGCCGGGCAGGCCGGCTTCGGGGAACGCGAGGCCAGCCGCTGGCGCCGGATACATCCTGACATGCGGGCGCTTCCCCAGGAAGTGGCCCGCGATGAGCTGGAGATCTGGTGGCCCGCGGGGCCGCCCGACGGCGACGACCGGCCGCTCATGGGCCGCTGGCCCGGCGGGGCCCGGGTCGGGCTGCCGCTCCGCGACTCGGGGGCGATGCTCGGCGCCATGGTGATCTGCTGGCCGGAGCCCATGGCCGACTTCCCGGTTCCGCTCCGCCGGCAGCTCGCGGCCCTGGCCGATCTGGCCGCCCACGAGCTCTCCGCCCAGTTCCCGGCGGGCGGCCAGGCCGGCCGGGCATCCTGGCTCTTCGGCCTGATAGACGGCCTGGTTGAGGGGTTCCTGTTCGCTTATGCAGAACGGGACGACAGCGGCGAGGTCACCGATTTCCGCATCGATCACGTCAGCCCCGGCTTCCGCGACCCGGCCGGACGAGACAGCGCCGAGCTGACCGGGCGTCAGCTGCTTGAGCTGTACCCGGCCGCCGCGCTGACCGGGGGCCTGTTCGACAGCTGCCTGGCCGCGCTCGTGACCGGCGAGCCGCAGCACGTGGCGGGCGAGATGGTCGCCGCCCAGACCGGCAATACCGGGACAGCGCCCGCGCCGCCGGTCAGGATCGCACCGCTCTACGACGGCGTGGCGATCGCCTGGCGGGGAATCGATGACACCGGCCGCCTCGCCACGCTGCTGCAGCACGCCCAGCGGCTGGGCCGGATCGGAAGCTGGGAGGAAAACCTGCGCACCGGCGAGGTGCACTGGACCGAACCGACGTTTGCCCTGTTTGGCCAGGAACCTGGCGTCCCGTTCCCGGTAGTGGATTTGGATTCCCGGGTCCTCGCCGATGACGTCCCCGCCGTTGCGGGCTTCCGGGACAGGCTGCTGGCCGAGGGCCTGCAGAGCGCGGCCGCGTTCCGGGTGGTCCGGTCCGACGACGGCAGCGTCAGGCAGATGCGGGCCTACGCCGAGCCCATCATCGACCCGGCCGGCGCCGTGATCGCCATCCGCGGCGCCTACCAGGACGTCTCGGCCGACTATCACACCCGGCTGGCCTTCGCCGCCGCGCGCGAGCAACTGGCCGACAGCGAGGAACGCGCAGCCGAGGAGCACCGCCTGGCCATGCGGCTGCAGCAGGCCATCACGCCGCAGTCATCCGAGCCGATGACGGCAGCCGGCCTGGACGTGACGGCCAGGTACCGGCCGGCCGGGCCGGGCAGCCTGGTCAGCGGTGACTGGTACGACACCGTGCTGCTGCCGAGCAAGGAAGTTCTGGTCGCCGTCGGTGACATCGCCGGCCACGGCCTCGACGCGGTGACCGGCATGGTGACAGCCCGTAACGGCCTGCGCGGGCTCTCGGTCACCGGGGCCGGGCCGGCCACGCTGCTGGGCTGGCTGAACGGGGCCGCGTGCCACTTCCGCGACGGCGTCGTCGGAACCGCGATCTGCGGGCTGTACGATCCAGCCGGCCGTTCGCTGCGCTGGGCCCGGGCCGGCCATCTGCCGCCCATCCTGGTCCGTGACGGGCAGCCGCGCACGCTTTCGCTCCCGCCGGGCTTGCTGCTCGGCGCCGACCCGGATGCGTCGTACACGGAGATCACGACACCGCTGCAGATTGGCGACATTCTCCTGCTTTTCACCGATGGCCTCATCGAGCGACGGGACCGGTCCATCGACGATGGCCTGGACTCGCTCATGCAGATCGCCGGGCGCTCGGCAGGCGCAGACATCGGCGGCTTTGCCGATGCCATCGTGGCCGAGGCCGCGTCCAACACCGACGACGACGCCTGCCTGGTCGCTATCCGGGTGTGCTGAGGCCCGGGGAAGGCTGACCGGTTTCGGCCTGCCTCCGCGCACCGGCGACGGCGTCTAGTGCCTCGTCCACGGTGCCGTACATCGGGAGACGGTCGGCCAGACCGGTGATCCAGAGCGTCTTCGTGTGCCGGTACCGCGCCGCGGCCAGGGCCAGCATCCCGCCTGCCGCCTGCAGCCGCTTCCAGTGGCCGACGATCACCGCCAGCGAGCTGGTGTCCATGAAGTCGACCGCGGCCAGGTCGAGAATGATCCAGCGATCCTGCCGGTGGGCCCGAGCCAGGTGCTCGTCCAGCTGCCTGCTGGTCACCAGGTCGAGCTCACCACCGATCACGACGATCACGCTGTCGCCGCGGCACTCAGACTCCAGGCGGAGTTCCGCCACATGCACCTCCGGCTCACGGCCAGCTCCGCGAGCTATCTCCCGCCCCATCGTATGCTGGGGAGCGCTCTTCCGGCCGCGCGCGCATACCCGCGCGGCCCGAGGGAAACTATGGCCAGGTGGGTTGGATGTCTGGCAGATGCACGGCCGTGCGGCAGGACCGCATCGGCGCTGGCACCGTTGGCGGTGGGTCGCGTCATGGCTGACGGTGGCGGCCGCCTGCGCCACATGGCGCTCTTCTATCGTGACCAGGCCGAGCGCCGGGCGAAGATCCTGTCCTTCGTGCGGGCCGGCCTGGCCCGGGCCGAGCCTTCGCTGATCGCGCTGCCCGGGGATCAGGCCCACCTGCTCGGCGACGAGCTCGGCGACGAGCCGGGCGAGTTTCTCTGCTGTGACATGACCGAATTGGGGCGTAATCCGGCGCGGCTGATCCCGGAGTGGCGTTCGTTCATCGACAAGCACGCCGGCCAGCGCGTTCTCCTGGTCGAGGAGGTGCTGTGGCCGGGGCGCTCACCGGCCGAGATCTGCGAGGCCACCCGGCACGAGGCGCTGGTCAACCTGGCCTTCTCCGGGGCGAGGGCCACGATGCTGTGCGCCTACGATGTCACCCGCCTGGCGCCGTCGGCCGTCGCCGACGCCAGGTGCACCCATCCGGAGCATTTCACCGACGGCGAGCCGGTCACCGCGGCCAGCCACGCGCCGGCCTTCCAGATCCCGGCCGGTTGCGACCGGCCGCTGCCGCCCCCGCCGGCTCGTGCCGAGACCCTCACCTACGACACCGACCTGGCCCCGGTGCGCCGGCTGGTGGAGAGCCACACTCGCCGCACGACGCTCGGCGCGGACCGCGCGGCTGACCTGATTCTGGCGGCCAGCGAAGTCGCCGCCAACACCCTCGGCCACGCCCGATCGGGTGGCACGCTCCAGGTATGGCACGACGAGCAGGAGATCCTGTGCCAGGCGCAGGACCAGGGCTGGATCACTGATCCGCTGGCCGGGCGGGTCAGGCGGGGCCCGGACGGCCGCGGCCACGGCCTGTACCTGGTCAACCACGTCTGCGACCTGGTCGAAGTCAGGACCGGGCCGGCCGGAACCACGATCCGGATGCACATGCGCCTTCCGCGCGCAGCCTGACCGCCGGCCGCCCGCGCCGGGCCACTGGTTTAACCCCTGGCAGGCGGGCAGGTAGGTGGCTGCGCTAAGCGAAAGGAGCCTACCGTGGCCATCATTCTTCTGGTCTTGCTGCTGGCGCTCATCCTCGGGGGCCTCGGCTTCGCGATCCACATCCTGTGGTGGATCGCCCTCGTGGTGCTGGTCCTGTGGCTGCTCGGATTCCTGTTCCGGACCGCCGAAGGAGGCAGCCGCCGCCGCTGGTATCGGTGGTAGCTGGGCCCCGGCGGACGACCGTTTGACGTTTGAGGGGTCGTCCGCCGGGGAAGTCTCATTGGCTGGACGGTGCTTACGACGCAGGCACGCCCTCACGCTGTCATGGCGTGTGCTGGGCGTGCCTTCTCGCGTTTGCGCCGCAGTCCTCGGGCTTTCCGTGAGCCGGGCCGGGTCTCCCAGTCGCGCCATGACCTTACGGCAGTCAGGAGACCCCGATGAGGATCGCTTTCGTCGCACCCGCCAGCAATCCGCTCGCCCAGCACCTGAGTCCGCGCTCTGCGGATGAGGCCACCCGCGTGACCTCGCTCGCGCAGGTGCTGGCCCGCGCCGGACACCGCATCACGATCTACGCCCGCAAGGACTCCAGCGCGCTGCCGGACAGCGCGATCCTGGCCCCGGGGGTCACCGTCGAGCACGTCACCGCGGGCCCGCTGGCCCCGCTGGACACCGGCAAGCTGACCGCGCACCTGCCCGAGTTCTCCCGCTGCCTGGCGCAGCGCTGGCGCCGGAACCGTCCCGACATCGTCCATGCCTATTCCTGGACCATGGGCCTGGCTGCCCTGGCCGGTGCGCGTGGCCTGGACCTCCCGGTCGCGGCGACCTTCGGCTCGCTCGGTGCCGCCGAGCAGCGCGACCGGCCGCCGGCACCGCCGTCGGACGCCCGGATCCGCCTGGAGGCGGGCATCGCCCGCAGCGCCGACGTGGTCCTGGCCAGTTCCGCCGACGAGCTAGCCGACCTGGCCCGGCTGGGCGTGCCCAGGGCCAGGATCAGGGTGGTGCCGTGCGGCGTCGACATCGAGCAGTTCTCGCCGGAAGGCCCGGTGGCGGAGCGCAACGGGCGAGTCCGGCTGCTCGCCGCCGAGCCGCTGACCGCACCGGACAGCCTGGCCATCGCCGTCCACGCGCTGGCCGAGATCCCGGACGCTGAGCTCGTCATCACCGGCGGCCCCGAGCAGGCCAAGCTGAGCAAAGACGCCAGCCGGCGCGACCTGCTGCGGCTGGCCAGGAAGCTGGGGGTCCACACCAGGCTGGTGTTCACCGGCCGGATCGCCCCCGCTGACCTGCCCGCGCTGCTGCGCTCCGCGGACCTGCTGGTGAGCACCGCGCCGTACGAGCCGGTCGGCATGATGGCGCTCCAGGCCATGGCGTGCGGCACGCCGGTCATCGCCGCCGCGGCCGGCGCCGCGCGAGACGCCGTCGTCGACATGACCACCGGCCTGCTCACGCCACCCGGGCGGCCCGCGCAGCCCGCCCAGCTCAGTATGCGGATACGGCGGTTGCTGGGCAACGAGCTGCGGCACGAGGCCTACGGAATCGCGGCCACCGACCGGGCCCGGTCCAGGTACTCGTGGGAGCGCATCGGCCGCGAGACCCTGGCCGCCTATGCCCGGTGCGTGCGGCGGCCCGATCCCGCCGACGAGCTCCTGAGCGCACCGCCGCAGCACGCCCCGGCCGCGTCCGCGGCCCGTGTGCCTGCCGGGACGTCCGCGTAGCGGCCCAGCGCTACCGGATTGAGAACGCCAGCGCGCCGCCCAGGCAGGCCAGGCCGATGACGATCCAGGTGACGTAGTCGTTGACGACGCCGCTCTGGAAACGGTCTATGGGCC
>Ga0335073_10008963_pt1 | contig 14026 bp, 15 predicted proteins | sample Lox_Sample_22_FD_207093 | JGI IMG/M metagenome (GOLD analysis project Ga0335073, IMG submission 207093) | Soil microbial communities from Loxahatchee National Wildlife Refuge, Florida, United States - Lox_Sample_2.2 | ecosystem: Environmental > Terrestrial > Soil > Wetlands | place: USA... | reverse complement strand
AGCTCGGCGGGGGCTAAAGGCGAGCCGAACGCCAAAAAAAGGCGGGGTTGCCCTTTTCCGTACAGGACTTACGCTGGAGACGGGCGTGACTGGTGCGCTGAATCTCGCTAGGCGCACCCAGCAGGCCGGAAGAGGGCTATCAATGGCAGCAGACGCAACCTCGCTCAGCGACGTAAGGTTCCTGACCGTGGCCGAAGTGGCCACGATCATGCGCGTGTCCAAGATGACCGTCTACCGCCTTGTTCACTCGGGTGAGCTGGAGGCGATCCGCGTGGGCCGTTCGTTCCGCGTTCCGGAGCAGGCGGTCAACCAGTACCTTCGGGACGCCTTCGTCGCGGCCAGCTGACATTCGGGGGGTCCGCCCAAGCGCCCGGTCCCGGGCCAGCCGATTGATGCGATCGGCCCTGGCCGAGGTAACCTGTGGCGTTGGCGTGTGCCCGGTCGCTGAGCGGCGGGCGTGCGCGTGTGCATGCCCGTAAAGCCAGGACCAGAGCAAGGGTGGACTCATGGGCTCAGTCATCAAGAAGCGCCGCAAGCGCATGGCCAAGAAGAAGCACCGCAAGCTGCTGCGGAAGACCCGCGTTCAGCGCAGGAACAAGAAGTAGGGATAGGCCTGGGAGGAGACGTGAGCCAGTCCCGGCCCGAACCCGGGAGCGACTGGCCGGAGTGGATCACCGGCGCCGAGGACCTGCTGGTGCGCTGGATGATCGGCGACCATGAGGTCGATGAGCTTGGGTTCGACCCGGAATTCAATGCCAACGTGTTCATGCCGTTGTTCCGGCCCCTGTACCGTTCCTGGTTCCGGGTCCAGATGCGCGGCATTGAGCACCTGCCCGATACCGGCCCGGCCCTGGTCGTGGCCAATCACTCGGGTGTGCTGCCGTTCGACGCGCTGATGCTGCAGGCGGGCGTGTTCGACGAGCATCCGCGGCACCGGATCCTGCGCACGCTCAGCGCGGATCTCGTCTACGAGGTGCCGTTCCTGTCCGACCTGGCCCGCCGCAGCGGGCACATCAGGGCCGATCCGGAGATGGCCGAGCGGGTGCTGGCGGCCGGCCATCTGGTCGGCGTGTTCCCGGAGGGCTTCAAGGGGATCGGCAAGCCGTTCCGGGAGCGGTACCGGCTGCAGCGGTTCGGCCGCGGCGGGTTCGCTGTGACCGCCCGGCGGGCCGGGGTGCCGATCATCCCGTGCGCGATCGTGGGCGCCGAGGAGATCTACCCGATGCTCGGGAACTCGCGGCGGCTGGCCCGGCTGCTCCGGGTGCCGTACTTTCCGCTGACGCCGCTGTTCCCGTGGCTCGGGCCGCTCGGCGCCGTTCCGCTGCCGTCCAACTGGATCATCGAGTTCTGCCCGCCGGTGCCGGCCGGCTCGGCCAACGGGTCGGGGCCCGACCAGGCCGCGAACTGCCTCGCTGATCGGGTCAAGGACATCATCCAGGCCAAGCTCGACGAGCTCGTGGCCGAGCGCGGGCCGGCCTTCAGCTAGCCGCGCCGGGCGGGCCGATGGCGGCGGCCTCGGGACCGAACCGCTCGACGTAACGCGGGTGGACCTCGCCCCACCGCTGGCCCTCGGGCCAGGGCGCGGCCGCGCCGTCCAGGTGACAGGCCAGGACGTCGAGGCAGGTGTGCCAGCCCGCCGCGTCCCGGGCCGCCTTGCCCAGCTCGTGGAACGTGTCGACGAGCACGAACGTGCAGCCGCCGTCGTGCGGCACGATCTCGAACCTGATCACGTCGGTGCCCCAGCGGAACTCCAGCAGCGACGGCGGCTCGCAGGCCAGCACCTCGCCGTCGAAATCGGGATGCTCCCCGTTGCGGGCCTCGAACACCAGCGGGGCGCCGGTCACCCACTCGCCCACGACCCGCTGCGGGAACCAGGCCGCCAGGTGGCCGGGCTCGGTCACGGCCCGCCACACCTTGTCCGCCGGATGCGCGAGCTCCCGGCGGAAGCGCAGCGCCCACCGGTCGCCGGCCTGCTCCAGTTCGCCGTTCATGTCATCTCCTCCAGGTGGCTCTCCAGGGCGTCGAGACTGGACGCCCACATGGCCCGGTACGGCGCCAGCCACTCGTCGACCTCGCGCAGCGGGCCGGCCCGCAGCCGGTAGAGGCGGCGCTGGGCGTCGACCCTGGCCTCGACCAGGCCGGCCTCGCGCAGCACCCGCAGGTGCTTGGACACCGCGGGCTGGCTCAACCGCAGCAGCTCGACCAGGTCGTTGACCGGGCGCTCGCGGTCCCGGAGGCATTCAAGGATCCGCCGTCGGCTGGGCTCGGCCAGAACCTCGAAGACCCCGGTCATAGCCCTAATATTCTCCACCAGTTATATGCCTGTCAAGTGATATTACGCGCCGTCCCGGGCCGGATCTGGTCTCCCAGGGGCTGGCTCTGCTAGCTGGCGTTGCGGCGGCGGTACACGGCCGCGCCGGCCGCCATCCCGCCGGCCACCGCCCCGGCCCCGGCCGCGATCGGCAGCGCGATCATGGTCACCCGGCGGCCCGACCGGAAGTCGTAGACCGGCCAGCCGCGGCCGCGCGCCTCCGCGCGCAGCCCCGCGTCCGGGTTCACCGCGCACGGGTGGCCGACCAGCGTCAGCATCGGCATGTCGTTCAGCGAGTCGCTGTAGGCCGAGCACCGCTCCAGGTCCAGGCCCTCGCGCCGGGCCAGCGCCTGGACCGCCTCGGCCTTGGCCTCGCCGTGCAGCAGCCCGCCGACCAGCCGCCCGGTGTAGACGCCGTCCCTGGTCTCGGCCACCGTGCCGAGCGCCCCGGTCAGGCCGAGCCGGCGGGACAGGATGCTGGCCAGCTCCACCGGGGTCGCCGTGACCAGCCAGACCCGCTGCCCGGCGCGCAGGTGGCGCTGGGTCAGCTCCCTGGTGCCGGCCCAGATCCGGTCGGCCATGGTGTCGTCGTAGATCTCCTCGCCCAGCCGGACGATGTCGGCGACCTTGTGCCCGGCCACGAAGGCCAGCGCGGCCTCCCGGGCGGCGTCGATGTGGTCGGAGTTCTCCGCGCCGCGCAGCCGGAAGTAGATCTGGCCCCAGGTCATCCGGGCCAGGTCGCGCGGGCCGAACATCTTGCGCGCCGCCAGGCCGCGGGCGAAGTGATAGATCGAGGCGCCCTGCATCAGCGTGTTGTCGACGTCGAAGAACGCCCCGGCCTGCGGGTCCGGCACCGGGGGCGGCTGCTCGACCTCGGCGGCGGCGGCGGAGGCCTGGCCGGCCAGTGCCGCCTCGGATCTAGCAAGCCGTCTCGGCAGCCGCCTCATATCTGCGAGCCTACCGGGAGTACCCGCTGACCAGGCAGCACTGCGGCGGTCCGGTCGCATCATCGGCGCGGGTCGGGCACCATAGTCAGCAATGTCTCTTCACTTCCTGGTCGCTATCGTCGGCGCGCTGATCGCGGCGGCCGGCACCGGCGTGCTGGGCGCCCGGTGCGTGCGGACTCCGGGCTCGGCGCTGATCGCGTACACGGCGGCGTTGCTCATGCTGACCGTGTCGCTCGGCGCGCAGGCGCTCGGCTACGAGATCGGCTTCGGGCCGACCACCTTCCGGGCGATGGAGATCGGCGCCCAGGTGCTCGCGCCGATTGCGCTCGCGATCGGGCTGGCCGAGGTGGCCGGCAAGACCATCGTGTCCCGGTTCGCCGCCCGGCTGCTGCTGACCGGGCTGGGGATCGTTGCCCTCGTCATCTACGCCACCGACCCGCTCAGCGCCTCGCGTTTCACTAAGGCCTGGCCGCCGACCACGGTCTACTACCAGATCGTTCCGAACAAGCTGCTCGAGTACATCCTGGCCCCGGCCATCGTGATCGTCGCCCTGATCGCGATCGGGTCGGCCCTCGCCCGGCCCTCCCGCGAGTCGGCCTGGCGGGACGCGGTCCCGGTCACCGGGGCCGCCGGGGTGGCCGCGATGCTGCTCGCGGTGCCCGGCATCGTCGCCGTGCTGGGCCTGAGCCTGCCGATCGCCTCGCTGTTCACGCCGCTGTGCCTGCTGGCCGCGGCCCTGACCTGGTTCGCGGGCCACCAGGCGGGCAAACTCCGGTTCGACCTCATGCGCGACGGCGCCGGCCGCGAGCCACCCGCGCCGGACTGGGACGCCAGGCCCGCCTGGGCCGGGTCCGATTCGACCGGGGACTTCGACCGGATGGCGGCCGAGGACGACGAGTTCGGCATCTACCGCAACGGGTCGCACCGCCAGCGCGACGACCTCGACTACCGGGGCGCGGCCGGCTACGGCGGGCCGGGCACCGGGGACTTCGAGACCGGCGGGTACCTGGACGACGACAACCTCTACCGCGCGCCCGCCGCGCCGCGCTACGAGGAGCCCTACCAGGACGCGCATCCCTACCCGGGCGAGCCGCCGTACCAGGAAGAGCCGCCCGCCTATCACGGTGAGCCCGCGGGGTACCACGACGAGCCCGCCGGTTATCACGACGAGCCCTACCGGGACGAGCCGGCCGACCGCGCCGCCCAGGCACAGCAAGACCTGTTCGGCCAGATCGCGATCTACACGCTGCTGGAAGACCGGGTGGAGGACTTCGACCGGCTGACCAGGCGGGTGGTCAAGCAGGTCCGCGCGCACGAGCCGGACACGCTGGTGTACATCGTGCACGCCGTGCCGTCGGCGCCGATGCAGCGCATCCTCTACGAGGTCTACAGCGACCGCGAGGCGTACGAGGCGCACAAGCGCCAGCCGTACGTCACGCAGTTCGAGGCCGACCGGCGGCCGTACGTGCTCGCGACCAACATCATCGAGCTGGGCCTGCAGCAGGCCAAGGTGTCGCCGCTGCCCTCGGTGGCCGACATCCTGCAAGACACCGGCTTCGACCTGCTCAGCGACACCGGGTTCGGGATGCCCGGGTACGGGCCGCGCCAGCCCGGCGGCGGCGCCGGCGGATCACGTGTCTAGTCAGCACGCCCCCGGCGAGGCTGATCACCTCGTCACCCTGCTGTCGCGGCCCGGCTGTCACCTGTGCGACGACGCCCGGGCGGTGATCGCGCGGGTGGCCGGTGACCTGGGCGTCGCCTGGGAGGAACGGGACATCACGGGGTCGCCGGACGACCTGCGCGCCTACGGGGAGATGATCCCGGTCACCCTGATCGACGGCGTCCAGCATGATTTCTGGCGCGTCAGCGAACAGCGGCTGCGGGCCGCGCTGACCGGCTTGTCCAGGTAAAAACCCGGCAAAGCGCCGGTCAGGGCATCGAGCCGGGGAACCTCCTGACTTTGTGCAAACGTTCACAAGGGCGTACCGTCGTAGCTAAAGGCAGTGCGCGGGCCGCCGCCGGCCCGCGGCGTCGATCCCCCAGGAGTGCCGGCGCATGTCCCGCAGTTCCACGAGCGAAAACGGCCATCGCGGCATACCGGAGGCGACGGTCAACCGGCTTCCGGTCTACCTGCGGGCCCTGTATGCGCTGGCCGACCGGGGCATCGCCACCGTGTCGAGCGAGGAGCTGGCCACCGCCGCCGGCGTGAACTCGGCCAAGCTGCGCAAAGACCTCTCCCACCTGGGCTCCTACGGGACCCGGGGCGTCGGCTACGACGTCGAGTACCTGGTGTATCAGGTCTCCAGGGAGCTCGGTCTCACCCAGGACTGGCCCGTGATCATCGTCGGCGCGGGCAACCTCGGCCACGCGCTGGCCAACTACGGCGGCTTCGCGTCGCGCGGGTTCCGGATCGCGGCCATCTTCGACTCCGACCCGCTGACCGTGGGCACCGAGATCGCCGACCAGGTGGTCAGGAACGCCGACGAGATCGAGGCCGTGATCGCCGCCTACGGCGTGTCGATCGGCGTGATCGCCACCCCGGCGTCGGCCGCGCAGGCGGTCTGCGAGCGGCTGGTCGCCGCCGGGATCACCAGCATCCTGAACTTCGCGCCGGTCGTGCTCAGCGTGCCTGCGGGAGTTGACGTGCGCAAGGTCGACCTGTCGATCGAGCTGCAGATCCTGGCGTTCCACGCGCAGCGCCGGGCGGTGGTCAGGGTCACGCCGATGAACGGCTCGGCCGCCGCGACCCAGGCGGTGGCAACATGAGCGTTCTGGTGGTGGGCCTGTCCCACAAGAGCGCGCCGGTGGCGATCCTGGAGCGGGCCGCGCTCACCGGCGACGGGCTGGGCAAGCTGCTCGGCGACGTGTTCCACGCCAGCGACGTCGCCGGGTCGTTCGTGGTGAGCACGTGCAACCGGGTCGAGGTCTACGCCGAGGTGGACAAGTTCCACGGCAGCGTGTCGGCGATCAGCGATCTGCTGGCCCGGCACGCCGGCGTGCCGCTGGCCGAGCTCACCCCGCACCTGTACGTGCACTACGAGGACCGCGCGATCCAGCACCTGCTCTCGGTGACCAGCGGGCTTGACTCGATGGTGATCGGCGAGAGCCAGATACTCGGCCAGGTGCGCCAGGCGCTGCGGACCGCCGGCGAGCAGGGCACGCTCGGCCGGGCCCTGTCCGACCTGGGCTCGCTCGCGCTGCGGGCGGGCAAGCGGGCGCACGCCGAGACCGGTATCGACCGGGCGGGGGCCAGCCTGGTCAGCGTGGGCCTCGCCGCCGGCGCCCGGCTGCTGGACCCGGCCGTCGCCGACACCCCCGCCCCCGGCCCCGCCGACACCCCCACTCCCGGCCCCGCCGACACCCCCACTCCCGGCCCCGCCGACACCCCCACTCCCGCCTCTCTTTCCGGACGGTCGGTGCTGGTCGTCGGCGCGGGCTCGATGAGCTCGCTCGCGGTCGCCACCGCTGCCCGGATGGGCGCGGCCCGGATCGTCGTGGCCAACCGGTCCGGCGCCCGGGCGCAGCGGCTGGTGGCCACGGTCTCGGGCCCCGTGACGGCGGCCGCGGCCGACCTGTCCCGGCTGCCGGGCGAGATCGCCGCCGCCGACCTGGTCGTGTCCTGCACCGGCGCGCCCGGGCACGTGATCAGCGCGGACGCCGTGCTGGCGGCGCGGTCGGCCCATACAGCGCAGCGGGCCCCGCGCCCGCTCATCCTGATCGACCTGGCGCTGCCCCGCGACATCGACCCGGCCGCCGCCGGGGTGCCCGGCGTGAGCCTGCTCGACCTGGAGACGATCGGCCGGGCCCCGGGCGGCGGGGCGCACGAAGAGGACGTGGCCGCGGTGCGGCGGATCGTCGCCGATGAGCTCGCCGCGCAGGTGTCGGCCGACCGCGCGGCCCGCGTCGCGCCGACCGTGGTGGCGCTGCGGGCCAAGGCGGCCGAGGTGGTCGACGCCGAGCTGGCCCGGCTGACCGGCCGCCTGGGGGACGTCGACGCCCGGGCCCGTGCCGAAATTGCCCAGTCCATGCGCCGGATCGTCGATAAGCTGCTGCACGCGCCCACCGTCCGGGTCAAGGAGCTGGCCGGCTCCCCGGGCGGGGATTCTTACGAGGCGGTGCTGCGCGTGCTCTTCGACCTCGATCCCGAAGCGGTGCAGTCGGTGACCCGCGCGGATGCCGTCGCCCCGGGCTGGCCGGAGCAGGAGGTGCCCAAGTGACCCCGCATGCCCCGCTGCGGCTCGGGACCCGCAAGAGCCAGATGGCCATGGTCCAGTCGCAGCTGGTCGCACGCTTGATCACGGAGCGGACCGGACGCGCGGTGGAGCTCACCGGCGTCACCACGTTCGGCGACGTGAGCCGGGCCCAGCTGGCCCAGATCGGCGGGACCGGCGTGTTCGTCAGCGGCCTGCGCACCGGCCTGCTGGCCGGTGACATCGACCTGGCCGTGCATTCGCTGAAGGACCTGCCGACCGCGCAGCCGGACGGCATCGAGCTGGTCGCGGTCCCGGGCCGGGACGACCCCAGGGACGCGCTCGCCGCCCGCGACGGGGCCAAGCTCGCCGACCTGCCCCCGGGCGCGCGGATCGGCACCGGATCGCCGCGCCGCGCCGCGCAGTTGCTGCTCATGCGGCCGGACCTGTGCCCGGTTCCGGTCCGGGGCAACGCGGACACCCGGCTGGGCCGGGTCGATTCCGGCGAGGTCGACGCGGTCGTGCTGGCCTACGCGGGCCTGGCCCGGATCGGCCGGCTCGACGCGGTGACCCAGATCTTCGAGCCCGAGGAGATGCTCCCGTCCCCGGGCCAGGGCGCTCTCGCGGTGGAGTGCCGGTCCGACCGCCCAGATCTCGCCGGGATCCTGGCCTGCATTGACGATCCGGCCAGCCGCGCGGCCGTCACGGCCGAGCGGAGCCTACTCGCCGCCCTCGAGGCAGGTTGCAGCGCCCCCGTCGGCGGGTATGCCGCTGGGACGGATGGTTTGCGGCTGCACGCGATCGTCGTTGCGGCTGACGGGGAATCGGCACTGCGGGCGAGCGCCGGCGGACCGGCGGCCGAGGCCGATCGCCTCGGCCGGGAGGTCGCCGCCGAGCTGCTCCGGCGCGGTGCGGGAAGGTATACGGCCGTGTCTGCTGAGATGGCGGGACACATCAGTAACGGGGACGATGCTCAGTGAACCCACCCGCGACAGACAAGAAGCCAGCGGAGAAGCAGGGCTCGGCGAAGCACGCGGCCGGATGGGTCGCGTTCGTGGGCGCGGGTCCCGGAGACGAGGGCCTGCTCACCGTGCGCGCCTCGGAGTTGCTGGCCAAGGCCGACCTGGTCGTGGCGGGTCCTGAGCTGACGGAGCAGGTCGGGCGGCTGGTGCGGCCCGAGGCCGAGATCGCCGACACCGACGCGCTGGCCCAGGACCCGAAGCTGCTGGTCAAGGCGGCCCGCTCCGGCCAGCACGTGGTCCGGCTGGTGCGCGGCGACCCGTTCCTGTTCGGCCCGGCCGCGGCCGAGGCCGCGGCGTGCGCCAAGGCGCGGATCGGTTTCGAGATCGTGCCCGGGGTGCCGACGGCGACCGCGGTGCCCGCCTACGCCGGGATCCCGCTGACCACCGACGCCAGCGGTGACGTGCGGATCATCCACGCCTCCGAGGTCAGCCGGGTGCAGGTCGGGCCCGGCAGCCTGGTGATCCTCGGCGCCGAGACCGGGCCCGCCGACCTGGCCAAGATGCTGGTCGCGGCGGGCTGGGCCGACAACACGCCGTTCGCCCTGACCTGGGACGGGACCACCACCGACCAGCACACCGTGACCGGCGCGATCGGGTCCGTCACCGCCGACCTCAAGGCGGCCGGTGTCAGCCTGCTCACCGCGCACGGCCCGGCGGTGATGGTGGTGGGCGACGCGGTCACCGCGCAGCGCGGGCTGTCCTGGTTCGAGACCAAGCCGCTGTTCGGCTGGCGGGTGCTGGTGCCGCGGACCAAGGAGCAGGCGGGCGAGGTGACGGCCCGCCTGCGGACCTGGGGCGCGGTGCCGGAGCAGGTGCCGACGATCGCGGTCGAGCCGCCGCGGACGCCACAGCAGATGGAGCGCGCGGTCAAGGGCCTGGTCACCGGCCGGTACCAGTGGATCGCGTTCACCTCGGTCAACGCCGTCCGCGCGGTGCGGGAGAAGTTCGAGGAGTACGGCCTGGACGCGCGGGCGTTCGCCGGCATCAAGGTGGCGGCGGTGGGCGAGCAGACGGCCGCCGCGCTGCGCGCGTTCGGCATCATGCCCGACCTGGTCCCGGAGGGGAGGCAGTCGGCCGAGAGCCTGGCCGACGCCTGGCCCGCCTACGACGAGGTGCTCGACCCGATCAACCGGGTGCTGCTGCCCCGGGCCGACATCGCGACCGAGGGCCTGGTGGCCAGGCTCACCGACCTCGGCTGGGAGGCCGAGGACGTGACCGCGTACCGGACGGTCCGGGCCGCGCCGCCGCCCGCGCCGATCCGCGAGGCGATCAAGGGCGGCGGGTTCGACGCGGTGCTGTTCACCTCCTCGTCCACGGTGCGGAACCTGATCGGCATCGCCGGCAAGCCGCACGCGGTGACGGTGATCGCGGTGATCGGGCCGGAGACCGCGAAGACCGCCGCCGAGTTCGGGCTCCGGGTGGACGTGACCGCCCCCCGGCCGTCGGTCACCGCCCTGGTGGACGCGCTGGCCGAGTACGGGGCCGGGCTGCGCGATGCCGCGGTCGAGGCGGGCGAGCCGGTGCGCAAGCCCAGCGAGCGTCGCCGCGGCGCCCGCCGCAGGATCAGGTAGCAGCAGGCGGCGGCAGCCGCCGGAACGAGCGAAGGACCAGCGAATGAGTGCCGGATTCCCCACCGCACGCCCCCGCAGGCTCCGCCGGACCGCCGCCCTCCGCCGCCTGGTCGCGCAGACCAGCGTGCGCCCGGCCGATCTGGTCCTGCCGCTGTTCGTCAAGGAGGGGATCGACGAGCCGCAGCCGGTCGCCTCGATGCCCGGCGTGGTCCAGCACACCCGGGAGAGCCTGCGCAAGGCGGCCGCCGAGGCGACCGAGGCCGGGGTGGGCGGGCTCATCCTGTTCGGCATCCCGGCCAAGAAGGACGCCCGCGGCTCGGCCGCGGACGACCCGGCGGGCATCGTGCAGCTGGCCCTGGCCGACCTGGCCGCCGAGGTCGGCGGGGACACCGTGCTCATGGCCGACCTGTGCCTGGACGAGTACACCGACCACGGCCACTGCGGCCTGCTGACGCTGACCGGCGAGGTGGACAACGACGCGACCCTGGAGCGGTACGCCTCGATCGCGGTCGCGCAGGCCCAGGCCGGGGCGCACGTCGTGGCGCCGAGCGGGATGATGGACGGCCAGGTCGCGGCGATCAGGACCGCGCTGGACGGCGCCGGCTTCGGCGAGGTGGCGATCTGCGCCTACTCGGCCAAGTACGCCTCGGCGTTCTACGGGCCGTTCCGCGACGCGGCCGAGTGCGCGCCGCAGTTCGGCGACCGCGCCTCCTACCAGCAGGATCCGGCCGGCGCCGACGAGGCGCTGCGTGAGGTGCTGCTCGACGTCGACGAGGGCGCGGACATCGTGATGGTCAAGCCGGCCCTGGCCTACCTGGACGTGATCAGCCGGGTGGCCGCGGCCGTGCCGCTGCCGCTGGCCGCCTATCAGGTCAGCGGCGAGTACGCGATGGTCGAGGCGGCCGCGGCGAACGGCTGGCTGGACCGCGACCGGGTCATCATGGAGACGCTCACCGCGATCCGCCGCGCGGGCGCCGGCATCATCCTGACCTACTGGGCCGTCGAAGCGGCCCGCCGCCTCCGCTAACGCCGCACCGCCCAGCACCCCCCGCCGCAGCACCCCCCGCCGCACCGCCCAGCGGCCCCACCGCCCCCAGCCCCAACAGCGCCGCGAACCCCCAGCAGCACTGCTTGCTCCAGCAGCACCGCGCACCCCAACAGCACCTCCGCCCCATCGAGCCCACAGCCCCTCTGGCCCAACAGCACCGCCCTCCCAAACAGCCCCGCGCACCCCAGCAGCACTGCTTGCCCCAGCACGCCACTCACCCTTGCGGCGGCGGCGGTCGCGGGGAGTCCCGTTATAACCCATTTGCCCGCTTCATTTTCATGATCATTCCGACTCTTTACGGGTTCGGTGCAGTTGATGACCTGATTTGGGATGGCCTGTCCCAACCGAACCAGTGAAATGTCAAGTTGATCAAGGACGGTCGAGGGGCGGGGACGCGAGCGGAGGGTGATTGGTTGACCGAGCGAACATCACTTTGCAATCTCTGTTGGACAACGCATGGGTCTCGTCGCGGGGGCGCTGAGCTGGCCGTGAAGCCGGCCCGGCATTATCGATGAATACACATCCGCGAGCGGGAGTGGAGCCGATGGTGGAGACGGTACTGCGCCGGAGCCGACGCAGGGCCGTCTCGCGGATGGCCGTCGCCGCCGCCGAGTATGCCGGGATGGGCTGGCCGGTGTGCATGGGCGCCTTCCCGCCGACCCGCCCGCACCACGGCGAGACGCCGCGGGCCTGCTCTTGCGACCGGATCGGGTGTCCCGCCCCCGGCGCGCATCCGCTCTCCCCGGCCTGGCAGGTCCAGGCCAGCGCCGATCCCGAGCAGGTCGGCCGGTGGTGGGTGGCGCGGCCGGACGCCAATGTCATCCTGGTCACCGGCCGGGTATTCGACGTACTGGACGTGCCGGCCGGCGCGGGCGCCGCGGCGCTCGCCCAGATGGAGCGGTCCGAGGTCCCGCCGGGTCCCGTCGCGATCAGCGCGGGGAGTCGGGCCTTGTTTTTTGTCGCGACCCGGGGCACGCCCGCCGATGAGCATGAGTGGTGGTCCTGCCAGCTCGACTGCGAGCCCGAGGTCAACCCCGAGGTGGCCGGCCTGCGCTGGCACTGCCGCAACAGTTACGTGCTCGCCCCGCCGTCGCGGGACGCCGGCGCGCACAAGGCGCACTGGCTGCGCGCGCCGGACGGGCGGCCGCTGCCGGACGCCCTGCGGCTGCTAGGGTTCCTGGCCGACGCCTGCGAGGGGACGAGCTGATGACCGACGAACCGGGCAAGCTGTCGGCCGAGCTGTTCGAGCGCGGCTGCGCGGTCACCCCCGGCGGGGTGAACTCGCCGGTCCGGGCGTTCGGCTCGGTCGGCGGGACCCCGGTGTTCATGGCCTCGGGGCGCGGGCCGTACCTGACCGACGTGGACGGGCGCGAGTACGTCGACCTGGTCTGCTCGTGGGGGCCGATGATCCTCGGGCACGCCTACCCGGCGGTCATCGAATCGGTGCAGCGCGCGCTCTCGCTGGGCACCTCGTTCGGCACGGCCACCCAGGGCGAGGTGGAGCTGGCCGAGGAACTGGTCGCGCGCACCCCGATCGACAAGGTCCGCCTGGTCAGCTCGGGCACCGAGGCGACGATGTCGGCGCTGCGCCTGGCCCGGGGCTTCACCGGCCGGCGGCTGGTCATCAAGTTCGCCGGCTGCTACCACGGCCACGTGGACGCGCTGCTGGCCGCGGCCGGCTCCGGCGTGGCCACGTTCGCGCTGCCCGACTCGCCCGGCGTGACCGGGGCGGCCGCCGCGGACACGGTGGTGCTGCCGTACAACGACGCCGAGGCCGTCCGCCAGGCGTTCGCGGCCCGGCCCGGCGAGATCGCCTGCGTGATCACCGAGGCCTGCCCGGCGAACATGGGCGTGGTGCCGCCCGCCTCCGGCTTCAACGAGCTGCTCGCCGGGCTGTGCCGCGAGCACGGGGCACTGCTGATCATGGACGAGGTGCTGACCGGGTTCCGGGTCACCCGCTCCGGCTGGTACGGGCGCGAGCGCGTGGCCGGCGACCTGATGACGTTCGGCAAGGTGATGGGCGGCGGGCTGCCCGCGGCCGCGTTCGGCGGGCGGGCCGAGATCATGGACCGGCTGGCCCCGGCCGGGCCGGTGTACCAGGCGGGCACGCTGTCCGGCAACCCGCTGGCCACCGCGGCGGGCCTGGCCACGCTGCGGGCCGCCACGGCCGACGTGTACGAGCGGGTCGACCGGGCCTCCGGGGGCGTCGCCGGTCTGGCCGCCGGGGCGCTGACCGCCGAGGGAGTGCCGTTCCGGCTGCAGGAGGCGGGCAACCTGTTCTCGGTGTTCCTGGGCGTCAGCGGCCCGGTGCGGGACTTCGGCGAGGCCCGCGGCCAGTCCTCGGCCGCCTACGCCGCGTTCTTCCACGCGATGCTCGACCGCGGCGTGTACCTGCCGCCGTCGCCGTACGAGGCCTGGTTCCTTTCCGCCGCGCACGACGACGAGGCCATCGGCCGGATCGCCGAGGCGCTGCCGGCGGCAGCCGCGGCGGCGGCCGCCGCGCTCGGCTGACCTCTCGGGTGATCGATTCACCCCGCGCCGTCGCGTAAAGGACACATGTTCGTGTCCGGTTCGGGGACATACCGCGCGCAGTGCCAGGATTGCGGTGAGGCCGGGCGGCAGGCCCGGGGGACACGCCCGAGGAGGCCGTCATGGCCCTGCGCAACGTGATCAGCACCCTGAACCACGACGGCACCGAGGTCATGGGACCCGGCATCCTGATGTACCACTATCCGAACAACGACATCATGAACGGCAGCCTGCTCACGGTCGAGAACAACCACTTCTGCGTGCTGAAGTCGCGCGGCGCGGTGCTCGACGTGTACGAGACCGGCCAGTACCAGGTGTCGACCCCGCAGCGGCCGCTGATCGGCAGCATCCAGCAGAGCTTCTACGGCGGCCAGTCGCCGTGGCAGTACGAGGCGCTGTTCGTGTCCC
>Ga0335073_10008962_pt1 | contig 14027 bp, 12 predicted proteins | sample Lox_Sample_22_FD_207093 | JGI IMG/M metagenome (GOLD analysis project Ga0335073, IMG submission 207093) | Soil microbial communities from Loxahatchee National Wildlife Refuge, Florida, United States - Lox_Sample_2.2 | ecosystem: Environmental > Terrestrial > Soil > Wetlands | place: USA... | reverse complement strand
AAATATCACTCACGCCACTTTCAAAACAAACCCAAACAAGCTGTCCATCTGCACCCATTGCCTTCCATTCCTTTCCAAGTAGCCTTTCACCACGTCTCCCACAGTCTCAAATCGCTCTCGATTAATCTCCGCAAGGACCTTAACCTTCTCCATTCCACCGGTTGGTATCTTCTCGACGTCCTTCTTCGCCTTGTCCACATCGAACATCTTGCACAGATACAGCAGCTGGTTGTATAGCATCTTCTCTGTGTATTCGAAATGCATACGGCCCAAGCAACCAAGCCCCGTGCCTTTCGGTCCCAGGCATCGATGACCGTAAACAGACATCTGACGTGTTCGCATTCCACAGGACGGGTCATCGCAGATCAGCCATCCAGCGTAGTAACGAGCAATGTGCTGGCGGATCTGAGATTCCATTTGGGCGACCACGGTTAGATTCGAAATGAGAGCTTTGCAGGCCTCGTGTGGACATGTAAGACCTTCGTGATTGGCGACAACGTGAAGCGAGCTCTCCTCAACGCTTCCAGGTTGTGGTGGAATAAGTCCGCGGAACGGTGAGACATTCTTGCATGAGCGGCAGCGTAGTAGGAGCGGAGAGGCATCTTTGAAGCGCACACTATCCGGGATTTGCGATTCGAGTGGCTGGATTTCGTTGTCCTGATTGACATCATTCGACACAGAGCTGACACGGTATTTGCTTGTGTCTAGTCCCAGGCAATCGGCAAGTTGGGTGACGTTCGTCCCTGAGATTGGAGCGCACAGGCGTTCGACTGGCGGCAATATCTGCTTGTGAAGGTAATAGTCGATGTCAGGTTTAAGATCTGAGTCTCCCTTCAAGACTTCGTCTTGCGGATAGGCATTCTTTGCGGCGGTTTCGGCAGAACCATTGCTGTTGCCAGTGATGATGAAAGACATGACATCTTTGGCTTTGACGTGTTTGCCCTTGGCAATAAGGCGGAGAGCAACCTGCACAGAAGGCATGCTGTTGGCATTAGGATAGTCTTTAGGGTCTTTGCCGAGTTGCTGTCGTGAATATTAGCTATCTTAAAGTTCGGCCAATTTGGGAGACGATGGACTTACTGTGAAGATGGTATATTTCTGGACGGGAATGCTGAATTCTCGCATTTTCGATGCCAGCTCTCTCAGATACTCATGCACGTTCTCCACCACGGTGTCAGGATCCTCACCCGAGAGTAAGAAGTTCAACAGCTTCGAAGACGTCTCCTTCGAGAGTTGACAGTATTCTCTTCTTCTCATGTCAAGACCCTTGACTTCGAGCTTTTCGACAAATTTGCCATCCATCTCAATCATGTTAATAGCAGCATACTTCTTCTTTGCGTGGAGGAGCAGGCGGCGGAAGACGTTGTCAATATCGATCTCAAGCAACCTGTAGCGCTCATTGACTGCCTTCTTGAAGTCTTTCCCGACCTTGAGGGCAGCCTCAATGTTATCCATGTTCGTGTTGATCATGACAGAGTCCGTGTCACCATAAACCACACGGAGCATTTGGCTTTCCGCAAGTTCTTTCGTACTGCGAAGAATCTCACGGCCCTTAGCTGTCGTAAGCATAGCGAGCGGACGGGCGTAGAAGCGTGATCTGGTGTATCCAAGACAGCCATACATGGAATTCGCTGTGAGCTTCAAGGCAAGCTGCTTGATATCCCAAGTGGCGATTTGATCTGCTGTTGCGGTCTTGTCCTTCATCAATTTCTTGACTTCCCTACGGCGCTTCACGAGTGTCGAAATAAGGCGTGGAAGAATTCCCAGCTCTTGCTCTTCCGGAACTTCTGGAACGCGCTCATCATCTTCAGTAATATCAGACCGCTCAACCGTTGTGAAACAGATGTTGTACTCCTGAATGATGCTAGGGTACAGACTGTTGAAGTCCATGACAAGAATGAATTTGTCATATAAGCCCTTCTCAGGTTCGAAGACGAGACCGCCTTTATACTTGTCCTTCTTCTTTGCTTCGGCATTCTCTTCGCCTTCTTCGATCTCTTCGTCCTTCGGCTTGCCCTTGCCATAGACTTTGTCAGGAACGATGTAGCCGTTCCGAGTAAATTCGTGAAGCAGAATGTACTCGTTACGCTCAGCTCGAGTACCGCTGAGGGTGCGCGTCCATGAGTTGCCAGCCAAATTGGTAAGAACTTTCGTTAGAGGAAGCATTTGTACCTTCAAAGCTATAGCAGCAATGAAGTACGTATCGGCTTCACAGTGTCGTACGAAGTTCATGAGACCCTCGCGAGTCGTTGCCCAGGACTTGAGAGCCGCTTCGATGTCGAACTCACGTCGGGCACCACCTTCGCCAAGGACAAGTTCGCACATCTCGTTCAGACTCCAAGATTGGCACTTGGTCATCAAAGATTTACCCAGGTCGTTTGCAAGATCGCAGAGAAGTCGTCCAGATGCAAGCTGGCGTTCAGCGAAAAAGCTACCACCACCTTTACCTATGGCCCTTGGCCATTCACTGCGACGTAGCCGTCCGATACGATGCCAGCCTGGAGTCTTTCGCTCTTTCATCCGGTTCAATAGAGTGCTGAAGTCGATGTCGTCAAGCTTGTGGCCCATAAGAACGTCTGGATCCATCATCCCGAATATGGCCATGAATTTGCTCAAGAGAGCACTTTCATTTCGTTCCAAACCCATCATGCCCTTGTGCTTGTCAACTTCTAGCTTGAATCCGGTTGGGAATGCATCAGAACTAGGCCGCATAATGGTGAAAGTTTTGCAGGGCAACTTGTCGGCAGGTGTTGTGTCGCCGAGAGACACATTGTCGTACACGCGAGCGCTGGCAATTAAGATTTCCTGCTTGTTCTCTTTGGGATTGTATGTAGTTCGCAGAGCGATGCTCATAAGGGTTAACGGAGGTGCTTCGATGTTCTCCGATTCCCCCAGCGGAGTGATATGTTTCGGTTCGACGACTTGGAGTTCGAGCTTGCACCAAGATGCATTGTTGACAGCCTGGAAATCTCCTCCTTTGATGTTGAGCCAGCATGGTCCCATGATATTCTTATCAAGGACAAACTGCTCAAACAGAGCAGTGTTTGCGCCAAAGACGTGAGAAAACGTTTCACCAGTGCAGTCGGTCGAGAGGACTGGTTTATCGTATGGGTAAAGCAAATTCAAGTAGTCTGCTTCCCGTGGAATGCCAGGTAGCTCAAAAGCGTACTTCATGGAGAGTGGTTTGTTTTTGAATGAGCCAATGTTCATCTTTGACATGAGGGATGAAACTTCCTCATAGACGTCTTGCATGCCAACCTCTTCTTCGGTATCCCGTCCATGTCGATGCCTAAACTCACGAGGAAGGAAGTACAATTTGCGCATGATATTGTCAATTTTGACGAAACAGCTGACGAAGTTCCCTGTGGTCTTATCTTTGACTTTGCCGAAGAGACAGAGGCTGCCATTAACTTCCGTGTAGTCGATCCAGAACATACGAAGGCTGCCATCCTCTTCAAGAGCGTTTTGAGGCTTAAGCTTACCGATGCTAGAGGTATGGGGAGTCGCAGGACTGCTGAGAACGTTTAATTTATCCGTGACACTATTCCATGCTGATGCATCAATGCCAGGATTGGAAGGTCCGGTTGGTGAAGAGCTGATAGGTGTTGGATATGCTTCTTTTTTGATCTTCGGAGGCGGCTTTCTACCGGTGAAGTTTACCGAAGCAGTAGTATTAGCGTGTCCGACTGCCTGAGTGACCTCCATGAGATCATCTTCCTCCTCTTCAACTTTGATGACAGGTTGAGCCTTCCGTTCCACGGCTTTTACAACTGGGGACGACGGAAGAGGATCACTCATGGGCACATCATCGTCAAGCATAGGTCTGAATCCATCATTGTCATACAACTCATCAGCAGGAGGAGTGTCCACTTGAGAGTTTTCGTTAGTGTTGGTCTGGTGCTTCGATCTGGATTTGGTGTGAGACAGCGGAGGAGACAGCACGCGAGTCTTTCGTCGGGACTCATCCTTGACGGGCTTCATTCGGGACGCGATACGGCGAGTGGTTATATTGACATCAACTTCGCCAAGAAGGTCATTCATGAACGCGTCGTCTTCGGCAGTTTTGACAGGTTTAGGCTTTGGAGGCGCCATGGCGGCTTTTGCGCTGAAGTACTTGTTGATGCCATTGGCAATCTTCTGCTTCTTTTCTTCGTCTTCTTCGCGCTTCCTCTTCGCTGTATAGGTTCCATAGTCAGCCAAAAGTACCAAGGCAAGGATGGAGCGTGATGGTGTACTCACCAGCCTTTCCCCTCGCGGGACCTTCGTCTTCGCTCTCGCTGTACTCGTCTTGAGCATTTTGCCAATCTTCACGGCCGTCGTCCGCGTAACCAGCTCCATTGTCGTCGACAACAAAGTCGTCATCGTCTAATCGTTTCCGAACGACCTTTTTGTAGCTTTCCTCATCAACTTCTTCGTAAATTTGCTCCACCTCTTCCACCTCGTATGTGGCGAGTCGAGTCTTACCACCAGCCCGTAGAGCCTTAAGCTCCGCTAGACGAGCTGCTCTCGAGGCCATTGCAGCTGCTACAAAAGAAGCAGTTCAAATGGTAAAAATTGGGTGGATGTTGAAGCTTGTGTCTTGAAGAGTGAAGCTCCACTTTACGCGAATAAAAAGACGCGCCCAAACGCGACACGGTACGCTAGTTAGCACCTCTCTAGCGATAGTATAGGGAGCACCCCGCTTGTTCATCAAATCTCAACATCCGCCGTGCTAAATCAATCGACAACACATCGCTCTCCTACAAAATTGTTTAACGATATGCCTGAGACGGTGTCTCATGCGCCTCTCGTTTGGGTGGATTGCGAGGTATTTGCGACTATGAATACTAGATATTTGGACACTTACTGGCGACAGATGACAGGATTGGATATTGAAGACGATGTGTTGCTCTCAATCGCTTGCTTTGTCACCGACTACGATTTGAATCTCTTGGACGAAAATGGCTTTGAAGTAGTTATCCACCGTTCCAAGGAAGTAATGGATGCAATGGACGAATGGTGCACAAAAACGCATGCTAAATCAGGTCTGACAGCGAGGGTGCTTGCATCAGAAATCACGCCGGACCAAGCTGCAGAAATGCTCCTTGAATACGTGAAAGGACATGTTCCTCAGCCTGGCAAAGCCGTACTCGCAGGAAACACCATCCATCAAGATCGAGCCTTCTTGCGCAAGTCGCCATTCACTCCTTTCGTGGATTACTTACATCACCGACTATTGGACGTAAGCTCTTTGAAGGAAGCCATGCGTCGGTGGTCTTCCAAAGATATCATCAAAGGCTCTCCTGCAAAGCAAGGCCTTCATGATGCGAGGCAAGACGTGTTGGAGAGCATTGAGGAAGCCAAATACTACCGAGATGTCTTCTTCAAGAAGTAGGAAGCCGGGCTGTGCGAGTACGTCTCCAAATCTCGTGTTTTCCAATGTTGTTCACCTTCCGGACTTCCGATGAATTTGCGGCGTGACCGCGCAAATCGTTGAGCTCCCAAATCAAAGATCAAGCCTAAGACCAAGGGTGCCATGCCATGTGTACGGCGATTTGGCGGTGAATGGGTTGTTGGAAAGCTTTACGTGCTGCATTGTGAAGCATAGCATGTCCGCGTGCAGCGTGATGATATGAACTATTTCAAATCACCGAGTATATGGGCAATTTCACAACACAAGCTCTGGAAGGTTTTCGGTGAACACGGCTAGCAATGGTGGCGTTGGGCAGCGCTGTCTGCGACGCTGATACTGCACACATAGTCGCGCAACTATTGAAGAAATTTCTACTTATCAAAGTAAATGAATCTGCCCTCTGCAATATACTGTTCAAATTTGAAGCTACTCAAAAAAATCTCGCCGAAGAGCCAGCGAATCGACGCTCGGACAGCTGTATATCGACCCGAGCCAAAGTACGGTAAGGCAGTAGACCCTGAGAATCGCACAACTTTGGAGAGCACATAATTGCAACTCGATACACAACAGCACAAGCGCAGACCGACACGGAGCTTCCAGAAGCTCACGGTTGCCACGATGAGCAACGCTGCTTCCAACCAACTGCCTTTGGCGCCCAAAGATCCTATGGAGGGTATGGCGCACTCTGAGCAGCATTATTTCAACTCGTACAACCACCATGGAATCCACGAGGAGATGCTGAAAGATGAGGTCCGGACAAGGAGCTACCGCGATGCCATCTATCAGAATTCCCACCTCTTCCAAAACAAAGTCGTACTGGATGTAGGATGCGGAACCGCCATCCTGAGCATGTAAGATGTTCGTAACATGTTTGTATCATGTAGCTAACAAAATTTTTCCAGGTTCGCCGTCAAGGCCGGCGCAAAGCATGTAATCGGCGTTGATATGTCCACAATCATCGAGAAAGCGAAAGAGATTGTCGAGGCCAACGGTATGACGGCCAAGATTACACTCCTACAAGGCAAAATGGAGGAAGTTACGCTTCCCTATGACAAGGTTGACATCATTATATCGGAGTGGATGGGATATTTCTTGCTGTACGAGAGTATGTTGGACACTGTACTATACGCTCGAGATCAATATCTCAAGCCTGGTGGACTCATCTTTCCCGACAAGGCTACCATTTTTATGGCTGGTATTGAAGATGGAGAGTACAAAGAAGAAAAGATTGGCTGTGAGTCGCATTTTTTCACATTCATCAACCAAGCTGACATATTCTTTAGTCTGGGATAATGTTTGGGGTTTCGACTACACTCCACTCAAAGCAACTGCAATGAGTGAGCCTCTGGTGGATACGGTTGACATGAAAGCTGTCGTGACTGATCCTTCCCCCGTCATCTCTTTCGACCTCTATACGGTTAACTCCTCTGACCTCGCTTTCGAAGCTCCTTTCACCCTCAATGTCCGCCGGAACGACTTTGTTCATGCCCTCATCGCTTGGTTCGATATCGAGTTCACCAAATGCCATAAGCCGATCAAGTTCTCGACAGGCCCGCACACTAAGTACACCCATTGGAAGCAGACCGTGTTCTATCTCCATCACGTTCTGACAGCAGATGAAGGTGAACAGATCTCAGGAGTACTGGAGAACAAACCAAATGCCAAGAACAAGAGAGACTTGGATATTAAAATCAGCTATCAGTTGCTGACGGACGATCCGAGCCGCCAAGCAGAAGGCTCTGGAGAGTACAGGATGTGAGGCCTCCTATGATATCTTTTGATTTTCATACGTTGACAAGATGCCACAGGTGCTGAGACATAGACCTCCTTCAAAGCATTCATTGCATTTCGGGAATAGACGCGTGCTCAATGTCGTTGGAGACAGTCCTTTCTTCAGCGTAAGGGACTGATTTTGGGCTACAAACCAACCTTAAACAGATTTGTAGGAGTCTATCTTGGGAGTCTATCTTGGGGTTTATGAGTACAGCGGTTTCGAATAGCTGTGGCTGGCGTAGAACGAACCAGTGCACGTACAGGCTTCGCTCGCGCCGGTTAACACAGCTGCCAAGGAGTATCAATCTTTGACAGCAATGGGAGAAGAGATAAGGTGTACGTGAAATAGCATTGGGTGTGGTGTCTCTCAACGATAGAACTTCAGATCGCACCATCAAGACCTTCCTAGTGTGAATGGAGGCGGCTTTTCCTTCAGCGGATCGCCTGGCTCCTCTATTTTTTGTCTTTCCACTGCATGATTCCCTTCTCATACAAGCCCAAGATGAATCCCCAACCCGTCTTTCCATCTCTCAGCGCCGTAGCGCTGCACCCATAGTCCGATCCCACGTACAAATCCTTCAGCTTCCCTTCCTCATTCCCATCCCACTCGGCCACCCAACTCAGCGCTCTCGGCCTCTCCCCTTCAGGCTTCAAGCCCGGCTCCCCAGTCCCATCCAAATCGAACTCGCGATTCGTCGTGGCGACGGCCTCCAACGCCGGCCCAAAGGGATGGCCGGCCGCCAGCAACACGCCGTTGGAGTCGGTCTTGAGGTTGTCGACGAGGAACGCCACGGGCAGCGTGCGGTTGAGCGCGAGGCCCTTGGTCGCCGCGTCGATGTTGTAGATGTGGATGGCGGCGCCCGTGGTGCTGGCCACGGCGAGCCGGCCGCCCGGCAGCGTCGTTACGCCGTTCGCGAAGCCGGTGTGCGCTACCGTCTTTGCTGACCCCGTCGCCGTGTCCATGTACACGACGCTACCACCCGCGTACGCCAGGTACGTTTCCAGCTTGGCGAGCAGGAAGTTGTCGCGGATCTTGAACTGGTGGTCGTTGGTGAAGTAGATTTCGTGGTCGCTGATCGGCGCCACCGAGTTTGGAGTCTGGAGAAGCGGATGCTCGAGCCGGCGGATATACGTGGCTGCCGTTCCATCCTGGGAGAGCTTGAAAACGTAGATTGAAGCTGGCTCGGCGTGCGAGACCATGTACAGAGTTCGAGTTGGTGCCCAAAATCCTACCCCTAGTGGGTGGAGAGCCTTTGGTGCAGTTGCTGGGACCTTCTCGAGCTTTATTGGTGTTGGCTTGGATTCCGGATCGGTGTATTTGTACCAGTATAGCTTGCCGCGAGCGTCGTTCTCATCAATGAACGTTCCCTAAGCATTCAGTGGTAAGATTTTACTCTTTGAGAACGGACTAATAAAGAACGAGTAATACCATTACGGTGTTCCATTTATCTCGTCCGGGGTCACAGCTCAGAATCAAAATGCTGTTGGCTTCATCAAGAATTCCATCCTCGCAATTTCTAGTTATGTCTGCAAACTTGATTTCATAATCGATGTTCGAAATGCTAGGAAGTCTGCTTGGGTGATTGCCATAGAAGGACCAAAGCGTACGGGAACGGGTCGAAATGAAGTAACCAAGAAGTCCAAGAAAAGCTACGAACTGGAGACATTATTGAGCAACTGAGCAGTTAGGTATCACACGTAGTGAGCATACAATTGCACGACTTGTGAAAGCCATCCGTTCAAAACGTATGCGGAGTTCCAGTTTTCAGGTAGAAGGCGGTTGGAGTGGTCCAATATACGACAAATGCTCAAGATCGTGAGATCTCAACTCCAATGAATCAAGAACAACTAGAAGAGAGCTCTCAATTCTTGGTTCAAGGGGAATCAGAGTTAGAAATAGTTCTCTGAAGTTGCGCTTTGCAGTTCCCGACTTCATGTGGGGGCGATATTACACCTCAAGAGAGGTTAACGGGAAATTCGCTGCCGGACCTGGAGGCTATTGCCGCCGCTTTTGGAGGCACTTTTTCCTCCATACCAAGAACCAATCTGGCCACAGCTTGTATGAAAAATCCCTGTTTCCCGCAGGCCGAAATCCTTAAAATACCATGTAGTTACAAGTATTGTTGGGTGGAAGCGTTGGCTTCTGCCGTTCTGCCTTATATTTGGACGGATTATATTCACATTAGACCTTACTATCATAAAATTACGGCTCTATAATATCTCAAACGAGTTTTATTCCCTTGTAAGCGCACATGCTTTATACATTGTTCGAAACACCGGGCTCGATAGCTTCCAGCTTCGCCGCCAATTCATCCCACACTCTCTTACCATCCTCCTTTCCTTGTTGACTCTGCACATAGTTTGAAGCCCTGTGGCAAGCTTGTTAGCCGTGATTATTAGTATATCCTCGGCGTCTAAGAACGCTAGGAGAAAGGTATAGGGCACGTAACATACGGCGCAACATGCCCATCGCTCATATACTTTCCATGACTCTCCTCACCTGCATTAACACCAGCGACGAGAGTCCTACTACCGACTTCGGTCGTTCGACCAAAGAGAGACTTCATTATTGTCGCAGCCAGCCCACGCAAGCCCTTCTCATCCCGCATGAGTTCTGATACGCACAAGCCTGGATTCGGGCAGTTCAGAACTACTTTGGGCTTGTCGGACGCGGACATCAGCTTGGCCATTTCACGGACAATGAGGACTTGAAGTAATTTAGATGTAAAGTATCTACGTGCGTTGTCAACAGCGATGTCAATCAGTTCAGGCTCTCTATGGGACAATACCTGTCCATCATGTCCGTCCTCTCCTTGTCATTCAATGCCTTAAAAATCTCATCCGCTTTCTTCTCTTTGAATGCCGCCCAAAAATGCACTTCGGACGAGACCACGGCCAGCCGTGGCAGCACATTGAACTTGACTGCCGTCTCCCGCAGCTTCGGCAGCAGCAGAAGAGCGAGCAGGAACGTGCTCACGACGTTTACAGTGAGCGTCTCCTCATCGCGCTCCGCAGCCCTGAACGTCGCCGTCATTATCCCGGCGTTCGCCAGCAGCGCATCCAGCCGAGGCAGCCCTTTCGCCCGCCGCACAAACTCCCGTATCGACTCATAGCTCGCCATGTCCAGGTGCCACACTTCGGCCACGCCCGGGCGCTGCGTGCTCGCGTCAATGGACTTGCGTGCAACTTCGCCCTTCTCGAGGTTCCGCACTGCGAGGATGACCTTATCGGCTTCTAGTCGGACAATGTGCTGCGCAGCTTCAAAGCCCAGGCCGACGTTGGAGCCGGTTACAATGATGGTTTGCCCGGCGAAAGACATGGTTGGGTAAGCGGGCTTGACGAAGAGCTGGGAGTAGAGGAAGGGAAGTGCGTAGGAGAGTTGAACGGAGGACATTTTGGAAAAGTGTGTCGCGGAAGGCGAGACAGTAGATATATATAGAGCTGTGTTAGAAGACGATAACCTTAGAGGAATCCTGTGCCTTGGGACATTGGGAGTGGCTTTATGGAGGGCGATGAGTAGTTGTGAATGTGAGTGGCACGACACACCTTATCGTGAGTTCGTATCTACCGCCCAGAGGGAAGGATTGCACCGAACGGGGATCTCTGTACAGCAGTGCGCCTTCATACCCCAATCAGTGCCCAGTATCGATCGAGTTATGGAGCACGAGTAAGAACAAGAACATGAATGCGCATACAAAGCAAGTAGAGGGAGCAACAGCACGTCGATTACTGTAGCTACGGTATCCTATCTGCGAGCGAAATGGGGCTACGATTGACGAGGCCAAAAGCGGTTGGGTGCTGGGCGAGGCTACCATATCTGAAGTGGCTCTGCCTAAACCCGAAGGGGATTTCCCGTCAAACATATTATTTTAGAAAGAGACCCCTCGGCGTTGTACAGGGTGGAGTCGGCTGAACTGATTGCTGTAGGCACCCAGCGACCACGAAGCTCGGAACCTTCACATGCACCTCCTCAGCAGGGTACAACGATTCTGTGGGTCCATGATCTACCCCTTCGGGTTCGGATAGCGAAGATTGGATCCATTTCTCTAACTCGGAAAGCCGGCACTGTGGTAGAATTAAGGGCTCCTAGCAGAAATATCCGAATAGCTTCAATGCTTGGCTAAATGCAAAAAGCGGCGTCAAGACAGAAGGTACAAATTCCAGTAATGACTGCGGCAATAATATATTCTAGCATTGGTAAGAGCGGCTAATCTCGGAGGATACCTGCCTACCTATGAATATTCATCCATGCAAAGCAAACAGGCTACTCGAATGAATCCCATGAAAGATGACTTGAGCCAATCATGCCCGTACCATTCACTTCCTACAGTGTTTGTGATCAACGCCATTGCCTATGCATCCCTTGACTATACATTCCTTGTGTTTCAACTGATGCCCCCATTTTGTAAAAAGAAGGGAAAAAGCAAGGCTAAATGAGCAACGGTCCCGATTTTACATGTCGTTAAAGGATTTTGGCTGGAAAGTTTAAGCCAATTCGGCCTTGCGCCGGATATATTTTGTGGAATTGTCGAAATTTGTGAGTTCCTTCACTCTCGCCAGGAACCGAGTGACCCACTGCTGCCTCAATTCTTTGTCTTTTGGTAGCATATGTTGGAATTTCTTCGAAAGTTCGCCGGCCGGGATGCCTTGTGGGGGAATAAACCTCAAGATATCCTCCCTTTCGGGAAGAGAAGGGAGGGGCGTGGACGTAGGAGGAACATTAGAACTAGCAGCAGGGCTAGCAGCACGGCTGCCAGTCTTCGATACAGCCTGGGAAACGACAGGGTTGGGACTTCCACCTCGAGATCCATGAGGACTGCCTTTCGGAGACCGAGCTGATGTGATTTTGATTCGAATAGGACCCCTACCTCGCTCAGAGGCCGTGTCATCGCCTACAGGCAGGTTAGCTAATGTTTTGTGATTTGGGGAGTAGAAGTCATGAACAACTCGCAAACTAGCCGAACGAGGTCGCACTTCTTTCTCAAAGAGCTTTAACAAGCCGAGTGTAGACCATGCAATCCGTTGGGCAGAGTTCGTGAACTGTTCATGAATCCAGAGGAGGCATTTCAACCACTCACCATCTGAAGGAGCATTGCTACGTCGGCCATTGCGACTGGAACCTGCCGCAAGGGATGATTGTCGCTCGCGAGCATCATTGAGAGGGTTGGATGTACCTTTGGCAGATGCATCATTTCTCTTCAGCTTCTTACCCGGGCGGGACGACTCGTTGCCACTTGCGTCGGACAAATTGCCTGAACCTGGAGTGGGACGTTTCAAAGAATTTGTAGAGCCTTGAAGTTTTAGGGCATCAATAGTCTTCTTGCGCCCGGATGGAGTATTCGTGCCCTTGCTGGAAGCTCCAGAGGCAATCTTTTCGCCATCGCGGTCCTTGGCCTTATTCTTCTCTGCGTTAGCTTTGTCTTCGCGTTCACGTTCTTCATTGACATTTTCGGAGTCGCTGCTGTCCAGATCACTCTCATCGCTCTGACCAAGGTCTTCATGATCCATTCTCTTCTCTCGCTTTTGAAGAAGCCTAGACGTCTCCATGCCTTCGGCTTTCTTCGCATCCTCTGCCTTCTGCTTAGCCTCCTCTTCTTCATCGACCTTTTGCTCATCACCGACGCCAAAAGTATTGGCCTCGAGCTGGTCTTTGCGCATTCTGTCCTCGGCATCTTTGGTCACATCATCGTCACCCTCGAAGAGTGGGTTTTCTTCGTCGTCCGCAAACTCCTCTTCGAGATTAAAATCGATTTCATCAGCATTGACCGTTGTCTCACGGAAGTCCACCATATCATCATCATTTTCCTGTCGATCACCTCGACGTAGGAGCATGCGGTTTGATGAAGCGGCTTCTTGCTTTCTCTTGAGGGCGGATTGTTCTTTATCCCTTGCGATCCAGCGCGGCTCCTTTGTCTTTGAGGCCATGAATTTCTCCACGTCCTCGGCGCTTATCTGCTTCGCCTTGCCTTGCTGTCTGAAGCGATACCATTTCTCGACCGGAACCGCGCGAAGGGTGTCATCACCGTCTGGGATGAGAAGCAAATGGCGGTAAGATAGAGCTTCTTCGTACTGGCCGACCCACGTTTGCTTGTTGTCGAATTCCTCAATGTGCCAAGGAAGAGTCTCTTCGTAGCGGAGTTGGCTTCGTTTGCGCTCTTCAGGAGTGTCATTAGTGCGAAACACCTGCTCCGTCTTCTTCTTGAAGGCTGGTGCCTTGCGCTTCGAGGCAGTGGGAGCCACTTCTTTCATCGCGTCCTCGCGCTGCCGCTGGCGATCTTGTTTGATAGCCTCATTGCGCTCCTTTTCTTGAATGTCGGTCATGTTATCCTTGGAGTCAATATCCATGGTATCGCCGTTTGCAATCGGGCCTGTCTCACGACGATAAAGGCGCACTGGTTCGGTGAAGACTGATCTATCCTCAAGGTCCATCTCTTTGCCTGCGTGGAATTTGCCGATGTGATAGCGAAGGTCCCGCTTTGACAGAACCAGTTTATAGACCTTAGGCTCGCCAGGTGGGGTTGGAGAGCGGGCTCGCTCAACGAACGACGAGCGTACGGTGGTAGCCGGCGGAGTGGCAGCAGAGGTAGTTGGGCCAGAAGACTTGGGCGCAGGTCGAGGTGGAAGCGGTGCTTTCTTCGGCTTCCTCATGACGAGAGGATTCACTTTTGGAGGAGGTTGACGCGGGCGAGGGCGGCGCGTAGGAACTGCGCCGTTTGGAGGAGGCCCTGGAGGCCCTGACGGAGATGCGCTCATGATGGACGCCGCTGCGGTCGCAGGAAATGGATTGAGATGATGGATGAAAGTCAGAAGCAATGAGGACAGTCGAGATGCAGTGGAAAGAGTTGACGGCTGGTGGGAGACA
>Ga0335073_10008961_pt1 | contig 14028 bp, 11 predicted proteins | sample Lox_Sample_22_FD_207093 | JGI IMG/M metagenome (GOLD analysis project Ga0335073, IMG submission 207093) | Soil microbial communities from Loxahatchee National Wildlife Refuge, Florida, United States - Lox_Sample_2.2 | ecosystem: Environmental > Terrestrial > Soil > Wetlands | place: USA... | reverse complement strand
TTCGTCGATTGTAACCGGTTCGATAATCTAAGACTTTGGCGTAGTGAGCTATTTCGACGTGTCATTGGGAATCTACAGATACCACATAGATTATGTTCGGCGAGGGTTACATGACCGAGAGTGACTTCACACGGAACTATTATGACAAATTAGAGCTTAACGAAAGAATGGAAGATTAGAAGCGGATTTCTCTCGAACAACGCATTAGATTTTGTGTGTCATTGAGTGTTTTCTCTGCATCTCACTGGTCTGACTACGACGACACCCAATGCGCGGCGAAACACGAGGCTAGGCATGCGATGCTCTGAAAAAGTTAGACTACCGATTCGATTAAAGTTCGGCAGATTTGACATTGTAATTCCAAATCGAATCTCTATGAGGAGCCGAGTCTACGCCCAGAATTACTGTTGTGTCTCGACGTGTCTCGAAGCTAAGACAGGAGGCCATTTCGGGTGTTCATGATTGATGGGAACGGCAGCAGAACGCGTCATGGTTGGGAGGAATGCCAACGCCCATCGTTCGATCTACGGAAATTTGGAGCCAGAAATAAGGAAGTTCATCTCCTCCACGTCTCAGAATCTTCAAACAAAGTCGGATGGGATTAATGGATGGTATCAATCTGATGCAGCAACTATTACTACGTAGGGTTAGGAAGAACCGCTCGCGGGAGCTAGGGAAGGATCCGGCTTGGCAGAGATTAGAGAGTCTCCAACATATAAACAAAGTCGTCGTCTTCGGATCAGCCCCTTCCGCGGGTACGAAGTGCACGAAGTAATCATCGGTGGCCCCTAGCGTGAAGTTAAAATCTCCCAGGTACATAAGGTACCTTACCCCCCTGCATCCGCCATCACTTTTTAGACTTGCGTTTCGTTTCACGCTCTTTGAGGGACTGATTTTTCTCCAATACCGTCATGTCGTACAGAAACACTTCAATTGACCCAAGCCTTCGAGAAAAGCGACTGTGCATTAATGAATGCCGGAGCGCCCTTATAAAGTCGCACTCGAAATTCAAAATGCATGAGAAAAGACTAGAGCCGAGGCTCGTTCGAGACACAGTTACTCTAAGGCACAAAGACAAGCCACTTCGCGAGCGTTTACCGTTCTCCCTCTCGCAAAGGAAGCTCAAGTTCATGGATTCGACTAACTCCGCTCCCGAATTGAAGGAAATTACACTGTTTATTAGGCTGTCCTTTGGTATTGCTTAATGTTCGTATTAAGCATCGATATACCCGATGTGCGCTGGGAGCACGCGACACGCGATAATACAACAACGCACACGTGCGAATGCGCGACGCTCCCAGCCTGCGTCCTCATCGCTCTCACCGAGGGAAGCTACATATGTGAGCAATCACGCGGATTTAGCGTCAGCTTGCCGTCTGGCAAATAGCACTGCTGACGTCGCATCTAGCCTCAGATTGAGGGCGAGCCGCTTGGTATTAGGCAGCACGTTCGTTCTTCACTCTGCTTCGCCCAACCGCGGGATTTTACGCGATTGCTAACTTTACTGGCAATTAGAGGCCGAGACATGTACACGTCTGGGAATGCGTGAGTGACATGGCCCCAAGACAACACCGATTTGCAAATGCCTGACTGAGTGACACGTTTCCAGAGTGAATGCGGTTACGAGCGAATTCACATCACTGTCCCTTGTTGTCCAAATTGCAACCACCACAGATGTGCCTATTGTCAAACGACTAAGGTACAAGCAAGATGACGTGGCGAGAGATCCCGGGGAAGTTACTTGTCTTCTATAGGGACAGATTCGTGATCCGGGAGGGTGGCATGCTGAAGTTCTTAGGGTCGTAGGAGGCCCGAAAAGCCGTCTTGTGTTTTCTTTTCTTTTTGGAGGTCTTCTACTTTACGCAGCATACACACTAATTCGAGTTTTTGTTTTCTTTTTGTTTAGCTCATCATACCGCTGCTGAACGCCGTTACGTCGTACGCAAAGTCATGATTGGTGGATTCACCAAATCGACGACGAAGGCCATCATCCCGTCAGCACCGGACGGTAACACGCTTGACTGGATCCGAAGAGAGCAATGAGCCCAAGAAGATCGTTTCCTCTTGAGAAAAAATGGAATCCTCTCTTCTCCCAAAAGCCACAGTTAGATCTACGCAAGTTTTACCTTCAGAATGGGGTGATTGAGAGTATCGAGGGTGAACAGATTGATACACGCATACAAGGTGATTCTCAAGAATTCTGCGCAGGACCAGGCCCTGAGGTGGAGGCCGCGGCCTGGCTAGATGACAGGGCTTTTCCCACGTCGACGGACGAGGGCGGTAGCAGAAAGTATGGTAATCGTCTATCCCCACGCGCACTCAGAGCCCACTTGGATACAGCTGTAAGTACCTGATACCTACTTTAGGTCATAACCGAAGTCAACGGTGAAGAGTCAAGCACACTAACCCGTTTCGCCTCCATCAGCGTTTTGATTCCCCTAATTTGCCGAATGTAGAGAGGCGTCTTGCGTAAGTCCTGCAGTATTAGAAGCTTCAAGCTGTGGTATTGCCAACGACTTACAAATCACAGCTGGTTTAAGAATATCAATCTGGCGTATGGAAGAACTCTGTTCGAGACAGCGCCGCCATGCCTTGAGAAGTGTCTCAAAGATGCCATGCAACGACACAGGACGAACTCGACTTGCATGAGGGTGATTCTACAAAGTTATGTAAGTGTCCAAACACGTGAAATGGTCCATTCTTTGCTTATTTCTAGTCTAGCCGAAGAGAATATTCCAATTAGATCTGCATCTCCCCTTCATTACCATCAGGGACAGTGCAACGCCGAGCACAATCTGTCATGAAGATTGGAAAGATGTCTCTTTCCTGCACTCGACCTCCTCGGCCGGCCGCAAATTCCTCTGTCGAGCCCACTTCTCTCTCGTTATCTTTGGCTTGAGCGACAAGCTATGGGATGCATATGCCTTCGACAAAAATTACTTGGATAACAAGGATTCTGAAAATGGAGAGTGCCAATTCCATGCGGACCCGATTTCCTTGGATGATTTGGACGCGGATATGCCTTTGTGGAATCAGAGACAATACTTTCTTGCCATTTTTGCACGTCAAATTCATCGAGCGCACGAAGAATTACGGAAAGCATTAGAGTGGGTAGAGGCAAGGATTAGAAACTACGTAAGCAAAAGTTCTGAATGCCCTTACAATCTCTAACTCTTCCGACATAGAGAGAACAACATTTGTTCACCTTATCTCCCGATCCTCAGGCTTCGAAGAAAGGCACCGAGGAGATGAAGAAGAAGATGAAGGATTCGTGTCGTTCGATCATAAAGGCTATGGGAATCCTGGATTGGCTAGAGGAGTGTATTGAAGAGATTATGAAAGAGTGGGAGAGGTTCGAGGGTGATAACGGCGACATGCAATACTTTTCGCACTTTGACGACGAAGACGATGATGCTTCGGAGAACTTGCAGCGTCACATCCAACGTTCTCTGATAGCGATTAAACGGGAACTTGAAGACTTCTCCTACCTCCGGCGGACCTTGCTCCGCCTTCAACGGTATTGCCGAGAGTCCTCTGAGGATGTAAGATCCCTCACACTCTCCAAATCGCATGCTAACGCATTCAAGATTAAATTCTGGCTGAAGCTGCGCAGCGATGATGCCGCTGTGCAAACAAGTGAAGCGGCCCAACGAAATATCCGTTACACAGCCTTTATGAACATGGTTGGCGAATCCTTGGCGCGTCTCTGTATCCAGTCGCTAATCTTACTAGGTTATCACCCCCATTATGCTCGTCACCACCTCATTCTCTATGCCCCAGTCAGTGATCCCATTCAAACTCAACCTCAAGTCTTTCGTCATATCTATTGTCATCATCGCCGCGGGCATACAGCTAGCTTCCGTCGGTATCGATCTGTTGTTAAATTGGTGGCACAGTGTTACGCCCACAAAAACGTTGCGGGAAATAGGTACTTCAGCGCCGAAAAGGTTTAGAATTGCTTCTATGAGTAGTAGAGGCTGTTGCACTCTTGACGGAATGGAGCCGGAGGAAGATATCGAGGAGGTTTAGCAACGGTAGGTGTATTGCAACTGGTCTGATCCGAGTGCATCTTGACTGTCATGGCGTTGCATTTCGAGCACGTTGGGCTTTTGTCGCGGATTCTTGCGCATCATCATCTATTCCGTTTTGGTTTTTTTTTTTTTTTTTTTTTTTGAGTCATGAAAGGTACCATACACCCTATAGATAACGGAGGATAGCTAGTAGCTAATAAGATCTCTTAGAGAGCTTATAATACTACTATATAGCTTAATGACTGCACACGAAACGAGACATATTTCAAGGCTCGCAGTTTCGTTTGGGCCGAAGGAGTGATCATCATCTCTACCTCCGGTAATTCGGCCCAATGATTCGTTTGAAAGGGACAGACACGTCTTCTGCTCGGATTGAATGCGTTTCATTGGGTTTTGATATGCTACGTGCCGCTGCTTGCAGGGCTGGACCAATCCAAGCTGACCACGACGCCCTTGACAGCAACGCCTCGCAGTAGATCCGTACTGGAGGGGGTTTGGTTATATGCACAACACTTTCCTCCCACTTCGATACCGAAGCACTACACAAAAATGTCAGACGTTTTGGTCGCCCATGGCCCTCCAGATGTGAATGGTCTCATTGCCGCTACTCGCGATGTTCAGCTTTCTTCTACTGAGGGCCAGCAAAGTATCAATACAACGCTAGACATCACAGGCCTCGAAGCCCTGCTTCAAGCTTTGGGAGCTCCCATTCCTATTCCCTCCCATCCTACAGCTGACGTGTTGAACAAGCCACTAGACATTGGTCGTGTGTATCTGGCGAATATCTTGCAAAAGCTGATCGACTGCGATGCTACTACAGCGTACAATGCCATTCAGCAACCGGCTAGCCCTGACGATGGTGACTTAGACATTGTAGTCCCGAGGCTAGGAAAGGGATCAGATTCGAGCGTGGCTTTCGGAATAATAGAAAGAGTCTGTTTCCCGGTTTATTGAATGTTTTGATACAATTTTCAGACTTCGACCCTAACGTATCAGTCTTAGTTTCCGAACAGCTCCATATTCGACCTTCCCTTTCTTGACACCATCCATCTTCGTGTAGGGTTCAAGTCGACCGTACTACCTCGACTCCTATTTCCGTATATCAACGATCGAAAGGATTCGTACGGTAGATACACCTTTGGATTTCGAGATCCTACCAATCCCGAGTCGGGCCGTAAGAAGGTTGTCGTAGAGTTCTCGTCTCCAAAAGTCTCTAGCTGTTTCCAAGTGAAATATCTCAGGAGTACGGTCCTCGGTGCTTTCATTGCGAATTTGTATGAAAAGATGGGCTGGGACGTCATAAAAATGAACTACCTTGGCGACTGGGGCAAACCTGTAGGATTGTTAGGTGTTGGTTGGGAGCGCGGCGGATCTGAAGAGCAGTTCAAAGCAGACCCAGTTTCGCACCTTCTTGACGTTAACCGCCAGATCAATGAACAATTTGCGCCCGAGGAAGCCGCTGTCAAGAAGGAGAAACACAAGAAAAAGAGAAGAGACAGTAACGAACCAGCCGACATGGAGGCTCATGGCTTGCATGCAGCACGCAACGCCTTCTGTAGACGATTGGAGAATGGTGAAGAAAGAGCTCTAGCATTTTCGAAGCGTGTACGAGATGTCAACATTGAATATTACACTAAGCAGTACGCGCGACTGAACGTGAGTTTCGACGAATACTCAGGAGAATCGCAGGTTCAACAAGAGTCAATGGCGAAAGTTGAAGAGATCCTGAAAAGCAAAGGTCTTTGCGAGGAGAGGGACGGAGCCTGGGCTATTGACCTTAACAAGCACACGGGACGGCCTGGTATGGCCATCATTCGGGATCGTACCGGAAGCACCACGTATTTACTGCGAGAGCTCGCCGCCGTGTTGGACCGGGAGCAGAAGTATTCGTTCGACAAGATGATTTATGTCGTCGCTGCCGATCACACAGTTCACTTCTCACGCCTCGTCACGGTCTTAGAACTTATGGGCCAGACAGACCTTGCCAACAAATTGCAACATGTATCATTCAGTGAAAACTCTCAGTTCTCGGAAAAGGTGGGTCCCGCTGATACGCTGGACAAGATCATAGATCAATTCAAGAATGGAGTGGCGGCAGCGATACAGGCGAATCCGGACAAAGCTACTATCCTGGGCAAGGATGACCTGGCAGTCGAGGCTTTGTTGATACAAGAACTGTCGTTAAAGAGAGCAACCGACCACGCCTTCGATGTAGACAGAATGACTTCCTTCGAGCGAGGGACCGGTCTATACCTGCAATGGTGGTATTCGAAGCTCGGTTCGGTCCTTGAAGCGAACGCTTCTGTCGACTCGAACGACGTGCTTGAGATAGAAGACCTGAATCTCCTCCGCATTCTCGCTCAGTACCCCGAAGTCACGTTGGCTGCATATACAAATCTGGAGCCAGCTGGGATATCAATGTATCTCATGAACGTAGTGGAGCAGCTCTCGCGTTGTCTCGAGGCAATTGAAGAAGAAAACCAGATAAGCGGAGCTCAAAAAGCTCTTTTTGGCGCTGCGCGGATAGTGTTGGAAAATGGTATGGGTATGCTCGGAATTGTTTGAGAAAAGCCTTTGTATTTTGGTTGTCTACTTCCCAACTTCATAATTACATAACAGCATGTTGGGACTATAAATTGGAAACCGTAGCACCGTTAAAAACACTAACGGTAGAAAATCGCTAAGGTGTGATCATCATCATGCTCATTGAGAAGCTCCTGGTGGAAGTCGTCTTGCTGAGCTAATTCCCGCTGTAGCAATGCGTTCGCTTTCGAGAGCTTGAAGTTCGACTGAATCTACATCATGTCTCGATTCAATAACCTTGTCGAGGGATGCACGAATGTCTTGCAAGACCGCCTTTGAAGCCCGTTTTGCAAGCTCTTACCACCCAAACCATTACGGATTCAAGGTCCGCATTCCCAGTCTCAGGGATCCGTGGCGTGGGCAAGCACGTCTTGAGTTGACTGAAAGATTCCGTCTGGAGGTTACGACTCCCAGATACAACGGGTTCGGGCAACTTACGCACGATGCTGGATGTGTTACGAAGCTCTCTTGGCGGAGATCGTTGACGAGGGTCGCTTGTACGTCCGCGTCTGGTTTCCTCGTCTGGCTGGAAGCGCGATCGTTCTCTTCTTCGATCTGGACTCCGAGAGCGTCGCGGCCTGCCGCTAGAGTAATCTCTTTGTCGATACTCGCCACGCCAGGAGTCACCACGCCAAGAGTCACCACGCTCTTCTTAAGGACGGTAGAAATCATCCTTGGGTTTAGGCTGCGATGGATTCTAACTGGGCTAAAGTTGGCCGGACTCACCACACCAGGAACCGCCACGCCTTTCTTGAGGACGATAGAAATCGTCCTTGCGCTTCGGCTTCGGTGGATTCTGGTCTGCCTTTGTGATGCCGGGCTGAAGTTGGTTAGCCTGCCACAGCCTGAGAAAGCGGCTCTCGACCTCATTTCGAGGAGCTCTGCCATTCTCGGTAGTAAGCTCACGTCTTGCCTGTTGGTTAGGCCGTGGACACTTCTTAGGCATTGTGAGAATATGGTTCAAAGTTGGGACGTGCCCAAAGGCCAATCCCGGACCCTCAGGTCGCTAGATACAAGTGCAAGCACTTGTATCCCTGTTCCGCAAGCAGAACTGTCCCGAAGGACAAGAAGGGAGAGAGGGATGGAAGGAGAGGGGGGAGAGACGGAGTGAGAACGAGGGAGAGGAGAGCGAAAGCGCGGCTTCAGACGCCGCAGAGAGAGGTGTACAGTGAAGCCTACACGATGTGGGTTTGGAGAATGATAAATTGTAGGAGCGAGAAAGAGGAAGAAGAGACGAGAATTTTGATCAATTTGTTTTGTGTGCCGGTCTCCAATGATTCCTTCCATTTCCAGTGGCTACGACATCCGACACCTGGATGCACTCCAAAATTTTCTGAATTTATTGATATCTCGCGAATATCGCTCTATTACGGTCTTAGTAAGGCCAGCTTCGACCTTGACGGGTTCGTATATGCGGTTCTCAGAGGCGCAGCACGGCACACATGCGCTCCACGGTGCAAAATGTCTGCAGCCCGTAGAAGATATCGTATAGAGTACGATGTTGCAGCCTTAAAAATTATGGTACCTTAGGCATCAATTTCCGAAATAGCGGCCAAGCAACCCAAATATCATTTCAACCCCAAGTTCAAAGCATTCGACATATGGCAGAATGAGAATGCGACAATAGCCAGACCAGAACCGAATATGCTTCGGATCTCAACCAATCCTGAAGGACAGCATGAATGTGCTGCCCGTGTCCGAAGCAAGAGGAGATGCGCGAGAGCGATCCAACTCCAGCATCAAGCAGCTACCTACTCCCGACGTATCACCAATGGGAACTCCTGCGTTTGAATCAATGCCAATCAAAGACGGAACAGCTATAACATCAGTAGAAGAGCGGCTGGATCTCACAAGACAAGAAACACCTGGAGATACAAAAGTGAATGGACATTCATTGTCGAACAGTGTATCATACGATGACGCTGTAGTTTCTTCTGCGATATCTGGCTCAGACCAGATGGAGCAGAAAGAAAGTGCTGGAAAATCAACATTGTCAAGGAGAGGATCTGAAGCACGGGCAAACAAAGTGCTAAAACTTTCACCTCAACAGCTACAGGAACTTACCTCCTCACCTGAATCTCTACCAGTTCGTCCTGCAACTCCCATTCCTGAAGAAGATATTCCGTTCTCAGCACCACCCCGTCCACAAGCGAGAGAATTGGGAGAAATTCTTGTAGAGAGTTTGCGTACACTCCGAGAAGAAGAGAATCGAGGAAGACCAAGGGTCAGCGGATCACGGAGAGCTAGCTACGCTAAGAAAGAAGACAGGAAAGGAAGTTTTCTGGATTCTGACAGAAGTACAATCACTAGCCAACTAAAGACTACGAGACCTGATCTTCCACCGAGAACAGTATCCACCCCTCCTTTGATTCGCAGAAAGCAGTCCATGGCGAAATCGCAAGGCCATTCCAACGAGAACCAAAGTCAATCAAAAACGAACCGAACCATACCTCCGCCTTTGGATCTGAAAGAGTTAAGGTCAAATGGATCCACACAGCTCAAACCATCCCCTCTTCCACACAGTGGCCCATCTCCACTTACGCACCTTCCCGTACCTCCACTATCCCTTCACACCTATCTACAACTCGAACTAGCTGCCGAACGGCCTTCTCCTCTATATATTCAACGCTCTTCATCCGCGGACCGAGCATATGAATCCTCAGCCGTTAAATTCGAACGCTTGCAGAACTTTGTAGAGCTTCCACACCAGCTGGAGCAAGTACTCTTATTTGGTGCATTGGCGTGCCTAGACTCATGGCTCTACACGTTTACAATCTTGCCTCTACGTTTTCTGAATGTTCTCGGCATTCTGGCTGACTGGTGGTTGAAGAATGCGTGGAGAGAGATTCAAGATTTGATTGAGTTTGTCTACAGAGGAGTTGGGAGAGTGTGGCGCCGACAAAGAGTTTCCAAAGCTCCTTCGACAACCAAATCCGTGGTCAAAGAAGAAAGTCGATCACGGAGTGGGTCTTCGGCAGCAGTTACACCATTACAGCAATCGGCGGATCGAGTTGCGAATGGAACCATCAAAGCGTGGTCAGATCTACCACCGAAGAAGCTAGGTTTGGGCAGACATCGTCGAACCCGTTCGAAACCATCGGCGCTTACATCAAGTCATAAGGCAGATCTCTTGAAGGGTCTATTGATTGTACTGAGCTGTCTGTTGATGATGAGGTTCGATCCTAGCCGCATGTATCACAACATTCGCGGACAGGCAGCGATCAAGCTGTATGTCATTTTCAACGTACTCGAAGTCGCTGATAAACTCCTGGCGGCCATGGGTCAGGACATTCTGGAATGTTTGTTTTCAAGTGAGACCTTGGAGCGGGATGTTGATGGACGTAGCAAGATTATTCGACCATTCTGGATATTCATTATGGCTTTGGTCTACAATGTGGCTCATGCAGCTGCACTTTTCTACCAAGTCATTACACTTAACGTTGCCGTTAACTCATACTCGAACGCGCTTCTGACGCTGTTGACCTCGAATCAATTCGTCGAGATCAAGGGAACAGTCTTTAAGAAGTTCGAAAAGGAAAATCTATTCCAGCTTACATGCGCAGATGTGGTTGAACGCTTTCAGCTCTGGTTGATGCTTCTCATCATCGCAATGAGGAATGTTGTTGAAGTTGGAGGGCTTAGTATCAGTCTCAGTTCCTCATTCGGATCAACGTCTACCAGCACCACAGGCGCAAATGTGACGGGAGTACCGGCTTCAACCAGCAGCATCATCCCTACTAGCTTCACCATCCTTCCAAAATGGACCGGTCAAGTACTCGGACCGTTTTTGATTGTGCTAGGTAGCGAAATGGTTGTGGACTGGCTGAAGCACGCCTACATCAACAAGTTCAACAACACCAAGCCCAATATCTACGGCCGCTTCCTAGACGTCCTTGCTAAGGACTACTATTCGCACGCCTTCGCGGACCAGAACCTGATCAAGCGGCTCGGGTTGCCGGTCTTCCCACTGGCGTGCCTCTTCGTGCGCGCGTCGATCCAGACCTACCACATGTTCCTGGCGACACACATGCCGCAGCCGCTCCCAAGCACAGCAACTTCGCTCTCCCTGGATTCCGCCAACGCGACCAGCACGCCGGCGACCAAGGCGGCGCTGGCACACATCGATGAGCTGCTACGCAAGGCCCTTGGGCGGTCCACCTTCGGCGCCGCCACCGACAGCACGCAGAGCAGCTGGTGGCGGTGGAGCGTTGACGACGCCATCGCGCTGACGACCATGGTGGTCGTGTTCCTCGTCGCGTACTTGCTCATGCTCGCCGCGAAGCTGCTGCTGGGCATGGTGCTGCTGAGCGTGGCGCGGCGCCGCTACAAGGGCATGAAGGAGCGCGAGCGGGCGAACGTCGACCTCGCTGGGAAGCGCTACGGCGGGTGGGGCGTCGTCGAGGTCGACGATGAGAAGCGCAAGTGGATCTATGCGGATGATCCAGATGGGCTGAAGGCGCTGAAGGATAAGGAGAATCGCGCGAAGAAGGAAGCGAAGGATCTAGAACGCATCTCACGGTATGAAATGGCGGCCAAGCGCATTTGGTGATTGATTTGCATTGCACAGCATTACAGGGGGAGTCCTAAGCATTGTCCTATCCGAGCTAAGAAAACACTTTTGCATCAGCCATTCAATCTGAAAATCTTTCATCGTCATCATCATCCTCCACAATCATCTCTACATTCGTCAAGCAGTAGCCATCTGCAGATATTCATGGTCCGGATACCACTTCGCTCCACGTCCCTCTGGAATCAGATCCAACATATTCCAAAGCGGGCTAAGCAGATCCAATCCTCTCTCACTACCATCGGCAAAGCCACTGCTCACGGTGTAAACATGTCTCACGCCTTGCTCATCTTTGCGATAGACGCTAACACCAGGACCCTGGCTAGCATCCTTAGCCCCCTCCGGCTCCTCCATATGCACATCGCCATTGAAAGTAGTGCCGTAGCTGGACAAGAAGCGCAGGTTATTCCAGCCGCGCTTGGCAGCGTAGGCGCGCAGCTGCTCGGGCGGCGCCTTGGACACGACGGCGAAGTTGAAGCGCTGCTGCATGTGCTGGCCGACACCGTTGAGCCCGTCCACAAACGCTGCGCACATGATGCACGGCTCCGAGTCCTTCTGCGTGAACATCATGTGGTAGACGACGCCTGTGCGGCCGTCCGCCACGAGGTCTGACAGCTGCGTGTCTTTGAAGTCGCGCGAGTTGTAGGGCTTGTCGCCTGGCACTTCGACGAATGTGTACTCTTTCATGATGCCGCCCGGTGGCAGACTACGGCGCAACTCGGCAACCTTTTCGATGTGGTTGCGCAGGTCGAATTCTGCCTTTAGAAGCTCATCTCGAGCTTTAATGTAGTCCTGAGATGCCGAAGCTGGGTACCTTAGAGGATTGGGAGCAGACATTTCGATGATGGTTTAAAGAAAGAAATATAGGATCTTTCTTTGGAGTCAAGTAGTAAAATAGAAGTTGCTTTTGCAAACAATTTTGATCAAATATCGAACTTTGAAGTCAATTGAGAGTCAATTGCTGTTTCAATTTGTCTTGTTGAAGTCAATCACAGCTGAACGTCTTCAATTGATTAAATAGCACTTCTACTCGGTCAATTTACTAATCTCACCGACTGATATGCAATGGCAGTGCAATTGAGTGCGTCGTTTTACAACTTTTTGGTCTCACGATTGCAGGGAAGAGCACGACGTGTATCGGCTAGAAGGTTGAGTGGCACCAGATCGGCGCGCCATCACGGGGTGCTGCCTTGCAAAAGGACATGCTGATCAAGCATTCCAGGCTGCTACACCATTCAGACTTCAGATTTGGTGCCACAACATTAATATGCCTCGTATTTGACCACAGCGATGCTTTGTAAGTAAACGCTACTCTGCCGCCACCTGTACAATTGTGAGAAGAAGCAAAATTTAGATGACTCCCTCCCTGTAGTGAAGAAGGCAGCAGGCTCAATTGCGAAGAGCAGACCATTGAACAACGAATTAAACAGATGAGTTGCTATTATCACGCACCAGGTTAACTATAATTGTTTCGTCAAACGCCTTCACCAACAAAAACCTAGCTGTGGTTATAAAGCGATTGAACTGCGTATGTAATCGTCACAGGACTGACATGAAGTTAGATGGCATTGACTCGGTCTGCCATTGCCACGAGACATACTCTACAACAGTAGAGTAGTAAGCTTCTTTGTAAAATATTCGATAGGTACAAAGGTACATGTACCTACTTTCCACAGCCTGTACCTACGTCATAGTCTTCATACGTTGTTGGTTACTCGAAGCGAACCAACAAAGCAGATTGGAACCGGTTCAATCCATCCCATCACGTGTGGGAAAGCGTCTAAATACAGTCGGCTGTGTAATGTCATTATGCAAGTGGCGTCGGTTGGCGGAATGCGCGTGCCTGCGCCCAAACGATGGCTTGCAGGTTCATTGTTTCGGCCTCTTGCGACTGGCCTCTTCACCCGTGTCGCAAAACCAACTCTCACTCTCCCACCGCTCAACCACTTGTCATCCGCTCATCCTGCCACCTGCTTCACATACTGGCCATCGCTCTACTCTCTCCGTTTCCTCATCCCTTTCGCCTCAGGCCTGCAGCTGACTACTCATTTATTCTCTGGCAGGCGCTGTCTCGGGCTTTGTTGGGCCTATAAGCTTACCGAATCGCATCCGAGGCGCTCCGTGCGATCATTCTGCCAACTCATTGGCGCTGTTCCTGTTCGGCTTCCTTCACTTTCCGCCCAACCGCCGAGTCATCCGCCAACTTCGAGACCCTGATTGTCGTAGATATATCAGCGACGCCGTTGCGACCGCGCTTGCCTTTTCTTTCTGCAAACCTCCCGCTCTCCATCGCAATCCATCGGCTACGGCTACATGCACTTGAGGCTCCGGCCTGCGAACCCTCGTTCCGCATCCTGCTATCGATATCCTCCCGCGAACAATTTCCTGCTCCGGGATTTAGTTGCCAGCCATGCCAACTTTAGACATTCAGCAACAGCAGCGATACTGGCGACGTAGCATTCTCATTCCGCTATGGGTTCAGCAGTTGATGATTCAACTTTGCGCTGGCGTTGTGTTTTGGATGATTATCTCTAACTTCTGGAATGCTTTCCCTGGCCACGGTGGCGGCATACCGGCCAAGTCGGAACGGTACGTCACCATTTGAGATCCATCTTACAATTCATGCCTCGAGCAACGGTTTTGAGTCTGCTTTCCACTGATTCCGCAGTCTCCGGCTCAAAATCTTCGCTTACATATCAAACGCATCGCCTTTGCGTGATTGCCAACAACGCATACCCTAAGGCGGCAAGGCATTTTATATTGAACTTACACTGACTGTTATTTACTACAGAGTCGTTCTCGGTACCTTCTTCGGCTTGTACATCTTCCTCATTCTTGTCACCGTAT
>Ga0335073_10008960_pt1 | contig 14031 bp, 13 predicted proteins | sample Lox_Sample_22_FD_207093 | JGI IMG/M metagenome (GOLD analysis project Ga0335073, IMG submission 207093) | Soil microbial communities from Loxahatchee National Wildlife Refuge, Florida, United States - Lox_Sample_2.2 | ecosystem: Environmental > Terrestrial > Soil > Wetlands | place: USA... | reverse complement strand
TGCGGCGCGGCCATGACCGGTGGCCGAACTCCTCGCTGAGCCGCCGGACGAGCTCGGCCTCGGCGGCGGTGAGGGAGCGGTTGGCCGCGCTTTCCTCGGGCACCAGGAGACCCGGGGCCAGGCCGAGCATCGTCTCGAAGGCGCGCAGCAGCATCAGCCGGTCGGTCTCGTCGACCACGATGACGGTGAGCCTCTCCGGACCGGTCACGGCGGCCCAGCGGGCCACCAGCTCGTCGTGCCGGTGGCGGACCCAGAAACCGGGCGTGGGCGTGCGCGGCGGGTCGCTCAGGATCCCCTCGAGCCACTCCAGGTAACGGAAGTGGAAGCCGTTCTGCACGTACTGCTGCCACTGGGACGGCAGGATCCGGGTGAGGGACCGCAGCGTCACGACCACGTGGACGCGGTCGCCGCCGAGGTCGGCGACCACCCTGCGGGCCGTGGCGTCGTCCGCCTGGGCGAAGAACTCGCTGCTCAGCACCACGCGCTGATCGCCCGCGGCGGCGACCTGGCCGGCCAGGTTCTCCCAGTGGGAGATCTCGGGCTGCGGCTCGCCGTGCAGCGGCGGCTGGCCGGTGACCGCCAGGATCGGCCACAGGACCGTCCGGCCCTGGCCCGGGTAGACCACGCCCTGCGCCGCCAGCCGCGGCCGGGCCAGGTACAGGGCACCCTGGAGGGCGCTGGTGCCGGTCTTGTGCGGGCCGATGTGGAGCAGGCGGGTGCCCGGTTCGGTACGGACCGCGGACATGGTTCTCCCAACGTCAGCGGCCCCGCGGTCAGGATTATAGGGAACGCCGGGAGCGATGGGACGGGATTGACTGCTATCGTGTCCATGACTGATCGAAGTCATCGAGTTACTTATCGTCAGTAGCGGGCCTGTCGGGGGGCACGTCATGGAAGCCAGCCAGCCTGGGCGGATCCTGCTGATCGACGACGATCCCGCGCTCGGCGGGTACCTGGCCCGGGTGCTGACGCGCGGCGGGTTCGAGGTCACGCACGAGCTCGACTCGGCCGCTGCCCTGCGGCGGGTCGAGGCGCAGGACTGGGACCTGCTGATCACCGACATCGAGCTGCCGGGCATGAACGGGCTCGAGCTGCTCGAGCGGGTCCGCCAGCTCGTGCCCAGCCTGCCGGTCGCGGTACTGACCGGGAACCCGACCGTCGACTACGCGGTCTCCGCGCTGCGCAGCGCGGCGGCGGAGTTCCTGCAGAAGCCGATCGGGGCAGGCGACCTGATCACCAAGGCGACCGAGCTGATCAGGGCCGGCCGCGAAGCCCGGACCAGGGGCCGGGAGACCGTGCTGGCCATCGGGGCCCACCCTGACGACGTGGAGATCGGCGCGGCCGGCACGCTGCTGGCCCACCGGGCGGCCGGCGACAGCGTGGCCATCCTGACCCTGTCCCGGGGCGCCCGCGGCGGCGACCAGGCGCAGCGCGCCCGCGAGTCGGCCGAGGCCGCCGGCGTCATCGGCGCCCGGCTCTACCTCGACGACCTGGAGGACACCCGCATCGCCGAGGGCGACCCCACCATCGGCGTCATCGACCGGGTCGTGGCCGAGGTCAGGCCGACGGTCGTCTACACGCACTCGCTGCACGACGTCCACCAGGACCACCGCAACACCCACCGCGCGGCCATGGTGGCGTGCCGCCGGATCGGCCGGGTGTACTGCTACCAGTCCCCGTCGGCCACGGTGGACTACCGGCCCACCCACTTCGTCGCCATCGACGACTACATCGAGCGCAAGCTCAAGGCCATCGACACGTTCGGGTCCCAGACCGGCGTCCGCGACTACCTGGAACCCGACCTGATCGCCTCGACCGCCCGCTACTGGTCCCGGTACTGCGGTGGCAGCCACGCCGAGCCGTTCGAGGCCATCCGCGACCGCGCCGGCCAGCTGGTGGCGCCGTGACCGCGCCGCTGCGGGTCCTGGTCACCGGCGCCGGCGGCCCGGCCGCCATCGCCGCCATGAAGTCGCTCAGGGCCGAGGAATCGGTGCAGCTCATCGCGGCCGACATGGACCCCTGGGCGGCCGGGCTCTACCTCACCGGGGAGCGGACGCTGGTCCCGGCCGGCGCCGCGCCCGAGTTCCCCGCCGTCCTGCTCGACCGGTGCCGCGCCCTCGGGGTGGACGTGGTCCTGCCCACGGTCGACGCCGAGCTGCAGCCGCTGGCCCGCGCCCGGGAGGAGTTCGCCGCCGCGGGCGTCGCGCTGCTGCTCGCCCCCGCCGCCGCGCTCGACATCATCCTGGACAAGCTGACCCTGGCCGAGCACTGCGCCGACGTCGTCCGGGTGCCGCGGACCGAACTGTTCGGCCCGTCCGTCGACCCGGCCAGCTGGACCTATCCGGTGGTGGTCAAGCCGCGGCGGGGAAGCGGCTCGCGCGGCGTGGTCATCGTGGACTCGGCCGCGGACCTGGCCGCGCTCGACCGCTCGCCCAGCTTCACCGAGCAGGGCCTGATCGTGCAGGAGTTCCTGCCGGGCGAGGAGTACTCGGTCGACGTGCTGGCCGACGCGGCCGGGCACGTGATCGCGTCCGTGCCGCGGCTGCGCGCCCGGGTCGACTCCGGGGTCTCGGTGGGCGGCCGGACCGTCCACGACCCCGAGGTCGAGTGGTTCGGCCGGGCGGTGGCCGAGGCGACCGGCGTGACCTACGTCGCCAACGTGCAGTGCCGCCGGACCGCGGCCGGCATCCCCGCGCTGCTCGAGGTGAACCCGCGGATGCCGGGCACGCTCGGGCTCACCATCGCCAGCGGGGTCGACATGCCCCGGCTGGCCCTGGCCGCCCTGCTGGGCCGGCCGGTCCCGGCCCGGGTGGATTTCTGCGAGCGGGCCGTGGTCCGCTTCCTCGACGAGCGCATCCTGGATCCGGCCGAGATCACCGGGGTGGCCGCGGAAGCCGGGATGGCGCGGGCATGAACCTCGACGAGGACTACCACGTCCATTCCACGTTCTCCGACGACGCCGTCAGCACGCTGGCCGAGAACGTCCAGGTCGCCGCGGACCGTGGCCTGCGCACCCTGTGCGTGGCCGAGCACGTCCGGCAGGACACCGCCTGGGTGCCCGGGTTCGCCGCCGCGGTGGACCAGCACCGCGGCCGGCCTGGACTCCGGGTACTGGCCGGGGTGGAGGCCAAGCTCTGGGACAGCAGCGGACGGCTCGACCTGCCCGCCGCCCTCGACGGCATCGACCTGGTGCTGGTCGCGGACCACCAGTTCCCGGCCGACAACGGCCCGGTGCACCCGGACGAGGTGCGGACCGCCATCGCGCGCGGCGGGATGACCGCCACCGAGGCGATCGAGCGGCTGTGCGAGGCGACGGCCCGCGCGGTGTCGAGCGGCGTCCTGCTGGCCCACCTGTTCAGCCTGCTGCCGAAGATCGGGCTCGACGAGGGCATGGTGCCCGACACCCTGCTCGCCGACCTGGCTACCCGGGTGGCGCGGGCGGGCGCGCTGGCCGAGGTGAACGAGAAGTGGTCCTGCCCGTCCCCGCGCACGGCGGCCGTCCTGGCCCGGGCCGGGGTCAGGCTGGTGGCCGGCAGCGACAGCCACCACTGCCGGGACATCGGCCGTTACGACCGATGGGTCCGGCCCGCCCTGGCCGCGGCCAGCGCCTGACCGCGATGGGGCACCATCTCCTCACCGCCGGGGACTGGATCCTGATCCTGCTCGTCATCGCGGGCGCCCTCCCCGAACTGGCCGCGAGCTGGCAGTTCCTCCTGGTGGCGGGGCATTTCCGGCGTCACCACTACCGGGACTGCGCGCCGGTGTTCCCGCGGACCGCGATCTTGATCCCGGCCTGGAACGAGGCGGCGGTCATCGGCGCGTCGATCGACCGGCTCATGCTGCTCGAGTACCCGCCGGACTCGCTGCGGGTCTTCCTGGTCGACGACGCGAGCACGGACGAGACGCCGGCCGTGGCCACGGCCAAGGCCGCACAGTACCCCGGGCAGGTCTTCCACCTGCGCCGGGAGGTGGGCGGCGAGGGCAAGGCGCACACGCTCAACCACGGCCTGGCCGTGGTCCTGGCCGACGACTGGATGGAAGCGCTGCTGATCACGGACGCCGACGTGATCTTCGAGGCGGCCTCGCTGCGCACGATGACCCGCCATCTGGCCGACCCGCGGGTGGGCGCGGTCACCGCCTACATCAAGGAAGGCAGCCGCCCGGGCAACTACCTGACCAGGTTCATCGGCTACGAGTACGCCACCGCCCAGGCGGCCGCCCGGCGCGGGCAGAACGTGCTCGGCGCGATCGCCTGCCTGGCCGGCGGCGCCCAGCTGCACACCCGGGCGAACCTGGTCGCCCTGGGCGGCCGGATCGACACCTCGTCGCTGGCCGAGGACACCATCACCACCATCGAGACCCAGCTGCGGGGACGCCGGGTGGTGTTCGAGCCGCACGCCACGGTCTGGGCCGAGGAACCCGGCTCGATCGGCGCCCTGTGGAAGCAGCGGCTCCGCTGGGCCCGCGGCAACGTCCAGGTCACCCGGCGGTACCGGTCCCTGTGGTTCCGGCCCCGGGGGTTCAGGCAGCCCGGCGGGCACCGCCTGGGCGGCTTCAGCTTCGGTGTGTTCTGGTTCGGCCTGTTCCTCCAGCCGGTCTTCATGATCACTTCGTCGGCCGCGCTGATCACGCTGTATTACGCGCACTTCCCCCGGGCCTGGCTGGCCTTTCACGTGCTGTGGATCATCAACGCCGCCACCTATGTCTTCATCACCAGCTACGCGCTGATGATCGACCCGCCGACCGCCAGGCACAGCTGGCGTCAGGCCGTGATGTTCCCCGGCGCGGTGAACCTGGCCTTCATTGCCTACAGCTGCTTCCCCCGGCTGTTCCGGCATGCCGCCCAGGCGGAGCACATCCATCTGGGCTGGGGCATCGTCCTCGCCTACGCCTGGCTCAGCCTCTCGATGGCGGCGGCGTACCTGGCCAAGGTGCTCGAACCGGGACGGCTCGGGCGGATTCTCAGCCCCGTCCTCGTCTACCTGGTGGGCTACGGGTCGCTGCTGTGCGCCTGCACGTTCGCGTCCTACGTCAAGGAACTGCGGCGGGCCGAGATGACCTGGGACAAGACCGAGAAGACGGGGAAGGTGGTGATCCCGGGGTGAGCGGACCCGACCTCAGGACGTTCCGCCGGGAGATCCGCGACGCGGTCCGCTACGAGCGCGGCCTGGCCGTCAAGGCGCTGCTGGCGCTGGCCGTGGTGGCGGTCGTCGTGGTCCTGCGGACGCTCTACTTCACCTGACCGGGGCGAAGGGGGGGACAGATGGCGCTGATAGCCAGCTTGCGGTGGCGGGCGGCCACCGCCGCCGTGGTCGCGCTGGCCCTGGCCGCCGGGGCCATGTCGGTCGCGCTGGTCGCGGCCACGGGCATCCGAGCCGAGGGCCGCGAGCTCTCGCATCAGCTGGTGCCCGCCGCCGCGGCGGCCGGCAGCCTGATCGAGGAATACCAGGCCGAGCAGAACTGGCTGCGGGCCTATGTCAGCGCCGGGCACCCGGGTCCGCTGACGGCTCTCGACGACCTCAGCGCCCGGCTCCGGGCCGGGCAGGACCGGATCGCCAGCCTGGCCCGCGGTTACCCGGCGGTGACCCGCCAGCTCGCCGCCACGACGGCCGCTCATCAGGCCTGGCGGGCCGACGTGGCCGGCCCCCAGCTGGACGACATGGCCCGCGGCGACGCCGCGGAAGCGCAGGCGCTGCAGAATGAGGTCAGCCGCATCCGCTCGTACGTGCTCGCCATCCGGTCGGCCGGCTCGTCTTTGCAGGAGCAGATCACCGACGCCCAGCGGACCGTCACCGACCAGCTCGATAGCTGGCAGGACACACTGCTCGGCGCGCTGATCGCCCTGTGCGTGGTGGTCGCGGGCATGGCCGCCGACGCGGTGCTGGCGGTCTGGCTCGGTCTGCTCCGGCCGTTCCAGGCGTTGCGCCGGGCCATGGCCTCGGTCACCGCCGGCGACTACCAGGCCCGCATCCCCGCGGCCGGCCCGTCCGAGCTGGCCAGCCTGGGCCGGGGCATCGAGCTGATGCGGCTGCGGCTCGTGGCGGCGCTCGACAACCTGCAAGGGGCCGAGCAGCGCTTCCGGCAGGTGTTCGACGCCGCCCCGGACGCGATGATCGCGGTGGAGGCCGAGGGGACGATCGTGATGGCCAACGCCCATGCCGTGCAGCTGTTCGGATCCCCGGCCGGCGAGCTGATCGGCCAGCCGGTGGAGATGCTGGTCCCCGAGGAAGCCCGGGCCACGCTGACCGCCGAGCGGGTCGGCTACTTCGCCGACTCGCCGCCGCAGCCGTTCGGCACCGGGCTGCGGATGTCCGGCCAGCGCCGGGACGGCCGCCGGTTCCCGGCCGAGATCACGCTGAGCGGGCTGCCCACCGACACCGGGATGCTGATCACCGCGGCGATCAGGGATGTGACCGAACGGCTGGCGATGGAAGCCGAACGGGAACGGCTGCGCGCCGTCGCGGAGCGCGAGCGCCTGGAGCGCCGGCTGCAGCAGTCCGAGCGCCTGGAGAGCCTCGGGCAGCTGGTCGGCGGGGTCGCGCACGACTTCAACAACCTGCTCAACGTGATCCAGGGCTACACCGACTTCACCGCCGAGGAGATCGGGCGGCGCGTCCAGGCCGACCCGGAGCTCGCGCCCGTGCTCGAGGACATCGGGCAGGTCCAGGTGGCCGCCCAGCAGGCCGGCCGGCTGACCCGCCAGCTGCTGACGTTCGCCCGCCACGAGGTCGGGCGGCCCGAGGTCATCGACCTCAACCAGGTGGTCCGCGGGGCCGGGGAGCTGCTCGGCCGCACGCTGGGCGAGCACATCGATGTCGCCATCGACGCCGAGCCCGCCCTGTGGCGGGTCAAGGCCGACCGCGGGCAGCTTGAGCAGGTCCTGGTGAACCTGGCGGTGAACGCGCGCGACGCGATGCCGGGCGGCGGCCGCCTGACCATCGACACCGGCAACGCCGAGGTCGACGAGACCTACGCGTCCACCCGGCCGGCGCTGCGACCCGGCCGGTACGTCCGGCTGCGGGTCTCCGACACCGGGACCGGCATGGACCAGGCCACCGCCGAGCGGGTCTTCGAGCCGTTCTTCTCGACCAAGCCGAAGGGCCGCGGCACCGGGCTCGGGCTGGCCACCGTCTACGGCATCGTGACCAGCTCCGGCGGCACCATCGAGATCTACTCAGAACCAGGCCTGGGCACCACCGTCAGCGTGCTGCTGCCGGTCACCGACGAGGACGCCGACGCGGTCGCTCCACCGCCGGCGGCCGGCGACGACCGCGACTGCGGCCACGGCGAGACCATCCTGGTGGTCGAGGACGAGGCCAGCCTGCGCGAGCTGACCAGCCGCATCCTCGTCCGCAGCGGCTACCAGGTCTGCGTGGTGGCCAGCGGCAGCGAGGCCGTGCGCCAGGCCAGCGACCCGGCCCAGCCCATCGACCTGCTGCTCACCGACGTGGTCATGCCCGAGATGCTCGGCAACGAGGTCGCCGCCCAGGTGGCCGAGATCCGCCCCGGCGTCCCGGCCCTGTTCATGTCCGGCTACGCCCAGCCGATCCTGGACACCCACGGCATCCCCGCCCCGCACTACGACATCCTCGAGAAACCCTTCACCGAAGCCGCCCTCCTCACCCGCGTCCGCCGCGCCCTGACCCGGTAAGGCCCAGGTCCAGCCTAGGTGGCGATGTCGGGGTAGGGCATCGCGATGTGCTCCATGGCCCGGGCGTAGGCCAGCTGGTACTCCAGCGGCCCGTGGTCCCGCTCGAACATCGCGATGAACAGCGTCAGGGTCAGGAACGGGTGCGCGCCCAGGCCGAAAAGCGCCACGTGATCGTGTGACCGCAGCGCCGAGCGCTCAGCATCGGTGAACGCGAGCCAGGTCGACTTCTCCGCGCCATGGCAGTTCAGGATGGAGTTGGCCACCTCCCGCTCCCACCACTCCACGGTCCCAGAAGGATCAGACCGGTACCGCTCGACCAGCTCGGGGTCCCGGTCCACCGTGTACAGGAACTTGTCCAGCAGGTACTTGCTCATGCGGCATCTCCTGACGGGTACCAGGTGAAGTAGGCCTCCATCGTGTGGAACAGGTCCAGGGTGTCGGTGTAGTCGGCCTTCACCCCGTCCCCGGCCGCGCCCATCATCAGCATGAAGTCCATGAACCCGTGGGTGGCGTTGCCGGGGGAGTGCAGGCTGTCCAGCGTGACCTCGGCCAGGCAGCCCTCGATGTCCCCGTTGGCGATCCAGGACACCGCCTTGCGGTCGAACTCCGGGTCGGGGCCGTGCGGGCCGAACTGCCGCGGCCCGCCCAGCTCCAGCGACAGGTGCCCGGTCCCGATGATCGCGACCCGCAGGTCCGAGGGCCATGCTTCCACCATCCGCCGCAGCGCCCGGCCCAGCTCGACGAACCGCCCCGGCCGCGGCAGCGGCGGCGCGAAGATGTTCGTATAGACCGGCACGATCGGCAGATCCGCCTCCGGCCGCAGCGTGATGATCGGGCAGGTCACGCTGTGGTCGATCCGCAGCTCGTTAGAAAAAGCCAGGTCGAACCCCGAGTCCAGGCCCTCCCGGAGCATGTAAGCGGCCAGGTCCTCCTGGCCCGCCAGGCGCATCCGCGGCAGGCCGAACTCGCGTTCCTCGTTGTACCAGTTGGCGTCGAAGAACGGCGCCTTGCCCACCAGGAACTGCGGCATGTTGTCCAGCCACAGCTGGTGGAAGTGGTCGCTGCCCACCATGACCAGCACGTCGGGCCGGGCCCGGGTCAGCGTCGCCCGGAACGCCTCGATCTTGGCGACCCACTCGTCGGCGAACGGCGGCCGGTCCGCCCCGGTCGAGGTGCTCGCGCGGTAGTAGAACGGATGATGCGTCGAGGCGATGACCGCGGCGACGATAGCCATGCGGCGCTCCTAGCTGGCATGAGGACATGGTTGCGGCAACGTGCACCAAAGAGTGTCTACGGTGCCACAACCATGTCCTTCGATCTGTGGCGCTCCTCACTTCTAGGTTTTGTCGGGGCGGACTTCGTCCGGGTCGACGTAGACCGCGTTACGGTCCACGGCCGTGTAGATGTCCATGCCGATGGGGCGGCGGCGCTCCTCGGCGATCTGGCCGAGCAGCCCGGCCGCCCGGGCCAGCAGCGCGAAGCCGCGCAGCAGCTCCACCGGCAGCCCGAGGTCGGCCAGCGCGGCGCCGCAGACCCCGGCGCCATTCAAGGGCAGCCGCCGCCCGAGCACCTGCTCGTGCACCCGGCCGATGGCCTCGAACAGCTGCAGGTGCGGGCCCCGCAGCCCCTCTTCCGCGGCGATCCCGATCAGCACCGGCGTCCGCGGGTCGGTCACCTTGTGGATCGGGTGCCCGAGCCCGGGCACGAAACGGCCCGCCGCGCGCGTCCGCTCCACCGCCGCCAGCGCCACCGCGTCCCAGCCCTCGTCAGTCGTCGGCAGCGTGCCGCCCAGCCGGGAAAGCTCCTCGTGCAGAAACAGACCGCAGTCCTCGGTCACCCCGAGGAACCGGGACCCGCCGCCGAGCAGCCCGGCCGCCAGTGCCCCCTGCAGCGAGTCGGGCGCGGACAGGTAGGTGACCCGCGCGGCGATCGCGGTCGGGGTGAAGCCGTGGTCGGCCAGCGCCACCAGCACGGCCTCGAACACCCGGGTCTCGGACGGGGTCGGACGCCGCAGCGTGACCAGCCAGAAGGCCAGCTCGCCGAAGCTCACCTTCCCCATCAGGTCCGCGGTCAGGTCCTGTCCGAGCAGCCTGATCTGGTCGGCCGACGAAGTCCCGAGCGAGGTGGGGAAGGAAAGACCGTCGCTCACTTGGACTCCTCGGTCGAGAGCCACCGCCGGATCTCGTCCCCCTGCTGGTCCAGCCGGGGCGGCGGCCGCCGGTAGCTGGCCGGGGTGGCGGAGAACCTGATCGGGTGCCGCACCGACGGGATCGCCTCGTCGCCCTCGCCCACGATCACGACCGGGTCCAGGCCCACCTCCTCGGCGAAGGCCACGCCCTGGTCGATGGTGTTGATCGGCCCGCAGGGCACCCCGTTCCCGGTCAGCTCGCGGAACCACTCCATCTTGGGCCGGGTCGCCAGTCGCTCGACCAGCAGCGGGCGCAGCTCGTCGCGGTTGGCCGTGCGGTCCTCGTTGCGGCTGAACCGCGGGTCGTCAGCCAGCTCGGGGACCCCCAGGACCTGGACCAGCTTGCGGAACTGGAGGTCGTTGCCCGCCGTGATGATCAGCTCGCCGTCGGCGCAGGGGAGCGGCTCGTAGGGGAACAGGCTGGGGTGGCTGTTGCCCATCCGGAACGGGACCACCCCGCCCGCCACGAACGCGCTGGTCTGGTTGACCAGGCCGGACATGGCCGACGCGAGCAGGCTGAGCTCGACCTGCTGGCCGACGCCGGTCTCGTGCCGGTGGTTCAGCGCGGCCAGGATGCCGATGGTGGCGTGCAGCCCGGAGATCACGTCGAACACCGCCACGCCGGCCCGGTACGGCTCGCCCTCCGGATCCCCGGTCACGCTCATCAGGCCGGAGGTCGCCTGGACGATGAGGTCGTACCCAGGGAGCCCGGCGCCCCCCGGCGCACTGCCGAAACCGCTGATCGACGCGTACACCACGGCCGGATTGGCCGCCGCCACCGCGTCGTAGTCGAGCCCGAAGCGCTTCAGCCCGCCCGGCTTGAAGTTCTCGATGAACACGTCGGCCCGCCGGGCCAGCTCCCGGGCCAGGGCGAGGTCGCCGGGGTCCTTCAGGTCCAGCGCGACCGAGCGCTTGTTGCGGTTGACGCCCAGGTAATAGGTCGAGATGCCGTCCCTGACCGGCGGCTGCCAGGTCCGGGTGTCGTCCCCGCCCGGCCCCTCGACCTTGATCACCTCGGCCCCCATGTCGGCCAGCAGCATGGTGGCGTACGGCCCGGCCAGGATCCGGGAGAAGTCCGCCACCAGCAGCCCGGCCAGCGGTCCCTGGGCCTCTGTCATCCGCAGCTATCCCTTCGTCAGCGTTGTCCGCTATACGGACAATGTGTCCAGCCTAGAGCCACGCCGATCCCTGTCAAGGTCAAGGGCAATTCCAAACCTTGACATACCAAACGACGATGGCCGACAGTGGCACCAGCCCGTTAATGCGCTCGTGCAGCGGACGCTCGTCCGCGTGAACCTACCCGGAGGTTTCGATGGCGAATCCCGACGAGGTCGCGGCCGGACGGCCGGTCGTGCTGCGTGGCGGCACGGTGCTGACCATGGACGACGCGCACACGGTCCGCACCGAGGCGGACGTGCTCGTGACCGGGGACAAGATCGCCGCGGTCGGCCCGCACCTGGCGGTTCCCGAGGGCACGCTCGAGATCGACGCCAGCGGCGGCATCGTGATGCCGGGGATGATCGACACGCACCGGCACATGTGGCAGACGGCGATGCGCGCTTACGGCGCGGACTGGACGCTGACCCAGTACTTCGTCTGGAACTACCTGGAGCACGGCCGCAAGTTCCGGCCGGAGGACATCCACGCGGGCAACTCCGTCTCGGCCTGGGAATCCCTCGAGGCCGGGGTGACCACCACCGTGGACTGGTCGCACAACCTGCACACGCCCGACCACGCCGAGGCCGCGGTGGACGCGCTGCGCGCGGTGCCCGGCCGGTTCGTCCTGGCCTACGGGAACATCCAGGCCGGCCCGTGGGAGTGGACGGCCGACCCGGACGTCCGTTCGTTCTTCACCCGGCACGCCGCCTCGGACCTGCTCGGGCTCCAGCTCGCCTTCGACGTCACCGGCGACCCCGCCTTCCCGGAGAAGGCGGCGTTCGAGGTGGCCCGCGAGCTGGGCCTGGCCGTCACCACCCACGCCGGGGTGTGGGGCGCCACCAACGACGACGGCATCCGGCTGATGCACGAGAACGGGTTCATGCGGCCGGAGACCGTCTACGTGCACGCGGCCACCCTGAGCACGGACTCCTACCAGCGCATCGCGGCCACCGGGGGCACCATCTCGGTGTCGACCGAGTCGGAGCAGAGCGCGGGGCAGGGCTACCCGCCCACCTGGCAGGTCCGCCGCCACGACATCCCGGTCGCGCTGTCCATGGACACCAGCGTCTGGTGGAGCGGCGACCTGTTCTCGGCCATGCGCACCACCCTCGGCGCCGACCGGGCCCGCGAGCACCTCGAGGCGCACATGAAGGGCGAGACCGTCACCCATCACAAGCTGCGGGCCGAGCACGTGGTCGACTGGGCCACCCGGGGCGGCGCCCGCGCCCTCGGCCGTGACGACCTGGGCAGCCTCGAGCCGGGCAAGAAGGCCGACGTCGTGCTGATCAAGAACGACGCCTCGCCGGTGTCGTTCCCGCTGGTGAACCCGTACGGCCACGTCGCCTTCCAGGCCCAGCGCGGGGACGTGCACACCGTCCTGGTCAACGGGCGCGTCGTCAAGCACGAGAACCGGCTGGTCGGGGCCGACCTGGCCGCGGTGCGCGGCGCGGTCGAGGCCACCGTCGGCTACCTGCGGTCCGAGCTGGGCGAGGAGGCCTGGGCGGCCGGCATGAACCCGGACCTGCCGACGAACGAGGTGCTGGACAACCCGTACCAGTACACCGAGTACAAGTCCGAGTCCACTCACGGCGCGCGCGGCAGCCTGTTCGGCGAGGAGTAGCCCTTCCCATGGCGGGACGCGGCCACGGGCCGGACTTCGTCGAGGCGCTGGCCCGCGGGCTTGACATCCTGGCCGCGTTCGGCCCGGATCATCGGGCCATGTCGCTGAGCGAGGTGGCGGGAGCGGCCGGGCTGGCCCGGCCCACCGCCCGCCGCCTGCTGCTCACCCTGGAGGAGCTGGGGTACGTCCGGTCCCGCGGCGGCGCGTTCGAGCTCACGCCCAGGGTGATGGCTCTCGGCCTGGCCTACGTCAGCTCGCTCGGCCTGTGGGACATCGCCCGGCCGCACCTGGAGGCGCTGGTGGCCCGCACCGGCGAGTCGTCCTCCATGGCCCAGCTCGACGGGTCCGACATCGTCTACGTGGCCCGGGTCTCGGTGCCCAAGCTGATCGCGCTGCGGGTGGACATCGGCACCCGCTTCCCGGCCGTGCAGACCTCGCAGGGCAAGGTGCTGCTCGCGGCGCTGCCGTCCGACCAGGTCGCGGCCGCGCTGGCCCAGCCCAGCCGGTCCGGGCTGCCACCGTATATCGGCCGGCCCGACGGCCACCTGCGCGACGAGCTGGCCGAGGTCAGGGCCCGGGGCTGGGCGCTGGCCGACGAGGAGCTCGCGCCCGGGGTCCGTTCGGTGGCGGTCCCGGTCCGGGACGGGACCGGGGCGGTCAGGGCCGCGATGAACGTCACCGTGCACGCGGCCGAGACGACCACCCAGCGGCTGCTGCACGATCACCTGCCGGCGTTGCTCACCACCGCGGGGGAGATCAGCGCCGAGTGGGCGCTGTGGCTTTCCCGGCCGCACGTGGAAATCGAGCGCCGCGCCGAACCGGGCTCGGTAACCGCCTGACCGCCGTTGGGTAAACGGCGTTCGTACGCACAAATATTCGATAGGAATTGTCGTCGGAATATGTCCTCAAGGAGGCGGTACGTACCCTCCGGAGTATTGGTGACACGCCGTGCGACCTGGACATATGCGAAATGAGGGCGATAAAGGGGGAGCATTGGCGCTGAGACGACAATCCTTTGCCAGGAAGGTCACGCCAATGCTCCCGGAGCCGACCATACCAAGGCGGCGGCGCGCCGCTCCGGCTCAGCCGCAGCCAGGGACGATGACGCCGCTGTTCGCGGTGCCGGAAAACCCGGAGGAAATACCCCCGCCCGCTCGCCCGCCCCGGCGCGCGCACAAAACCGTCAAGGAAACGCCCGACCTGCTGGCCGTCACCGCCGAAAGGCTCCGGCGGGCGCTCGGACGCAGTTTCCTGCGCTACGGCGTGCCCGGCGACCCCGAGGTCGCCGTGCACGCCGCGATGAACGTGGTCCAGCCGGTCCTCGACGCGCGCGATACCGAGATCCTGCGGCTCAGGCGCCTGATGGGAGGCAAGCTCCCCGGCCGCTAGGCTATGGCGCCGTGGATGACTCGC
>Ga0335073_10008959_pt1 | contig 14031 bp, 11 predicted proteins | sample Lox_Sample_22_FD_207093 | JGI IMG/M metagenome (GOLD analysis project Ga0335073, IMG submission 207093) | Soil microbial communities from Loxahatchee National Wildlife Refuge, Florida, United States - Lox_Sample_2.2 | ecosystem: Environmental > Terrestrial > Soil > Wetlands | place: USA... | reverse complement strand
CCCAAAGACGTCAATCTTTATCCCGGTGAATTAGTCGATGTTTATATCGGTGAATAAAAAACGCGAGAAGATCTCCGTCTCACTGCCACCGCACTGCGAGGATAGCCCGCTGAGGGGGGCCACCTTTGCTCGGGTACACTTCCGAGACGCGTCCGGAAAGCTTCGGCAAGTCGCGGTGCGTCTACCGCTGACTCTGTCCGTTGCCTCTGCACTGTTTCTCGCGTCCTGCGTCGTCGGGCCGAAGTACATCCGTCCTTCGGTCCAGACGCCGGCTGCTTTCAAGGAACTCGGCACGCCGAGCGCAGCGAACACCGCAGCTTGGAAACCAGCCCGGCCCAACGATGCCGCCATCCGTGGCAAGTGGTGGGAAATCTACAATGATCCAAAGCTGAATCAGCTTGAAGAGCGAGCTGCCGTTTCAAACCAAAACATCGCCGCTGCTGCAGCGAGTTTTCTCGCGGCCCGCGCTCTGGTCCGGCAAGCCCGCTCGCAATACTTTCCGACTGTCACGACCAACCCCAGCATTGTCAATTCGCGGCCGTCGCCCGGACAATTTGGCGGCTTATCCGCCGGGGGCTCGTCTAGCTCAGGATTCACCGTAAAACCGTACACCGATTATTCGTTGCCATTCGACGCGTCTTGGGAACCTGATCTTTGGGGACGTGTGCGGAACGGAGTGCGGGCAAACGTCTTCGCCGCGCAAGTCAGCGCCGCTGACCTGCAAAATGTTCGTCTCAGCGAACAGGCCGAACTCGCCGTCGACTACTATGAACTTTGCGCGCAGGATTCGCTGAAGGCATTATTGGACTCCACCGTTGCCGCGTACCAGGATTCTCTGGCTCTGGCCAAAAGTCTTTACCGAGCAGGTCTCGGCACAGACGAAGCCGTCGCGCAAGCCGAAGCTCAGCTAAAGGCCACGCAGGCGCAGGACACAAATCTCGGAATCTTGCGCGCCCAGTATGAACACGCCATTGCCGTTTTGACCGGCGAGCCGGCATCCACTTTTTCTCTCCCGGCCCTTTCTCTCCAGCCGAATCCGCCGGCTATCCCTGTCGGAATTCCCGCAGAGCTTCTCGAGCGGCGGCCCGATATTGCTGCTGCCGAACGTGGAGTCGCTCAGGCAAACGCGCAGATCGGCGTTGCCAAAACTGCCTATTTTCCCAACGTTCTATTGAGCGCCGCCGCAGGCTTTGGAAATACTTCCTTTACAAGCTGGTTGACGTGGCCAAGCCGCTTCTGGTCCGTCGGCCCCAGCGTCGCGGAAACCATCTTTGACGCCGGCTTGCGCCGCGCCACGATGGATCAGTATCGCGCGACGTACGATCAGACTGTGGCAAACTACCGCGAGACAGTGTTAATCGCCTTCCAGCAGATTGAAGACAACCTCGCATCGCTGAGAATTCTGTCTCAAGATGTCGAGCAGCAGGACGCCGCAGTCGAGGCCGCAGCAAGAAGCCTAAGGGAAGCCACAGCGCGGTATAAAGGTGGCCTAGATCCGTATCTAAACGTGATAAGCGCTCAAACGATTTTATTGAACAACCAGCAAACGGCTGTGAACTACCGCATGCAGCAGATGGTGGCAAGCGTCCAGCTAATCAAAGCCCTTGGCGGAGGCTGGGATACGACGAAGATTCCATCACCGAAAGACTTGAGAGCAGATATTTCCCGGGACTTGCATTCAAGGCCTTAATCTTCACTTAGGCTATATCGCTCAGCGGTTCGCGACGCTCCAACAAATGATGGACGTCAAGGCAGACGTACCGACGACTAGGGGCGGCGCATTCAATGTGCGAAGCCTACCACGAAAGGGACCAACGGCGAGTTGTTGGTCACGGGATGCCAAACAAGTGGCGCTCACTCGCGATGCCAGACTTAAGCAATCGTCTGCTATTCGGGAGCAATCGTGCAACTATTGTGCGGCCGCGGTGAAGAACTCGAATAACGCTACAACGAAGCCTTCAAGAACTCATAGCCGATATCTCAAAGCACCATTTGAGCACAGAAAGTACCTCAACGAGAAGCGCGTTCCGGTCAACTGGGCTCAAGTCCTGGAATAGCTCAACACTAGCCGACTTCGCTCTACTGATGTCATAAGTGTGTTCAACGGCTCGCCGTGTAGCTAAAAGATCGGGCGCGCCATCAAAATCGGTTGAGGGCGGGTGAAGACTCAGGCGCTCCGCATGAACCCACAGAGCGTCAGGCAACTTCTAGCTATCAAGGAGAAATCAACATGAACAGTCTTGACTCTATGATACGGCGTAACAAAGACTTTGCAGCTCAGCAGTCTGCTGCGGGGGCACTAATGCCCTCGCTGCCGCAGGCGCTGCCAAATGTAAAGGCCATCGTCATTGGTTGCGCTGATATGCGTGTGGATCCTGCTGACATACTCGGAATTGGCCCGGGCGAGGCCGTCGTGATGCGTAACATCGGCGGTCGAATCACACCGGGGTTGTTGGAGCAGTTGGGATTACTCGGGCGAATCGGTGAAGTTGCAGGGGAGACTCCTGGAGGCGGCGGTGAATTTCACCTCATCGTACTTCATCACACCGATTGCGGCATCACTCGCCTTGTGGGCGACCCCGGCAGACTGGCGCGTTATTTTCAGATACCGGAAGAAGAACTGAAGACAAAAGCGGTCACCGATCCCCGCGCTTCGGTTGCCGCCGACGTTGCTCTGCTCCGGGCGATTCCGGCGTTGCCGAGCGAGTGGCTTATATCAGGCCTCGTCTATGACGTGGCGACTGGACTTGTTGAGGTCGTCGTGCCGGCGGTGCTTATCCGCGCCGCCACCGCATAAATCTCAATACATGGCTCAAGCGACTTCAGGGGCTTCAACAAGTGACGAGACGCTTGGTCGTGTTTCCGCCGGACGGCCAGGCACTCCTCGGGGCTAGTGTCGCAAGTCATTGGATGGAAGCTTGAGCCCAGAAGTTCGTCCCTGCGCTGATTAGTCCTTAGAAACGCGCTGGCAGTAACTATTGCATTCCTGGCGAGAAGCTGACTTCAAACGGCTCAGTGCGAGAATTTCATTTCGCTTTCATCATGCTGTGAAGCTCCGCTGCTCTAATCCCTTCCTGAACGCTCAGGCTCAGTGCGCAGTGCTGAGTTGCCCTCCCGCTGTCACTCGAAGTGGTCTCGACCTTGAGTGCAGCCCACAGGACACTGGCGTCCCGGCTGACGGATGGGAGATGCGAAGACGTTGAAATTAGGGCCATTAGAAGCGCACAAACAGAATGGTTGTCTCCAATTTAGCTGGTTCGCTCGGCTGATGGCCAGCATGCGGTCAGCATGTAGTTAGGGATGAGGTACTAGGGTGGCTGGTCGTGAGAATTCTGGTCATTGAAGATGAAGCCAAAACCGCCAAGTTCCTGAAGAAAGGACTTGGGGAGGCAGGGTTTATTGTCGATGTCGCTTCGGATGGAGTGGATGGGTTGCATCTCGCTCAGGAGGCGCACTTCGAGCTCATCATTCTTGACGTCATGCTCCCAGGGCTAGATGGCTGGCAGATTCTTAGTCGCCTGCGCCAGGCAGGCCGGCGCACGCTGGTGCTCTTATTGACCGCTCGCGATGCCGTCCACGAGCGAGTGCGAGGATTCGAACTTGGCGCGGACGATTACCTTGTAAAACCCTTCGCCTTTTCCGAATTGCTGGCACGGGTGCGATCGCTGCTGCGCCGTGGGCCTCCACGCCAGCAAGAAACGCTTCGCTTGGCTGACCTTGAGGTCGACCTATTGCGCCAGAGGGCCACGCGCGCCGGTCAGCGGTTGGATCTGACTTCCAAAGAATTCGTCCTTTTATCCCTGCTGGCGCGGCGCGCGGGCGAGGTGCTCTCGCGGACCCTAATCGCCGAAGCGGTCTGGGACATGAACTTCGACAGTGACACCAATGTCGTGGACGTGAATGTGCGAAGGCTGCGCAGCAAGGTGGACGATCCTTTCTTGCCCAAATTGATCCATACCGTTCGGGGCGCTGGTTATGTTCTGGAATCGGAGCAGTAGCCTCTCTCGGGTCACACGCTTGTGGGGAACTTTGGCCTTCCGGCTAACAGCCGGATACGCGCTTGCAGGTTTGTTTCTGGTGTTCTTCGCCACGGCCAGCCTCTATGTAGTGCTCGTGAAGGAACTAAACAAAAGCACGGATTTGTTTCTCGCCGATAAGGTGCATGTGCTTAGCACTATGTTGCGGGAGAGACCCAACGACCTGGACGGGCTACGGGAGGAAGTTGAGCTGGAGACAGCCGCGAGGCGATATGAACATTTCTATATTCTCTTATTGGATGAACGAAACACACTTTTGTTGATGACCCCGGGCATGGCGGATCAATTGGACCTGGCGCAATTAGCCAGACAAACCCAAAACCACCCTGGCGGCAACCTTCGCATGAGGGGCAGAAATGGCCATGTCTTCCGCGTAACCAGCGCGTCGGCCCCGGTTGGATCTCCTGCAACTCAAACTGACACCATGCAGATTGCGATTGATATCTCGCAAAAAGAGGGATTGCTGGCGCGCTATCGTTTTTGGTTCTGGGCCATTCTGCTGGTGACCTTTGTCATTTTTCCGTTGGTCGGGTATCAGATTGCACGGCACGGCATTCGTCCGGTGGAGGAAATGGCAACGACCGCTTGCCACATCAGTTCGACGAACCTGCGGGAACGCATTCGTTCGGAAGGTTATCCGTCCGAATTGGCATCCTTGGCCAGTACCTTTAACCAGATGCTGGACCGCCTGGAAGAATCCTTCGAGCGCATTTCGAGATTCTCAGCGGACATCGCGCACGACCTGCGCACACCGGTGAATAACATTCGAGGCGAGGCGGAAGTTGCCCTGGCGCGTGCGCGCAGCGCCGACGAATATCGCGAGGTGATCCAGTCCTTCCTCGAAGAAGCCGTGCGCTTGTCTGATCTGATCGGCGACCTCCTCTTTCTGGCGCGGTCGGAGAGCCCATTGACCCAATTACGCCGCGAGCCGGTGGATGTGGGTGAATTGCTGGGTGGCGTGCAGGAATATTACGAAGCCTCGGCTGCGGACGGAGGCGTATCCCTTACCACTACTGTCGCGGACAAGCCGGTCATTGCTGAACTCGATCGCACGCTCTTGCAGAGGGCAGTGGGCAACTTGGTCTCGAATGCCTTGGCAAACACGCCATGCGGCGGAGCGGTCGTGATGGGAACACGCGCCGATCCTTCCGCGATTTGCATTGAAGTCTCTGATACAGGCGTGGGCATTCCTGCGGAAGCCTTGCCAAGGGTTTTTGATCGCTTCTTCCGTGTCGACTCGTCGCGTTCGCAAGGTTCGGGGGGCACCGGCTTGGGCTTGGCGATCGTCCAGAGCATCGTGCAACTTCACGGCGGCAATGTTCAGATCTCGAGCCAACCGGGACAGGGCACCCGCGTCACTCTCCACGTGCCGGCCTCGTGCGCCGGATGACAAAAATGTAATCCGCACGTCATTTTGGCGTTTGTGCTCCGCCGCTAGACTCCACCCACCTCAAGGAGCCCATGCCCCTGATGAGAAAAATTCAAGGAGGAGAACCGTCTATGTTCCGAAAATTTCCTCGAAGTAATTCGAGGATCAATCTTCTGCGTCCGCTCGCCGGCCTGCTGGTGGCGGGGCTAAGTCTTGCGGGGCTCGCCGCTGCGCAGTCCGTGCCGTACCCGACCTACGCACCCGGCGAGAACACGAGCGCGAGCACTGGCCCGACTTACTCGCATCCCTTGTCCAACCCGTGGGTCGTTAGCGATGGCACAATCATCACCCCCGTCGGCACGCAAGTCTATCTTGGCATCACGACCCGCGCTAAGGCGGTCGCGCTTAACCCCACTGGCAATCACACTGCCGCCGTCCTTCAAATGGGCGCCCCACAGGCCGTCACGATTTTCAACACCCAGACCGGCGCTGTCCTCCAGACCTACAAAACGCTCGGCACGGATGCGCACGGCAGCTCCACCGGTATCGCCTACACGCCGAATGGCTTGTACCTGCTGTTCAGCCAGGACAGCAGCTACGTTGGTGTTGCCAGCGTCAATCCGGCGACGGGCCTGCTCTCAGACTTTGCCCATGTCAAAGTTCCGATGGACGTCAACAGCGAGAATTATCTGACCACCGTCACTTGCTTCCCGAACAGCCCTGGGGGGACCACGGGGAGCATCGATATCCCATGCGGCCAGACCGTATCGATTGTGTCAGATGGTACGTATACTTCCTATCCGACCGGCATCGCGGTGTCTTCGGATGGCAAAACCGCTTACGTCGTGCTCGACAACAATGATACGCTGACCAAGATCGACCTGGCCCAGGCGACCCCGGTCGAGGGCCCGGAGATCCGCGTCGGCAACGTCCCACACAGCGTCGTGATCTCGCCCGATGGCAAGACCGCCTATGTCTCCAACGAAGGCGGTCGGATCGCTACCGCGAACGACTTCCAGGGATACTCCAACGGCACCCCGGTTATCGCCGCCTATCCGACAGGCGCCACAGCCACCGGCACCGTTTCCGTGGTCGACCTGTCCACGTTTACGGTCACCGGCAGCATCGAGACCGGTCTGCACCCGACCGGTATGGCCTTCTGGGGCAACAACCTGCTGGTCGCCAACGCCTATAGCGACAGCATCTCGGTAATCGACACCAACACCAGAACGGTATCGCGCACGATCAACCTCGGGCTGCCGATCAGCGTGCCCGGCGAAGGACAGTCGGCGTACGGCGCCGGGCCGAACTCCATCGCTGTCGATACCAAAGGAGATGTCGCCTACGTCGCTCTTTACAACGCCAATGCGATCGCGGTGGTCGACCTCAACAACATCTGGGGGTGGAGTCCCGTCATCGGCATGATCCCGGTCGGCTATGCGCCGAGCTCGGTTGTGCTGGACACAGTGGACGACGCGCTTCTCGTTGCCAACGACAAGGGCCTTGGCAGCACAGGCTACGGTGTGGCAACCCCGCCGACCAGCACGGCCGAGAATTCGTTTCAGACCAGCCACGGCGTCAGCTTCTACGGTACACACCAAGACCTCGGCACGGTCAGCATCGTCCCCATTCCGAAATCCGATGCGTTGTGGGGGATGACGAAGCAGGTCTTCCAGAACGACCACTGGGATTTGGCGGAAAATATCTTCTCGGCCGCAGGGGGCAACCGGTTTGCCAGGCCGGTCGCAATCCCCGCGAGGATCGGCGATCCGTCGAAGATCAAGCATGTCTTCGTGATCATTCGTGAAAACCGCACCTACGATCAAATCCTGGGTGACGTGGCAGGCGGCAATGGCGACCCCACGCTGGCAGTTTTCGGCGACAACTCAACCTTCGCCGAATATCCCGTCGTAACGCCCAACGCGCATGCACTGGTGCAGCGCTTCCCGCTCTTCGATAACTTCTACGACCCGAGCCGGCAGTCGGCCGACGGTCACAACTGGATCACGCAGGCCATGGCGCCCTACTCCGACGACATCCAGTCGCCGGACTGGCTCCGCGACTACCCCTCCAATGGCGGCGAAGCGCTTGCTTATCAGAAGAAGGGCCACCTGTGGGACCAGGCTGCCAAGGCTGGCGTCTCATTCAAGAACTTCGGCGAGTACATCGAGTACAACACGTTCTCTGTGCCTGGTTGTACTCCGACTACGACTAATGGGTTCATTATTTCGAACAGCTGCGAGCCGAGCTGGACCCAGTTCTACAACGACACATTGGAATACGAGAATGGCAAGGAGCCGCAGCTCCAATACTACAACGTGATTGGCTCGGTCTCCCCGCTTCCGAATCTGATCAACCACACGGTCCAGAACTATCCGCAATTCGATCTGGGCATCCCTGACCAGTACCGCGTTGATGTCTGGGAGCAGGAGTTCGCCAAGGATGTGGCGGCCGGCACGGTGCCCCAGTTGGAATTCATGTGGATCAGCTCCGACCACACCGGAGGCCCGCCAAACGTGACAGCCATGCAGGCCGATAACGATCTTGCCGTTGGCCGCTTTGTCGACATCATTAGCCACAGCCCCATCTGGTCCTCTTCGGCGATCTTCATCGAGGAAGACGACGCGCAGGACGGCGTCGACCACGTCGACGGTCATCGCAGCCCTGGCTATATCATCAGCCCCTACGTTAAGCAGGACGTGAACCCCGATGGCACCGGAGCTGGGGTAAACGCAGACAGCGTCTTCTACACGCAGGTCAACATGACCCGCACGATCGAGCAGATCCTCGGTCTGCCGCCCATGAACCAGTTCGATCTATGGGCCTCGCCGATGAGGGAAATTTTCATCGACAACCCGCCTGCGAACAACTTCAAGCCGTGGTCGCACGTGCCGAACGGGGTCCCTCTGACTTACGGCGTGGCGGGGTATGTGGCGCCGTCGAACCTCAGCCTGAACACCAGCAGCCCTGCGCTCGTGGCTCGGACCAACGCGACCGATAGCCCTGCGGTTAAGGCTCTGCGGGCAGGCTGGCTTCAGAAGAAGGCCGAGATCTTCGCTGGCAAATATCACATTCCCGACTCCGAAGACCCGGACACCGTCAGACACTACAACTGGTACGAGGCCACCGGGTTTAAGGTCCCCTTCCCCGGAGAGAAGACAGTTCGCCCGGCGAGCGACTTCCACAAGACGGCACCGACCACCCCTGACACGGACGACGACTAAAACCTGTTCCGACTGCAACGGCCCTCTCTCCGACGACCGGGGGGAGGGCTTTTTGTTTGTGCCGAGCACCTTCGTCAGTTGCGCGTATGGTTCAAGTCTAAAAAGCAAATGCTGCCCGCGAGGCTTTAGGTGTGAGCGAAAAGCTGTACAGGTCGGCAGCGATGAGATCGAGAAACGGGCGGTGGTTGCGGACCGTGAGGTTGGCATTGCATGTTGCGTCCCAGAGATAACCAAGGCCTTCCTGGCCTTGGGACTGTCGGCCCTCGTTGGCCGTTCCGGGTGGCAAATTCAGTCCATCTCTGGGCCGGATTCTAAAATCTGAGTTTCAACATGAATTGCATTTGACGTGGTGTGCCCAAACCCACTGGAGTTGTGTTAAGAGGCAAATAGATCAAACCGAAGTCGGAAGCCGAAATCAGGCCATCCGGGTTAGCATACATCGCCCTGTTAAAGACGTTGAACGCTTCGGCCCGAAAATCAAGTTGAAACTGTTCTTTGATCGGAATGCTCTTGGCAAGCGCCAGATCAAGTTGCCAGACCCCTGGGCCTCGCAGAAAATCGCGTGGCACATCCCCGAATCCTGACGGGCAGTTACCACCGGGATAGAGCGGATCCGCCGTGCCGGGAGTGCAGAAAGCCGCCGGATTGAAATCCCCGCCGGGCAAATACAAGGGCTGGCCGGGAACTAGGTTGGGACGCTGCTCGTTCGTGTTTCCGTCCGGGCCGGTAGCGCTGGTCGTGAGGTTTACGGGGAAGCCGGCGCGGGCGGTGAAGATCGAGCTGAGCGACCATGATCCAAACAAGGCGCGCAACACTCCGCCCTGAGTCAGGAACGCTTTGCCGGGCCCGAAAGGAAGCTCATACACGACATTCGCATTGAATGCGTTACGCGCGTCGAAGGCGCCGCTGGCGCGCTCGCCGCATTGCGGCGCCGCCTGGGGAAAGCAGGAAACATTTTGCGGGGTAATCGAGTCGCCGTCGCCGCTGCCGTTCGAGTCGTCGTCAATCTCGTGCGACCATGTGTAGTTGGCCGAGGCCAGCAAACCGCGAGAGAAAGAACGCCTCAACGAGACCGATAGCGCTTCATATTCGCTGTTGCCGGTGGTGCCTCGCCAAGGGATCTGGGAAAACGCAGGGTAAGGACGCAGTCCGGTAAGCGGGTCTATGACGTTTACATAGGATTCCTGAAGCAGATGGGTGCCTTTGCTTCCCACATAAGATAGCGTACCGAGGAAATCGCCGGGTAGCGCTTGCTGGACCGAGAGGCCCCACTGGTCTGCAGATGTATCTTTGCGGTCTCGTTGTTCGGCGTTCGGTGAATTTGTACCGTTCACGCACACGGGACTGCCGGCCGCACTTAGCAGTAAGGGATAGCTCAGGCCTGGGCAATTCGTCGGCGTTAGAGCGTAGCTTAACACTTCGTTCTTTTCGGGGATATTCTGATCGTCCAACTGGCCGTCCTCGTGGTAAATGCCAAACCCGCTGCGAATGACGGTCTTCCCCCCGAACATGGCCGGTGCCCAAGCCAAGGCAATGCGCGGATCGACGTCGCCAAAGTTCCCCGGGCCGAAGCTCGCACCCACGCCACAGTAGCCCGCGGCGCCGCAGGTGGCAAAATCAAAAGGATTCGCGCGGCCTTCCACCTCACTGAAGATACCGAAGATGTTGTAGCGCACGCCCAAATTCAGCGTGAAATTTGGCCGCCACTTGAACTCGTCCTGCAAATAACCGAAATAATCCGTCTTACGAAGGCCGTTGACTGGGTACACCCCCGTGATACTGGCCTTATACGCTTCGTCGGCCGTAAAGCTGGCGAGGGAATTAAAACTGACTGTGCCATACGCACTGCCCCCCTGGTTCATCTGCACGCGGCGGACCTCGACGCCAGCCTTGAATACGTGTCTTCCCTTCACCCAAGTCACATCGTCGATTCCGCTGAACGTATTGCCAGCCCCGATGCTTGAGCGACCGTTGTTCAAGGAAGTGAAGCCCGCTACTGAAATCGCGTAGAGCGTCGCGGTCTCATTGAGGTAGGCGGTTTCGGTAGTGCCGCGGTTGAAGCCAAATTTGGCTTCGTTGAGCAAGGTCGGAGAAAAAATGTGTGATAGAGCGATCACACCGTTGACAGGAGAAGAATTGAGATCCTCTTGTTCGTTGAGATATTGCCCAGAGCTTGGGGAATACGGGACAACGTAATCGGCTTTGTCGATGTTGGCCCGCACAAAAAGACTCGTCGCGTCGGAGAAGCGATGATCCAGGCGGAACATCCCCGAGTCTTCGCGCCCCACTTGTTTACCCTCCCCTACGAATTGGGAAATGTCCGGGTTACTGGTAGGGTTCTGCCCTTGGGGATACGCGTTGATCACAGGCGCAAGCGCTGGCGACTGCGTCAAAACTTGTGCGGCAAAGGCCGCGCTAGGCACATAGCCAATGAGAGTCTGACCCAAGTCTTGCCGGTAGCCTTCGTAGGCGGCAAAGAAAAAGGTCTTATCACGTTCGATGGGGCCGGCAAACGACCCTCCGAACTGATTCATGTGGAATGGTGGCTGGTGCGTCGGATTCAAGGCGTCAATCGGATCGGTGGCATCGAAAATGTCGTTGCGCAAGAAGTCATAGGCATCCCCGTGGAACTGGTTCGTTCCCGAAGGCGAGGCTAGGTTCAACTGCGCCCCTGCCGTCGCGCCGGTCTGCGCCGTCGTCAGCATGGGATCGACGCGGATCTCGCTGATCGTATCGAGCGGAATCGCCGCGCGCACATAATACAACTGAGACTGATTGATAACGTAAGTGGCATCAATGCCGTCGTAGGTGTAATTGTTATCGTCGCGGCCTCTGCCGGCATAGCGAATCGAACGCTGGTTGCCGGCTCCAGGTCCGCCGGCGGCGTCAACTGCGCCTGGAACCAAGGTGGTCAAGGTGGCCCAATTCTGCCCATCTAGCGGGAGTTGTTCAGCCTGTATGCGTTCAATACCTGTGCCCCAGGTGTCCGCAGTCTGATCCATCGATGGCCGGCTGGCCACAACTTTCACCTGCTCTTGTGCTCCCGCTGGCTTCAGCGTCGCATTCAGGGTTCGGGTTCGCCCCAAGCTTTGAATCACATTCTCAAAACGCAGAGTTTCAAAGCCCGTCCGGACAAAGCTCACGCGATAGACTCCGACTGGCAGTTCTGTAATTTCATAGGTTCCCTGGCCGGAAGAGACGGTCTCGCGCAGAAGCCCCGTGGCGTCTTGTACGGCCACCACCTGCACCCCTGGAATCGCGCGTCCGCTCGCATCGGTCACGGTACCGGTGAGTCCAGTGCCGTCCAGTTGTGCCCAACCAGGGACACTACCGAGCACGCAAATGACACCGAGGACTAGGGGACGAAAGCAGGACTTGAGTCTCATCAGCGACCTGCTTTCTGCGAGGCGACCCAGAAGCCTCACTAAACATCGTACGATTTGCAGTGTTTTTGACTTGTGCCACTTCATTATGTCTTCCAAAGTGCCCTCCGCACTCGTGCCCGTCAAGCGACACCCGCAGCAATCATCGCTATTCGCGACTCCGGATGCACAATCCGTCAGGACGGGATGTGCTTATCTCCCAATTGGGATCAAGTCCGAGTCAGGCATTCAGCCTATGTGGAGGAATCTAAGGTTCACGCAGGGGTTATGACAACGAGGAACGAAAGTAAGGACCTCATTGCTCATGGCCGATTGCTGGACCTCTAGGCCTACCCTGAACCCAAAAAACTGACAGCCTGAACTTAGGTTGCGAAGATTAAAGGCAGGGACGGGCTGAAGGCATTAACTAGCTATTAAGGCGCTTTGAAATTATATCGAACACACCACGATTGCCTAAAGAACGCTTCGCGCTTCTCGGTTTGCATTCAGAGGGCCCAGAGGCGCGGACAGAGCGCACCACCGCCATAAGTCTAGAAATGCAAGCCTGACGACAGCATGACAAAACAATTACAATCGTGTCAGTTTGGCTCATTGAGCCCTGTCGCTGCGAAACTCCATTAACGACGGTGGGAAGATTGTTCGCAGGGGCAAGGGTGATTCCTTGGTGGCGCAAAATGTCGCACGGCAGGATTCTCGAGGAGCATCGCCGGTTCCCGGGAACTAACCTCCGCGCCTTAGTTCGCACGGGATTTCCTGTAAACAGCTCGGTGGATCGCTCAACATCCGCCGTGTCCGATGGTAACCTCACCGATCAACGTCCCAACCTCGTACCTGGGGTTTCGCTCACTCCATTTCGAGGCTCTACGATCAATGACTGGATCAATCCGGCGGCACTCGCTCTGCCCGCACCCGGCACCTTCGCGGACGTGCCGCGGAATGCGGCGCATGGACCGGGAACCTAGCAGATAGACCTTGGCCTCGGGAAACATATTCCCGCATCCTACGCTCCTGGAATTCCCTGGTCCGCGTTTGCTGGCCTATCCGAGAGGAACGGTCGTTGCCGAAAAACTCGAAGGACTTGTGAAACTCGGAGTCGCCAATACCCGCATGAAGGATTTCTACGATCTAGAGGTGCTGTCCCGAACGTTCGCATCCGAAGGAAAAATTCTCGCCCAGGCGATTCAAAACACCTTTCAAAAACGCGAAACTGACCCTCCGATGGCGGGTGTGCCTGTCGCCTTCACGACACGCGCTTGGATTCTGACTGCTTTGGGTGGTTTTTGTGGTGACTTCAATATAGACAACGGGCTTCTCCTTTCGTTTTTGTGCAAATTGTCAGATCTCTTGTCTGACAAATTCTCGGGGCTGAGCATGCAAGCGCGCTAAACGCGGCCCCGAAGTTCCTGTGAGGCGGGTGCGACCCCACGTCAACCGGGACGCACCGTGCGTCCAAGGGTGGGGTCGCTCCAGCCCAACTCGGTGCCATTCCGCGGCCATTTTGTCCGTTCTGTCGTTCGCAAGTCTCTCTCGCTTGGGCATTTGTTCGTTCTCCAGGTTGAACGCGAAGGTGACGGATATGGTGATCTGCGTGTTTCACGCACCCGTCACCTCCAAGCGCTGTGGATCGCGATTAACGTTCCCGGAACATTCGGGTCCGATACTTGTGAGAGGTTTCGAAAATGGAGAGGCTCCATAAAAACGTTTCCCTTCAAGCTGAGAGAAGCCGTGCTGAGTTGCCCTATGGGGGAAGGTTGCCCCGCGGTCCTCTACTTCCAAGGGAACATGCAATCGGGAAAAAGTGAGAAAAAACTTTAGTCCCTCGAAAGCGGCTCAGGTCGGAAGGAAACTGGCGGCCAAGGCCCCTACTAATGTAAGGAACGTCCGAAAAGGGAAAAGCAATAAAAAATCTTAGCTTCGCTTCAAAATTCCGTGCCGACCGCGAAATCTCGGCCCTGGGACCACGCAGACGGAAGCAACATCGAAAAGGGAAAATGGGAAGAGGAATGTTGGAAATACTA
>Ga0335073_10008958_pt1 | contig 14031 bp, 9 predicted proteins | sample Lox_Sample_22_FD_207093 | JGI IMG/M metagenome (GOLD analysis project Ga0335073, IMG submission 207093) | Soil microbial communities from Loxahatchee National Wildlife Refuge, Florida, United States - Lox_Sample_2.2 | ecosystem: Environmental > Terrestrial > Soil > Wetlands | place: USA: Florida... | reverse complement strand
TCGATCCAACGGACGTGCACCCGGCAATACACACGCAGAGTACGAACAAAACCGTCAACGCTCTCGACACCATACTCAATTGATCCATTTCATCATCAGTTTCGGATTCAGAGGCGTTATACCCCCCGTGAATCCGCTTTTAATGAACCTATTCATGTCCAGTGTTGGTCGTCGCAATATCGCATCGACCGTTAGAACTCGAAGACTGCTGCGATGAAGCTCTCCTCGTTCAGATGGATGGCAAACTCCCGAACCATCGCGTGCATGCGCATCTCTGCTCTTCAACGAGTGCAAGGCAACTGCGTCGAACGGCGCCGCGGGGCTGGCCCGGAGCAGTGCAATCAAGCGATTTGAGTCTCGACGATCACGTTAACGGTTCTGCGATCTTCGAGCGCTCGCGGCCAGTGGCCGATGCACTGCTGATCCAGTTTCCAAGCGCCTTGGCAGGAGGAACCGGTGAATTTGGTATCACGACGCTCCTCCAGGACTACTTGATCTATCCTGACTATCCTCACTCAGTCGTTCCAAAGCAGAGGATACAGACTGGCGTGCAAGTTTTGTGTCGTTCCTTCCAAAGAAGATGCCGTACGGCAGAAACGGACTATCAGCGAGGTAGGCGCGGCTCACTCTGGCCGCGCAATCTATGTTCCTGGACAACGATTTTTCTCGGCTCGCCGACCTGCGGCGCGCTATCTGCGAGATATGCGATGGTAACTGTCGGGTTTGCTTCACGCAAGGCATCAATATCCGCACCATCGGAGAAGAGGACGGCGAGTCGATCGCGTCATTCGACGATCGCAAAAAATTTTTCAGCTCGGGCCGGATATATATGGCGTGCGACAATCGCAAGGACTACGAGGCCTACTTGGCGGCGTCAATCCACTGGTTAAACATGGAGTCACGCCGACAACATAATGTGCTACGTTCCTGTCAGTTATAAACTAGGTAGGAGTGGTCTTAACCGCGGCGGTATCGCGACTAGAAATCAGTACCTGTCGAAACGAAGTAATGAGCTACGCATCATTTGTCGCAGCGTCGCGCCTGCGGGTTGATCGGAATCACACGACGCAGTTTGCAGTACATGCCCGCAGAAGATCGCAACCTGAAACTGCGGCAACGGCTGAGGGCGCCGGCCGAGGAGCGGCTGCGCTCGGGCTGTCCGATGCTGGATCGGGTAATCCGCCGCGAGGACTTTGCGGCGGGTCGAGCGTCCTATAACCCCAAGTTAGCCGCCGTAGTCGGAGGCCGAGGCGCCGGCCCATTTGGGGGCGCGCACTTCGATTCCGGGGCGGCCTTCGACGCGGATCTGATGCGGCCGCATCCCCCCGGATGATGCGTAGCGCACCGTGTATTGCTCGCGCAGCTCGGCGGAAATTGCCTGGAAGTGTGCATCGAGGGCAGACATGTCGGTGACCCGAGGATTCATGATGAATGTCGTCGCACCTGTCTCGTCGCTCAGGCGTTTGAGCGTCTGCGCGTCGACCCGCTCTTCATCGCCCATGCCCATCTGATGATGGCGAAAACCGCCGCCCCCACCGATTCCGAGCCGGAAACCTGGAAAGATCTGGACTGTCGAACTCCCGCCGTATGTGCCAGATCTCGTCGGATCGTCTGACGTTCCGAGGCCGACGGTATAAATCAGAACGCCCGCGCGGCGCGCCGCCTGAATCGCGTCATCGAGCGTATGCGAGCTCTCGTTGTCCATCCCGTCGGTCATCACCAGGAGCGCCTTTTTCGGCCAGCGCCCCATCTCCACCTTCTGCAGCCCCAGGATCACAGCGTCATACAGAGCCGTTTGCCCATTTGCGTGCAGCATATTGATGGCGCGATCGAGGCTTGTGGGACTGTCGGTGAAATCCTGAAGCAGGAACGACTGATTGGAAAACGCCACGAGGAACGCCTGATCGCGCGGATTCAGCGTACCGACGAAGTGTTCCAGCGCCGCCTTGGCTGCCGCCAGCTTCCAGGCCATGCTGCCGCTCGTATCGACCACGATGCCAATAGTGATTGGAGTATCGGTGTCGCGCTGCAGGCCCAGCACTGGCCGCTCGATTCCGTCCTCGTAGACGCGCAGATCCTGGGTGCGCAGGTTCTGCACCCATCTTCCCGTATCGTCGGTAGCAGTCACAGAGATTCTGCCGACGCTGGTCTGCGGCTGACGCTGGATCGGCGCCTCGAGTGACGAGTTCACCTGCGGCTGTCGCTGCGGCAATTCGAGCTCGGCAGTCGACGAAGATTGCGGAGCGATGCGTGGCAGATCGAGTGTCTGGCCGGCGCCACCTTGTTGCGGACTTGGAGGAGGGGGCGCGAGGTAACCGGGCTGAACGTTCTGCGATTGCGCGGCTGCGCTCCCGGCCAACACGACTAGCATTACTAGCCAGCTCAACACCGAGGCGAGCGCTACTAGCCGAACATAGACTTTGTTTTTCATTTTCCTGCCCGAAACGAAGGCGCGGATAAACCAATATAGCAGACGTAGCGGGCGCGATTTTGGTTTCCGTCGCGTCGGAACCCGGAATTTACTTCGCGCTGGCCGGAGTCGGCGCTGCATGGCGCGGAGTGCGGCGCCATGCGCTGGCGAACCATAGGCGTAAGCGATCGAGGTATAAGTAGATAACCGGCGTCGTGAAGAGGGTTAGCATCTGGCTCACGATGAGGCCGCCGACAATCGCGATACCGAGCGGACGGCGCAGCTCGGAGCCGGTCCCTGTACCGAGTGCGAGGGGCAGACCGCCCAAAAGCGCCGCCATCGTGGTCATCATGATCGGCCGGAAGCGCAGCAGACATGCCTCATAGATCGCATCGACCGAATCCTTGCCCTCCTTGCGCTCCGCTTCCAGCGCGAAGTCAATCATCATGATGGCGTTTTTCTTCACGATACCGATCAGCAAAATTATCCCGATGAGAGCGATGACACTAAGCTCGATTCGGCACAGCATGAGAGCGAGCAGCGCGCCGACACCGGCCGAGGGCAGCGTCGACAGAATCGTGATCGGATGGATATAACTTTCGTACAAAATCCCGAGCACGATATAGACGGCGCCGAGCGCAGCGACGATTAGTAGCCATTCGCCCTGCAGCGATTGCTGGAAGGCCTGCGCCGTGCCCTGGAAGTTTCCGCGAATATCAGCCGGCATGTTGATCTGTTTTTCCGCGACATCGATCGCGTCGACCGCCTGGCTCAGTGCGACTCCCGGCCCGAGGTTGAAAGAAATCGTCACCGACGGGAACTGTCCCTGGTGATTCACCTGCAGTGCGGTCGTATCGGGTGCATAGTGAGTAAAGGTACTTAGCTTGACCTGTTGGCCATTGCTCGAATTGACGTAGATATGGTCGAGGGAGTCAGGGTTCTGCCAGAACTGCGGCGCAGCTTCCATCACCACGTGATACTGGTTCAACTGAGTATACATCGTCGATACCTGCCGCTGCCCGAAGGCGTCGTACAAAGTATCGTCAATTACCTTCTGAGTGAGCCCGAGCTTCGACGCAGTATCGCGGTCTACCACCAGCGACGCGCCAAGGCCGCTGTTCTGCTGGTCGCTGCTCACGTCAACCAGGATCGGCAGCGAGCGCAGCTTGCGCAGCAGGAGCGGCGCCCATTTATTAAGCTCCGCCAGGTCGTCGCTCTGCAATGTATATTGATACTGAGCGTTCGCCATGCGGCCGCCGATTTGAACGTCCTGCACCGCCTGCAGGTATAGACTCGCGCCCGGAATATTCGACGCATGTTTGCGAATGCGTCCAATTACCTGGTCGGCGGTAATCCCGCGCTGCGAGAGGGGTTTCAATGCGATAAACATGCGCGCGGTATTGGTGCCTGAACCGCCATTGCCGCCAGTGAAACCGATAACGTGCTCTACGGCCGGATCCTTTTTGATGATCGCGACGAACTGCTGCAGCTTCTGGCTCATCGACTGAAACGACGTATCCTGGTCGGCCTGGATCGCGCCCATCAGACGGCCCGTGTCCTGCTGCGGGAAGAACCCCTTGGGGATAATCACGAACAGATAGCAACTCAACCCGATGGTCGCGAGCGTCGCCCCGAGCATCAATTGCGGATGCTTCAGCACCCATGACAGGCTCGTCTCATAGTGAGTATGCAGCCAGATGAAGGCACGCTCACTTTTCTTGTACCAGGCTCCGTGTTTCTCTTCGTTGGCCGGCTTCAGCAGATGCGCGCACATCATCGGCGTAGTCGTCAGCGAGATAATCATCGAGACCATGACTGCGACCGAGAGCGTTACTGCAAATTCGCGAAACAGGCGGCCGACGATCCCGCCCATCATTAAAATCGGAAGGAACACTGCGATCAGCGAGACACTGATCGAAACAACGGTGAAGCCTATACCGCTGGCGCCCGTCACGGCCGCCTCGTATGGCGACATGCCCTCTTCACGAAAGCGCGCGATATTCTCAATAACGACGATCGCATCATCGACCACGAAGCCGGTCGAAATAGTCAATGCCATCAGCGACAGGTTATCGAGACTGTAGCCGCACACGTACATCACGCCGAAGGTGCCGACCAGCGAAATCGGCACGACGATCCCGGGAATCATCGTCGCGCGCAGGTTTCGCAGGAACACGAACACCACCATGATTACCAGTGCGATCGAGATGAGCAGGGTTATTTCGACATCCTTGACCGATGCGCGAATCGTCGTGGTGCGATCGAGGACCACCTGAGTATCGATGGCCGGCGAGATCGACGCCTTGAGCTGCGGCATTGCCGCCAGAACGCGATCGACGGTGTCGATAATATTCGCGCCGGGCTGGCGGAATACAATCAGCAATACCGACGGCTTGTTGTCGGAGACCCCGAGGTTGCGGATATCTTCGACGGAATCGCGCACCTGTCCCACGTCCGAAAGCCGCACCGCGGCGCCGTTGACGTAGCGGATGATGAGCGGCGCATAGTCAGAAGCCTTGAGCAGTTGATCGGTGTCCGAAAGTGCATAGGCAGTGTTCTGGTCGGAGATTTCGCCCTTCGGACTATTTGAGTTGGCGGCGGCCAAAGTCGCCCTGACATTCTCAAGACTGATGCCGAGATTGTTGAGCTGTGTCGGGTTGAGCTCAACCCGAACTCCAGGCAGGGCGCTGCCGCCGACGGTGACCTGCCCGACGCCTTCGATCTGGGAAAGCTTTTGCGCGAGGATCGACGATGCCGCGTCGTATATTTGTCCGCGCGGAACGGTATCCGAGTTAAATGCGAAAATGAGTATTGGCGCATCCGCGGGATTGACTTTTCTATAGGTCGGGTTGCCCGGCAAATCAGTTGGCAACTGGCTGCGCGCAGCGTTGATTGCCGCCTGCACATCGCGCGAAGCCGCATCGATGTTGCGATTCAGATCGAATTGCAGAACCACGCTGCAATTTCCGAGAGAGCTGGTCGAAGTGAGTTGGGTGAGACCCGCGATACGTCCGAACTGGCGCTCGAGCGGCGTCGCCACCGCCGAAGCCATCGTTTCGGGACTCGCGCCAGGCAGCGACGCCTGGACCTGGATAGTAGGAAATTCGACCTGCGGCAGCGGGGAGACCGGCAACAAGCGGAAGGCGACGATACCGGCGAGCGCGATTGCGATCGTGAGCAGCGTCGTCGCGACGGGCCTCCGGATGCAGACGCTCGAGATGTTCATGACTAACGCGCGTGCGCCGGCGCCCCCGAAGCTGGAGGCGAGGCCTGCTCCGGCGATTTAACCCTCGCCGTGCCGCGGTTGGCGATCCGCTCTGCAAGACGATCGAAGGCCAGGAAGATCACCGGCGTGGTGTAAAGAGTCAGCACCTGGCTGACGATCAATCCGCCCACGATCGCAATACCAAGTGGACGTCGCAATTCGGAACCGGTACCGGTGCCCAATGCCAGCGGCAGACCGCCGAGCAGCGCCGCCATCGTGGTCATCATGATCGGTCTGAAACGCAGCAGGCACGCCTCGTATATCGCGTCGACGGAATTCTTGCCCCCTTCGCGCTGCGCTTCGAGCGCGAAGTCGATCATCATGATGGCGTTCTTCTTGACGATACCGATCAGCAAAATGATGCCGATCAGAGCGATGATATTGAGCTCGCTGCCGCAGATCATCAGGGCCAGGATCGCGCCGACGCCGGCTGACGGCAGCGTGGAGAGAATCGTGATCGGGTGAATGTAGCTTTCGTACAAAACGCCGAGCACGATATACACGGTGACCAGCGCCGCGAGAATCAGGAGCGGCTCGTTGCGCAGCGACGCGCGGAAGGCCTCGGCGGTGCCTTGGAATCCAGCTGAGATGCTCTGGGGCATCCCGATTTCCTGTTTCGCGGACTGTATAGCGTCGACGGCGTCGCCAAGTGAGTATCCGGGCGCGAGATTGAACGAAACCGTGACGGTGGGGAATTGTCCCTGGTGATTCACCACCAGGGGCAGCGTGCTTTTTTCGAGCGTGGTGAATGCGCTCAGCGGCACCTGGCCTCCGGTTGTGGAGCGTACATAAATCTGGTCGAGCGCCTTGGGGTTGCGCTGGAACTCGGGATCGACCTCGAGCACCACGTGATACTGGTTCAACTGAGTATAGATAGTTGATATTTGACGCTGGCCGAATGCGTCGTAGAGAGTATCGTCGATCATCTGAGAGGTGATTCCGAGCCGTGACGCAGTGCTTCGATCGATTACCAAGTGCGCTTGCAAGCCGTCGTTCTGCTGATCGGTCGCGACATCGACGAGCTGCGGCAGAGTTTTGAGCTTATCGACGAAGCGCCCTACCCATTCCGCCAGCTCGGTCGGATTCGGATCTTCGAGACTGTACTGAAACTCCGTGCGGCTGACGCGGTCTTCGACGGTCAGATCCTGCACGGGCTGCATAAACAGCGTGATTCCGTCAACCTTGGCCAGCTTGGGCTGGAGGCGGCGGATGACTTCGCTGATACTGACTTTGCGCTCTTCAAGCGGCTTCAGGTTGATCAGGAACCGCCCGCTGTTGACGGTGGTGTTGGTGCCGTCGATCCCGACAAACGACGACAGACTTTCGACCGCGGGATCCTCGAGGAGGATCTGCGCCAGCTGCTGCTGGCGCTGCTCGATCGCCGGAAATGAGACATTTTGCGGAGCTTCCGATACTCCCTGGATAACGCCGGTATCCTGAATTGGGAAGAAGCCCTTGGGAACGATTATATAAAGCAGAATAGTCAGTACGAGCGTTGCGACCGCGACCAGCAGCGTTTCCGGCTGATGGCGCAATACCCACTGCAAGGTGCGGCCGTAGAATGCGATTGTGTCGTTGAAGAGTTTCTCCGATTTTCGATAGAACCAGGTTTGCTGCGCTTCAGGCGTATGCCGCAGCAGCTTCGAGCTCATCATCGGCGTGAGCGTCAATGACACAACGGCGGAGACCAGGATCGTAACCGCGAGCGTGACGGCAAACTCGCGGAAGAGCCGGCCCACAATATCGCCCATAAACAGCAGCGGAATCAAAACCGCGATCAGCGACACGGTCAGCGACACGATCGTGAAGCCGATCTGCTCCGAGCCCTTGAGTGCGGCCTCGAGCGGCGAATCGCCTTCCTCGATAAAGCGCGAGATGTTCTCGATCATGACGATGGCGTCATCGACGACGAAGCCGGTCGAGATCGTCAGCGCCATCAGGGTCAGGTTGTTGAGGCTGTAGCCGAGCAAGTACATCACGCCGAAGGTTCCGATGAGCGACAGCGGAACCGCGATACTCGGGATGATCGTCGCGGACAGGCTGCGCAGGAACAGGAAGATGACCATCACGACCAGTGCGATGGTCAGTATCAACTCGAACTGCACGTCGGCGACCGAGGCACGGATCGTCGTCGTGCGATCGGTGAGCACGGCGACTTGCACCGATGCGGGCAGCGAGGCTTGCAGGCGCGGCATCAGCGCCCGCACCTTATCGACGACCGCGATAATGTTGGCGCCGGGCTGGCGCTGAATGTTCAGGATGACGGCGGGCGTGGTATTCATCCACGCCGCTTCCTTGACGTTCTCGGCGTCGTCAACGACCTTGGCAACGTCTGACAGTTTGATCGGCGCGCCGTTGCGATACGCGATGATCAGCGGCTGGTAGTCCTTGCTGGTGAGAAGCTGATCGTTGTCGCCGATCGTGTAGGCCTGATGGGAACCGTCAAAGTTGCCCTTGGCTTGATCGACGTTGGCGCTCGCAATCGCGGTGCGCAAATCCTCGAGCGTCATCCCATACGACGCGAGCTGCGTCGGATTCGCCTGAATACGCACCGCGGGCTTTTGGCCGCCGCTGATACTGACCATGCCGACGCCCGACACTTGCGAGATCTTCTCGGCGAGGCGCGTATCGGCAAGGTCTTCGACCTGCGAGAGCGGCAACTCCTTCGAAGTCAGCGCGAGCGTGAGAATTGGCGCATCAGCCGGATTTATCTTGCTGTAGATCGGCGGGTTGGGAAGATTCACCGGCAGATAAGTTGCCGCAGCATTGATTGCCGCCTGAACTTCCTGCTCGGCGACGTCGATATTCAGATCGAGCACGAACTGCAGCGTGATTACCGAGCTGCCGAACGAGCTGTTCGACGTCATCTGGTTGAGGCCCGGCACCTCGCCGAACTGACGCTCGAGCGGCGCGGTCACCGAAGACGCCATCACGTCCGGACTCGCTCCGGGATAGAAGGTCAGCACCTGGATCGTCGGATAGTCGACCTCGGGCAGCGCCGAGACCGGCAGCTCCAGGTATGCAACCATCCCTGCGAGCAGAATTGCGACCATCAAGAGCGAGGTCGCGACTGGCCGCAGAATGAAGAGCCGCGATGGGTTCACTGAGTGGCCCCGGGCGTTGTCGGATTCGCCGCGAGCTGCACTGCGACGCGTGAGCCGGTGCGCAGCTTGTCGGTGCCGTCCACGACCACGAGCTCACCCGGCTGCACTCCCGACGCGACCGAGGTTATCTCGCCCTGGGTGTTGGCGACTTTCACCGGACGCATCGCGACCGTCTGATCCTGCTGCACGACGTAGACGAATGAGCCCTGCGAGCTGCGCTGAATTGCAGCCGTTGGAATCAGCGTGGCCTCGCGCTGGGTATCCACGAGCAAGCGCACGTTTACGAACTGGTTCGGGAATAGGGTGCTGTCGTTGTTGGGAAACTGCGCCTTGAGCTTGATTGTTCCGGTCGTCTGATCGATCTGGTTATCGGTCGTAAGCAAAAATCCCATTGCGAGCTTGGTCTTGAAATCGCGATCATATGCTTCTACTGGGAGGCCATTGTGAGTCGCGGCGGCTGCCGATGCTCCCGGTAACTCGCCTCCGGTAGAGACCATGACCGCGGACCCGCTGGCCTCTGCAAGATTCTTCATCGCGTTGGTCACGCGCGGCAGGTCGTCCTCGGGGATGCTGAAATCGACGGCGATCGGCTGAAGCTGCGTGATCACGACGAGCCCAGTCGTATCGGTCGCATGGACGATGTTGCCGATATCGACGAGGCGCAATCCAATGCGCCCGTTGATCGGCGAAGTGATCGTCGAATAGGTCAGATTCAGTTTGGCCGAATCTATCAGTCCCTGATCGTTCTTCACGGTTCCCGCGTAAGTTCCGACCGATGCCCGCTGGTTGTCGAGATCCTGCTTGGCGATGATGTTCTGGGCGAACAGTTGCTGGTCGCGATCGAGTAGAACTTGTGCATTGACCAGGTTCGCCTTGTCGCGCGCCATCTGACCTTCGGCCTCCGTCAGTTGGACCTGATATGGACGCGGGTCAATCTGGATGAGCACGTCGCCCTGATGCACCATCTGACCCTCTTTGAAAAGGATCTTCACTATCTGCCCGTCGACGCGGCTCTTCACCGTCACCGTGTTGAATGCGGTCACGGTTCCAATGGCGCTGACGTAGAGGTTGAGATCGCCCTGCTTCGCGGCGGTTGCGGAGACCGGAACGCTACGATGCGCAGCCGCGGCGGCGGCCTTCGCTGCAGCCTCGCGGGCGCGAACTCCCGAGTACCAAACGTAGAGGATGATCCCGAGTACGCAGACGGCGGCGGCCCAGACGAAGCGGTTTTGCAAAAGTCCGGCCGGGCGGACCTCGGCGCCGCCTTGATCGGTAAAACGCATCGGCCGCGGCGGCGCCGCCATCGTCTCGTCGCGATCGGCGATCTGCTCGCTCACGTCTGTACCTCCGTCGGGCCGGGTTGGACTGTCCAAATCAGGATGCCCTCCCAGTTGAATGCAAGAAACTGCCGCGGCGCGCGAGGGTCAGAAAGTTCATCGATCAAGAATAGGCAGCTTTGCAGGATCACTTACAGTCCCATTATGGTTATTATGGACTTTGGAGTCCATAATTCACTATCCTGAGCAAAGCAGGGAATCTCGAAAACGCTGCGCTCCACCTATCTTCATACGATCCAGGAGCGCGTGAGTTTCCCGGGACCAGCCGTGAGCGGAAGAGTTTTGAAAAAAAAGGATGCTGTTTCAACGGGTTTCCGCGGACGGCCGACCACGCCTTTTTTGCGCGAGCGCATCCTGGAGAGCGCGGCGCGGCTCTTTGCCGCAACCGCCTTCGATCTCGTCACGATCGATGCGGTCGCGGCTGATGCCGGCGTGGGCAAGGGCAGCGTGTATCGCCAGTTCGGTTCGAAGGAAGAACTCTACGCTACGGTCGTGATCGACGGATTCATCCAGCTTCAGAGCGAGATTCGCGCGGCGCTCGACAAGAACGAATCGATCGCTGAGCGGATCGCGACAATCGTGAGCCATACAGTAAAATTTTTCTGGGGCAGACGGCAATTTTTCGAGTTCCTGCGCGATCCCCGCACCGTGCCTCGCAAGCTCGAGCGTCAATATCGCTCCGAGCGAGCCAAGCTCTCGACGATGATCGTCGAATTGCTCAAAGCCGCTGCGGCAGAGGGCGTCGTGCGCGGCGGCCTCGACGTGCGCCTGGCCGCAGAGGCTCTGCTCGGCATGATCCGCGGCGTCAATCGCTACAGCCGCGAATACAGCTCGCCGGCAGTCGCAGCGCGCACTGTGGTTTCCCTCTTCCTCGGCGGATGCCTAACCGCACCGAGCCGATAGATCAGCGCTCCGGGGCAAAGAACACCAGGGTCCGCACTTCGATACTCTCGCGTGGCGCCGCGTCGCGCGGACTCGTCGGATCCTCGAACGCCGAGTGCGCGGTGAAGCGCAGTCGGTTCGCGTCGGAGTCGTAGCACTTCAGGAGCAGCACCTCTTCCTTGCGCTGATGCGGGAAGTAACACCATCGCTGCTTCGGATTGTGCGCGACGGCGTAAACCTCGCCGGTGCGATCGCGATAAAGCAGATCCTGAAGCACGAAATCGTCCGCTGACATGCTGCGTCCGTCGCATACCGCGAGCGGCGATTCCTCGACCGGCCCGCTAATCGGGCGCCATACGTTGATGACGGCGAAGCGATTCTTGAGCAGCGCCTCGGCTTCGTTGGGCAGCAGATCGCGCACGCGCTGCGGTCCGGACTTCAGCGTGTAGTCGTTGTGCGCGAACTTCACCGGCTCGCGCGCGCCGTTCTCCCGCGCTTTCGCCATCGGACGGCATCGCACGTTGTGATCGAAGACGTGGACCTTGACGGCGCCGGTATGCTCGCGAACCAGCCGCTCGACCTCGGGATAATAGACCCGCTTTACTTCGTCCTCGTCATAGAAGCTCGCGACCTTCGATTCCTGGCCGACGATCTCGAAGCCTTCGCGATCGAGCGACAGTTCGCTAAGCATCGGCCGCACGTCGTATATCGGCACCGTGAATTTCAGGTAACTGCCGGTGCTGAGCGGCACGCCTTCGGGCGGCTGATACATGTAGTTGGCCGGCTTGGGACCGGCAGGATCGATGAAGTTGAGCTCGCCCTCGACGTAGGGAAGTCGCTCAGAAGTCGGCTGATGAATCGCGCTGGCCATACATGCTCCTTCGATTCTGATCGCTTTGTAGCGCATCACGAAATACGAGGCGACTGCGATCGCGCATCGGAATTGTGCGGCGCGCTGCGCCACGATAATCAGATGCTCGATGCGACTGCTGCGTGACATCATGGTACCCGAGCCGGCGGTTTTGTTCGTTGGTATCAATCCGTCGATCAGATCGGCCGAGGAGGGACATCATTTCGCGAGCCCGGGAAATCCGTTCTGGAAATTAATGTTCGCGTCGAAGCTCGTGCCCGTCGAACTGACGGCGCATCAGGATGATCGGCTCGCCGAATTCGGTCTCGCACTCACGAATCTGTGCCAGCGCGCGACGCGCTCGGCGGCGGAGCTGACGCGCGAGGAAATGGATCGCGGCAAAGTGCGCCTGACGCGCGTGATCAAGCGCGCGAAGCCGCGAATCGTCGCGTTCGTGGGCCTCAGCATCTACCAGCACTACTTCGGCAAGACCGCGAGCCCCGGCGCGGGCGCGAAGCCCGAGCAGATCGCGAACGCGCGCGTCTTCGTGCTGCCAAATCCCAGCGGCCTCAACGCCAGCTTCCCCGGCTTTAAAGACAAGCTCATCTGGTTCGAACGACTGCGCGAGGAGATCGAATGAATCGAAAAAGAAAAGCGCGCGCCGCGACGATCGCGTGGCGCGCGCTACTTCGATCGTAAAGTCGTTTACTTCTTCTTCTCGAGGTGGCCGCCGAATTCGTAGCGCATTGCTGATAGCAGCTTGTCGGCGTAGTCGGCTGCGCCGCGCGAGCTGAAGCGCGAGTAGAGCGCTGAGCTGAGTACATGGGCTGGCACGCCTTCGTCGATCGCAGCGTCTACCGTCCATCGGCCTTCGCCGGAATCCGATACGCGGCCCGCGAACTTGTTGAGCTCCGGATCCTCCGCCAGCGCGCTCGAAGTAAGATCGAGCAGCCACGATGCGATCACGCTGCCGCGCCGCCATACCTCGGCGATCTCGCCGAGATTGAAATCGTACTGATAGTGCTCGGGATCGCGCAGCGGCGTCGTTTCCGCATCGACCACCTGCTGCTTCTTGCCGGCGTTGGCGTGCGCCAGGATGTTCATGCCCTCGGCGTACGCCGCCATCAGGCCGTACTCGATGCCGTTGTGGACCATCTTCACGAAATGGCCGCCGCCGTTCGCCCCGCAATGAAGATAGCCGTGCTCTGCCGTGCTGCCTTTGATCTTCTCCCAGCCCGGAGTGCGCGGCGCGGAATCGACTGGCGGAGCGAGAGTCGCGAACAGCGGATCGAGATGCTGCACAACTTCCTTTTCGCCGCCGATCATCTGGCAGAAGCCGCGCTCGAGACCCCAAACGCCGCCCGAGGTTCCCGAGTCGACGTAGTGAATCCCCTTCTGCGAGAGCATCTTCGCGCGCCGGATATCGTCGATGTAATACGAGTTGCCACCGTCCACGATGATGTCGCCCTTTTCGAAGCGGCCCGAAAGGTCGGCCAGCGTTTTCTCGACCACCGCCGCCGGGACCATCATCCACGAGACCCGCGGCTTGGTGAGCTTGGCGGCGAAGTCATCGAGCGTGGTGGCGCCGATCGCGCCCTCGGAAACCAGCTCCTTCACCGCGTTGGCGCTGACGTCGAAGACGACGCACTGATGTCCGCCGCGCATCAGGCGTCGGACCATGTTTGCTCCCATTCGGCCAAGACCGATCATTCCCATCTGCATGTGGATTGGCTCCTTCCGATTCGCTTCGATCGCATCACAATCATCGCGCAAGCGCCGCTGAGTTCATAGTGATAAGGATGACTGGACGCTCGCGTTTTCGATGTCGCGCAGCGACAGAGGTGTCATGACACTCGCCAACAAAACAGTCGTGGTGATCGGCGGCAGCTCGGGAATCGGCCTCGCGACGGCGAAAGCCGCGGCTAACGAGGGTGCGCGTGTCGTTATCACCGGACGATCGCTCGACAAGCTGAAAGCCGCCGAAGCCGAGATCGGTCACGGCGTGCGCGCAGTCTCGCTGGACTCGAACGATGAGGCCGGCACGCGAAAGCTGTTCGAGGAACTCGGCCACGTCGATCATCTTTATGTATCCGCCGCGACGGTGACGTTTGGCGCATGGCTGAAGAGCGAAGTCTCCGCCCTGCATCCCTCGATGGATACGCGGTTCTGGGGTTCGCTCTACG
>Ga0335073_10008956_pt1 | contig 14033 bp, 9 predicted proteins | sample Lox_Sample_22_FD_207093 | JGI IMG/M metagenome (GOLD analysis project Ga0335073, IMG submission 207093) | Soil microbial communities from Loxahatchee National Wildlife Refuge, Florida, United States - Lox_Sample_2.2 | ecosystem: Environmental > Terrestrial > Soil > Wetlands | place: USA: Florida... | reverse complement strand
GATTAGCCTGGTCGCTTCGGGCGAGACGTTGGGCAGACCAGCGGCGCGCGCCGGAACACAACGAAGCGCGAGCGCGAACACCGCGGCGCCGATCAGCGAAAGGCAGGTCTTCATTCCGTTGCTCCACCGTTCACGAACGCAGTCATCGAGTCAGACTCCCCGGCGACAGTTCTTCGATCCATAGCGGCTTTTCCGATCAATCGCACATTGGACTTTGGTGCAATCGCGAAATTGGGACGATTAAGATGGCGCCCGGACGGCGCCGGGCTTGGTGCCGGACAGCACAGCGAAGATGAGATTTCGATACGAGCACGATACTTCGACAAAGCCGGTCTCGCGCAACCATGCGAGCTGCTGACCTACGGTCGCGGGCATATCGCGCTTCATGCGCTCGAGGGTCGCATCGAGCTCGCGATCGCTCGCCTTCAACTCGCGCGCCCGCTTGAGCCACATCTGGCGCGCGCGCTCGTCGATCGCAGCGCCCTCGCCCGCGACCTGGTCGGCATTGATAAACACACCGCCGGGAGTGAGGAACTTGAAGATGTCGCCGAAGAGATGACGCTTGCCGCTGTCGGGCAAATGATAAATCGCCAGCGACGACACGACGGCGTCGTAGGACTTCGCGGGCGCGGCGGCCGCGAAATCGGCACTGACGAATTTGACGCGCTTGCCCAGCGGCTTCAGGCGCTGCCGCGCGCCAAGCAGCATCTCGGGCGTGAGATCGAAAAGCGTGAGCTGCGCTTTCGGAAACGACTCGGCGATCATCGCCGAGAGAAGTCCCGTGCCCGCGCCGAGGTCGAGCAACTCGAACCGCTGGTCGGCGGTGAACGGCAATAACTCGAGCGCCGTGCGATAGAGATCGTCGAAACACGGCACGAGCTTGCGCTGCGCCCGATCGGCGCTGTCGAGGCCAACCGGTGGTGCCTTGCGAACCGCCATTGCCTGCGAGTCTAGTCGAATCTGCGCGCCCGCTTCGAGACCCGCGCACGAGGGATTGCGCTGGATGGCATTCGCAGAGCCGCGCTATAGGTGAGGGTGGCCGTGCTCCGAGGGGCGGCCCCGAGAAAGCGAGGCCCGATGGATACCGATCGCACAAAAGTCAGTTCGATTCTCGATCGCGCGAAGGCCGAAGGCCGTAGCTCATTGACTCCGGCCGAATGCGGCGAGGTTTGCCGCGCCTACAGCATTGCGATTCCGACGCAGGCGATGGCGACCTCTGCCGCGGATGCGGTCAAATGCGCTGGGCAAGTCGGTTATCCCGTCGCGATGAAAATCGTGTCCGCGGACATCCTGCACAAGACCGAGGCCGGCGGCGTTGCGCTCGGGCTCGCCGACCCGCGCGCGGTCCAAGCCGCGTATGAATCGATGATCGCGAAGGCCAAGGCGTACAAGGCCGACGCGAAGATTGACGGCGTGCTCATCCAGCAGATGGCGCCGGCCGGTGTGGAGCTGATCGTGGGCGCATCGACGGATCCGAGCTTCGGCAAGGTGGTCGCGTTCGGCGTCGGCGGCGTGATGGTCGAGGTTTTGCGCGACATCACGTTCAGCCTCGCGCCGGCGAGCGTTGACGATGCGCGCAAAATGCTCGACGCGATTCGCAGCCAGGAGCTGCTCAACGGGATTCGCGGCGGTGCGGCGGTGAATCGGGAAGCGCTCGCGACCCTGATTCATAAGGTCTCGCGCCTCATCGATGAGAATCAGCAGATCGCGGAAATCGATCTGAATCCCGTTTTCGCATCAGCTCGTGGCGCGATCGCAGCAGACCTTCGGATCCTCGTCGATTTCGAACCGGCACCCCAGCGCTATCGCCCCTCGCGGGAGGAGATTCTGCGCGCGATGAATCGCATCATGCGCCCCGAGTCGATCGCGATCATCGGCGCATCTGCTGAAGATGGTAAAATTGGCAACTCGGTGCTGAAGAACCTGATCAACGGCGGTTACCAGGGCCGCATCATCCCGATTCATCCGAGTCTAGATTCCGTGCTCGGCCGCAAGGCTTATCGAAGTATCAAAGATGTTCCCGGCGACGTTGACGTGGCAGTGTTCGCGATCCCGGCGCGGCTCGTGGCGCAGGTCCTGCACGAATGCGGCGCGAAGAAGGTCGCAGGCGCAGTGCTGATTCCGTCGGGATTCGCCGAGACCGGCAACGCTGACCTCCAGCGCGAGGTGCTCGAAGCCGCGCGCCAACATGACATCAGGTTAATGGGACCTAACATCTATGGGTTTTACTACACGCCGAAAAATCTGTGCGCGACGTTCTGCACGCCCTACGACGTGAAAGGCAAGGTCGCGCTCTCCTCGCAGAGCGGCGGCGTCGGGATGGCGATTTTGGGCTTCAGCCGCTCGACGAAGATGGGCGTGTCGGCGATCGTCGGCCTCGGCAACAAGGCGGATATCGATGAAGACGATTTGCTGACCTTCTTCGAAGAGGATCCCGACACCGACGTGATCGCGATGCACGTCGAGGATCTGAAGGATGGGCGCTCGTTCGCCGAAGTGGCCAAGCGCGTGTCGGCGAAAAAGCCCGTCATCGTACTGAAGGCAGGGCGCACGTCAGCGGGCGCTCGCGCCGCGCGATCGCATACCGCGGCGCTCGCCGGCAACGATAGCATCTACGACGACGTGCTGCGGCAGTGCGGAGTCGTGCGCGCATATGCGCTCAACGACATGCTCGAGTTCGCGCGATGCCTCCCGATGATGCCGGCGCCGGCTGGCGAGAACGTGTTGATCATCACTGGCGCTGGTGGATCGGGCGTACTGCTCGCCGACGCCTGCGTTGACAATGGGCTCAAGCTAATGACGATGCCGCCGGACCTCGATCAGGCGTTTCGCAAGTTTATCCCACCGTTCGGCGCCGCGGGAAATCCAGTCGATATCACGGGCGGCGAACCGCCGACGACCTATCAGAATACAATCAAGCTCGGACTCGAAGATCGGCGCGTGCATGCGCTGGTGCTGGGATATTGGCACACGATCATCACGCCGCCGATGGTATTCGCGAGGCTGACGGCGCAGATCGTGGAAGAGATGCGCGCGAAGGGGATCAACAAGCCGATCGTGGCCTCGCTGGTTGGCGACGTCGAAGTCGAAGACGCGTGCGCGTACCTGTTCGAGCGCAGCATTCCGGCGTATCCATACACAACCGAGAAACCGGTAGCCGTACTTGGTGCAAAATATAAATGGGCCCGAGGCGCCGGTCTGATACGCTGATTTAGTATCTGACTAAGTAGTGTTCAATCTCTATTTTCAGTTCTGCACTATTCCGTCTTCGCCCTGATTTTTGAAACCCTCTCTCTGACCAGGGGGAGGGTTTCAGAGATTGAGACAAATATTAACGGGCGGCGACGTTTCGTTGATCTTCCTGCGCGCTTGGGATTGTCAGGTCAACGAGGTTAGTCCCAGTCGCAGCGCGGTGCGCGACTGCGATTGAGTATTGCGCGAGATCAGCGTGACGCGTGCGCCACCAATAGGCGATCGTGCTTTTCGGCCAGTTGTTGGTAATGCGGCCGCTTTCGAGTTTGTACCAGCTCTTTCCGGTCTTCGCCCAGACACTGTCCGCGAGTTCGCGCTGCACTCGGGCGTCGTAAGACTCCATCGCGGCATTGCGCAGGTTGAGCGCCCCTATACCGGTGTGGTCCATCTTCTTGATTAAGTCGACTATGTAGTTGGTCTGGCATTCGATCATGAAGATGATCGAATTGTGCCCGAGATTGGTATTTGGTCCGTACATCAAAAAGAGGTTCGGGAATCCTGCGACCGAGATTCCGAGATATGCGTGCGCACCGTCCTTCCACTCTTCGTTGAGTGTGCGGCCACCCTCCCCCTGGATCGCCATCGGCGCGAGGAATGAGGTTGACTCGAAGCCCGTGGCATAGATGACGACATCGGCATCGATCGCGCGTCCGCCTTTTGTGACCACCGCGGTTTCGCTGAAATGATCGATCGGGTCGGCGATTAGCTCAACGTTGTCGCGATTCAGCGCCGGGTAATAGTCATCCGCAATAAGTATGCGCTTGCCGCCGATTGGGTAATCGGGAGTGAGCAGCTTTTGCAATTTCGGATTGCTGATCGCGGCGCGCAGATTCTCTTCGGCGGCGCTTCGCATCCGCGAGGCGACGAATTTATTGCCGGCGAACACCGGCCAGTTCATTTCGTGCTGCGCCCAGATGAGCCAACGGTAAAGCCGTGCGAGCCAGGGATGTTTGCGGAAGCGTTCCTTCTCGGCTTCGGTGTAATAGCGATCGCCGCGGGGCACCATCCAGTTCGCGCTACGCTGAAAGATCGTCAGCTTCGCCACCTTCGGCGCGATTTGCGGGATGAACTGGATCGCGCTGGCGGCGTTGCCGATCACGGCGACCTTCATGCCGGTGAGATCAACGTCGTGGCGCCATTTCGCGGAGTGAAACTGGATACCGCGAAAATCCTTGCAGCCCGCATACTCCGGCGTAGCGGGACGGTTGAGCTGGCCGACGCCGCTCACGAGGATATCCGCGACGATCTCCTCGCCCGCCGAGGTGCGCAGGCGCCAGACCAATTCGCTATCGTCCCATTTGGCTGATGCGATCTCGGTGTTGAAGCGGATGTGCTGGTAGAGATCGTAGCGGCGCGCGCAGTGCTCCATGTACTCGAGGATTTCCGCCTGCGGCGACCATTTGCGCGTCCAGTCGGTTTTCTGCTCGAACGAAAAGCAGTACGAAAACGACGGCACGTCGCAGGCCGCACCGGGATAAGAGTTGTCGCGCCAGGTCCCGCCGAGGCGATCGCTCTTCTCGAAGATCGTCAGGTTGTGCATCCCAATCGCCTTGAGCTGGATGGCGAGACAGAGTCCGGAAAATCCGGAGCCGATAATGGCGATGCGACGACCAGTGCGAGCGGGATTAGTCATACGCGAGCCTCCTCAAGCTTGCATCGATAGTGCAGAGCAAGTCGCCTGCCATCGCAGATTGCCGCGATGGCGAGGCAGTTCGATAAACAATCGTATCCTTCGGATTCATCGCAATCAAAACTGGCTCAATCGGGCGCATCGAATTCCAACCAGAATAAGCAGGGTCCGCGTCTACTTGCATTAGACATCTTGATCGTACGCAGCAGCCGCCCTAACATCGCACGACATAAGGGGAGGCTCTCGTTGTTCATCGCAAGAAACATCCAGTGGATTTCGCCATCGATTCGCCGATGGCGCGCGGCGCTCACGATCGTCCTCGCAGTAGCCGCGTTCGCCGTCTGCGGATGCCATCGCAAGGTCGCGATTCCCGAGTTGTCCCCGCGGCCAGTGGAATTCACCGACACGTTCTTCGACGTATGGCCGATGCATCCGGATCGCGCGTTCATTGCCGGCAGCCGCGGCAAGCTCCTCTACACCGCGGACGGCGGACAGCATTTCCAGCAGATCAATATCGGAACATCGCTTGCCGTGCTGGCAATCCAGATGGTCGATGACCAGAACGGTTTTCTCGCCGGTCAGGACGGCCTCGTGATGAGAACGCGCGACGGCGGGAAGAGCTGGCAGCGTCTCAACTCGCGCACGCGGCTGCATATCTTCGCGCTGTCCTTTCCAGATCGACTGCACGGATTCCTGGTCGGTGATCGCAGTCTCGTCCTCAGCACCAGCGATGGCGGCGAAACGTTCTTCAAGCGCCAGTTGCAACGTGTGTTTTCTGCCGAGCTCAAAGACGATTCGGGGGCATATGAGGAACCGGCTTATTACAGTGTCCAATTCGTGGATGACAATCGCGGCTGGATCGTCGGCGACGAAGGCCGCATCTGGAGCACCGGCAATGGCGGCAAATCGTGGCAGGAGCAGCAGTCGTCGCTGATGTCGCAATGGAAGCATGAGCTGAATCCGGGAGAGAAGCCTGAGTTCGCTGACTTCACTTTGCCGACTTTCTATGGCTTGTCGTTTCGCGATGCGCAGCACGGTGCGGCGTGCGGACTCGAAGGCTGGGTAGCTCAGACGGACGATGGCGGCGCGACCTGGCGCTTCGCGCATCAGGCAGACACGCCGGGTGGACCGCCGGACAATCGCATTCCGGGGATGGTGCAGGGGCGGGTGCGCGATCCGCTCTACTCAGTCGATCTGTACGGAAAAGCTGGCGGCGTTGCGACCGGCAATATCGGGACGGCACTGCGTCTCCAAGCTAATAGCGCCTGGGGACCTGATCAGACGGTTCCGCCGCGACCGGTACCTCTGACGCAAGTGCGGTTTTCCGACGAACTGCACGGCTGGATCGTCGGCTACTACGGCCTCATTCTACACACCATCGACGGCGGCAAAACCTGGCGCTTTTGCTACGGCCAGGGCTGAGGCGAACGCGAGGCGAGCATGACCTGGTATCGACTCGGAGAATGGATAATCCGCCGCCGCTTCATCGTGCTCGGTGCGATTACCCTGTTAACCGCGTTCTTCGGCTATTACGCATTGGATACTCAGTTAGTCACCAGCTTTGGCGACCTGATGCCGCAGAATCATCCTTTCATCAAGATCGCGCATAAGTATGAGGCCTACTTCGGCGGCGTCAACGACATCACGATAATGGTCGAAGCGCGCGAGGGTACTATCTACACTCCCAAGATCATCGAGAAGATCGCGCGCATCACGCGAAATCTGAATCTCGTCTACGGGGTTCGCTATGCGTCGGTCGAATCGTTTCTTACCGTCGAGGTTTTACGACCAATGGCGGCGGGAGTATTGATGCACGAGCCAATTCTGCCCGACGGAACGCTGCCGAAAACGCCTAAGGAACTCGATGAGCTGCGCAGCAACGTTCACAAGAACCCCGGACTAGTATTCGGAAACTTCATCTCGTTCGACGACAAGGCGGCCAAGATTACGGGAAGCTTCCTGGAATCGCAGCTCGATTATCGACGCATTTTCGATGAAACGAGAAAACTGGTGGTCGATCCCGTCAAGGATCCAACGGTGAACATCTACGTTGGCGGACAACCGATACTATATGGATGGGTTTACCACTATACGCGCCAGATATTGTCGATTTTCGCCGTTACGGTCCTCGCGTTGTGGACTTTACTCTATTTGTACTTTCACGATTGGCGCGGGGCGCTTCGGCCGACGATTTCTGGAATAGTATGCGCGATCTGGGGACTCGGTTTTATCCGCCTCATCGGCTTTGCACTCGATCCGCTAATCCTGGTGATTCCTTTTCTCATCACCGCGCGCGCGGTCAGCCATTCTGTGCAGATGCACGATCGCTACTACGAGGAATACTATCGGCTGCGCGACAAGAACCAAGCTATTCTGTCGGCCTTCTCCGAACTGTTCGTTCCGTCACTGTCGGGTATTCTCACCGACGCGTTTGGCGTGCTGGTGATTCTGCTGGTGCCGGTGGTGTTCCTGCAGCGTCTCGCGATAACTTCGTCGTTCTGGATATCGGCGATTATAGTCAGCGAACTGCTGCTGAATCCGATCATCTATTACTACCTGGAACCACCGCAGATCGATGTGATCGAGCGCCGGGAGAAGGGATATTACAAAAGGCTGCTCGAGCGAGTCGCAAGTGCGATGCTCGCGCCGCGTGGACGGAAGGCGACGATTGCTGCGACTGTGGCCGCGATCGCGATATGCGCAATCTCATGGACCGGTCTTAAAGTCGGCGACCCCAGCTCTGAATCGCAAATCCTATGGCCGAATTCACCTTACAACCGTGCGATGCGCGCGATTCAGCAGCAGTTCGGCGGTATCGAGCGATTCGTCGTGGTGGTCGAGTTCAATTCCAGAAACGTGTTGGACGATCCGCGGCTTTATCGCGTCATGGACGCCTACGAAACGTACATGGAGCGCGATCCGGGTGTCGCGGGAGCGTTCTCACTTTCCGATTTGCTTTCGAACCTCGGTCCTTCAGCCCACGGCTACGCGCCCAAGTGGAACATGTTGCCGACTACGCGCCGCACCATCGGAGAAATACTCTACACCTGGCTCGGGTTCGCCTCGCCGATGGAGACGGCGAGCATTCTGAGCCCCCGCCATGATGCAACGCAGATAACGATCTATTGCAAGAATCGCGAGGGCGACAATATCGAGCGGGTCGCGATGCGCACGCAGAGGTTCTTCGCCGATCCGGCGAACCAGGTGCCGGGCGTGGAATTCAAATTGGCCGCGGGAATCATCGGCGAGCTCGCCGCGGCAAATCAGGAAATCATCGACAACGACGTGCTCCTCAATGTACTGGCATTCGCGACCATCTATTTGATCATCCTCGTCACATATCGATCGTTCGTGGCGGGACTCTATCTGCTATTTCCGCTGGCGCTCGCGAATGCGGCGATCAACGCATACATGGGTGCGCATGATATCGGGATCAATATAGATACCCTGCCAGTAGTAACCGTCGGAGTTGGGTTCGGAATTGACTATGCGATTTATATTGTCAGTCGAATAATCGAAGAGCTGAACCAGGGATGCGATATCGCCGAGGCGACTTACAATTCGCTGATCACGTCGGGCAAAGCGGTGTCGTTCACCGCGCTTACGCTCGTCGCCTCAGTACTGTTCTGGTATTGGTCGAGTATCCGCTTCGACGCCGAGATGGGACTGATGCTCGCGATCTGGATGTTCGTGTCGATGCTGGGCGCAATGACTATTCTTCCGGTGCTGATAGTCACTTTCGACCCCGGCTTCCTGCATCGCGAGCAGGAGCGCGTCCGGGCCACGCGCCAGCGCGAGCAACTGCGCCCGACAGGTACTGCCTAGACTACGACAGCGGCGAGAAGACTTCGGACTTTACTTCGCGGCCTTCGAGATCGCCGAGCGTGACCAGCGCCATCTGATCGGCCTTGAACCACGACGAAGCCAGCTCGACGATCTGATCGTTGTTGACGTTGTCGATGGCCTGCGCCAGCTCCTGGATCGGGACGTCGCGGCGATAGTATATCTCATTGCGCGCGAGGCGATTCATGCGGCTGTCGGTAGATTCCATACCAAGCAGCATATTGCCCTTGAGCTGGCTCTTGGCGCGCGCGAGCTCCGGGGAAGTCAGGCCATCGTGCGCCAGCTTTTTCAGCTCGCCGACTGTGACTTCGAGCACTTCCTGAACCCATTCGGGATTGGTGCCTGCATAAATCGCGAAATAGCCACTGTCGATGTACGACGAGACGAACGAGTAGATCGTATAGACGTGGCCGCGATTTTCGCGCACTTCCTGGAAGAGCCGCGACGACATTCCGCCGCCGAGCGCGGTGTTCAGAACATATCCCGCGTAGCGCAGCGGATGGCTCTGCCCGATTCCGGGCGAGCCGATACACAGATGCGCCTGCTCGAGCTTTTTCTGCTGATTGATCAGGTAGTGGCGCGGTTTCGGCGCCACGACTGGATCAGGCTGGCCGTTGCCGGGGATCGATCCGAAAAGCCGCTCGCATCGCTCGACGAGTTTCTCGTGATCGACCTGTCCCGCGGCACTGATAAACACGCGTTCCGAGCGGTACCGCGCCTTCATGAAGGTTCGCAGATCGTCGCGATCGATACCGTTAACGGTTTCGACGGTGCCAAAGATCGGCGCGGCGAGCGGATGCCCCTTCCAGAAGTTCAAGGTGAAGAGGTCGTGGATGAAATCGTCGGGGGTGTCTTCGGCCTGTGATATTTCCTGCAGGACGACCTGGCGCTCGCGCTCGAGATCCTCAGCATTAAACACCGACTCGAGGAAGATATCGGCGAGCAGGTCGGTCGTCATGTCGAGGTCCTGGCCGAGGACCTTGGCGTAGTAGCAGGTGTATTCCTTGCCGGTGAAGGCGTTGAGCACGCCGCCGACCGCGTCGACCTCTTCGGCAATCTGCGCGGCGGTGCGCTTCGTGGTGCCCTTGAAGAGTAGATGCTCGATGAAATGCGAGGTGCCGTTTTCGGCCGGCGTCTCGTAGCGCGAGCCATTCTCCACCCAGATCCCGATAGTAGTCGACACCATGGTCGGCATCGACTCGGTCAGGATCCGGACGCCGTTGCTCAGGACGCTCTTTTTGACCATGCCCTACTTTGCCTGCGGTTCTTCCTGCGCCTCGCGCATCGACAGACGAATCTTGCCGCTGCGGTCGACGTCGAGCACTTTGACCTTGATTTCGTCGCCTTCGTGCAGCACGTCCTCGACGCGGCGGATACGCTCGTTGGAGATCTGCGAGATATGCAGGAGGCCGTCGGTCCCCGGCATGATCTCAACGAACGCGCCGAACTCGACGATCTTGCGCACCACGCCGTCGTAGATCTTCCCGACCTCGGGCTCGGCGGTGATCGCCTGGATCGCGGCGATCGCTTTTTCCATCGCCACGCCGTCGGCCGAGGCGATCAGCACGGTGCCGTCGTCCTCGATATCGATCTTGCAGCCGGTCTCCTCGACCAGGCCGCGGATCACTTTGCCGCCCGGGCCGATAACTTCGCGAATCTTGTCGGGCTTGATGTGAATCGTGACGATCCGCGGCGCGTAGGTCGACACTTCCTTGCGCGCCGAGGAGAGCGCCTTGTCCATCACGCTCAGCACGAAGAGCCGCGCGTCGCGCGCCTGATGGAGCGCCTGGCGCATGACATCCTTGGTGACGCCGCCGACCTTGTTGTCCATCTGGATCGCCGTGACTCCGGCCGCGGTGCCGGCGACCTTGAAGTCCATGTCGCCGAGGTGGTCCTCGTCGCCGAGGATGTCGGTAAGGACGCGCACTTTGTCGCCTTCCTTCACCAGACCCATCGCGATTCCCGCGACCGCCGCCTTGATCGGCACGCCCGCGTCCATCAGCGCGAGGCTGCCGCCGCACACGGTGGCCATCGAAGAGCTGCCGTTGGACTCGAGCACTTCCGAGACGACGCGGATGGTGTAGGGGAAGTCAGCCTCGTCGGGAAGAATCGGAATGAGCGCACGCTCGGCAAGAGCGCCGTGGCCGATCTCGCGCCGCGACGGGGCGCGCAGAAACTTCACTTCGCCGGTCGAAAACGGCGGGAAGTTGTAATGCAGCATGAACTTCTTGAACCGCTCACCCATCAGCGCGTCGATCTTCTGCTCATCCGACGAAGTGCCGAGCGTGACGGTTGCGAGCACCTGGGTCTCGCCGCGGGTAAAAACCGCGGAGCCATGCGTGCGCGGAAGCACCTGCGCCTGCGCACTCAGCGGACGAATCTCGGTCGATTTGCGATCGTCGATACGCTTGTCGTCGTCGAGGATCGCGGCGCGCACGCGGGTGCGGACCAGGTAGTCGCAGGCATCGATAAGCTCGCCCTTGCGATCGGGGAAGCGGCTGTCGAGCTCGGCGATTACCTTGTCGGAGAGCGCATAGAGCGCGTTTTGACGGCCGTGCTTGTCACCGATCGCGAGGGCCTTCTCGATTCCGTCGCCGATATTTTCGAGCACCGCGGCGACGAGGCCTTCATCGCGGGCCTTGGACTTGAATTCGCGCTTGGGCTTGCCGGCGAGGCGGCGCAGCTCGGCCTGCATCTCGAAGATCACGCCCATCTCCTGATGAGCGCGGAAGAGCGCTTCGACGATCGTCTCTTCATCGACGATTTCGGCGCCGCCCTCGAGCATCATGATTGATTCGGGATTGGCTGCGACGACCAGCGAGACGTCGCTCTCCTCGAGTTGACTGACTGTCGGGCTCACGACGATCTGTCCATCAACCCGACCCATGCGAACCGCGGCAACGGGGCCGCGATGCGGGATATCGGAGACTTCGAGCGCGGCGGAGGCCGCGATCAGCGCCAGCATGTCGGGATCGTTGTCGCGGTCCGCGGACAGGACCGTGACGATCATCTGGGTTTCCTTGTCGTAGCCCTTGGGGAAGAGCGGACGAATCGCGCGATCGATGAGACGCGAGGTCAGGATTTCCTTTTCCGAGGCGCGTCCTTCGCGCTTGAAAAAACCGCCCGGAATTTTACCGGCGGCGAAAGTCTTCTCGACGTAATCGACGGTCAGCGGCAGGAAGTCGACCTTGTCGCGGCTCTCATAGGCCGAGACCACGGTCGCGAGCACCATCGTATCGCCATATTGCGCCAGCACCGAGCCGTGCGCCTGTTTGGCCAAACGGCCGGTTTCGAGCGACAACGGCCGCCCGGCGAACTCAATCTCGAGTTTTCGGTACATCTAGTAACACCTGAGGGAGGACCTGGGTCGCAAACGCGTGGCGGAATATCCGCCGGGCACCGCAGAGGGCGCACCCTTGACGCCGGCCGGGCGGCCGGCTTGGGTCCGCGCGTCCGATAGTTGCGGCACGCGCGGCATTTCGCGACCTATCTCCGGATTCCGAGCTTTTCGATCAACGTCTTGTAGCGCCCGAAGTCGCGCGAATGCAGATAGTCGAGCAGCCGGCGGCGTTTGCCGACCAGGCGCAACAATCCGCGGCGCGTATGGTGATCCTTCTTGTGCGACGCGAGATGCTGCGTGAGCTGCTCGATGCGCGCCGAGAGGACGGCAACCTGCACTTCAGGCGACCCGCTATCGTTGGGGGTGCGGGCGTTCGCTTGGATTACTTCCCGTTTGAGGGCACTCGAAAGAGGCATCCGGAGTTCTTACTTTCCCTTTTCCTTTATTGTTAACGCATCAAGCTAACAGAGCATGAGCCGACGAGTAAAGAGGCTTCGAAAATCCTCGCGATAAACTCATATTTTACTTTAACTTCAGATCCCGTCGCGAGGCGCCAGCATCCTAAAAGTGGCCTTAGACGTTGAAGATTCGCTCGATCACCGCCGTGACGCGCGATGTCGGACGAGCCACGGCTACGAGCTCTCCCTGGGCATCGACCAAGCGGAACGGTACGCCTTCGGGCGGGACGAGGGTGTCGAGCGCGCGCGAATCGCCATTGCGCAGCCGGTTTTCGAGCACCGCGTCGATACGGACTGCGGGCATCTCAGCAAGGGCCTCGCACAAGCTTACCGACTTCGGGTTGCTGCCTTCGCGCATCGCGGCGACGATGACATCAACCGGCGAAGCGTCTTCGATCGAGAATATGCCGTTGCGGGTGCGCCTCAGAGAACAGAGATGGCCGACCGTCCCAAGCGCGATCGCAACGTCGCGGGCCAGCGAGCGCGCGTACGTGCCCGTGCCGCATACGAGCCTGAACGTGATCGAATCGTCGCCGGCGAGCTCGAGTTCGAGGCTCTTGATTGTCACCGTTCGCGGTGGCGGCGGCTCGACTTCCTCGCCACGACGGGCGCGTTTATAGAGCGGAACGCCTTCGCGCTTTATCGCGGAGAAGACGGGCGGGACCTGTTGAACCTCGCCCGTGAATTGAGCGGCGACTTCATCCAGTCGGGCTTGTTCAATTTGCGGAATCGCAGCAGTCGCGACTTCCTCTCCTTCGCGGTCGAGCGTATCAGTCTCGACGCCGAGACGAATCGTGCCCTCGTACTCCTTGTCGCCACTCTCGATAAAAGGCGCGAGCTTGGTCGCCTCGCCGATCATGATCGGCAACAGTCCCGTCGCAAAAGGATCGAGCGTGCCGAGATGGCCGACGCGGGCTGGCTTCACGAGAGCCTTGATGCGACGCACCACTTCGGCCGAAGTAATCCCGGCCGGTTTATCCACGAGCACAATGGCATTCATCGAAGAACCTTAGAGGTTATCCGAAGACGCGGCCTTGATTAAAGAGGAGGGGGAGCCGGCTCGCGCACGCACCGCATGCCGGCTCCCCTGACAGGGGTTGGGGGATCCCGATCCCGCGCGTGCTACCTGCGCGCGGTATCCACGGCCGCGGAACGGGTCACCAGGAGGGAGTCCGGCGGCTCATTCCGTACCGACCGTTTAGTTGATTCGGTTTTTAAAGCATTGGCACGCTCATGACAAGACCCCAAGACGCTCTTTACCAACAGCGCGTCGGTAGCGCTTACCGCCCGACATCATTAGGCTGAGTTCTCCGATGCCTCTTTCGCGGGCCGGTTAAGATTCATGGACCGCGCATCAATACCTCGTGTCGTGATCGTGGGCGGCGGATTTGGCGGCCTCAGCGCCGCCAAGGCTTTGCGCAATTCGCCCGTCACTATCACGCTCGTCGATGCCCGCAATCATCACCTGTTCCAGCCCCTGCTCTACCAGGTTGCGACCGCAGCGCTGACG
>Ga0335073_10008955_pt1 | contig 14033 bp, 9 predicted proteins | sample Lox_Sample_22_FD_207093 | JGI IMG/M metagenome (GOLD analysis project Ga0335073, IMG submission 207093) | Soil microbial communities from Loxahatchee National Wildlife Refuge, Florida, United States - Lox_Sample_2.2 | ecosystem: Environmental > Terrestrial > Soil > Wetlands | place: USA: Florida... | reverse complement strand
GATAATCGGAGAACGCCTTCGCTTGCTACGTGAAACAAAAAAGCTTTCCCAGGGCGACATCGAAAAGCGCACGGGACTGCTTCGCTGCTACATCTCGCGTGTCGAGAACGGTCACACCGTTCCGGCCATCGAGACGCTGGAAAAGCTGGCTCGAGCCATGGAAGTTCCGCTCTACCAGCTCTTCTACGACGGCGAAGAACCGCCCGAGCTTCCAAATCTTCCCAAGCGGAAGAGTGCGGACGATATCGCGTGGGGGAGCACCGGGAAAGATGCACGTTATCTGGGCCGCTTCCGTCGCCTCCTTGGCCGTATCGAGGAGCCCGACCGGCGCTTGCTGCTGTACATGGCCCAGAAAATGGCGAACCGCTAACGGTGTTCCGGGGGGATTTTCTCTCCGCGGGCGGGTCGATCTTTCTGTCGTGCATACGAACGCTCTGTTGGTGTGCGCGATAAAGTCTCAATCTCGGCCACACGATTCCATCGGCGGGCTGCCCGGGAGTAGTGTACTCCGCCGGTTCGCGAATGGGGCGGCCTTTGTGCCGCCGCGCGCCGCCTCGCCGGGATACCGCTCGTTCTCTGCTACTCCCACTCGATGGTGCTCGGCGGTTTCGAGCTGATGTCGTAGACCACGCGGTTCACGCCCGGCACTTCATTCACGATCCTCACCGAGATCTTCTCGAGCACTTCCATGGGCAGGCGGGCCCAGTCCGCCGTCATCGCGTCTTGAGACTCGACCACGCGCACGGCGATCGTGTGCCCGTAGGTTCGGCCGTCGCCCATCACGCCGACGCTCCGCACCGGGAGCAGCACCGCGAACGCCTGCCATGTACGTTCGTATAATCCCGCGCGCCGGATCTCGTCGACCACCACCGCATCGGCGCCGCGCAGCGTCTCGAGTTTTTCGGAAGTGATATCTCCGAGGAGCCGCACCGCCAGTCCGGGGCCGGGGAACGGCTGCTTCACGAGGATTTCGTTCGGCAGGCCGAGTTCCCTTCCGATCTGGCGGACTTCGTCTTTGAAAAGATCGCGCAGTGGCTCGATCAGGCCGAACGGCATGTCTTTCGGCAATCCGCCCACGTTGTGATGCGATTTGATGACCGCCGAGGGGCCTTTGACTGAAACCGATTCGATCACGTCGGGATAGAGCGTCCCTTGCACCAGGAACTTTACCGGCAGGCCGCCTTGCGCGCCGCCGACGATCTTCCGCTCCTCCTCCGCGAACACCGCGATAAACTCGTTGCCGATGATCTTGCGCTTCTGCTCGGGATCGGTGACGCCTTCGAGCTTGCCAAGGAAACGCTCGGAGGCGTCGACGCCGATGACGTTGAGGCCCAGCCGCTCGCGCAGCATTTCGAGCGTGTCGTGAAATTCGTTGCGGCGCAGCAGGCCGGTGTCGACGAAGACATTCGTCAGGCGGTCGCCCATGGCGCGGTGGACGAGCACGGCCGCGACCGTCGAGTCCACCCCGCCACTGAGCGCGCAGATCGCCCGCGCGCCCTGTGTTTGGCGGGCGATTCCCTCGACCGTTTCGGCGATGAATCCCGCGCGGTTCCAATTGCGCTGGGCGCCGCAGATCGCGAAGGTGAAGTTTTGCAGCACTTCGACTCCGCGCTCGGTGTGGTTCACTTCGGGATGAAATTCGACGCCGTAAAACTTTCGCTTGGAATCTTCGACCGCCGCCACGGCATTTTCGGTCCGCCCGGTGACGTGGAATCCCGCGGGCAATTCGACGACGTGGTCGCCGTGGCTCTCCCAGACCTTGAGCGGCCCGGCCAGCCCTGTGAAAAGCCTCGAGTCGTCCGCTTGAATGCCGAGTTCCGCGGGGCCGTACTCGCGCCGGTCGGCGCGTTCGACCTTGCCGCCGAGCGTGTGGGTGAGCCACTGCATCCCGTAGCAGATGCCGAGGACCGGCACGCCGAGATCGAGCACGCGCGGATCGCAGACGGGCGCATCGCCGTCGTAGACCGAGCTGGGCCCGCCCGAGAGAACGATGCCGACCGGTTCCTGCGCGCGAATTTCGTCGAGCGCGGCCGTGCACGGCAAGACCGCGGAGAACACCTGCTGCTCGCGTATGCGCCGCGCGATCAGCTGCGTATACTGCCCGCCGAAATCCAGCACCACGATACCGTGCCGCGTGCTCACCGCGCCTCGCTCCTTCTGCACCGCCGCTCCGCTTTCCGCCATCGCGTTTCGCTCACTTTCGGCGCCTCGGCTCCCCATCGGCGCTACCGCAGGACGATGTTGACGAGCTTGCCCGGCACCACGATGATCTTCGCGGGCTGCTTGCCCGCAATCAGCGGCGCGATGCGAGGATCGGTGGTCGCCCGCTCGCGCGTTTCATCCTCGCTCAGCTCGGCCTCGACGAGCATCTTGCCCCGCACGCGTCCGTTGATCTGGATGATGATCTCGATCTGCTCCTCGCGCGTCAGATCCTCGCGGTAACGCGGCCATCTCGGCGCATGGGGCGCACCTGTCGAAATCCCGCTCGAATTGCCGAGCTTCTCCCAAAGCTCTTCGGCGATGTGCGGAGTCATCGGCGAGAGCATCAGGATCAGCGCCGCCAGCACGCGCTTCAGGATCAGCGGCGAACACTCCTGATCGAGCGGCTCCTGCGCGTTCAATTCGTTGACCAGCTCCATGATCAGCGCGACGGAGGTATTGAAATGCCAGCGCGACTCGAAATCGTTCGTCACGCGCTTGAGCGTCTGGTGCGTCTTGCGGACGAGAATCTTTTCCTTCGGCGTTGCCTTGGCCATGTCGGTCGGCTGCGACAAGTCGACGGGTTCGGCCGGCAGCCGCCCCGCGTGTTTATCCACCAGCCGGTAGACGCGATTCAGGAAGCGCGCCGAGCCTTCGATTCCCTGCTCGCTCCATTCGAGGTCTTTTTCCGGCGGCGCGGCGAAGAGCGTGTACATCCGGCCCGTATCGCAGCCGTACTTGTCGGCCATCTCGATCGCGCCGACGATATTGCCCTTCGACTTCGACATCTTCATGCCGTCTTTCAGCACCATGCCCTGCGAGAACAGGCGCTTCACCGGCTCGCGATGATCGACTAGCCCGAGCTCGTTCATCACCTTGCAGAAAAAACGCGAATAGATCAGGTGCAGGATCGCGTGCTCCACGCCGCCGATGTACTGATCGATCTGAAACCAATACGCCGCCTTGGCCTTGTCGTAGGGCGCGCGATCGTCGTGCGGGTCGGTGTAGCGGTAGAAATACCACGAGGAATCAATGAACGTGTCCATCGTGTCCGTCTCGCGCTCGGCCGGGCCGCCGCACTTCGGGCACGTGGTATGTAGAAACTCCGGCACATTCGCGAGCGGCGATCGGCCCTGGCCGGTCAGCGTCACATCTTCCGGCAGGCGCACGGGCAGCCGATCGTCCGGCACGCCGACGATTCCGTCCTTCGGGCAATACACCACCGGAATCGGCGTGCCCCAATAGCGCTGCCGCGAAATGCCCCAATCTTTCAGGCGATACGTCGTCTCCGTTTTCCCGAATCCTTTGGCCTCGGCATCCGCAGACATCTTGGCGATTGCCTGCTCGGACGTGAGTCCCGTGTACGGCCCCGAATCGACCAGCCGGCCGTATTCGGTGTACGCCTCGCTCATGCGATCGGGGCGCAGAGGGGTGCCGGACGCCGGCTGAATCACGATTTTTACGGGCAGGTGATATTTTTCCGCGAACTCGTAATCTCGTTGATCGTGCGCCGGCACAGCCATCACCGCGCCGGTGCCGTATTCCGCGAGAACGAAATTCGCCACCCAGATCGGCACATGCTCGCCTGAAAATGGATTCACGGCGAAACGGCCCGTGAAGAAGCCTTCTTTTTCGGCGGTCGCGATGTCGGCCGCCTTCACGCTTTTCGCCCGCATCGCCTTCAGCTGCGTTTCCATTGCGGCGTGCCCGCGAACTCCGTCCAGCAGCTTCTCGACGTGCGGATGCCCCGCCGCAATCACCACGGCCGCGACGCCGTAGATCGTGTCGACGCGCGTAGTGAACACCTCGAGCGAAAGCCCGTCGACGTCCGTCACGTCAAAGCGCACGCGCGTGCCGCGCGATTTGCCGATCCAGTTCTGCTGCATCACCAGCACGCGCTCGGGCCAGCCGTCCCGCAGGTCGCTCATGCCCTCAAGCAGCGCATCGGCGTACTTCGTGATGCGCAGGAACCACTGCTCGATCTCTTTCGATTCCACGGGCGTGTTTTCGTGCTGCCAGCAAAAGCCGTCGACCACCTGCTCGTTGGCGAGCACGGTCTGGCACTGCGGGCACCAGTTCACGCGGCTGCGCTTGCGGTAGGCCAGCCCGCGCTCGAGCATGCGCAGGAAAAACCACTGATTCCACCGGTAGTATTCCGGCTCGCAGGTGGAAATTTCGCGCTGCCAGTCGTAACTGAAGCCGAAGCGCTTGCACACCGCCTTCATCTGCGCGATGTTGGCGTTGGTCCACTCGCGCGGCGCGATGCCGCGCTTGATCGCGGCGTTCTCGGCGGGCAGTCCGAACGCGTCCCAGCCGATCGGATGCAGCACGTTGAATCCGCACATGCGCTTGTAGCGAGCGACGGCGTCGCCGATCGTGTAGTTGCGCATGTGGCCCATGTGCAGCGTGCCGGAGGGATACGGCAGCATTTCCAGCAGGTAATACTTTTCGCGCGACGTATCGTTATCGATCGCGCGAAACGCCGCCTGCTCCTCCCACACCTTCTGCCATTTGGCTTCGATGCGCTGTGGATCGTAATCGCTCAATCTGCGGTCTCCCTGGGTCTCCGAAACTGTTGTTTGTCCCATCTGCCTTGCTGTCTGCCGCTCCTAGTCTTTTCTTCTCTGCGACCTCTGTGCCTTCTCAGTGCCCTCCGTGTTAAGCCCTCGCCTTTGCTTTTGCCTTTTTTTTCGCTGTGATCCGTTTGTCCCGCCGAGGCTCCATGCCCTCGCCGGTCGCCCGCACCACGCGCCCGGTGAGCCGCCACAGCGCGGCCACATTTCGTTTGTCGTCGCCCGGCTTATCGATCGGTGTTTCCAAAATGAACGCGCGCCCGGCCAGCATCGGATGGTTCAGAATTTCGCGAAACGCCTCGAGCCCGACCTTGCCTTTCCCGATGTGCTCATGTCGATCGACGCGCGACCCGAGCGCCACCTTCGAATCATTCATATGAACTATGCGCACGCGGTCGAGCCCCACCGTACCCTCGATATGCCTTAGCGTCGCTTCGAGCCCCGCCGCTTTGCGGATATCCCACCCCGCCGCAAACAGATGCGCGGTGTCGACGCAAACTCCGAGCGGCAGCTCCGGGCACGCGTCGAGCACCGCCTTCAACTCCTCGAATCGCGAGCCGAGCGAACTTCCTTGTCCCGCGGTATTTTCGAGCAGAATCCGCAGCTCGCCCAGCTTCAGACCGCGCGCCGCTTGCTTCAGCGACTGCGCGATCGCCGCCTCGCCCGCCTCGATCGAGCTTTCCAGCCGGCTGCCCGGATGCACCACGAGAAAGTCCGCGCCCAGCGCGACGCCGCGCGCGAGTTCCTGGTGGAATGCCTGCACGGATTGCGTCCGCAGCACGGGATTCGGCGACGCCAGGTTGATCAGGTAATTCGCGTGAATCACCAGCGGGCCGAGCGCGAGTTCCTTGCGCCGCGCGCGAAACCGCGCCGCATCGGCATCGGTGATTCGCGAACTTCCGCGCGCCCACATGCGCGGGCTCGACGAAAAAATCTGCAGCGCGTTCGCGCCGAGGCCGTGCGCCATATCGAGCGAGCCGGTGATGTCTCCCGCGATCGACGTGTGAATGCCGATACGCAGGCTGCCGTCTTGCCATGCCGGGATTTCGGGTGCGGGAGGCGGTTCGGGACGATACTCGTCGGCCGCGTCGAAGGCCAGGGTAACCGCGTGTTGTGTTTCTGCCATTCCCTCAGGGGATTCGCCGGTAGAGCGAATCCAGTAGAACTCGATTTTATCGGATAACGCCGGCTTCCGCAAACGCGACTGCGGCCCTCAATCCGCCTGTTTTTCGCGCCTTTGCCAAAGGGAAACCACGACGCTCAGCAGTGCAAAGAGGAGGAGATTGATTCCAGTCGAGATAAGGGCAGGCCACAGGAAAGCGCCGTATCCCGGTTGAAAGGAATTGCGAGTGAGCCAGTACGTCACACTCCCCGGCAGCAGGAGGGCGCCCGACCCGAGCAAGAGCAGCGGATCCTGAGCGACGCAGGCGCCGAAGGAGGCCAGAATTCCGCCGGCTTGTACGAACCCGAAGATTCGCCAGTGTTTCTTCGTCATTTCAGCAGATGATTCTGCAACTCCGGGCTGAATGCCAGCGGCGGATCCAGCCCGGAGTCGCGCCGCTAGTTCTTCTTCTCCACCGGTGCGGCGGCCTTGGGGGCTACGGCTGCAGCCGGTTTCGGCTTCCAGAACGTAGGATCGGCTTTGACCCACGCTTCCGGCGCATAGCTCATGGTCGGGCTGAATTCGAGCAGCTGCGCGGAGTCCGATTCGACCGTTGCCTCGATCAGCTCCGACCACTTCTTCATTCCGTCCGGACCCAGGGCAGCGTCGAAGCCTTTCCCTGCTTCCATGGAGGCATCGAGGTCCGCGTATGATTTGCGCGGAGTGAAGATGTAGACCGTCCCGTTCTGCGCCCCGTAGTGGGACTCATAGAAGACGTCGTGCTCGTCGAGATTCACTTTGGCTGCCGTGGCCTGGTAGAGCGCGATGAGGTCTTCCCACTCCTTGTCGTGGCCCGGGCGGCGAACGATCGTTTCCATCTCCATGAACCGCATCGACGAAAGATCGACGTTCGGCTGATAGCTCCACTTGTCGTTGTACGTCGCCACCACCTGGTCGGCCGCGGTCAGGAAATCGGAGTCTTTTTCCATCAGCCCGCCGAGCAGGGCCTCGATTTTCGGCTGGTCTCCCCACTTTTCATCCTCGCCCCACTGCGCGTAGGAGTCGAACCCGATCAAGAAGAACGCCTCGGAGGGTCCGCTCAATGTCGTGGCGGCCAGATAATGCGTCGGCAATTTGACCGACTCCGCGGCCCGGACGAAGGCCTCCTCGCTCTTTTCATGCGCCCGGGACTGCCCGAGCTTCACCGCTTCCCGGTCGATCAAGAGCACCTTGGGCGGCGCGACAGCTTCATCCTGAGCGTAGAGCTTTACCGCTCCGCCCCCCAGCCATGCGACCACCATTGCGGCAATCAAAATCTTCTTCATGCACTTCTCCTTTTTTCGTTGTCTCGCGCGTCGATAGCCACGAAGCCGGGACGATCCGGCCTGAGGTGTTTGGGTTGTTCCTAATGGGTTCCGAAGGGTATGGGCCGCGAAATGGGTTGGATCCAGCCGGCGGCTACTATACACCAGCGCTCGCGCCCGCGCGGGAAACATTTCCGTGCGACGGCTCGGGCTAGCGCCAGGGCTCGCCTTTACGGCACCCGCCTGTTCGAGCCGCTGGAATTTATCGAGGGGCCGATGCTATGATCGGGTCTCGTCGCAGGCTTTCCTCAAGGACTGGCGCGGTCGCCAAGTGGTAAGGCAAAGGTCTGCAAAACCTTTATCGGCGGTTCGATTCCGCCCCGCGCCTCCAATTCTCGCTTTCTTCCGATGTCGCCGATCTCACCGCCAGCCGTGCAACCAGGGCAGCTGCCCCTTGTGCGCCAGCGCCAGTAGATCCATCGTCGAGGCGACCGCGCAGTGGACGCACACGCCGCCCCAGATCGACTTCGTCTTCCACGCGAGCCAGCCCAGCACGAATCCCGCGACCACCGACCCGGCCGCCTCCGGCCACGGCTTCGTGAAATGGATCATCAGGTACGGCAGTACGCTGACCGGCACGGCCAGCGCCCCGAGAAATCGCGAAAGCCCCCCGACGAGAAAGCCGCGAAAGAAAAATTCCAGCGCGATGAACTGGCCCGCGTACAAACCCTCCCAGCTCAGCAGGTCGAACCAGGAGCGCCCCGCCTGCGCATACATCGGGTAGAAGTTGTAGAAGGCAGGCGTGAGCGAAACGAGCCAGATCACCGGTAGCACCGCGCCGTACAGTCCCACGTAGATCCAGAAATGCCGGCGGAATCCTTCGAATCCAAGATTGCAGTCGCGCAGGCGGTTGCCCGGCATCGCCGCCATTACCATCGCAGGCAGCGCCAGATAGCTCGCGGCGATCACCGCGACCCACCACGCCTTGTATCGCAGCACCCAGTAGGAATCGAATCCGCGCGGGCCGAGCGGGAATATAGAGACGAACGTCTCCTCGCTGCCGACGAATTGCACGAGGCCGAGCGCGAGGCACGCCGTTACGCAAATCGCCGCCACCGGCCACAGATTCGCCGCCGTCGCTGCATCAATCCCGCCGAGCCACTTCGCGAGCGGGCTTTTCCACTCGCCGGCGTCGGCTGAGCCGACGCCCGTTGCCGACGGCGGCGCGCGGCGCACGTCGCCTCCGTCGCGCCGCCGCTCCCGCCCCCTGCGCGATCCCCGCGGCGCGTCCGTCTGCGATTCGACTCGAGTCACTTGCCGCATCGGGTCTCGTCTTCAATTTTCCCGAGGATCATATGGAAGGCGCAGCGATAGGGCGCTCGGGAATCTTCTCGCTCCCACTCATCATGAGCTGTAAGTCCAGCGCTTCTTTCCGTACGCGCAGGTCGAAATAGAAAACGGCGGCGGCAATCGTCAGGAACGGGTCAACCAGAGTGGCAAACAACACGTTCAGGAATGTAACGACGTCGCGCCACACGATCGCTCCTCCCGGATTCACGTGAGATAGGTCTGTCACGAGGCCGCTGGGGTAGAAGAGCAACAAAATGCCGACTATTCGCAGACTGAAATAAAGCGCGTAGATGCCCAAGGCGCGGCTCGTGTTATTTCGTGTCAAAGAGAAGCTTCGCCTAAAAGACTGCCGTGCGCCCAAATCCTCCAGGACAGCGGCGGGCAATGCAACCATCAGGCGGCAAGCGAAGAAAACTCCCGGCAGCAGGAACAATACGGCACCTACGAAAAGGGTGAAGCCGTTCAGGAGGATGCAGCGCGTGAGTCCGCCCAGCCGCCGGACCACTTGGATCAGGCTGGCGCGGATGGACGTCCCTCGTCCGAGATAGAGTTCGGAAACGGCAAACGCGGTCGAGCCCTGTGTAAATAAGTAGGTGAAACCGGCTTCTACGATGAATCCGGCAAGCACAATGAGGTCACGTAGCGCACGTGGCTCGAGTAAAGGAGGAGGTCCTTGCAGGGCCACTTGCACCAAAGCCCAAGCCAGCACAAAAGCATGAGGCACCAACGAGATTCCGAAGAACAGGCCGAAATTGTCGCGGTACAGCGAGGCGGTGCGATCGAGTATCTCGCCTACCGACATCGGACGCAATTCCGGCCGCGCCATTTTCAGTGCCTCGCTGTGGATGGGGCGTATGCGACGAGGCACTTTAGCAAGGAATAATCGGATAGGCGAGGGCGAATCTCTCCCGTGAAGTGGCGGGCGTTTCCGTCGCTGCGCTTTGCCCTGGCGGCTCCTCCTGCTAGAATTTTCGTTTCGCCGTTCGACGAGGAAGCTCGCAATGCTCATCGTGATGCAATCGAATGCCACGGACGATCAAGTCCGAGCCGTCTGCCAGCACATCGAAGCGCTGGGGCTTCGCCCTCACCCCATTCCCGGCGCCGCTCGCACCGCCATCGGGATCACCGGCAATAAGGGCGAAATCGACATCGGCTCGCTCGAATCGATGCCGGGCGTGGTCGAGTGCATTCCGGTCAGCAAGCCGTACAAGCTGGTCAGCCGCGATGTGAAGCCCGAAAATTCGGTCGTCCGCGTGCCGACCCCCTCGGGCGACGTCACCTTCGGCGGCAGCGCGGTGGCGATCGTCGGCGGCCCGTGCGCCGTCGAGACGCGCGAGCAGGCGTTCACGATCGCCGAACGCATCCGCGCCGCGGGCATGCGCCTCTTCCGCGGCGGCGCTTATAAGCCGCGCACGTCGCCGTATACGTTTCAGGGCCTTGGAGAAGAGGGGCTGAAAATTCTCGCGGAGGTACGCGAGAAATTCGGCATGGGCGTGGTCACCGAGGCCATTGACAACGAATCGCTCGATCTCGTCGAGAAATACGCGGACGTGATCCAGATCGGCGCGCGCAACATGCAGAATTTCTCGCTTTTGAAGCGCGCCGGCAAAGCGCGCAAGCCCGTGCTGCTGAAGCGCGGCATGTCCGCCACCCTCGACGAATTCCTGATGGCCGCCGAATACATCATGTCGGAGGGCAACTACAACGTGATCCTGTGCGAGCGCGGCGTGCGGACGTTTTCGGACCACACGCGCAACACCCTCGACTTGAGCGTGATTCCGGCCGTGCAGCGGCTGAGCCATCTGCCGATCGTGGTCGATCCCTCGCACGGCACCGGGCGGCGGAACAAAGTGCTGCCGCTTTCGCGCGCGGCTGTGGCGGTCGGTGCGGACGGCATTCTCGTCGAGGTGCACCACGACCCGGCGCACGCGTTGTCCGACGGACCGCAATCGATTCTGCCGGATGAATTCGACCACCTGGTCGGCGAGGTGCGCGCCATCGCCGCCGTCCTCGGCCGCACACTCAACTAACGCGATGCCTTCCGGATACCGCCGCCGTGTGGAGGATGTTGTAGGGGCGCTGCCTTGGCCTGAGCCGCGAAGGCTTGCTGTGCCCTTTGCCGTTTCATTGAAGGGCTGTCATCCCGAGCAAAGTCCCGCGCGCGTTTCCCTTCCCGCGGTGTTCGCGGGCGCGGGACGTCGCGAGGGATCTGCTGTTGCCTTTTCTTCTGCCCGGCGCGCCGCATGAAAGTCCGCCTCAATTATCGCCTCGTGATCCTGCTCGTTTTTCTCGTCGGACTGGCCGTCCGCGAAGTGGCGCTCGAGCTTCGGCCGTCGTTCCTGCGTCCCGGCCTGCACCTTTGCGCCTACGTCGATAACACCGCGGACGGCACCGTCACCGCGATCGATCTCGTCAAACTCTCGCCCGTCGCCACGATTCCGGTCGGCGCCGATCCCACGGGCATTCGCGCGAATCCGGCGCGCAAGGAAATCTGGGGACTGAGCTCGATCGGCGGGTACGCGTGGGTGCTCGATGCCGCGACAAATCGCATCGTGGCGCGCATTCCTGTGGGCGCCGCGCCCTACGCGCTCGATTTTTCGGCTGACGGGGGGCGCGCCTACGTGGCCGCCTCAGGCGCTAATTCGGTGGTCGCGATCGACTGTGCCTCGCGCCGCGTGGTTGCCCGCGCGCACACCGGGCGCCGCCCGTGGATCGCGCGCGTAACGCCCAACGGCAAGCTGCTCGTGGTGTCGAATCGCGACGACGCCACGGTTTCGCTCCTCGATCCCGCCACGCTCGCGCCGCGCGGCGTGATTCCCACCGCGCCCGACCCCGAGCAGATCGCGATCCTTCCGGATGGCTCGAAGGCCTTCATCACCTCCGGCAGCACCGATCAGATTTCGGTGGTCGACCTCGACCAGCGCGTCTTGCTCGCCAACCTCGCGCTCGGCGGCACGCCCGATGGCCTCGTGCTCAAGCCCGATGGCGGAGAACTCTACATCCCGTCGAGCGGGACGCACGGTCTGGTGGTCGTCGACACGCAGACGAACGAGGTCGGCGATTTCTTGCTACTCGGCTCGTCGCCCATCTCCGCGGCGCTGACGGCCGACTCCCAGGTGCTCTTCGTTTCCGACTTTGCCGGGGGACGCATCGTTCCCGTGGCCATCGCAATGCGCGAAGCAGGTAAGGGGATTTCCGTCGGGCAGGGACCTCAAATCTGCGCGCTTACGCCGGGCGGCGACATGCTGCTGGTGGTCGACACGCAGTCCGACGATCTGGGGGTGATCCGCGCGAACGAGCCGACGCCAAGCCTGGTCACCCTTGTACCCACGGGGTCGCGGCCGCGCGGCCTGGCGATCGAGATGTTCTGAGCGGCGCTGTGTGTCGCGCCCTCGGTTTCCGAGGGTGGTCGGTCTTTCCTAATTCACCGTCAGCGTGAGTGGGATCGTGCGCGTAACGGTGGTCGACGAAACCGTCACCGTTGCGGTGACCGTGATCGTGTACGTCCCCGCCGGCGTGCCGGGGTCGGGCGGATCGCTCGCGCCGTTTCCTCCGCCGCATGCCACGGCGCCAGTTCCCAGCGCAACGAGTAGCGCGAATGCCTGCATCGCCCGCACGAGCGCGAGCCGCTTTTTCAGCAGGGATGCCGCGGCGAGCGCGCCGATCCCCGCAAAAAGCGCGAAGAGCGCCGAAGGATTTCGCGGTCCGCGAGCCGGTCCCTTGCCGTGCGGCGCAAAACTGGAGGACGGCGCCGTCGTTGGCACGTTGACGCTGAACGATCCCGCGGCCGTCGGGCTTACGCTGACGCTCGGAGCCGAGAGGTTGCAGGATGCCTCCGCGGGAGCGCCCGAGCATGCGAGCCCGACGGTCCCGCTGAATCCCTGCGACGAATTGACGTCCAGATCGTAGGTCGCGGTTTGGCCCGGCTGGATCGGCGCGCTCGCGGCCTGGCCCGTGGGCGAGCTGAAGCAAAAGTCCTCCGCCGTGCCGCTGAGCGAAATCGTCTGAGGGCTGCCAGGCGCATTGTCGCTAAGCGCGAGCGTCGCAGTTCGGTTGCTCTGAGTTCCGCAGACGGCCGCCTGGGCGGGCCGGAAGGCCACCTGAATCGCGCACGTTTGGCCCGCCGGAGTACCGGCGCTCGTGCAGGAGTCGCTGGTGATGCTGAAGTCGCCGCTGTTTGCGCCACTCATGCTCGCCGCCGTGAAGCTGAGCGTGCCGGCGCCCGCTCCCGCGGCGCTGTTCTGAATCGTGATCGGCTGCGGAGCACCCGCCGTGCCCGCGAGCTGACTTCCGAAATTGACGCTTGGGGGAGCCGAAACGCCGGGACTGCTCACCGCCGTGCCAGTGATGGGCACGGCCAGCGCTTGCTCGCCCTCGCCATTTAGATGAAACGTCACGTCGACCTCGGACCGAAACGGGCCCGACGCGAGCGGCAAGAAGATCACGTTGACCGAGCAAGAGGCGTTTGAAGCCAGGGGCGCCTGCACCATGCAGGCCGCCGTTCCCTGCGCGAGCTGAAATTCGCCCGGATTCGCGCCGCCGAGCGAAGGCGCCGAGTCGATCGTCAACGTATTCCCGGAAGGATTCACGACGGTAAACGTCACCTGCTGAGGCTCGCTCGCGGAACCCACCGACTGCGCGGGAAACGCCAGGCTCAGCGGGAGGGCGGCCAAGCCGGGCGCCGCGCCGAGAAGTTCGAGCTGCTGCGGACTGCCGGGCGCATTGTCCGTTACGCGGATCACCGCGGTTTCGTACCCGGCCTTGGAGGGCGAGAATCCCACCTCGAACACGCACGACGCCCCTGGGCTCAGCGCTTGAGAAGTGCAGGCGGCCGTGCCCAGGAATGAGAAATCCCCGCCATCGGGCCCCGCGAACGCGATATTGCTGACATTCAGTGGCGAGTCCCCCGTGTTCGTGATCCCGGTGGGTTGCGCCGCGGTGCTGAAAAGAAAGTTGAGGTATCGCTGTGCGAATGCCAGCGCCGGCTGCGGCGCCTGCTCTTCCTGCAGTTCGGCCACGAACGCGTCCGCAAGTGGAGGCGAAGCCCAGCAGCTCGCGCAGGCGGGCTGAGCGCCGCTCAAGGACTGCCCGCTTGACGTGAGCGCCGTCGGGAAGTCGGGCGAGCTCGTAGCTCCCACAAGATACACGTGGCCACCGGAATCCGCCGCCACCGCGTTGCCCTGGGCGCCCGATGCGTCGCTCGCGGAGGAGCTGCCCCCGAGCGGCGTCGCATAGATGAGCGATGCCGGCCCGGCCATGGTGGGATCGAATTTGGCCACGAAGGCGACCGTCTGCCCGTTGAACGGTTGCACGTTGTCGTGCCATGGGAAATCCCAGGAGGAGGTGGTCCCGGCGACGTACACCGCATTCTGCGCCGCCACGGTGACCGCATCCCCCTGATCCGTGCTTGATCCGCCGAGATAGCTCGAATAGAGCAGCGACGTCTGTCCGGTTGCGCTCTGCCCAACCACGGTCAGGAATGTATTTGCGGCAGCGTAGGGATTC
>Ga0335073_10008954_pt1 | contig 14033 bp, 13 predicted proteins | sample Lox_Sample_22_FD_207093 | JGI IMG/M metagenome (GOLD analysis project Ga0335073, IMG submission 207093) | Soil microbial communities from Loxahatchee National Wildlife Refuge, Florida, United States - Lox_Sample_2.2 | ecosystem: Environmental > Terrestrial > Soil > Wetlands | place: USA... | reverse complement strand
AGACAGGGACGGCCCCGAGCAGCGCGATCATCTCGCCGGTGGCGAAGAACGTAAAAGGTGAAGTGATGACTTCATCGCCTTGGCCGATGCCGAGCGCCATCATCGCCAATAACAGAGCATCCGTGCCGCTGGCGCAGCTGATGCAGCGATTCGAGCCGGTGCGCGCGGCCAGGCGCGACTCCAGTTCCGCAACCTCCGGGCCGAGAATGTACTGGCCGTGATCGAGCACGGTCTGGATGCGGGCATCGATGCCAGATTTCAGCTTACGGTACTGCGCTTTGAGGTCGATGAACTGCATTTCCTCATTTTCTCGCATTCCCGGCCGCCAATGGGTACCTCACCCCTTTTTGTATGCCATTCAGGATCAGATCCCTGTTTCACGCTAGCCAATGCAGGCATAATTCCATGCCAAAACCTGTTGCAACAACAAGATTTATTCCTGATCGAGGCTGCGGACATATAATTCCGCCGGAGGTGTTCCATGCCTACTTACATCGTCCTGTCCAAATGGACATCCGAGGGAATTAAGACTGCGAAGGAAAGCCCGTCCCGGGTGGACGCGGCCAGAAAAGAACTGCCAGCGAGCGGCATGACGCTGAAAGCGTTCTACCTGGTCATGGGTCGATACGACCATGTGCTTATCATTGAGGCGCCGGATGACGCCACGTTCGCCAAAGCCTTAGTTGCTATAGGTGCTCAGGGCAAGATTCAAACGGAAACGCTCCGCGCCTTTACGGAAGACGAGTACCGCGATATTGTTTCGAGCGTTGCCTGATTCTTCGGGTTCAGATGATTGCAGTCAAACTCTTTGCTGGTTGCTTACTGGTATTGCGCTTTGAAAGCGAGAACCGCGCTCGCGAATGTTCTCGCTTTTCGCGGCTTATGGCGCGCGTGCTGCAGGCAACCACGCGGTCCTGATATCGAATCCATTTCAACAGACAGCGGAGGCCAGGACTCCGCAAGTTGGAACCGATCGTGAGTCCTTCACGTAGCGGTAAACTGTGCTGACAAAACTGGCAAATCATAGGGAAACAGGTGACCTCAATCGACAAAGCTGTACCTACGAAGATTTTCGTTGACTTTCTACGAAATCCTTCGTATAAACAACTGGAGCTTGAACCGTGGCACTGGGGATTCGCTTTACCAGGCTTGCCGGGACATCACTAAAGCACGATCCGGCAGGTTTTTCGTGGATTCACGGGCCAGGTTGGCGGCTTAATTTGAACTTCTGACAGCGCTTCCTTTCCTGCGCGCCAGGGCGAAGTTCGACAGAAGTCTTTGTCATTCCTGGGTGGTCTTACTACTTTCTTCATGCTCGACACAGAACGTCGAGCAAACGGAGGATGTATGCGGCGAATCCCAGGGCTGTCATTCGCTCTCCTTGCCGTCTTTACGGCTTCGGCCATCCAGGCCTTCGCGCTGGACCCCAGGCTGGTGTCCCTTGTTCCCCCTGAGGCGCAGGTTGTGGCTGGAATGGATGCCCGGCAACTGCCGGGTGAGCCAGGCAGCTTCGTCATAACCACACACAGCAATGTGGCGGACCTGGAGGATTTCTTTGCGCTGACCGGCGTTGACAGCGCACGCATCATTCGCCATGTCGTCTTTGTTGCGATGGATGAGCAAGCAGGCCTGCTCAGCGAGCACAGCCTTCTGGCCAGCGGGCAGTTCGATCAGGCGCGCATCTACAAATCTGCGGTCCTGGGCGGCGCGACGGGCACACAGTACCGCGGCATCCCGGTGCTGACGATTGAGCCCTTTGCCCGCGAGAGCGCGGTCTTTCACGACGTTCGCTGGCTGGCGATTCCCGACTCGGGCACTGTGCTGTTCGGAACGATTGCCAGCGTGCGCGAGGAGCTTGACCGCTATCTGGCAGGCAGCCCGGCGGATGCGTCGCTGCTCCGCCGGCTGAGCAGCCTGCGGCCCGACAGCGATACCTGGTGTGTGCTGTTGTTTGCAGCCCGAAGTGCGGAAATACGCCGGGCACTGGAAACCCTCAATCCCGCGCTGGCCGGAGCTGTGGAGGATGGGGACGCTTTTGTGTTCGGCCTCCGCTACCGCAGGCAGGTTGAGTTTGAATATGAGGTCTCCGCCGCCTCGAGCGCTGCGATACGCACGATCTCGGACTCGCTGGCGCAATCGCTGGCCGGGACAGAAAGGCAATCGTTCCTGCCTGTATCTGACATAAGCGGCGCGAAGGTGACAGCGCGCGGAACCATCAGGATTTCGACGGCGCGGTACATCGCATGGCTGGCAGAAGTCGCCGCGCGCGGGCGCAGCAGCGGCGCTCCTTAGCCGCGTCCGGGCGCTATTCGCAGAAGACCTTCACTTTTACCTTTTGCTTTTTGTGGTCGAGGTCGTTCACGTCGACGTCGACGGTCAGATCGGTGAGCTGGTCGACAATCTCTTCGAGGTTTTCCGGTTTGATCTGGCTCATGTCGAAAGGGATTCCCTGGTCATGCAGGGCCTGGTCCACATGATTGCGCGCCTGTGGCGGGATGAGCGCGGCGAGTTTTACGCCCGCGCGCAGCAGCTGCATGGGAACGCGGGTGTTTACCTTCACCGGGCCGTGCGATTCGTTGGGGTCGTCGGACTCGACGATGACTCGCAGATATTTTGCTTTGAAGCTGGGCCTGGTGCCGGCTTCGGGCTGAGCAGCGGCGGCGGGAATGTCGCGTTCCAGCGCGGCGATCAGGCGGTCGGCTTCTTCGGCGGTGATCTTGCCTGCGGCCAGCATTTCCAGAACTTGTCGGCGGGTTTCGCTCATCGTGTTTCTCCTTAAAAGATATTCAGCAGAAGGGAAAAATAATCGTTCTCGACATCGAGGCGGGTGCCTTTCAAGGCGGCCAGCATCTGCAGGAGCGCAGCTACTCCCTTGAATGGATTTACGCGTGCGATAAGGCAGGCGATAAAGAGCACCGGCACGGCGAGAACCAGCAGCGGCAGCAGCAGAATCCAGAGCAAAAGGAACGGAATGGAAAGGCGGAAGCCGTGCACGCGGTAGTCTCCGATGCGAACGGTGCCTGCGACAGGGATCATGGCATTGTCTCCAGTTGGCGGATAGCCTCGTCCGCCGTGATTTCGCCCGCCTTCAGGCGGTCAAGGACGGCGGCGCGCACTTCGCTGCGCGAGGGTGCTGGGTTGGTCTCAATGAATTCCAGACTGTCCGCGATGCGGTTGAGCCGCGCCTTGATAGTGGGGTAGCTGACGCCAAAAATCTGCTCCATCTCCTTGATGGAGCCGTGGGAGCGGATGAATGCGGTAACGAAGACCTGGTCTTCGGCGCTGAGGCGGGCGAGCTGCGGCAGCTCGAAGCGGCCATCGATGGTGATCTCCTTGTCGGCAAGACGGACGCGCTCGACCACGATGGGTTCACCCTGGGTGAGCCGGGTCAGTTCCTGCCAGTCGGATTCGCGGCGGGTGGTGATTGTTTCCTTCCGCTCTCAATAATTAAATTGATAATTAAATACATTAATTATGTCAAGTATTTAAATTGATTTATTTAATTATTTGAGACATAAGCATGGGCAGCTCTCTTGACGGAGAAAACTGCAGGTCCCCCGCTTCGCTCGGGATGACAAATGCAGCGGGTCTGCTTTTCCTGGAGTTGTCGCATGGCGGGAGCTGATCAGTTTGCTGGAAGAAGACTCCTCACAAACTGACCAGCTGAGGTTGCGGGCGAATCGTCACTTCGCTGCCCAGAAATCCGGGTCGGCTTTGATCCACGCTTCGGGTGGATAGCTCATCTTTGGATTGAACGCGAACAGATTTGTCTGGAAGGACTCGACGCAGGACGCTTCCCTGGCCGCCAGTTTCTCCATTTCGATTTCACCGACGCTGGCCATCACCTTCTTCGAATCGGCGAGGGAGCGATCGGTTTCCGCCAGGGACTTCATAGCGTTGAAGATGAGGAAGACGTCACCGTTATTCGCGCCATACATGCTCTCAAACATGGCCCAGCGCGCATTGGGGTCGGCCTTTTCGAAGTCGCTCTTATATTCCTTGGCCAGAGCTTCCCACTCCTCTTCGTGACCTGGACGGATGACGAAACGGGAGACTTCGAAGTAGCGCATGTGGGCGATATCCACGTTTGCCCGCAGGCTGAGGTCCTCTCGATAGACCACGACAGCACTGTCTTCGTCTGCGAGCAGATCGCCATCCACGAGTCCCGCGGTGTCCATTGCGGTAGAGAGACCCGCGTCGTGCATCATGGCCATGTTGTCCTTTTCCCACGCTTCGAACGAATCGTAGCCGGTGAAGAACAGAGATCGCGGCCGGCCTGAAAGTGAGTCCGCTGCAAAATAGTGGGTCGGCCACTTGGCTGCGCTCATGGCGTGTACAAACGCGCTTTCACTTCTTTCGTGCGTGCTGCCGGCTCGGCCCGGCTTGAGGAACTCGCGCATGATGACGAGCACTTTCGGAGGCGGTGGAATCGGATTCGAGGTTTCCTGAGCGAATGCGGCAACGAAACCGCTGGCGGATAGACACAGTCCCAGGGAAAGTCCTATAAGTCTTTTCATTTGATGTTGCTCTCCAGTCCTTACGAAATGAGTTTCAGGACCAAGAATGCCGAGCGTGAGGGAGAAACCAACCTCACTTTGGCAGCATGAGCAATGGCTGGGGGTTCGCTTCCATTCCTGGAACGGCACGTACCATACGCCCATGCGCAAGCGGAAGCAAGAGAAGAAATAAGAGACGGCCACCAGGCTCGCATAGGTATCAACGAAAGCTTTCGTATTTACCTGTGGCGCTCCCACATAAGATGTGAGATGTTTATGTGGTAGTGCCACAGGAGAGGACTGGATGGGGGAGTCGAAGCTCGATCTTTTGCAGGGGACGCTGGACCTGATGGTCCTGCAGACTTTGGCGGCGATGGGATCGCTGCACGGGTATGGGATTGCGCGGCGTATTGAGCAGATCAGCGGCGATGAAGTGCTGCTGAATCAGGGGACGATTTACGCATCGCTGGTGCGGCTGCAGCAGCGGAGATGGATTGACGCGACATGGGGCACATCTGAGAACAACCGCAAGGCCAAGTTTTATTCAATCACCGACGCGGGACGGAAACAGCTTGCGCAGGATGCCGCGTACTGGGAGCGGCTAGCTGGTGTCATGGGCCGGGTGCTGGCCATGCAGAACGAAGGCGGTGGTCGATGACGTTTACGCCTCCCAAAGACTCGTCAACGATTTCACCGAGGGCCTCTCTGAGCGCGTCGATTCGACGGGCGTTCAGCCGTCTTCGTTCTTTTTTCCGCAAAGGGCCGCTTGACCATGAACTGAATGACGAGATGGCCTCGCACATCGAGTTGGCAATGGAGGAAAACATGCGTCGTGGAATGCCCGAGGAAGAAGCGCGGCGGCAGGCGCTGGTTCGGTTTGGCGGAGTGCAGCAGGCGCGGGAGCAGCATCGTGAGGCGCGCGGGCTGCCGTGGATGGATGTACTGATGCAGGACCTGCGCTTCACCATGCGCACGCTGAAGCGCGATCGCGGCTTCACGATTGTCGCGATTCTGATTCTAGGGCTTGGGATCGGCGCGAATGTCGCGGTCTTCAGCGTGGTGAATACGATTCTGCTGCGGCCGCTTCCCTTCCCGCAGGCGCAGCAGCTTGTCTGGATTGCACCGCCGCCGCAGACGTGCGGACTTTCGTGCGCGACGTATTCCGCCGATGCCTACGACGAGTTCAAGGCACAAAGCCGCGCCTATCAGGACGTGACGGGCTATATGGCCTTCACGAGTCCCGACAATTATCGCCTGACCGGGCACGGCGATCCCCAGCCGGCGACCGGGATGGAAGTGATCGGGAATTTCTTTCAGGTGCTGGGTGTCGAGCCTGAAAGGGGGCGGCTGTTCACGATGGCTGAGGCGCAGAAAGGCTCGCACCCAGTGGTGCTGCTGGCGCATGCGTACTGGAAGCGGCAATTTGCCGGCGACCCAGCGATTGTAGGGAAGGAGATTGACCTCAACGGCAGGGGGGTGACGGTGGTGGGCGTGCTACCGGAGACCTTCGATTTCGGAGCTGTGTTCTCACCGGGGTCGAAGGTGGATTTGATTGTCCCGCTGGTGCTGGACGATGAGCGGACGTGGGGGAACATCGTCACGATGCTGGGACGGATGAAGCCGGGTGTGACTCTGGCCCAGGCGCAGGCGGAAGCGAATATGATGGTACCGCACCTGTGCTGGAGCGAGAAGTATCCGCAGTCGTGTGGAGACTACGCCAAAGGCAAAGGCGGCGGGATGGAGTTGCGGACCCTGAAGGACTACGTGAGCGGGCGGCTGCGGCGGTCGCTCATTGTGCTGTGGGCGGCAGTAGGAACGATTCTGCTGATTGCCTGCGTGAACCTGTCGAACCTGCTGCTGGCGCGGACGGCAGCGCGAAGCAAGGAGTTCGCCATGCGCAGCGTGCTGGGCGCGGGACGCGGACGGCTGGTTCGCCAATTGTTGACCGAGAGCCTTGTGCTGTCGGCTGCGGGTGCGGTACTTGGTTTGGGAATCGCCTTTGCCGTGACTTCATGGCTGGCGCATCAGGGGTCGCTGGCTCTGCCGCTGCTGAGCACCCTGCATGTGGATGGAACGGCGCTGGGGTGGACGGTGTTGATTGCGGTGGCAGCGGCGTTTCTCTTTGGTCTAATGCCAGGGCTGCGCATGGCGAGCGGGCCTTTTACCGAGGCGCTGAAGGATTCCGGACAGGGAGCGAGCGCTGGACGAAAACACGAGCGCGTGCGTTCGGCTCTGGTCATTAGCGAGGTGGCGCTGGCATGCCTGCTGCTCGTGGGCGCAGGGCTGCTGCTGCGAAGCTTTCTGAAGGTGCTGGATATCGATCTGGGGTTCCAGCCGGATCATGCCGCCTCGATCAAAGTGGAATACGACGACAGCGCTCCGACGAACGATGCGAGAGCCTTGAAGCGCGGGGTGATCTTTCGGGAGATCGTAACGCAGGTAAGCGCGCTGCCGGGGGTAGAGGCCGCGGGCTTTGTGGACTTCCTGCCGCTCGGGCGCAACCGCGCGTGGGGAACGCCGACACCGAAGGGCAAGACATTCCCGGAAGGCACGCTTCACGGACCGCTGGTGTACGTGATCTCGCCGGGATATGTGCGGGCGATGGGCATGCGTCTGCACGGGCGAGATTTTACCTGGGAGGATGGCCTGAAGAGCGAGCGCGTAGTGATGATCAATGCATCGGCGGCGCGCGTGTACTGGCCGGGCGAAGACGCGGTGGGAAAGATTCTGGAGGCGAATGGAGCCGACCGCCGCGTGGTTGGCGTAGTGGATGACATCCACGCCGATAACGTGGAGGGCGATCCGGGCTGGCAGATTTATTACCCGATCACGCAGCAGAACCCAGCTGACGCGCAACTGGTAATCCGCAGCAGCGTGCCGCCGGCATCGCTGGCTGGAAGCGTGCTGCATACGCTGCGGGAGCTGAATCCGAATCAGCCGGCCGCGGAGTTTCTGCCTATCGGGAATATTGTGGAACGCGCGAATTCGCCGCGTAAATTCTTCGTGCTGCTGGTGTCGATCTTTGCCGGACTGGGATTGTTCTTAGCTTCGCTGGGAATTTATGGCGTGATCTCGTATTCGGTCACGCGGCAGACACAGGAGATCGGCATCCGCATGGCGCTGGGGGCATCGCGTGGCCGCGTGCAGGGAGCGGTGATCTGGAAAACGCTGCGGCTGGCGCTGATTGGCATTCTCGTAGGTGGGGTTGCGTCGTTCCTGATGGCGCGAGCGATTGCTTCGCTGCTCTACGGGACCGAGCCTACAGATCCGGCTACGTTTGCCGGCATGGTGGTGCTGCTGGGGCTGGTGGCGCTGATTGCGGGGTATCTGCCGGCGCGCAGGGCTTCGCGGATCGATCCGATGATTGCGCTGCGGACCAACTAACGATCGTGCTTTCCCATCCTGTCGCAAACTGCGCGACAGGATGGGGCAACCCGGCAAACAACGCGCTCGGCATGGATTTTGTGCGGGTCATATAATTTCTGCATGGGGGCTGGGCCTACATTTGTCCGCCTGCTGGTTGTGCTGCTTCTGTCTGGTCTCCTGGGGCAGCGGCAGGGCTCTGTGCCGACGCAGGCGGGACAGAAAGCTGCAACGGGCGAGCCTTCAGAGGTTGCCATCCTCTCACAACAGATTCAGGACCTGACCACGTCCGTTCCTCCGGAGCTGGCTGCGTATGCCCTGCTGCGCGTGGTGGAGCTGAAAGGCGTGAGCCAGCCGGAGCAGCAGCGGCAGCTGGTGGAACAGGCGTACATGCTGGCGGGGCAGAGCTCTTACCCCGTGCGGCTGATTGCGGCAAGTGGGATGAACGACACGCGCGCCACATATCTGTCGGAAGCGCTGACGCAGGGCCTGGACACGCTTTCGCTGCGGACGAAGGCAGTGAGCGCGATGCTGAAGATCGATCCGGAGCGGGCGCGCGACATGTTTCAGGAGCTGCGTCCGCTCGCGCTTTCCAGGCGAAGCTGCTCGGATTCGATGCTCGATGATCCGGCTGCGTATTACATTTCGGCCGGCGAGGTATACAAGAAGGGCTTCAACCAAGACGAGCAGGCGAAAGGGCTGCCTGAGGAATTTCTTGAATCGGTCTTTCGCGATGTGAACCAGGCGAGCGAAGTCGGTCCGGCTGCGGATTTGCTGCGCACGCTGCAGTTCGATCCGGAGATGCTGGCGCGGGCCGAGGGCGCATTCGCACGCTCGCTGAGCGGAATCCGCGGCGATTACCGGTCGTTTGCCGCAACCCAGGGCAACCTCACGCGGAATGTCACACGGCTGGCGCAGATGCCGGGACGCGCAAGCCGTGCGCTGCTGGAAGCCACGCGGACTTACGTGGTGGCGAACGAATCGGGCGCGGTGTGCGAGGACAATGCGCAGAGTTCCACGATGGGCTTGAACGGCTCTGCGTCCTCGTCGAATGTTGGCGCGTTTGCTGCGCTGAATCAGGTTCTCGAAAAGAACAGCATTGCACCCATCAGTGCCGCGGATGTGAAGCCGGGACAACTAGTCACGGTCAGCGAAAGCAAAACGCAGGACTATTGGCAATCGCCTGCGGTGACGCCGCTGCTGGCGCAGATACGGTCGCTGCGGTCGGGCGATAAAGACTCGCCACAGTGGCAGGAGGCGGCATCGAACCTGCTGATTTCGCTGCGCGAATGGATCGACTCATCGACGGAGCCTTCCGATGAGGATTTCTATATCGAGAAGACAGCGCTCTATTCGCAGATGCTTTCACTGACGCCAGCCGACTCGCCGGTCTACGACGAGGCGCTCAACGAATACATCTCCTTCTTGAGCGAGGTGCCGCTGAGCGATGACGTGCAGATTTATCGGTTGTGGAACATTCAGAACCTGGTGCGGCGGTCACGAATGAACCGCGGGAATGGAGAAGTGGCGCGTCAGAAAATGGATAGTGCGATCGAAGACGCACCCAGTCCGTCGATCTCGCTTTACGGGTATCTGCTGGAGCTGGAAGGCATGCAGCGGACAGCTTTTGGACGAGGCTACGCATCTCGCTTCTAGTCTTGAGCAGGGAGCCTATGCTGACCCAAGGGTGGTGAAGAAGTCGACGAGATTGCCGTCGGGATCGCGGAAATAAATCGAACGCGTGCCCCACGGCTGGTTCGTCGGTCCTTTGACCCAGGTCTGCACAATGTCCTGCAGGCGCGCGTATTCCTGGTCGACATCGCTCACCTTGAATTCCAGGATGGCGCTGTGGTTCTCGCCCGGTTTTGCCGAGCCGGGGATGTATCTCTCCTGCGCTTCGGCGGAGAAGATGGCCAGCACTCCCGCGCCGGTGCGGAATTCGACGTAATCATTGCCGGTTTTCTCCGGCTTGATTTTGAGGACCTTCGTATAGAACGCGGCGAGCCGGTTGACATCGTTTGTGATGAGGCAGGTGTTGGTCAGTACTGGCGGCGTGTCCGGCATGGACTGCGCTCTTGCTGCAGGCCTCGCCAGCAAGGCGAGGAGCAGGGCTGTTGTCCCCGCCGTTAAAACCGCCAGCAGGATGAAGATTTTTTTCATGGTGCGCTCAAATGTCAGTGAGCGGCTGAGGCGCGCTCCTGCGTGTTGGATGCATGGTCGAGTTCGCGGTATATTTCTTCGTTGCGGACGATGGCCTGCACGTACTCGCGGGTTTCGGTGAAGGGGATCGATTCGACGAACTCATCCATGCCGCTGTAATTGCCGATGGATTGCCAGTCGGCGACTCGGTTGTCGCCTGCGTTGTAGGCGGCGAAGGTGTACTCGGGCTGGCTGTTGAATTTGTCGAGGGTCTGCCGCAGGTAGCGCGTGCCCAGGCGGATGTTGGTGTCCGGTTCCAGCAGTTCGCTGGTGGTGAAGTGACGGATGCCTTCTTCTTTTGCCATGCTTCTGCCGACCGAAGGCAGAAGCTGCATCAGGCCGTAGGCGTCGGCGCGCGAGATCGCTCCGGGGTTGAATTCCGATTCCTGGCGGATGAGGGCGGCGACCATGTACGGGTCGAGGCCGTTCTTTTCCGATTCCGACTTGATGGTTGACCAGTAGGCCTCCGGGAAGAGAATGCGCCAATATTCCATCGGCAGCGCGTCGATCGGCGCGGAGGTGTAGAACGGGATGGCGCGCTTCATGGAGCGCATGGCGCGCCAGGTTTCCCCGTAGGACGCATAGATTTTGGCTTCGGCCAGCGCACCCCACTCGTCGCTGCCGTCGGCGGCCTGGATCTCGGGCGCGATGTACTCGTTGAGGCCGGCGTTGGCCAGCAGGTGCGCGCGGACTACATGAGGATCGTCTTCAGGGATGTCGTCGGTGAGCGTGGGGATCGGCTCGGGCTGTATTTCCTCGAGCGAGTCCATCTTCGCCGGGGTCACATTGCCGAGTTCGGCAAGGCGCTGCTGCGCGATGGAGGCGTAGTAGTAGTGGCGATAGACGCGGGCGACAGTATGGTAATACGCTGCCGCCATGTCGGGGCGATGCTCCTCGTTCTGGTAGAGGCGAGCGCGCCAGTAAAGAGCTGAGGGAATTTCCTTGCCGCCGTGGTAGATGGCGATCTGCTCATCCATGAGGCGCGCGGCCTCGGAGTACTGTCCGATGCGGTAGTTGAGCCAGGCGGCGCGCCAGTGGGCGCTGGGCGCGTAGGTCGAGCGCGGGAAGCGCTTCGCCAGCTCGCCATAGTAGGTGATGGCGGTGGGGAAATCCTTGCGCAGCAGGTACATGTTGCCGCTCGAATAGAGCGCTTCGGTGAGCCACGGGCTCGATGGGAAGCGCGTCTCCATCTGCTCGACGATGCTGCGCTGAGTTTCGCCATCGTCTTTGTCGCGGGCCAGCTCCATCAGCAGATAGAGGCGGCGCGCGCCGGCTTCGTCGTTAGTGTCGGGGATGCGGTCGAGCGTCTCTTTGCTGAGGCGCTTGAGCTTCCAGTCGCAGGCGGCTGCGGCGACCAGCAGCTCGTTTTTGATGCCGTCGGTCACGGCTGGATCATTGGCGAGGGCGTGGTATTCTTCGCCGGCGTCGGCAAAGCGTCCTGCCTTGTAGAGCGCGTCGGCATGATGGCTGCGCTCTTCCACGGTGAGCGAGGAGGTTGCGCCTAACGCCGCGAGCTGCGCCTTGGCGATCGCCGCTTCATTGCTCAGAGGGAAGCCGAGAAACGTGCGGCGGAACATCTGCGTGGCTTCCGGCAGACGGCCGGCCATCTGATCGGCTTTCGCCAGGGCCAGCTCATAATCGGCGTGGTTGGCTATGGCTTCGCCCTTGTGCGCGTCGAGGACGCGCAGCGCGGCCTGCGGGTCGCCTTCCTGCAGGAACAGGTTTGCCTGCAGCACCGGCACGCTGGGGACGAAGATGCTGTCGGGATGCTTCTGCGCGAAGGTGCTCAGGATGGTTTCCGCCTGCGGCAGGTTGTTCGATTGCAGATCGGCCTGCGCTTCGAGGTAGTCGGCGTAGTCGTCGAGCGCATTGCCCTGAATATTGGCCTGACGGAAGGCGTTCACAGCTTCAGGGAACTTTCGGTCAAGCAGGTAGGCGTGTCCGAGCGCGATGTAGGCCGCCGCCGCCGCTTCTCCGGTGTGCGAATGCGCGTAGGCCGATACTCCGGCGTAGGCGGCAGGAGTGCGCATGGCGGCCAGCTGCTGCGCCATCGGTCGCAGCTGCGACGAGGCAACGAATGCCTGCCGCAGCTTGTGGCTCTTTGCCCGGGCTTTGGCTGAGAGCGGGCGGCGATGCCTTCGGTGCGTGGATTTGCTGTGCGCGCTGATCGAGGTCTTGTGCGCCGTGTGGCCGGCTTTGCTGCTGGTTGTGTGCGCGTGCGAAGCAGTGCTGGAGGAATGCTTCTTATGCGTGGATGAAGACGAGGTATCGCCCTGCGACCAGCACACCAACGAAAATGCGACCGCGAGGACCAGCGCTGCAACTTTACCACTGCCGGAAAATACTCTACTCACTGCGAACCTTACGCTCCTAATTCAATGTAAGCCGAAAACGCACGGAGTTGTGACGCCATCCGCGCGATTCACGCAAAAACGTTCCTCCTTATGCAATGTCGGGAATCGCATTCCGCTTTTGGATTCGTGAATCAACATACGCGGAATGAGTGACTTTGCCGCCGAGGTGCGACGGATCATTTACTATTGAAAGAGGACGGAACCGCGGCCAAACCGCGCGGCGCAGTTTCCGCCCCGGTCACGAAAGGTCGATTTCCTGAAGCCATCTGTCATGCCAAACATCCAAACACAAGGAACTGAAGAAGTTCACCCTGATGTGTTGCTTGTAAACCGGGCGCGCGCAGGGGATGTGCAGGCGTTTGAGAAGCTGGTGAAGCAGTATGACCGCCAGGTTTTCCGGATTGCCCAGCACATTACGCAGAACCGCGAAGATGCGGAGGACGTGGTACAGGACGCCTTTTTGAAGGCGTACGAGAAGTTGGACCAGTTTCAGGGGAATTCGAAGTTTTATACCTGGCTGGTGCGGATTGCAGTGAACGAATCGCTGATGCGTCTGCGGAAACGGCGCACCGGTAGAATGGTTTCGATTGACGAGGATGTCGAGACGGACGAAGGCTCCATGCCGCGCGATCTGGCGGACTGGGGTCCAGACCCGGAGATGCAGTATGGACAGTCGGAGCTGGCTGACATTTTGCGGAAGACGATCCAGGGACTGCCGCCAGGCTTTCGCACGGTGTTTGTGCTGCGTGACGTAGAAGGTCTCTCAACAGAAGAGACCGCGGAGACTTTGGGACTGAGTGTCCCGGCTGTGAAGTCGCGCCTGCTGCGGGCGCGGCTACAGTTGCGGGAACGGCTGAGCCGGTACTTCCGCAAAAACAAAAGGGATGGTGTGAAGTGACCTGCTCGGAGTTTATAGCGCAACTGGATGACCTGCTCGAAAACCGGGTATCGGCAACATTGAGAGCAGAACTCGACGAGCACCTGCGCACCTGTGAGCATTGCGTAATCACGATGAACACCACGCGCAAGACGATCGAGATTTATCGCAGCCATGAGCTGTACGAACTGCCGAATGACTTGCGCGACCGTCTGCAGAAGGCCATCCTGGCCAAATGCAAGAAGTGCTAGTTCGCAAAATTCTTCAGTTCTGACGGCTTCTCCGATAGACTTCCGAGCATGCCACGCTTACGAACTGCTCTCACGGTTGCAGTGTGCTCGTTTTCTCTTCTCTCCTTTGCTCAGTCGCCGCGCTTTTCCATCAGCTTTCCCACGGAGCGCAGCGCGCAGCCTTTAGACGGACGGCTTCTTTTGCTGCTCTCAAACGATCCAGCCGAAGAGCCGCGCATGCAGATTAACGACACGGCGCGCACGCAGATGGTCTTTGGCGTGACGGTGGATGGATGGAAGCCGGGAGACGCGACGGTGGTAGACGACGCGGCGTTCGGCTATCCCATTCGCAGCCTGAAAGATGTTCCTCCCGGCGATTATTACGTGCAGGCTGTGCTGAATCGCTATGAGACGTTTCATCGCAGCGATGGCACGACAGTGAAGCTGCACATGGACCAGGGCGAGGGCCAGCACTGGAATATTTCACCCGGCAATCTATACAGCAAGCCGCAGA
>Ga0335073_10008953_pt1 | contig 14034 bp, 13 predicted proteins | sample Lox_Sample_22_FD_207093 | JGI IMG/M metagenome (GOLD analysis project Ga0335073, IMG submission 207093) | Soil microbial communities from Loxahatchee National Wildlife Refuge, Florida, United States - Lox_Sample_2.2 | ecosystem: Environmental > Terrestrial > Soil > Wetlands | place: USA... | reverse complement strand
GCACCATCACGGTGGCGACGATGCTGTTCGCGCAAAAGATGCTGAGTCCGGTGACGGCCAGCGCGACGGGTCTGGCCCTGGAACTGGCGCTGAGCGCGGGCGCGGCCTGGCTGTTCACGCAGTGGCTGGCGCATCGGGCACAGGTGCTGGTGCGCGGTGTGGATGCCAGCCTGAGCGGTCGCGAGCAGGAGCCGGGTGCGGATCTGGCCGATGAGTTGTTCGGCGAAATGATTCCCTCGTGGCAGGGTGTCCTGAAGTCGCTGCATGAGACGAGGCGGGAAAAGCAGGAAGAAGCACGTCAGGTCTACGAGACGCTGACGGAGCTGATGCGGATGATCGCCAAGGCGGTGGACGAGCGCACGATCTATCTGCGCGGGCACTCGGAGCGGGTGGCGGCTTACTCGGCGGCGATTGCGTGGAAGCTGGGGCTGGATCAGACGCAGGTGGAGCGGGTCCGGCTGGCGGCACTGCTGCACGACATCGGCTGCCTGGGCGTGGAAGATTACCTGGTGATGAAGCAAACACCGCTGACCGCTGAGGAATTTGAGATTGTGAAGGCGCACACTGTGAAGGGCGCGGCCATTCTGCGACCGATTCCGATGCTGCGCGATCTGGTGCCGGGCGTGGAGTTGCATCACGAATCGCTGGACGGGCTGGGCTACCCGTATGGCCTCGAGGGCGAGCAGATTCCGCTGATGGCGCGCATCATCGCCGTGGCGGACTCGTTCGACGCCATGACGACGCCGCGACCGTATCAGGCGGCGATGAACGCGGACTACGTCCTGGACATCCTGCGGCGGCTGGCGGGCTCCCGCTACGACCCCGCTGTGGTGGAGGCGCTGGGCGAGCTGGTAGACAGCGGCGCTCTGGAAGTGAAGGACGTGCGGACTCCGGTGACCTTCCGCATGAGAAAGCCGGCAGCCGTGGCCGAGCTGGTGTAAGCACCGGCCGGCACAACCCTGCATCCCATGGTTCGCTACACTCGAAGAGAGGTGCAGTGAGGTTGCGGTTCTCATGATTCAGACGTTGTTTGGCAGCCTGGAGCAGCCGGAAAAGAAGGGCGTGTTCGAGCGCATGCGGGAAGCGGTCTCGCGCACGCGCGACAACCTGGGCGAGCGCATCGACAGCGTTCTGGCCATGACGCGGACCGTGGATGAGTCGGCGCTGGAAGAGCTGGAGATGAGCCTGATCGCGTCGGATATCGGCGTGACCACAGCCGCCGAGATCACCAACAATCTGCGGGAGCGGGCGAAACGGGAGCAGATCCGCAACGGCGCGGAACTGAAAGAGCTGCTGAAAGAGCAGATTCGACTGATGCTGGACGAGAACAGCGGACCTCCTGCCGCGGTGAAGGCGCCTCCGGAAGTGATCATGATGGTCGGCGTGAACGGCACCGGCAAGACGACGACCACGGGCAAGCTGGCGGCGTTCTATCGCGCACAGGGCAAGACGGCTCTGCTGTGCGCGGCCGATACCTTTCGCGCCGCGGCCATTGAGCAGCTGGAAGTGTGGGGCGAACGCAGCGGCGTGGAGATGATCAAGACCAAACAGGGCGGGGATCCGTCGGCAGTTCTGTTCGACGCCCTGACGGCCGCGAAGACGCGCCAAACCGACGTGGTTATTGTGGATACCGCCGGGCGCCTGCATACGAAGACCGGCCTGATGGCGGAGCTGGACAAAATGCGGCGGACGGCGCAGCGGATCATTCCCGATTCTCCGCACGAGGTGCTGCTGGTGCTGGATGCGACGACCGGGCAGAACGGTCTGCAGCAGGCGCGGCTGTTTACCGAGTCCGCGGGAGTGACGGGGATTGTCCTGACCAAGCTGGACGGGACCGCGAAGGGCGGCATTGCGGTAGCCATTGCGCGGGAGATGAAGCTGCCGGTGCGCTTTGTGGGCGTGGGCGAACAACTGGAGGACCTGCTGCCCTTCGACAGCACGGCCTTTGCGAATTCACTGCTGGAAGCATAACGAAGCCGGCCCCTCGGCAAGCTGAAAGGGACTCGTGCCGAAAAGGATCGAAGACGCCGCTGTGAATGACCAATGGATGCAGCGCGCGCTGGAACTTGCTGAAGGGTCTGTCGGTCTTACCTCACCCAACCCGGCGGTGGGCTGCGTGCTGGTCCGGGAGGGACGGATCGTCGGCGAGGGCTTTCACGATTACGATCGAAAAGATCACGCCGAGGTTTTGGCGCTGAAAGCAGCCGGCGAATCGGCACGAGGCGCGACGGCGTACGTCACGCTGGAACCGTGCTGCACGACGGGACGCACCGGCCCGTGTACGCGGGCGCTGATCGACGCAGGGGTGGAGCGAGTGGTGATCGCCACCGGCGATCCCAATCCCGCGGTAAATGGCAAAGGCGCGGGGCAGCTGCGCGCGGCGGGCATCGCTGTGGAGTGCGGCGTTCTGCAGCGGGAAGCGCGCAGACTGAACGACGGATTCGCGCGGCACATTCGGAGCGGGCTGCCGTTTGTCACGCTCAAGGCGGCGGTTTCGCTGGACGGGCGGATAGCGCCGGCTCCGGGCAGCGCGCCGCGCGGGGCGCCGGTGTACCTGACCGGCGAGCCGGCGCGGGCGGCGGTGCAGGAGATGCGGCACCGGTCCGATGCGATCCTGACCGGGATCAACACGGTCCTGCAGGATGATCCGCACCTGACGGATCGGTCGGGGAAGAAGAGGCGGCGACGGCTGCTGCGGGTGGTGCTCGATTCCGGGTTGCGGATTCCACTGGATTCAAAGCTGGTGCGTACCGCGCAGGACGACCTGCTGATCTTTTGCGCCGTTGCGCCCACGCAGCGGCAAAGGACGCTGGAGGCGCTGGGCGTGCAGGTGGAGCGCGTCGACGCGGTTGAAGCCGGCGAGGACCGGTTTGGCGCGGGGATTCCTGCGGGAAAGACGCGCGAGCGGGGAGTGGCCTTGGCCGCCGTCCTGGCGCGGCTGGGCGAGATGGGTATTCTGTCGGTGCTGATGGAGGCGGGCGGGCAGCTGAACGCAGCGGCTCTGGCCGCGGGAATCGTGGATCGCATCACCCTCTTTTACGCGCCGGTGTTTCTGGGGCCGGCAGGCGTGCCGCTGCTGCAGGAGCCTTTTCGAGGAACGCTGCCGGGACAGCCGGTCATCGAGTGCATCGGGCAGGATGTGCGGGTGGAGGCCGACCTGCGCGACCCGTGGAGCGAGGTTCAGGGGCTGGAGTGCTGAGGAGAGAACGCTGACGCATGTTTACGGGAATTATTGAGGAGACGGGAACCATTGCGGCTCTGGAGCCGCGCAAAGGGACGACGCGGATTGCGGTGTCGGCTCCGGCGTTTGCCAGCCGGCTGCGCAAAGGCGACAGCATCGCGGTGAGCGGAACGTGCCTGACCGCCGTGGAGATGGAGCCGCCGCTGTTCTATGCCGATCTGGCGGAAGAGACCCTGGCGCGGACATCGCTGGGCAGGCTGCGGCCTGGATCCGTGGTGAACCTGGAATTGCCGACGGCTGCTGGCGCGCCGCTTGGCGGTCACGTGGTGCAGGGGCATGTGGATGGATGCGGGGAACTCGTCTCGTTCGACCCGGTCCATGCGGATGCGAATCCGGAGGAAACCGACTGGTGGCTGCGGGTGAGGGCTCCGGAGAGCACGCGGCCGTACATGGTGCAGAAGGGATCGATTGCGGTCGAAGGCATTAGCCTGACGATTGCGACGTGGGATGGCGAAGTTGTGGGGATCGCGATTCTGCCGCACACGCGGCGGGCGACGAATCTGCATGTTCTGGAGCGTGGAGCGCCGGTGAACGTGGAAGCTGACGTGATGATCAAGCTGGCGCTGCAGAGCAAAGCTCAGACAGCCTTTGATGTAACACTGGAATATATTCTTGCAAATGGTTATTGAGTATAGATTTACTAGCATGGATTCGCCGCGTATTGTTTTCCTCGCCATCTTCAGACACTGCTGACAGAACGGTGTCAGCAGGGGTGGTTCATGCTGCCTCTCGTAGTCGAGTTCAACCTGAGAGGAAAGCTTCCATGGCTACCGCCGAACTGACCGTCACCTCGACCATCACGTGGTTTGAGATCCCCGCCGCCGACTTTGGCCGCGCGATTCGCTTCTACGAGACCATCTTTGCCAGCCCGCTGCAGCACATGGCGGAGTGGCCCAACCTGGCGATCTTCCCCTACCAGCGTCCCGGTGTATCGGGTGCGATCGCGTTCGAAGAGAACCTGCGGCCGTCTGCGGACGGCGTGGTGATCTACCTGAACTGCGATGGGCGCATCGATGAGGTCCTCAAGCGGGTCGAGAAAGCCGGCGGGGCGATTGTCCAGCCGAAGTCGCACCTGCCGAGCGTCGGCTACGTGGCGCAGATTCGCGATTCGGAAGGGAATCGCGTGGGACTGCACGCGGCCTCGTAGAATCGGCGTATGCGCCGCGCCGATCGTCTCTTCCGCATCGTCCAGATCCTGCGCGGGGGCCGTCTGCAAACGGCGCGCAGTCTTGGGGAGAAGCTGCAGGTCTCGCATCGCACCATCTACCGCGATGTGCGGGACCTGCAGCTCTCCGGGATGCCGATCACGGGCGAGGCGGGCGTGGGCTACACGCTGCGCCGCGATCTGGATATTCCGCCGCTTATGTTCGACCGCGAAGAAATCGCCGCGCTGGTGCTGGGCGCCCGCATGGTGGAAGCCTGGGGCGGGACGGAGCTGACCGAGGCGGCCAATCGCGCGCTGCGCAAGATCGAAGCCGTGCTGCCGGCGGAGCTGCGCGAGAAGGTCGACGACGTTTTGCTGTACGCGCCGGGGTACAAAGCTCCTCCTGAGCTGCGGCGCAAACTGGACGCGCTGCATACGGCCGCGCAGCAGCGGCGCGTGGTGCTGGTGGCCTACTGCCGGGAAGATGGCCAGCCCAGCGTGCGGCGCGTGCATCCGCTGGCGCTGTACTTCTGGGGCGGGACGTGGACCTTGGCGGCGTGGTGCGAGCTGCGGCAGGACTTTCGCAGCTTTCGCGTGGATCGCATGGAGCATATCGACGCTCTCGACGACCCGTTCGTCCCGCGCGCCGGGCAGACGCTGGCGGATTATCTGCGGCGGGTGCGAAGCCAGATGGCGGAGCAGAATTCCGCGCCAAACCGGAGTGTGTAGTCTCGCTGCAGGTCCGAGAAAAAAGCAGATTCCTCGACTCACCACCCCCGAACTGAAAAACGTTCGGGGCCCCTTTCGCTCGGGATGACAATCTCATTTGGAGAAAAAGCAGGTCCCTCGGCTTCGCTCGGGATGACAAGCAGGTCCCTCGGCTTCGCTCGGGATGACAAATCTTTTTTATTGGGGCGTGATGATGCCTCCTACGGGTGTGCGTTCGGGGTATTTCTTTGCGCCGGGACGGTGGAGGTGCATCGCGTCGGCGATGGCGTCGATGTACTTGAGGCCGGAGCCGGTATTGAAGAGGACGACGCGGTCTTCGAGCTTCAGGAATCCCGAAGTGATGAGGGAGTCGTAGGCGGCGGTGGCGGTTGCGCCTTCGGGGCAGAGCAGCAGGCCCTCCTGGCGCGACCAGTCGAGGAGGGAGGCCAGGATCTGCTCATCGGGGAGATCGACGACGGTGCCGCTGGATTCGCGAACGATCTCGAGGATGAGCGAGTCGCCGTACGGTTTGGGGACGCGCAGACCGGCGGCGAAGGTGGCCGCGTTCTCGAACATTTTGGAGACGGAGGCGCCTTCTTTCCAGGCTTTGGCGACCGGGGCGCAGCCGGAGGCCTGGACGGCAATCATTTTGGGCCGCTTGCCGGAGACCCAGCCGAGTTGCTCCATTTCTTCAAAGGCTTTCCACATGCCGATGAGGCCGACGCCGCCGCCGGTGGGATAGAAGACGGCGTCGGGGTAGGTCCAGTTAAGCTGCTCGACCAGCTCGTAGCCCATGGTCTTTTTGCCTTCGACGCGGAAGGGCTCTTTGAGGGTGGAGACATCGAACCAGCCTTCACGCTTTGCGCCTTCGGCGACGAGGCGGCCGCAGTCGGAGATGAGACCGTCGACCAGGGTGACGCTGGAGCCATACGCCACGCACTCGACGTAGTTGGCCATGGGGACGTCGCGGGGCATGAAGAGGTGGGCTTCGATGCCGGCGGCAGCGGCATAGGCGGCGAGGGCGCTGGCGGCGTTGCCGGCGGAGGGCGCGGCCAGCTTCTTCAGTCCATAGTGGCGGGCCATGGTGACGGCGGCGGACATGCCGCGGGCTTTGAAGCTGCCTGTGGGGTTGTTGGCCTCCTCCTTAATCAGGAGGTTGGGGTAGCGTCGGCTGGGGAGCATCGGGGTCCAGCCTTCGCCGAGGGTAACGGGATCCGCAGAGGGAAGGACGTCGGCGTATCGCCACATGGAGGCCGGGGCATCCGGGCCGGGCTTGCGGGCCCGCCGGAAGGCAGCGGGATCGTAGCGGACGTAGAGGGATCCGGCACAGGCGGGGCAGACGGTTTGCGGTGTCTCCGCGGAGACGTGCTGGTGGCAGCGGGAGCATTCGAGATGAGCGATCGCGGGCATGAGCTCAGGGTACAGGGTGCAGGGTACAGGTTGGAGGTGACAGGTGACAGGTTGCAGGTTGCGGCAGGATGCGGCGCCAGAAAAAAGATGCGATTCTCGCGGGTCAACTTTTCTGTTAAGTCATGCCGCTGCAATGAGTTGCAGAGACGGCGAGGGGGCCTCTCCGCGCTACTTGATTGAAAATCGATCACTTGCGAGGGGGCTCCTTTTCCAGGGTTCGCTGCAGCTATGGAAAAAGCCCGCGCGCGGCGGGCTTTTTCTTTTTTCACTCTATAAGTTCAGAATACCAAGTTTGGGCTGATTTACTGCCAGATTTCCGAAGGTATTTTGGCGGCTAAGTTGTTTTGTATCAGAGATTGTTACTTTCGTCAGGGCCGGAGGGGGCTTGACAGGATTTCCACAGAAGGGTGGATGAACAAGCTACACCCTATAACCTGCAACCTGAACCTGTCACCTGTCACCTGGTTCTCAGGCCGAGACTGCCTCTTCCATCCCGCGCAGCGACTCCTCGTAAGGAGCCCGCAGCACGCCACGCTCGGTGATGATCGCCGTGACGTACCGCGCCGGGGTCACATCGAATGCCGGGTTCTCGATCCCAACTCCGTGCGGGGTGAGCTGCGTTCCGGCGTGATGGGTGACTTCTTTCGCCGACCGCTGCTCGATCGGGATCGCGTCCCCGGTCGCCGTTCGCAGATCGATCGTCGACCACGGCGCCGCCACAAAGAAGGGAATCCCGTGCTCCCTGGCCAGCACCGCCACGCCGTAGGTTCCTATCTTGTTGGCGACATCGCCGTTGGCCGCGATCCGGTCCGCGCCGACGATTACCGCCTGGATTTTGCCGGCCCGCATCAGGCTCGCCGCCATGTTGTCGCACAGCACCGTCGTTGGAATCCCGTCGTGCATCAGCTCCCATGCCGTCAGCCGCGCTCCCTGCAGAAAGGGCCTGGTTTCATCGGCATAGACATGAATCTCATGCCCGGCTTCCACCGCCGAGCGGATCACGCCCAGCGCCGTACCGTAGCCGCACGTCGCCAGCGCCCCGGCGTTGCAGTGGGTGAGAACGCCACCCATCCGCGGCAGCAGCTCCGCACCAAAACCGCCCATCTGCCGGCAGGCGGCGATGTCCTCGTCGTACATCTGCTGCGCCTCGGCGATCAACCCGGTGCGGATCGAGTCCACCGTCGCGCCCGTCACTGCGGCGAGTTCCTCGAAACGCCGGTTCATCCGCTCTATGGCCCAGAACAGGTTCACCGCCGTGGGCCGTGTCGCTGCCAGCGTGCGGCTCATGGTCTCAAACTCCGCCTTCAGCTCCGGTACGGTCTTCGCGTGGCTGTTCTTCACCCCCAGAGCCAGACCCATGGCCGCCGCCACGCCGATCGCCGGCGCCCCGCGCACCACCATGGTCGTAATCACATCGGCAACCTGCTGATAACTGGTCGCCAGCACATAGGTTTCTTCCAGAGGCAGCTTCGTCTGGTCGAGGAACCGGACGCCATTCGCAGTCCATTCGAGTGTGGGGATCATCGCCTTCAGTGTACTGGGACCCGGGGCACGGCCCAAACCGGATCCCGAACCCGACTGAGTTACCAGAATTCGGCGGTCTGTGGAAAAAAGTAATCCACAAATGCCTCAAAGGCAGTAACCTGTTGCTAACATTTACCGGTTTTCGCTCGACCCAACCGGGATCCCCCTTAATAGAAGTGCGAAAACCTCCATGCCCAGGGACCATCAACAGGACGATCGCCGTCGATCCGGCCGAAGCAAGCTGGAATGCCCGAATTGCCAGGAGAACCATCTGGCGAGGATCGCGCGCCGCGGGTTTCTCCGCACGCGCTTTTTTCCCCTCTTTGGGCTTTACCCGTGGCAATGCGCGATCTGTGGGAAACAGTTCCTGCTCCGTAAACGGTCGGGAGGTTACCGGCAGCCTGACGAGGCTCCGGACCGCGTCCGTTCGGCTTCGCCCCGGAACCGGACCCTGCCCACGCGATAACCCATCGAACGCTGTGTGTTGGCTCCTGCTGGCCCCGCTGTCCTGATCGCGCCTGTTGAAAAATTTCTCTTTTCCAAAAGGCCGGAAGGAGGTTAAGCTTTTGCTCACTCCTCCCTCTAGTTATCCTCCGATTTCCTGAGTTCGATCGGACCATGCACGTTCGCGCTGCACAACGAAAGACTGCAGGGCTCGGCGACCGCACCCGTCGCCCATCCAGCCGCTTCAAGCTGGCCTGTCCCGTTTGCAGCCAGCAGCAGATGGTTCGGGTTACGCGCGGAGGCGTTGTTCGCAGCCGTATCCTGGCATTTCTCGGCATTTATCCATGGGAGTGCTCCGTGTGCGGGCGAAAGTTCCTCATTCCCAAACGCTCCGCCGGCTAAGCTACTGAACCGCGGCCGCGTATCGCCGCTCGATCTCGGCTGCGGCGGCGCGCAGGGCGTCGAGCGGCTGGAGCGTTGGCGGGGTAGCCCCCAGCCGCAGAAGCTCGGCAAGGGCGATTTCTGTTGGAATGTTCCCGACCATGGTGTCCTGCGCAAACGGACAGCCGCCCAGGCCGCCGATGGCCATGTCGAAGCGCCGGCAGCCCGCGCGGTATGCGGCTGCGATCTTCTCCGCCGCTTCGGCGGGACGAGCATGAAGATGGGCTCCGATCTCGACGGCGGGATCGACGGCGCCCAGAACCGCTGTGACCAGTTCGGCCACCTGCGCGGGTCCGGCCAGGCCGACGGTGTCGGCGAGGGAGATCTGGGTGATGCCTGAATCCGCCAGCAGATCGCAGGCGGCCACGACTTCATCGACGCTCCACGGGTCGCCGTAGGGATTGCCGAAGGCCATGGAGATGTAGGTGACCATCCCGAGTCCGGCCTGAAAGGCCGCCTGTCCCACCGCCTCCAGCGCCTCCAGCGTTTCTTCGGGGCTCTGGTTCTGATTGCGGCGCAGAAACGTCGGAGAGATCGAGTAGGGAAAACCGAGAGTCGTCACGGCTTCGGTCGCGATGGCGCGTGCCGCTCCCTTCTGGTTCATGACGATTCCGATGATCTCCACGTCGTGCGGGGGATCGAGGTAGTTCAGCACCTGCTCGGAATCCGCCATCTGCGGAACGGCCTTCGGGGAGACAAACGACGCCGCATCCAGGCGAGTAAACCCGGCCGCGATCAGCGCGCGGAGATAGTCCGCCTTTACTTCGGCGGGGATGACTTTGGGTAATCCCTGCCAGGAGTCGCGGGGACATTCGATGATCTTGACGGCGGTCGTCATGGCAGGAGCGCTGCGCGGCAGTGCATGGTGAAGTCGGCGCAGAGCAGCACACCGAAGGGTATCAGGGCGACGAACATCCAGTGCCGCCAGCGGGGGAGCAGCAAGGTCGCCACCAGCAGGCCGGTTGCGCCGAGGGTCGCCGCCGCATTCCAGCGCGCAAGCCAGCCATAGACCAGGGACTGCAGGGCGAGGAGACGATCCCACGCGGTGCGCGGCGGCAGGTGAAAGGCAAGAACGCCGCTGGCACGGCTCCCGTGCCAGGCCAGGGCAAGCTCGAGAGCGCAAAACAGAACCGAGGGGAGCGATGCGACGGCGAGCGGCATCAGCAGGAAGAGGAACGAACGATCGGCTCGCGCGGGGTGCAGAGATTCAGACATGTCTTTCGATCCGTTGGATGCGGAACTCGGTGGAAAGTGGCGGCGTGAGCACGAGGTAGCAATCGTCGCGGCTGGAGCGGTTATCTTCACGCCAGTCCGAATACTGCAGGCGCAGGCCGAGGATCGTTTCCTCGCACGGCGCGCGCTCATAGCGTTCCTGAAACTGCCGCTGGCGGACCGTTAGTGCGATCAACTCCTGGGTTACCGGAAACGACCGCAATTCATTGGGAGGCACGACGAAGCCGGAGAGCGATCGCTCAATCGCGAGGTGGGGCTCATCGCGGACCCAGAGCCTGTAGCCGGCGAGGCGGAACGAACGCTCGCCATCGTTCCAGACATCGACAAGAATCTGCGGCCAGGTCACCGAGTCGTAATAGAACTGGCCATCCTGGGCGCGATCGCGGCGATAGGTGATGGTGGGAGGCCGATGGGCGAAGCGGTCGGTCGATTCCGAGCGGATGCCCATCCAGAACCGGGGCTGCACGGTGATGCGCGCCTCCCACTGCTCCCGCTGGAGCGCGATTGCCGCCTCGGCTGCAGCCAGGGAGCGCCGCGAGACATGCAGGTAGGTGAGAGTCACGATGGCGGTGATGACCGAGGCGAAGAACGTGAGCAGGGCACCGAGCGCCATGGCGAAGGTATCGCCGCGCGCATGCCAGTCCACGAGAAAGACAACGGTGAGAATCCCGCAGACCAGCAGCAAAACCAGCAGAGCCAGCAGGAAGCGCAGCCGCAGCTGGGTGAGAACGAGCCGGGTGAGCATCCGATGCCGCGTCACGTTTTTGCTCGCTTCCCGGGGCCGATCATCGCCTTATTGTCCCAGCCATGCCAGCACGACAACGGCGACCAGGCCGCTGAAATGCAGAACAAGCCCAATGATGAAGGCACGCAGGTAACGTCGTGCGCGCCAGGTGAGCATGATCACAAGACCATAAAGAGGAAACTGCAGGTACATCATCCATTCGGACGCGTTGCCCACAAGTTCCGCGGGAAGATGGAGAGCCCTGCTCCGCAGCACTTCGACCCACGGATAGAGGAGGGCAAAAGCCTTCGGACCCTCGAGGGCGAGAATGCTGGCCGAACGCAGCGCCAGGGGGGTGATGAGGATTCCCAGCAGCAGGGGCAGGACGGCCGTCCAGTCGCGGACAGACTTCCGGTTTCCGCGCTTTCGGCGCGAAGCCGTGGCTGACGATGCAGGCATGGCTTGAGAATACTCTTGCCAGGCGTGCAGGGATGAAGGATCGGAACCAGCGTCGTTACGTCTGGAGAATGCCGGGATTGAAGCGAGGGATTTCGGGGTTCAGCGCCGCAGCTTCCAGGGCCAGCAGCAGAGCGTCGCGCGTCCTGGCCGGGTCGAGAATCGCGTCTACCCACAGCCGCGCAGCGGCATAGCGGCAGTCGGTCTGGGCTTCGTAGGTGGCCTTGATGGACGAGACCAGCTCCTGTTTCTCCGTATCGCTGAGCTGGCGGCCGCCTCGCTCCAGCTGGCGAATCCGAATCTCGACGAGCGTATTGGCGGCGGAGTCTCCGCTCATGACGGCGTAGCGGGCGGTGGGCCAGGCGAAGATGAAGCGCGGATCGTAGGCCTTGCCGCACATGGCGTAGTTGCCGGCTCCAAAGGAGCCGCCGAGGATGACCGAGATCTTCGGCACAACGGAATTGGAGACGGCGGTCACCATCTTGGCGCCGGAGCGAATGATGCCGCTCCACTCGGCGTCGCGGCCGACCATAAAGCCGTTCACGTCGTGCAGGAAGATCAGAGGGATCCGGTTCTGATTGCAGTCCATGATGAAGCGCGCGGCCTTGTCGGCGCTCTCGGCGTAGATCACTCCGCCGAATTCGACGCGCTTTTCGCCGCTGTGGCTGGTCTGCGGCTGGGGCAGCTTCTGGTTGGCGACGATGCCGACGGCAAAGCCGCCGATGCGTCCGTATCCGCAGAGGAGGGTTCGGCCGTAGCCGGGACGGTACTCATCGAATTCGCTGCGGTCGAGAAGGCGAGCCAAAACGTCGTGCATGTCATAGCTGTTCACGGCGGCACGCGCCGGATCGGGATCGAGCAGCCCGTAAAGATCGGCAGCAGGGAAGCGGGGCGCATCTTTCTCCGGGTCATATTCGGCGCGGTCGAAGGGCGCCGGCGCGGGATGGCCGAGTTTCGAAACCAGGGAGCGCAGACGCGCGATGCAGAGATGGTCGTTGGGCTCTTTGAAATCGACGGTGCCAGAGATTTCCGCGTGCATCGCCGCACCGCCGAGTTCTTCGGCGGAATATTTCTGGCCGATGGCGGCCTGGACCAGGGCGGGTCCGGCGAGAAACAGGCCGCTGCCCTCGGTCATCAGCACCTGATCGGTCATGACAGGCAGGTAGGCTCCGCCGGCGACACACATGCCCATGATGGCGGTGATCTGGGGAATGCCCTGGGCGGACATGACGGCGTTGTTGCGGAAGATGCGCCCGAAATCGTCCTGATCGGGAAAGACGTCTTCCTGCAGGGGCAGGAAGATGCCGGCGGAATCGACGAGGTAGAGCGTGGGGATGCGGTTCTCCATGGCGATGTGCTGCGCGCGGAGAACCTTCTTCGCGGTCATGGGGAAGAAGGCGCCGGCCTTCACGGTGGCGTCGTTGGCGACGATCATGCAGAGGCGTCCGCTGACCCGGCCCAGGCCGGCAACCACGCCGGCGCCGGGCGCGCCGCCCCACTCTTCGTACATGCCGAAGGCGGCAAAGAGGCCCAGCTCAAAGAACTCGGTTCCTGGATCGAGCAGCAGTTCGAGGCGTTCGCGGGCTGTGAGCCGCTTCTTCGCGTGCTGGGATTCGACCGCCTTTGCGCCTCCGCCCTGGCGGAGTTCGGCTTCCTGGGTGCGAATCTCGGCGAGGAGAGCCGCCATCTTCTGTGCCTGGCCCTGCGCGCGCGGCTGATTCGGGTTCAGCTTCGAGGTGAGCTGGTTTTGCAGCTTTGAGGATTCGGGAGAATGGGGATCAGTCATGAGGACATATCGGGGAGAAAACCCGCCAGCATATCACGCAGTCCGCGACGGTCGCACGCCGCGCAAAGCAGAGGACCCGCCGGAGCGGGTCCTCTGGAGTGGGTTGAGCTCGAGGCTAGGGCAGGTAATAACGCATCGAGGTCTCGACGATGTTGTCGGTGCCTTTGGCGTTGCCTCCCGGGTTGGTCGTGCCGCCCTGACCGGACCACAGGTTCCGCTCGATGTAGCTGTACTGGAGACCCATGCGGAAGCGGCCCTTGGGGCCATTGTAGAAGTTGTACCAGTAGCCCGAAGTAGCCTCCTGGACATCCTTGTTGTTGCCGGCGCAGGTGCCGGTCGTGCTCGGCGAATACGAGCCCCCGGTGATAGGCGCTTCGGTGTTGCACCCGGTCATATTGGCCGAGTACAGACCGTAGCCGGAGGTCCCGCCATTCTGCAGGTCGCGACCGACATAGTCGCCACCGTAGTTGAGGTAGATGTTGAGCCGCTTGGTCGGATTCAGCTCAACGGTGCTGAGAGCCGAGAAGGTGTGGAGCAGGGAGATCGTTCCATTCTTGCGGAAGGTGAGATCCGCAATGGTCGCATCACCCATACGACCGGTGCCGTCGCCGTACAGCCCCTTGAGTCCGATGATGAGCGCCTTGTTGGCAAACGGAACACGGAAGCCACCGCCCACGCCGCCGCCCGTGACCTCGTCGTTATAGGCGCCGACAGAAGAACCGCTCGTCGGATCGATGCGGTTGCGGAAGAACCGGCTCACGCCGAAGAGCTCCCAGTGTCCCCAGCCGGGTTCGAAAGCCATCTTGGCGACCACTTCCGGAGCTTCGTTGAAGGAGTAGTTTGCGGTTGAGTTATAAAGACCGCCGCCCACACCGGCCGAACCCAGGAACTGATTGTTGGCGCCGCTGCCGCCGGGGAGAGCC
>Ga0335073_10008952_pt1 | contig 14034 bp, 16 predicted proteins | sample Lox_Sample_22_FD_207093 | JGI IMG/M metagenome (GOLD analysis project Ga0335073, IMG submission 207093) | Soil microbial communities from Loxahatchee National Wildlife Refuge, Florida, United States - Lox_Sample_2.2 | ecosystem: Environmental > Terrestrial > Soil > Wetlands | place: USA... | reverse complement strand
CGAGGGGCCCAGCATCACCGCGGGCAACGACCTGACGTACGTCATCACTCAGGGCGGCCGGTACTACCTGATGCGGGTGGCCGCCGACGGCCGCTCGGCGAAGCTCGCCACGCTGCCGCTCAGCGTCCCGGCCTACCTCTCGGTGAGCGACGTGGCGCTTCGACCGTCCAGACATCCCGGACGGTCACGGGCGCGACACGGTGGTGGCCAGGGTGATCGAGCTGTCCGCGCGCACCGGCCAGCTGCTGCGGGTGCTGCACACGGTGACCGTGCCCGACGTCATCGCCGGGCTGAACGGCCCCGTCGGCCAGCTCACCACCGGCCAGCTCGACCAGGGCTGCAACGTGCTGTCCCTCGGGCCGGCGGGCGTTCACGTGCTGGTGGACTGCTTCGGCTTCGGCCGGGTGGATGACCGCCGGTTCACGCCGCTGCCGGGTTTCCCCAGCCCGTCCAGCAGCGGGATTGGCGGGCAGGACGCCAGCGCCTGGTGACCGGGAGCCGGGCGGGCTGAACCCCGGGGCAGAGCCTCCGGCTAGCTGTGCGCCTTCGCGGCCGCCTTGAGCCGCTTCTTGTGCTCGCGGACCGCGGCCAGCGAGGCACCGTCGGTGATGTCGGCCACCGAGTAGTGCGAGCCATCCTCGCCGAACCGGCCCGCGGCCTCGCGCCAGCCGTCCGGCCGGACGCCGAGCTGCTTGCCCAGCAGCGCTATCGTGATCTGCGCCTTGTAGGCGCCGAACCCCGGCAGCTCGGCGAGCCGCTCGGACAGCTCGGCGCCGGTCCCGGCGGTCGCCCAGACCTGGCTCGCGTCGCCGTCGTAGCGGTCCATGATCACCCGGCCCAGCTCCTGGACCCGGGCCGCCATCGCCCGGGGGAACCGGTGCAGGGCCGGGCGCTCACTGAACACCACGGCCAGCGCCTCCGGGTCGTAGCCCGCCAGCTCGGCCGCGGTGGGCTCGTGCCCGAGCCGCCGCGCCAGCTCGTAGGGCGAGCTGAACGCCTTCTCCAGCGGCACCTGCTGGTCCAGCAGCATCGCGATCAGCAAGGCCAGCGGGCTGCGGGACAGCAGCTCGTTAGCCTCGCCGGAGATCGGCAGCGAGAGCGTCATCGGTCCCTCCAGTGCCTGTCGGTCGCCGCGGCCGTCATCGCGGCCCAGCGCCGGGCCGGGCGGCCTGCACAGGAACTATATGGGGATAGCCTGGCGTTTCAGGAAGTGGGATCTCTGCATCCCGCCTAAGGAGAGATAGACATGTCGCGTCCCATGATGTTCGGCATCGGCGGGGTCATTCTCGGGATCGTCCTGCTGATCATCCTCAGCAGCGTCCCCTGGCTGGGCCTAGCGGTCATCGTCCTCGCCATCGCCATCCCCATCATCGCCTGGCGCGCGCTCGACCCGGCGCAGCGGCGCCGGATCCGCAACATGCGCGACCGGGGGCAGCTCGGCCGCTAGTCCCCAGCCGGGACCGGCTGCGGCGGGGCCTGGCCGTCGTAGCGCGCCGCAGGGCGGATCAGCCGGTTGCCGGACACCTGCTCGAGCACGTGCGTGCACCAGCCGATGACCCGGCTGGAGGCGAAGGTCGGGGTGAACTCCGACCGGGGGATCCCGCAGGCGTCCATCACCACCCCGGCGTAGAACTCGACGTTGGCGTTGAGCGCGCGGCCCGGCTTGGCCTCGTCGAGCACCCGGACGATCGTGTCCTCCACCGACGTCGCGAACTCCGCGGTCGGCCCGCCGACGGTGGCCGCGACCTCGCGCAGCAGCGCTGAGCGCGGGTCTTTGCCCTTGTAGACGCGGTGACCGAAGCCCATGATCTTGTCGCCGCGCTGGAGCGCGTCCCGGACCCAGGCCTCGGCCTGGTCCGGGCTCCCGATGTCGTCGAGCATGTCGAGCACGCGGCTGGGCGCGCCCCCGTGCAGCGGCCCGGACAGGGCGCCGATGGCACCGACCACCGCGGCGCCGAGGTCGGCGCCCGTGGACGCGATCACCCGCGCGGTGAACGTGGAGGAGTTGAAGCCGTGGTCGATCGTGCTGATGAGATACCGCTCCAGGGCCCACACCTGCTGCGCGTCCGGGCGTTCGCCGCTGAGCATGTAGAGGTAGTTGGCGGCCGCGGACAGCTCCGGGTCCGGTGACACCGGCGGCTGTCCGCCCCGCAGCCGGTGCAGCGCCGCGACCAGCACCGGCGTCTGCGCCGACAGCTGCATCGCGTTGTCGTAGAGCTGATCTGCCGAGATATCGAGCCACGAGCGGAAGCCGGACCGCTGGGCGACGAAGGAGATCGCGGTGCGCAGCGCGGCCAGCGGGTCGTACGGCTCGGTGGCGGCGAGCGCGGCCAGGAACGGAACCAGGTCATCGGGCAGCACCCGGTGCTCGGCGATCTCGCGGGCGAAGCCCTCCCGCTCGGCGCGGTCGGGCAGGTGCCCGCGGAACAGCAGGTACCACACGTCTTCCAGCGTCCGGCGCCGGTTCAGCTCGATCGCGTCGTACTGCCGGTAGTGGTAAAAGCCCTCCAGGCCGCGGACGTCGCCGATCTGGGTGTGCGCGACCACCACGCCCTCAAGCCCGGCGGGCGCATCCCGGCCGTCCCCGTTCACCGTTACCTGCGCGCTCTCTGGCATCTGAGAACTCCTCGCCCGCTGCGTGACCATGCCTCTTGGTTGATACCGATAGCCTGAATCACCATGTCCATATTAGTCAATGTTGATTATAATCAATCTCACGACTCAGCATGTGGCATGGGCCCGGGCCCGCGTGGCGACCGCCAGGTCGGGTCGCAGTTTCATGATCCTGGCGGATTGGTGTCGCATATCGTCACCGATCCACCACGATCATGAGGGCTGGCGGTGCCGCTGGGAGGAGCGGGCGTGACGGACTGGATCGGGGCAGCGGAGGCGGCGCAGCGGCTGGGCATCAAGCCGGCCAGCCTGTACTCCTACGTGAGCCGCGGCGTGCTCACCCCGCGCCGCGGCCCCGACGGGCGGGCCAGCCTGTTCGACGCCGCCGAGATCGCCGGCCTGGCCCGGCGCGGCCGGCCCCGCCGGGGCCCGGGCGGCGCCGAGCTGGTGATCGAGTCGGAGCTGACCGAGATCGCCGACGACCGTCTTCGCTTCCGCGGGCACGACGCGATCGCGCTGGCCACCAGCCGGAGCTTCGAGGACGTGGCGGGCCTGCTGTGGACGGGGTCCCTCGGCGACCCGGCCGCCGCCGGCCCGTGGCAGGCAACCGGCGAGGCCATCGCCGCGGGCACGGCCGCCCAGGCCGCGCTCCCGCCCGACACCTACCCGCTGGAGCGGCTGCAGGTGATCGTCCCCGCGGTGGCGGCGACCGACCGGCTCCGGCTGCACCTGGACCGGCCCGCGGTCATGGCCGCGGCGCGCGGCCTGATCGCCGCCATGACCGACTGCCTGCCCGCCGCCGGACCGGGCCCCGCGGCGGGCGACGACAGCATCGCCGGCCGGCTGGCGCCCAAGCTCTGCCGGTGCCCGCCCCCCGGCGGGCTGATCACGGCGCTGCGCGCGGCTCTGGTGCTGCTGGCCGACCATGAGCTGGCCGCGTCGACGCTGGCCGCGCGGGTTGCCGCGTCGGTGCGGGCCGATCCGTACGCGGTGGTCGGCACCGGCCTGGGCGCGATGAGCGGCGCCCTGCACGGCGGGGCAGCCCTGGGCGCGGAGGTGCTGCTGCTCTCGGCCAGCGACCCGGCCGACGCGCCGCGGGTGGTCGGCGAGCTGCTCCGCCGCGGGGAGCGGATCCCCGGGCTGGGTCACTTCGTCTACCAGGCCGGCGACCCGCGGTCCGTTCTGCTTCTGGACCTGATCAGGAAGGCGGCCCCGGAGTCCGGCCGTCTGGCCGTGGCCGAGGCGGTGCTGGCCGAGGCCCGGCGGCGGGCGCTGCCCGCCCCGAACATCGAGTTCGCGCTCGCGGTGCTGTCCACGGTGGCCGGGATGATCCCCGGGGCCGGCGAGGCGATCTTCGCCGTGGCCAGGACGGCGGGCTGGCTGGCGCACGCCCTGGAGGAGTACGCGCGGGCCACGCCGATCCGTCCCCGCGGCGTGTACACCGGCCGCAGCGCCGCGCCGGGCCCGCCCGGCGCGGCTGGACCCGGGTGAGCGCGGGAATCAGATCTCCCGGCGCGGCCGTTTCCATGGCAGAACGCCAACCTGGGAGGCCTCTCATGGCCGTACGCCGCCTGAACCACGCCGTCCTGTACGTCAGCGATCTCGCGCGGACCGTTGACTTCTATCGCCACGCCCTCGGCTTCGAGGTGCGCACCGAGATCCCCGGCCGCGCGGCGTTCCTGCGGGCGCCGGGGTCGGCGAACGATCACGACCTCGGGCTGTTCGAGGCCGGCGGCGCCCCGCGGCCGCAGGACCCCTACGTGGGGCTCTACCACCTGGCCTGGGAGGTGGGCACGCTCGCGGAGCTGGCCGAGATCCGGGACCGGCTCGCCGAGCGCGGAGCGCTCGTGGGCGCGAGCGACCACCGGGTGTCCAAGTCCCTGTACGCGAAGGATCCGAGCGGCATCGAGTTCGAGGTGATGTGGCGGGTCCCGGCCGAGGCCTGGGAGCAGGAGCTGCAGACCGGCGAGATGATCGCGCCGCTCGACCTGGACGGCGAGCTGGCCCGCTGGGGCGACCGGGTCACCGGCGCCGCCGCCGGGTCGGTCACCTGACCGCCGGGGCTCCGCCTCTCTCGGTCACCGCTCCAGGGCCGGCCGCCGCTCCTGGGGCCTGGTGCGGGTCTCGATCGTGCCCTTGTAAGCGGTGCCCCGGACGTGCACCGTGGGCGCGTCGTGCGGCAGCCGGATCTCGGCGTCCTCCTCCGCGGACCAGCCCTTACTGACCCCGAGGCCGTCCATCTCGACCCGGACGCCCGGCGGGACCAGGATGTCGACCCGCGACTTGTAGGCGTAGGCGACCACCGTGGTAACGGGCGCGGTCAGCTCGGCGGCCCGGAGGTCGAGCCAGCCCTCGCCCTTGTAGATCACCACGTTGAAGCGCTCCGGGACGCGCCAGCGGCCGGCGCGGCGGACCGAGTTCTTGTACGCCACGGCCCACCTTCCCGGGCCGCGGGCCGGAGCCACGGGCGGCGTGCCGGCCGGCGTGGCAGCGGGCAGGTCGCTGGTGAGCCGGTCAAGGTCGGTGCTGGTCTTTGCGGTCAGCGCGGCGCGCATCCGCTCGTCGAACTCATCATCGTCGAGTCGGCGTTCCGCGAAAGCCTGCTGCAGCCGCTGGACAACGGCGTCCCGGTCCTGGTCCGACGCGCGGATCGCGGGCGAGCGCGGACCAGGATCGCCGCCTGACGTCATCGGGGCCTCTTCCGGTACCAACTCCGACCTCCTCCGCGCTTACGGCCAAGATTGCGATATATCTTAACCTGCGGAAGGCCGGGGCGGGAAGCCGGGTGCCGGCCGGCCGGCGCCTGTCCGGCTTGACGGCTGTCGGCTTGACGGCTGTCCGGCTCAGCACTCGGCAGGGCAGGTGCCCGGCGCGCCCGTGCCCGGGGCGGGCTTGGCGCCGGGCTGGCTCAGCGCCTGGGGCCCGGCTCAGCGCCCGGCGAGCTCGGCGTAGAGCGCGGCCGTCTGCGCGGCGATGCTGGCCCAGCCGAACTCCGCCACCGCCCGCGCCCGCCCCCGCCGGCCCATCTCATCGGCCCGGCTTTCGTCGGCCACGAGCACGTTGACGGCGTCGGCCAGCGCATCCGGATTCCCGGGAGGAACGAGCAGGCCGGTCTCCCCGTCCGCCACCACCTCGGGGATGCCGCCGACCTTGGAGCCGACGACCGCGGTGCCGCAGGCCATGGCCTCCAGGTTCACGATGCCGAGCGGCTCATAGAGCGAGGGGCAGGCGAATACGGTCGCGTGCGACAGCAGCTGGATCACCTCGGGCTTGGCGAGCATCCCGGATATCCACCTCACCCCGGATCGCCCCGCCCGCAGCTGCTCGGCCAGGTCGCTGACCTCGGACTCGAGCTCGGGCGTGTCCGCCTGGCCGGCGCAGATCACCAGCTGCGCCGCGGGGTCCAGGCCGGCGGCCGCGCGCAGCAGCACCGGGAGCCCCTTCTGCCGGGTGACCCGGCCTACGAAGATCACCGAGGGCCGGGCCGGGTCGACGCCGTAGCGTTCGAGCACGTCGGTCGCTAGGTCGGGGGAGTACTCGGTGGTGTCGATGCCGTTGCGGATGACCCGTATCCGCTCGGCGGGCACGGCCGGGTAGGCGGCCAGCACGTCGTCCCGCATGCCGTCGGACACGGCGACGACGGCGGCGGCGGACTCGACGGCGGTCCGCTCGCACCAGGAGGACAGGGCGTAGCCGCCGCCGAGCTGCTCGGCCTTCCACGGCCGCAGCGGCTCCAGCGAGTGGGCGGTCAGCACGTGCGGGATCCCGTAGAGCAGCGAGGCCAGGTACCCGGCCAGGTTCGCGTACCAGGTGTGGGAGTGCACCACGTCGGCCGATCCGACCGCGGCGGTCATCGACAGGTCCGCGGAGATCGTCTGCAGCGCCGGGTTGGCCCCGGCGAGGTGGTCCCAGGACCTGTGCGCGACGGCCCCCGGCCGGTCCGCGCCCTGGCAGTGCACGGTGAGGTTCACCAGCCCGGCGAGCTCCCGGGCGAGGTATTCCACGTGCACGCCGGCCCCGCCGTAGACGTCCGGTGGGTACTCCCTGGTCAGCAGGGCCACGTTGAGCCGGCCCGGAAGGCTGGCGAAGGTCACAGCGGTACTTCCTGGCCCTTGCCGACCACGGTGATCCCGCCCGCGGACACGGTGAACCCGCGGGCCCGGTCGCGCTCCTTGTCCACGCCCACGTGAGCGCCCTCGGGAACGACCACGTTCTTGTCCAGGATCGCGTTCTCGACCACGGCGTGCCGGCCGATCTCGGTGTTGTGCAGCACAACGGCCCGCTCGACCCGGGACCAGCTGTTGACCCGGACCCCGGGCGAGAGGACCGAGTTGCGGACCAGGCCCCCGGAGACGATCACGCCGTTGCTGACGATGCTGTTGATGGCCCGCCCGACCCGGTCGCCCGAGTCGTGCACGAACTTGGCCGGCGGCTGCGATGGCACGTGGGTGAGGATCGGCCACTCCTCGTTGTACAGGTTGAACACCGGCTGCACCGCGCACAGGTCCATGTGCGCGTCGAAGTAGGAGTCGAGCGTTCCCACGTCGCGCCAGTACCCGGCGTCGCGGGGCTCCGCGCCGGGGACCTCGTTGTCCAGGAAGTCATAGACCTCGGCCAGGCGCTGCCCCATCAGCATGGGGATGATGTCCCGGCCCATGTCGTGCCGGCTTTCCTCGTTGGCCGCGTCCTTGCGCAGCGCGTCGACCAGCACGTCGCTGCTGAAGACGTAGTTGCCCATCGAGGCGAAGGCCTCGTCCGGGTGGCCAGGCCGGGCCGGGGGATCGGCCGGCTTCTCCAGGAACGCGTCGATCGTGCGCCCGTCCTTGCCGGTCCGGATGACCCCGAACGCCGTGGCCTCCTGCCGGGGCACCGGCAGGGCGGCCACGGTCACCCCGGTTCCCGACGCGATGTGCTGGTCGATCATCTGCATGGCGTCCATCCGGAACACGTGATCGGCGCCGAAGACGATGACGATGTCCGGCCGGTCGTCGAAGATCAGGTTCAGCGACTGGTAGATCGCGTCGGCGGACCCCGTGTACCAGTGCGGGCCGAGCCGCTGCTGCGCCGGGACCGGCGTCACGTAGTTTCCCAGCAGGCTGCTCAGCCGCCAGGTGGTCGTGATGTGCCGGTCCAGGCTGTGGCTCTTGTACTGGGTGAGGACGGCAATCCGCCGGATACCGGAGTTGACCAGGTTCGAGAGGGCGAAGTCCACCAGCCGGTACAGCCCGCCGAACGGCACCGCCGGCTTGGCCCGGTCGGCCGTGAGCGGCGCCAGTCGCTTTCCCTCTCCGCCCGCCAGCACGATGCCGAGGATCCGGTGCCCGTTCCTCATCCCCACCTCCTGCCCGCTGCGGCCCATTCTCGTCCGCGACCTGCGGAAGGGGTACGGCTGGGGGCATTCGTTCCGCCGAAGTTCGCCAGCGCTCGCCTAGTGCTGCAACCGCCGTCAGCGCCCGGGCATCACCCGCGGCGGGCCGCGCTCCGGCGGTCGCGGCTCCCGGCCCTGCGCCAGCCGCCCGCCTTCGTCACTCCGACTCGACGGGCTCGCCGCTGGTCTTGGTCGCGGCGCGCACGGCGAGCATCCGGGCGACCTGGACGCCCACCGCCATCGCGACGGCCCAGGCGAGCGCCTCGGCCAGGGCGACCTGCGGATCCTCGGGCTCGGGGGGCTCCTTGCCGGTGATCTTCTTCCAGGCGAACTGGATCACTTTCCTGGCGGCGAACGCCGCGCCGAAGCCAACCAGGGCGGTGACCGCCTTGTTGCCGCCGTTGGCCTTGCCTGCCATGTAATGTCCTTTCCTCTGGCCAGTCTGCTGATCATCCCACGGGAGCGCCGTCGGCACGGGCCTGCGGTCGCGATCTTTCGATGGCGGCGGCAAGTTCCGCCGGCCGCCGGGTCCCGATCAGCCAGTAGGGCCGCTCCTGTTGTTCCCCGGTGATCTCGATGTACACGGCGGTGCTCAGGTAAGGCCTGACCATCATGAACGCACGCGGGTCCGCGCTGGGCCCGCGCAGCGCCCGGGTGCGGGCCTGGTCGAGCGCGGCCACCTCCCCGGCCAGCGCGAGCGGCAGCGTGCTGGCTCCGACGCGCAGTTCGCCGTGGGATACCTCGATCTTGGTGCGGCTCATCAGCAGCAGCGCTACGGCGCATCCCCCGCACAACACCACGTAGCACGCGACGGCCACGAGGACGCTGAAGCCCGCCCAGGCGGTGCTGGCGAAGATGAATGCCGAGAGCATGCCGAGCACCCACCAGGACACCGGCACGCGAAGCTGTTCGGTGTAGTTGGGCATTACACCACGGTAGTTGGTTACATGGAGGGTATGACGGGCCGGTGGGGGTGGCGCAGTAGCAGGGGGGCCCAGGCGGGCGGCCCTGCTCAGGAAGGCCGCGCCTACGTCGCGCCATCGGCGGAGAACAGCGACAGCGACATCGGGGACGGCATCATCGCGAACGGCGGCGGTGCGGACGGTGGCAGCGCGGAAGACAGTGCCGCGAAAGACAGTGCCGCGAAAGACAGTGCCGCGGAGGTCGGCGTGCGCCGGTCGGCGCGCCGCGACGGATCCGACGAGGCGAGCAACGGCATCCCGGCCAAGCTGCGGACCGCGACGGTCAGCCGGCTCCCGCAGGAGCCGCCGGTGCCGCGCCTGCTGCAGCAGGCGGCGGCCTGGGCGTGGCGCCTGCTGCTGGTCGGCCTGCTCATCTACGTGACGTTCCGGGTGGCCAACGCGCTGGCGCTGGTGGTCCTGCCGTCTATCGCCGCGCTGCTGCTGACCGCGCTGCTGCAGCCGCTGACCGCGCGGCTGCGCCGGACCGGGATGCCGTCGCTCGCCGCGACGTGGTGCACGGTCCTGGCTGCGGTCGTGGTCCTCGCCGGGCTCGGGATCCTGGCCGCCGAGCGGGTGAGCGCCGACTATCCCCGGCTGCAGAAGGAGGTCAAGCACACCGCCCACGAGGTGCAGTCCTCGCTGGCGGGCGCGCCGTTCCACCTCAACAGCACGCGGCTCGACCAGTATTACGACGAGTTCGCGCACTTCCTCTCGACGCACCAGTCCCTCATCGCGGGCACGGTGGTCACCGGCGGGAAGATCGTCCTGGAGTTGGTGACCGGGCTGATCCTGATGATCTTCATCACGTTCTTCCTGCTCAAGGACGGCGAGCGGATCTGGGCCTGGCTGATCAAGGGACTGCCGCCGGAAGCCAGGCGGCGGGCGGGCAACGCCGGCCCGGCGGCGTGGACGGCGCTGGTCAACTACATCAGGGGCACCACTGCGGTCGCCGCCATCCACGCCGTGGTCATCGGCCTGGCCCTGTGGATCCTGGGCGTCCCGCTCCTCGTGCCGCTGATCATCGTGGTATTCCTGGCCGCTTACGTGCCGCTCGTCGGGATTCTCGTGGCCGGGGCGCTGGCCATCCTGGTGACCCTGGGCACCAAGGGCTGGATCGCGGCGGTGATCCTGCTCGGCATCTTCCTGCTGGAGAACCAGGTCGAGAGCCACCTGCTGCAGCCGCTGGTCGTGGGGCGGATCGTGCGGCTGCATCCGCTCGCGATCATCCTGGTCCTGGCCGTCGGGGGGATCGTGGCCGGGATCGCCGGAGCGATCGTCGCGGTGCCGGCGGCCGCGGCGATCAGCTACGCCTGGCCCTACCTGCGCGGCGAGGATCCTCCGGCGCCGCCGGACGCCGGCACCTAGCCGGCCCAGGCGTCTTCTCGGCGGCCCGGCGCGTTTGCTGATCCGGACGCGGGAACGCCGGGGTGTCGGCGGTAAGGTCACCCCATGCCCCCAGTGAACGCCGGGCCTGAGCGTGTGCAGGTCCTGATTCAGCGGCTGGACCCTGGGCTGCCGCTGCCCGAGCGTGCCCATCCGGGCGATGCGGGCGCCGACCTGTTTGCCGCGCAGGACGTGGAGCTGTGGCCCGGCCAGCGCGCCGTGGTACCCACCGGGGTGGCGATCGCCCTGCCCGACGGGTACGCCGCGTTCGTGCATCCACGGTCGGGGCTGGCGGCCCGTTATGGCGTCACGATCGTGAATGCACCGGGCACGGTGGATGCCGGGTACCGTGGCGAGATCAGGGTGACCCTGCTCAACACCGACGCCGACAACCCGGTGCGTTTCCAGCGGGGAGACCGGATCGCCCAGCTCGTGGTGCAGCGGGTGGAGCGCCCGGTGTTCCACGAGGTGGACAGGCTGCCGGGTTCGGCCAGAGGGGACGGCGGGTTCGGGTCGACCGGCGGCCACGCTGCGGCAGACCGCCCGGTCGGCTAGGACGAGTTTCCGTAAGGAAGTTAGGAGCGTGCGGGGTGTTCAGGCGGCGCCGCCGTGAGCAGGCGGACCGGCCCGGATTTGACTCCGGCACGGGCCAGGATGATCCGGAGTTCTACGACGACCTGGATGAGCTGGACGACGACGAGGGCGACGACTACGACCCGGAACCAGCCGCCCGGGGCGAGGCCGGCCCGGGAGATCAGCTGTCCGGGCCGTGGGACGGAGCGGGGAGCTTCCCGCAGCGGGAGCCGGAGCGGATGGACTTCGGCAGCCTGCTGGTCCCGGCGTACGAGGGCATCAGGGTCGAGGTCGAGATGGCCGAGGGCACGGGCGTGTGCGTCACGGTCCTGCGCGGTGACAGTGCCCTCCAGCTGATGGCCTTCGCCGCGCCCAAGACCAGCGGGCTGTGGGACGAGGTGCGCCAGGAGTTCGCGGCGGAGGTGGCGAAGTCGGGGGGCGAGAGCCGGGAGGTGCAGGGCCCGTTCGGCATCGAGCTGCACGCCCGAGTGCATCCCACGGGGGAAGGGACGCGGCACGGCCCGCTGGAGTCGGTCCGTTTCCTCGGCGTGGACGGGCCCCGGTGGTTCCTGCGGGGCATGATCCGCGGCCCGGCCGCCCGCCACCCGGAAGTGGCCCGGCCGCTCGAAGAGCTGTTCGCCGACGTTGTGGTGGTGCGGGGCGACCATCCGGCGCCGCCCGGCGACCTGCTGGAGATACGGCTGCCCGAGGACATGCGCCAGGCGCTGGCGGAGCAGTTCGAGCAGCAGGCGTCCGGCCACGACCTGCCGAACCCCTTCGAGCGCGGCCCGGAGATCACCGAGACCAGGTAACCGGGCGCGGTCGGCCGCGCCGCCCGGCCCGGCCGGGCGGCAGGACGGCTCACCGGCCGCCGGACAGCAGCGCGCCCAGCTCCTCCTCGACATCCTCGCTGGTGACGAACAGCAGCTCGTCCCCGGCTTCCAGGGGATCGTCGCTGTTCGGCACGATCACCCGGCCGTCGCGCAAGATGGCGACCAGCGCGGTGTCGGCCGGCCACTCGATCCCGCCGATCCGCTGGCCGGCCAGGGGAGCGTCGGCGGGCATGGTCAGCTCGACCAGGCTCGCCTCGCTCTGCCGGAACGTCATCAGCCGGACCAGGTCGCCGACGCTGACCGCCTCCTCGACCAGAGCCGAGAGCAGCCTGGGCGTGGAGACCGCGACGTCAACCCCCCACGACTCGTTGAACAGCCACTCGTTGTTCGGGTGGTTGATGCGCGCCACCACCCGCGGCACCCCGTACTCGGTCTTGGCCAGCAGCGACACCACGAGGTTGACCTTGTCGTCTCCGGTCGCGGCGATCACGACGTTGCAGCGTTCCAGGGCCGCGTCCTCCAGCGAGGAGATCTCGCACGCGTCGGCCAGCAGCCACTCGGCCCGGGGCACGTTATAGACCTTGATCTTTCTCGGGTCCTTGTCGATGAGCAGCACCTCGTGGCCGTTGCCGAGCAGTTCTATCGCGATGGAACGGCCAACCGAGCCAGCTCCGGCGATGGCGACGCGCATCAGTGCCCTCCTTTTCCGGGCGCGGCCGGCTTAGCGAAATCGGCGGCGATCCGGTCCAGGTCGCGCTCGTCGGTGACCAGGTGCAGCACGTCGCCCTCCTGCAGGACCGTGCCGGGACCGGGCAGCATCGCTTCCCCCAGCCGGGATATGAAGGCGATCCTGGTCCGGGCCGCCTCCTCGAGCGCGCTGACCTTCTCCCCGAGCCAGTGATCGTCGTAGGCCACCTCGGCCAGCACGATCTGGCCGGTCGGGTCGCGCCAGAGCGGCTGCGCACCCTCGGGCAGCAGCTTGCGCAGCATCTGGTCGGCCGTCCAGCGCACCGTGGCCACGGTCGGGATGCCGAGCCGCTGGTAGACCTCGGCCCGGCGCGGGTCATAGATCCGCGCCACGACCCGCTCGACGCCGAACGACTCCCTGACCACCCGCGCCGCGATCACGTTGGAGTTATCGCCGCTGCTCACCGCGGCGAACGCGTCGGCTTGCTCGACACCCGCCTCGATCAGGACATCGCGGTCGAACCCGATTCCGGTGATCTTGCTCCCCTTGAAGCCGGGGCGCAGCTTGCGGAACGCGTCAGGGTCCTGATCGATCACCGCGACCGAATGCCCCTGGTCCTCCAGAATGTGGGCGATCGTCGAGCCGACGCGACCGCACCCCATGATCACGATGTGCACGGCCTTCCTTCCCGCGAGAACAGTGCCCGCTCACGGTATTACCCTGCTGCGCACTGGTGCTAGCCCAGGTGGCCGGCCCGGCTGGGCCCCGGCCAGGTCCCGGCGATGACGGCACGGAAACATGGGGACGTGACCGCTTCCGCATCCACCCGGCAGCTGCCCCAGCCGGGTGAGGAGGTCGAGCTCAGCGTGGGCGACGTCGCCCACGGCGGCTGGTGCGTGGCCAGGCCGGCCGAGGGCCCGGTGATCTTCGTACGGCACGCGCTGCCCGGGGAGCGCGTCCGGGCGGTGATCACCCAGACAACATCGAGGCTGGCCCGGGCCGACGCCACGGCGATCCTGGACGCTTCGGCCGACCGGGTGGAGCCGCCCTGCCCGCACGCGCACCCGGGAGGCTGCGGCGGTTGCGACTGGCAGCACGCCAGCCTGCCCGCTCAGCGGGCCCTGAAAGCCGCGGTCGTCCGCCAGCAGTTGCGGCGCATCGCGGGCATCGAGCGGGACGTCAGCGTGGAGCCGATGCCGGGCGACGAGACCGGGCTCGGCTGGCGGACCAGAGTGAAGTTCGCCGTCGGACCGGACGGCGTCGCGGGCCTGCGCAGGCACCGCTCGCACGAGATCATGGAAATCGGCGACTGCCCGATCGCGCATCCGCTGATCGACGCCACGGCGGTGACCGGGCAGCACTGGACCGGGGCCGTCTCGGTGGAGGTCGCCGCGGCGCCCGGGTCGGGCCAGCGGGCGGTGATCGTCACTGGGGACGCGCCGGCACCGGAGATCGACGCGGACATCGTGCTCTTCGAGCCGACGGGTCGTGCCGGGAGAGCGGGTCGTGCCGGGCGTGTAAAGAGAGCGGGGGGCGCCGAGGGAGAGCGGCGTGCCGAGCGTGCTGGACGTGTGGGTCGTGCCGGGGGAGCGGGTCGTGCCGGGAGAGCGGGTC